>Ga0210390_10000605_pt1 | contig 38755 bp, 37 predicted proteins | sample IncBWH11OmetaG_FD_161050 | JGI IMG/M metagenome (GOLD analysis project Ga0210390, IMG submission 161050) | Forest soil microbial communities from Barre Woods Harvard Forest LTER site, Petersham, Massachusetts, United States - Inc-BW-H-11-O ...
ACGCCACTTCGGCGATCTTCCAGGCAAGCTGATCCGCGCGCGGCAGGTTCTCGGAGGATTTATGCGTTCGGACGGTGTGCGATTTCACGATTTGAATTCCCTCTAGACTTCATCCGGGGTCAGCGAAGCCACTGGCGTCGGCCTGCCGTGCTCGTCCACCGCGACCATTTCAAAAGAGCCGTGCACGGCGGTCCGTCGCCGACCGGTCATCAGGGTTTCGGCGATCACCTCAACGGCAACTGTCATGGACGAGCAGCCGACCCGCTCGACGCGCGCGGTCAGTTCGACGAGCTCGCCGACGCGGACGGGCTCATGGAATTGCACCTTGTCCGAGTTCGCCATCACAACGGCGCGGCGAGCGCGACGCGTGGCCGCGACGAATGCCGCCTTTCCCATCAGGCTCAACGCGGCCCCGCCGAACAGCGTGCCGTAGTGGTTGGCCTGATCGGGAAAAACCAGCTCGACAAAACGGGTCGGTTCGAGCGCGCTTGTGGCCGGTTGGAGGGTGGCCTGCATCGGGGATATCCGCTTGCCTTGCAACTTTATTCGAAATTCGCAATATCTGCATATTCAAAATCATGTATAGTGTTGATAGTGTAATAGCTTGCAAAGAAATTCTGTGAAGTTTGCAAAGTTTGCAAAGTGACGGAGACGGCCAACGAAGAAAGCATTCATGGGGGTCCGACTGAAGCGCCTGCGCGAGGAACGGCAGCTCACGCAGCAAGCACTCGCCTCGATCATTGGAATTTCGCTGAGCTATCTCAATCAGCTCGAGAACAACCAGCGCCCGCTGACGCTTGCCGTGGTGCTGAAGCTCAATGCCGCCTTCGGCGTCGAGGTCCAGCTGTTTTCGGATGATGACGAGGCGCGCTTGATTGCCGATCTCAGAGAGGCGCTTTCGGATCCACATATTGGCGAGACGATATCGACAGCGGAATTGCGCGAATTGGCCGTCAACATGCCGGCGGTAGGGCGCACGCTGGTCGGTCTCAATCGCAGGTACCGGCAAGCGATCGAACAAAGCGCGTCGCTTGCCGCACGTTTGGGCGAGGACCGCCAGGCCGAAACCGCGATCTTGCCCTCTACGTCTTACGAGGAAGTCCGCGACTTCTTCTATATCAGGCACAATTACATTGCGGAGTTCGACGAAGCCGCCGAGCGGCTCGCCGAGGTCCTGACGTCGTCGAAGGCGATGACGTCAGCCATACTCAGCGAATATTTGCGCGCCGAATTCGGCGTCAGTGTCGTTATCGACAGCGCGTCAGCGGGTGCCCATCGCCGGTTCGATCCCCAAACCAAGACCCTGCATCTCTCCCGCAAGCTGGAGCCGGGCCAGCAGGCGTTCCAACTGGCGACGCAAATCGCAATGCTGGGGTTCGAGAAAGATCTGATAGCTCTGGTCGACGGCGCGGGCTTTGCGAATGCGGAAACCCGAGGCCTCGCCCGCATAGGCCTCGCCAATTACTTCGCCGGCGCCCTCCTCATGCCGTACCGGAAGTTTCTCAGTGCGGCCAAGGCGCTCCACTACGACATTGACTTGCTCGGTCAGGAGTTCGGCGTCGGCTTTGAGACGATCTGCCATCGCCTGAGTACCTTGCAGCGGCAAGCGGAACGCGGCGTCCCGTTCTTTTTCATCCGCGTCGATCGCGCCGGAAATATTTCGAAACGTCAATCCGCAACGGACTTTCATTTTTCAAGGATCGGCGGGACCTGTCCACTGTGGAATGTCTATGAAGCGTTTTCGAGTCCCGGACGTGTCCTGACCCAATTGGCCCGAATGCCGGATGAGCGGAGCTATCTCTGGATTGCGCGGACCGTGTCGCACAAAAGCGGAGGCTATGAATCGCTGAATAAAACGTTCGCGGTGGCGCTCGGCTGCGACATCCGACACGCAGATCAAATCGTCTATTCGCGCGGGCTGAACGTTCACGATCCTGCGTCGGCCACTCCCATCGGCATAGGCTGCAAGGTGTGCGAGCGCACGGACTGTCCGCAACGCGCCTTTCCGCCGCTCGGGCGCCCGCTCGTGGTTGACGAAAGGCAATCCTTCTTCGCTCCCTACGCTGCCTCAGCGCGATGAGCACTACTCCGGCGCATATGGATGGTCGCCCGTACGTTTTTAGCGGGGAAACAAAACAGATCGGGCTGTTCCTGTATTCTCCTGATGCGATTCGTCTGTTAGTGGCGAATCCGGATCAAGTCGTCGACTGGCCTTGCTGCAGTGCGGAAGCCCCCGCATTCCACAGGCAAACCCGGCCAGGCTATTAATCAATCATTGACACTTCCACGCGAATATCACCACATATGGGCGTCACGGTTCTGCTACTTCGCAAGATGTAGTGGCTAAGAGGGAAGCTGGTGAATCGCGTCGGCGACGCGAAAATCCGGCACTGCCCCCGCAACTGTAAGCAGTGAGTTGTTCCCGATCCATGTGTCACTGATGCAGCGTTTGCATCGGGAAGACGTGGGAGCAACAGCGACCTGCGAGTCAGGAGACCTGCCGTGACACCAAAAAACGTCCACGGGCGGGGTGTCCGATGGTCGCTTGCATTGGCCGTCCGGCAAACCTGCCGGGCGTTTTCTGCGGCGTCCTCCGTCAAAACCCCGTTCAGCCTGAAACACGCGCACACGGGGCCATCTGATGTCAATAAACCTGCAAACGGCGGAGACGACTTCCGCTCCCATCATTCAACTGCGTCCGGAATCTCTCGCGATGATGCCAAGCGAGCCCGCCATGCAGGTCATCCGCCGCAACGGCAAGGTTTCCCCGTTCGATTCGGGGAAAATCGCGGTCGCCATGACGAAGGCGTTTCTCGCCGTCGAGGGGAACACGGCGGGTGCATCGCGGCGCGTGCATGAGATCGTCGAGCAGTTGACGTCCGAAGTGGTGACGGCGCTGAGCCGTCGCGCCGGCGAGGGCCGCACTTTCCATATCGAGGATGTCCAGGACCAGGTCGAACTCGCGCTGATGCGGAGCGAGAATCACAAGGTCGCCCGTGCCTACGTACTCTATCGCGAAGACCGCGCCCGCAAACGTGCGGAGGAAACCGCGGCGCAAACGACCGCGGAAGCCCATCCGACGCTTCACGTCGCCTTAGCCGATGGATCGCGGGTCAGGCTGGATAACAAGCGGCTTGAGCTCATCATCAACGAGGCCTGTGCCGGTCTCGATGGCGTATCCCCCGCCCCGGTGCTCGCCGAGACGAGCCGCAACCTTTACGACGGCATCAGCCAGGACGAGTTGGCGCTGGCCTTGATCATGGCCGCACGAACGCTGGTGGAGCAGGAGCCGAACTACGCCTATGTCAGTGCGCGGCTGTTGCTCGACAAGCTTCGTGGCGAGGTTCTCTCTTATGTTCACGGGATTCCAACAAGCGCCTCGCAAGCCGATATGGCGACCCGATACGCCGAATATTTTCCGGAATATGTGAAGACCGGAATCAGCGCCGAACTGCTCGATCCCGAACTCGCCCGTTTCGATCTTGGCAGGATCGCCGCCGCGCTGAAGCCCGAGCGCGATCTGAAATTCCAGTTCCTCGGCCTGCAAACGCTCTACGATCGCTATTTCCTGCATGTCCGCGGCAAGCGGATCGAATTGCCACAGGCCTTCTTCATGCGCGTGGCGATGGGATTGGCTATTCGCGAGATCGACCGTGAAGCGAAGGCGATCGAATTCTACGACCTCTTGTCGTCGTTCGACTTCATGGCTTCGACGCCCACATTGTTCAATGCCGGGACGCTGCGTCCGCAGCTTTCATCGTGCTTCCTGACGACGGTTTCCGACGATCTCGACGGCATTTTCAAATCGATTAAGGACAATGCCCTGCTTGCCAAATATTCCGGCGGTCTCGGCAACGACTGGACGCCGGTGCGTGGCCTCGGCGCGCACATCAAGGGAACCAACGGCGAAAGCCAGGGCATCATCCCCTTCCTCAAAGTCGCCAACGACACCGCAATTGCCGTGAACCAGGGTGGCAAGCGCAAGGGCGCGGTCTGCGCCTATCTCGAGACCTGGCACGTCGACATCGAGGAGTTCCTCGACCTGCGCAAGAACACCGGCGACGACCGCCGCCGCACCCACGACATGAACACGGCCAATTGGGTGCCTGATCTGTTCATGCAACGGGTCGCGCAGGACGGCGAATGGACGCTTTTCTCGCCGGACGAGACGTCCGATTTGCACAACCTCTATGGGACGGATTTCAAGGCCGCCTATGAGGCCTATGAAGCCAAGGCCAAGGCCGGGGGCTTGCGTGTCTTCAAGACGGTGCGGGCCGCCGATCTCTGGCGGCGCATGCTGACCATGCTGTTCGAGACCGGTCATCCCTGGATCACCTTCAAGGACCCCTGCAATCTGCGATCGCCGCAGCGGCATGTCGGCGTGGTCCATTCGTCAAATCTCTGCACCGAGATCACGCTGAATACGTCCGCGGACGAAGTCGCCGTCTGCAATCTGGGCTCGATCAACCTGCTCAACCATGTCGGCGCTGAAGGCGCCGACCATGCCAAGCTGAAGCGCACGGTGACGACCGCGGTACGGATGCTCGACAACGTCGTCGACATCAATTTCTACACGATCCCGGAGGCACGGCGCTCCAACCTGCGTCACCGTCCGGTCGGGCTTGGCCTGATGGGCTTTCAGGAAGCGCTGCAACTCCAGCGTATCCCGATTGCCTCCGATGCGGCGGTCAGTTTTGCGGACCTCAGCATGGAAGCGATTTCGTTCCATGCGATCGAGGCATCCAGCGATCTGGCCTCGGAACGCGGACAATATCCGAGCTTCGAGGGCTCGCTGTGGTCGAAGGGTATTCTCCCGATCGACTCCATCCAGCTTCTTGCCGATGCGCGCGGTGGACTCGATCTCGATCGTTCATCCACCCTCGATTGGGACCGCTTGCGAAAGAAGGTCAAAAAGACCGGCATGCGGAATTCGAACGTGATGGCCATCGCTCCGACCGCGACGATCTCCAACATCTGCGGTGTGTCGCAATCAATCGAACCCAACTACCAAAACCTGTTCGTCAAATCGAACATGTCGGGCGACTTCACGGTCGTGAACGACTTCCTGGTGCGTGACCTCAAGGCACGCGGTCTGTGGGATGAGGTCATGGTGTCCGACTTGAAATATTTCGACGGCAGCGTCGGACAGATCGATCGCATACCCGATGATCTGAAGGCGCTTTACGCCACCGCGTTCGAGATCGACAGCGCCTGGCTGATCGAAGCTGCGGCGCGGCGGCAGAAATGGATCGACCAGTCGCAGTCGCTCAACCTCTATATCGCCAACCCCTCCGGCAAGAAGCTTGATGCACTCTATCGTCTCGCCTGGAATCGCGGTCTCAAGACGACGTACTATTTGCGGTCGCGGTCAGCCACCCATGTCGAGAAGTCGACGCTGAAAGGCACGGACGGCAAACTCAACGCGGTCTCGGTCGCGACCGCGGCGATATCGCATGCGCCAATCGTCGTGCCGGCGGCGCCGGACCTGGAAGGCGTCAAGGCCTGCCGGATCGACGATCCCCATTGCGAAGCCTGCCAGTAAGGAGAACAACAATGCTCGACTGGTCGGATCCCGAACCCACAGCGGTGGCGCAAATTCCCGCAATCAACGCGTTGCGCTCGACGATACAAATCACCCCTGAATTGACCGATCATGCTGCTCCTGGCGTGATCGACCGCAGCGGCGGCCGCGTGTCGGTCGACGAAAAGCGGATGATCAACTGCCGCGCCGACGTCAACCAGCTCCTTCCCCTCAAATACAAATGGGCGTGGGAGAAGTATCTCGCCGGCTGCAACAATCACTGGATGCCGACCGAAGTCTCGATGCAGGCCGACATCGCGTTGTGGAAGTCGCGCGACGGTCTGACCGAAGACGAGCGCCGCGCCATCAAGCGCAACCTCGGCTTCTTCGCGGCCTCGGAATCGCTCGTCGCCAACAACATCGTGCTAGCCATCTATCGGCACCTCACGAACCCGGAATGCCGGCAATACCTGCTTCGCCAGGCTTTCGAGGAAGCCGTCCACACGCATACCTTTCAATACATCGTCGAGAGTCTCGGCCTCAATGAAGGCGAGCTGTTCAACATGTACCGGGAGGTACCTTCGATCACCGACAAGGCCGCGTGGGCGCTGAAGCAGACCCAGAATCTGGAGGACCCATCGTTCTCGACCGGAACTCCAGAGACCGACCGGGCCTTCCTGCGCGACCTGATCACCTTCTACGTCGTGTTCGAGGGCATGTGGTTTTATACCGGCTTTGCGCAAATCCTGTCGCTCGGCCGCCGCAACAAGATGGTCGGGATCGCCGAGCAATATCAGTACATCCTGCGCGACGAGAGCATTCACCTGAACTTCGGCATCGATGTGATCAACCAGATCAAGATCGAGAACCCGCATCTGTGGACGCCTGCGTTTCAGGATGAGGTGCGCGATATGATCCGCGAAGCGGCGGAGCTCGAGGCAGCCTATGGGCGGGATACGATGCCGCGCGGATTCCTCGGGCTGAACGCCAGCCTTTGCGAGCAGTACATGCACTTCATCGCCAACCGCCGTTGCGCGCAGATCGGTCTCGCTCCGGTTTTCGCCGAGGCCGAAAATCCGTTTCCCTGGATGTCGGAAGCGATGGACCTGAAGAAGGAAAAGAACTTCTTCGAGACGCGCGTCATCGAGTATCAGAACGGTGGAGCGCTTAGCTGGGATTAGGCTTGAAGCAGGCGTTGGACCGCGCGGCCGCGTCTCGTTCTACGCGGTCGCCCTTGCTCTTTTCTGTCGGTATGCAATTACAATTTCGTGAATCGCATCCCGGACGGAATGAAACCTTTATCAGTGGTGTCTAATTCGGTAAGAGAGACACGAGAGGACGCCCATATGAAAACGACAATTCTTCTAGCGACAGTGACTTTGGCAATGACGGCCGGATCTGCGATGGCGAGACCCGCAGGCCCACCCGCCTCTTACGGCCAGAGCATTTATTGCGCGACCCGGGAAGCCGGAAATCCCCATAGCAGGTTGTGCGACTATATCGCCTGGAGCGGCTGGCGGCGGCGTGGCGGCTGGGATGCCACGCTGGATAACGCCTGCCTGATGAACCCGCGCTTCGTACCAAACGAATGTAACGGGCGCTTCTAGGCACCCAACCCCTGCGGGGTAGCCAATCGGGCGCATGGCGCAATCGCCTGCGCCTTGATATCTAGCCTGTATGCACACCAATTACGTGGCTTTGGCCATTGTCGTCGCCTATATGGCCGGTCTCGGGCTGCTGACCAGCATTGTCCAGAAGTCTGTCAGGACGGCGGCGACCTTCACTTCGGGCACCACCGGCTCCGGGGTACCCGCGGTCCTCGTCGGGCTGATGCTGATGTCCGAATTCATCGGCACCTCGGCGAGCGTCGGGACCGCGCAGGAAGCCTACGTCTCCGGAATTTCAGCGGCGTGGAATATCATCGCGCTCGGCGCGGGCTTTCTGTTCTACGCCTGGTTTCTCGCCGGAAAATACAAGGGCTCCGGTCACAACACGATCTCTGGCGTGTTTGCCGAGGTCTACGGTCCATCGACAAAGATCGCGACCTCGCTGGTCATGATCTTTGCGCTTCAGATCGTGGCGGTGGCGCTTTACGCCGGCGGCGGCGCGATTCTCAGCGTGCTGCTCGCCGTGGACCGGACGCTGGCGACCGTCATTTGCGGCGTCGTCGCTGTTCTCTATGTTTTCGTCGGCGGCATGAGGTCAGTGGTCTACACCAACGTCATCCATTCACTGATGAAGTACGCCGGTGTCGGCATCGCGCTGTATTTTGGATTGAGCCAAGTCGGCGGTCTCAGGGAATTGCAGGCCCGCCTTCCGGCCGAGATGTTTTCCTGGACGAACGTGGGCGTCAGTCAGATCTTTGCCTGGTTCATCGCTGGCATCGGAGCCACCTTCTCGACCCAATATGTCATTCAGGCCATCAACACGGTCGAGACGCAAGAAAAGGCCCAGGTCGCGAGCCTCAGCGCCGCGCTGTTGCTGGTGCCCTTCGGTATCGCGACCGCGCTGATTGGAATGTGCTCGCTGGTTCTGTTTCCCGGCATCAAATCCATCAACGCCTTCTCGGCTCTGATCTCCGACATGAACGGTCCGATGGCGGGCATCGTCGCGGCGGGATTGGCGGCCTCGTTGTTCGGCACGATCGCGGCGATCAGCGTTTCGACCGCCACCCTGCTCTACAAAGATTTTTACGTCAGGTTCGTCGGCGTAGATGGCGACGAAGGCCGCTCCCTCAGCTTCGTGCGCATTGCGACGGTGGTCGTCGGCCTGCTTCCGATAGCGCTGGCGATCTACACGCCGAACATTCTGCAGATCACATTCCTGGCCAAGGCGATCCGGGCCTCTCTGGCCGTTCTGGTGCTGCTCGTCTTTTACGCGCCATGGTTCGGCACCAGGACCGGCGCGCTGTTCAGTATCATCGGCTCGATGGTCGTTACCATCGCCTGGTTTCTGTTGGGCAACCCCTTTGGCATCGACAACGCCTATGTCGCGCTGGTGCTGCCGCTGGTCGTGATGGGTGCAAGTTCGTTGGTGAGTAGGATCCGAACCGGCACGCCGGACCTGAAACGGGAACTGCCTTGAGGCTATCTTCTGCCGGCCATGCGGTTTGTCCGTAGTTCTCCGGCGAAGAACAAAGTTCCCGGTATCCTGGTCATCTAAGCGTCACGCAAACCGACCACCCTGACGAAGTAGCCGAGCGCTATCGCTCTCTGGGGTAGGTGAAAAGGGCGGCGCCCGGCTACTCGGCCGCGCGGCGGTGCGGCCTTTTTATAACATCATCAATGATTTAAAATTTCGTCTTCATTCGTCATAACAGGAACGAATGGTAACCGGCGACGCCGTTTTCGCATGGGCGAGTTCTTCAGGTTGCTTTGGGTTCGACAAAACAAAGCCGCCGCGGACCGATCGAGGTCCGCGGCGGCTTGGGTTCAACTAGCCCGTTCCGCTTAGAGCTTGATGCGGAAACCGGTCACGACAGCTGCCGTGCTGATGTCGTGACCAGGCGCAGGTCCAGAAAAGGTGATGCCTTGGAGTACCTTGGTGCCGGGGTTACCCGGAAAAGCCGCAGCTAAACCACCGCTCACCTGGGCCCAGGTCGCGCCGGCATAGACGTCGAGATGCTTGTTCAGGGCGTAGTCGGCCAGGAACGAGACTTGGTCATAGCCGCCGGAGCACGTGATCGCACTCGCGCCACCAGTCGCCGGACAACCTACGTTGTCAGCGACATACGAGTTCTGGTTGACGTGGTAGTACGCACCGGTGAGGCTCAGTCCCCAAGCGAAGTCGTACCTCGCGCCCGCCCAGTAGAAATTGAAGACGCGCGCAACCGTGAAAGCGTTGTTGTCCAACAACGTAAGCTGATATCCGCCGGCAGCATTACCCTGGGTGATCGGCGTATTCGGATTGGCGTTGCGAACGTTGGAGTAACCCGCGAAGATCGTGAACTTGTCGACCGGCAGCGGCTCGGCCTTGACGGCTTTGGTATACATCGGGGCCGACGAGGACGACGATCCGAACTGCCACGTATATTTGCCCATCACCGATACCTCGGTATCGTCGGACATGTTGGCAAAGAGCGACGTGCTGTTAAGCGGAAGGTTGGCTGCCGACTGCAGGTTTACGGCGCCGTGTTCCTTGGTGTAGGTCGCCTCTGCGGAGAAGCCGCCCACATGCCCGCCGAACATGAAGGCGTACGCATCGCCAAAGAAACCAGTGGCGTTGCCGCCATTCGAATACATCGCGCCGGCCGTGATCGGGCCATAGTCATAGACGTACTTGGCCGAATTGTCCCAGCGCGCCGCTTCGGTGCTGCCGGCGCCGCCGTTGGTGCCGGAGTAGCCGAGCAGCGACAGGGCGTAGGACAGCGCCATCGGGTCGAACGCGGCAATACCGTCGAGCTGGAAGGAGTTGGTGCGGCCGATGGTCAGCGTACCATACTGCGCGTTGCTGATGCCGCCCCAGAGCTGACCGTTGAAGGCCTGGCCGCAGCGGCCGCTGTCGGCGTTGGAAGTCTGCTGGTTGTAAGCCACACCCGCGTTCTGGATGAACGAGCTACAGCCGTCGGAAAGAGTGCCTTTCAGCGGATCGACGCCGGTATCAAGGCGAGCAATGGCTTTCCAGTCGCCACCCAATGGTTCTTCGACTTTGACGCCGATGAAGGACTGCTGAAGAGCACTGTGTTGAATCGTCGAGATCGACTGTCCGGTATAGTTGCGGGTTGTCGTGAAGGGCGAGTATTCGAGGCCCGAAACGACGCTCCCGAGTGGGCGGCCGTTGGTCTGGTAGGCGAAACCGAGGTCGAGCGCGCCGATGGGCGTGATGCCATACCAGGTCAGGTTATCGGGAATCGGATCCGGGACTTTCGGCGGCGTCCAATCCGCGGCGTAGGCAGTGCTCGCCAAGCCCGTCATTGCGAGCGCGATCGCAAGCGCTTTCTTCATTTTAATACCCCCAAAAAATCGGCCACCCCTGCGATCGGAAGTTCTTCCTGACCGCCATTCGCTATGTCTGACCGAACATACCGATGTCGATGTATACAAAGTGATATAACGTGGGTGGAAGTGCACCGGCGCAACAGTGGGAAACTAAAGCGATTGGCCGTGCTTATTGCCGGATTTGTGATTGCAAAAAACGGGATCGGTGGGTTGCACCGCAGCGCTAAGCAGCGGACGGCGGTAAATTTGGCAGGTGGACGCGATGGGGACCGGGAAAGAGCGCAGGAATCAGCTCAGCCTTTTCGGCCAACGGCGATATCCGCGCGCAAGGCCTGAAGTTCTTTACGCGCGGCGCTCTCGGCCGAACGCTCGATTTTCCGATAACGGGCTACCAACGACAGGCCAAACGGCGTCAGCATGGCGCCGCCGCCGTTCTTGCCACCGGTTTGCCGCTCGACGGCGGCTTGCTGGCAAATGCGATTGATTTCATCGACCAAGTCCCACGCTCGCTTGTAGGACATGTTCATCGCCCGCCCGGCCGCAGAGATCGAGCCGCAGCTGTCGATGTTTTCGAGCAGGAGGATTTTGCCCGGGCCGATCCGTCCTTCCGGGTCCAGATCGATCCGGACGCTGAGCGAAGGCAACGATGTCGGCGATGACTTGCGCATGATCTGCTTGTTCATCTTCAAAGACCACCGGCGAGATGAGACTCGCCGGCATCGTTGAGTGGATTTGGCATTCGCTGCCCGCCTAGCTGCGAACTCCGAATGCGAATATTAGAATCGGGCCACTGGTCGAGCCGGCTCAATAGCAACTGCGTGGATCGACCTGAACGTATTGTCCAGACGGATACTTATAGTAGCAATTGCCCTGCGCCAGATAGTAGCCGGGACGTGCGGCCGCTTGCGCTCCCGCGATCGCGCCGATGGTACCACCGGTGATGGCGCCCACGGCAGCTCCGACCGGCCGGCCGGTGATCAGGCCGCCCAGAACGCCGCCAACGATCGCGCCACCAACGGCGCTCGCGGCCGGATCCGGCGCTGGCGGCGGCGGGGGTGGCGCATAGGCGGCTACGGGAGGCGGCGGGTAGCCCGGACCCGGGCCAGGGCCAGGCGGCATCCCGTCGTCCGGACCGGCAACGTCGTCCATCACCTCAACGTCTGAAACGTAGGTCGGCGGGCCCTCCATCGGCTGCGGATAGAAGTACCAGACGCCACCGACGTCCCACCACCAGCCCATGCGGCCATTGTGCATTTCGTGGCGCCACCGTCCTCCCCCCCAGGCCAGACGGCCGTGATAGGGGTGACCGCCAAAGTTTCGCTGCGGAAAATTCCCGTGCACGACATGGGGACCTTGAGGTCCCTGCGGTCCGTGTACCTGCCCGGCGCGGGGTCCTGCGGGAGCGGCCGGCCTGCCCTGCCCTTGCGGCGGTGGCTTGTGTTGTTGTTCCTGCGCCTGCGCCGAGAGCGCAAAAGCAGCCATGATCGATATCAACGGAACGGCGATCCGCGAGCGTTTGAAGGCACGCATGGTCTTGTTTCTCCACTGCCACCAGAGCCAGTATTATGGATCAGCTGCACGTCGAAATCTACGTTGCCGGCCGCGCTTGACATGAACGCAAACGTAATGCCGCTGTCTTGCCACAAACGTCAGGCGATCGCCCGCTTAACGGGTGGCAGATTTGCACTGCACCGGCATTTCTTCGTGTTGCAAGGCGCCGCGTTCGCCTTATAGACCTACGTCGCGGATCAAATCGGACATTCGTCGCCCGCTCGCCGCCAGCCGCTTTCGGATTGCACTTCCGAATCGGGCCATCAGGGGGTCTAAGGCCAAAGAGGACAGGACATGAAGAGATTGCTTGCGTTGATCGTCGTATTTTACGCAACGGCTGCCTTGGCGCAGCAAGACGACGCGCCGCCCCCCGCACCCGCGGGGAAGCCGCCCGCGCATGCCAAGTCGAAGGCACCGAAGAGCGGCCCTCCGAAATCGCTCGCCGAGAAGCTGCTGGCCTGCCTCGACATCGACGATGAAAGCAAGGAGCGGCTCGACTGTTATGACGCGGCGATCCCTCCGAAGCCGAAGCCGAAAGCGACGCCGGTGAACGGCGTCATGGATTGCCGCTACGTCAAGGAAGAAGACGAACGATTGAAGTGCTTCAACGGTTTTGCGGAAAAAATCCCGAAATTCTCGTCGCGCTAGTGTCCCGAGCCATCAAGTCGCGATGCCCCCCGAGGCAACGCGCCTGACCGGCCCATTTCCGCCCGTCCAGTCTGTTGATAAGCCTGCCTTTGCCGTTTTCGACCTGATGGCGGGGACGGGTGGCATGTTATCGAAATTGCTGGCCTATATCTGACGGAAGAAAAGACCATGCGGATCACCCTTGTCGGCTCGCGTCATTTCGGCGTGACGACCCTGCAAATGCTGCGTCAGCATGGCGTCGATGTGATCCGGGTGGTCGTCGCCGACGCCGACGACCGGCTTGCGGCAACGGCCCATGCTGCCGGTATCGAGGTGGTCGTGCAGGCCAATCCGAAACTGGTCGCCGCTTCCGAAATCGCCGAAGCGACCGACCTGATCGTTACCGCACACAGCCATGCCCGCGTCAGCAAGCAGGCGTTGGCCGTTTCTCGCCTCGGTGGCATCGGCTACCACCCCTCGCTGTTACCGCGGCATCGTGGAATCGCCGCCGTCGAATGGACCATTCGCGAGAAGGACCCGATTGCGGGCGGCACCGTCTACCATTTGGCCGATCGCATGGACGCCGGCGCGATCGCAGCCCAGGATTGGTGCTTTGTCGGAAAAGACGAGACCGCCCGGCAATTGTGGGAGCGCGCTTTGGCCCCGATGGGGCAGAATTTGCTCGCCGAAGTCATCGATTACGCCAAGAAGCATGGCGCCCTGCCGGCAAGACCGCAGGAGGAGCAATACGCGACCAAGGCACCGGCCCTCGCGAGCTAGCCTCCCGGGTGTTTGGCCGCCCTAAGTTTGCGTCAGGCGGTTGGCTTGCGGGACGCGATTTCTGACATAAATGTATATTTGAGACGTGCTTTCGTTTGCTCCCGCGCAGACGTCGCAGGCGTGACCGGCCGCGCGGGACTTGTGTTGGTGTCGTTCGATGGTGCATATGCGAACGGCTAGCTTAGTGACATTGCCGAATGGGGGAAGTGAAATGAAGCAAGTGAGTTCTCTCGGCACCACCTTCACGCGGCGCGCGATTTTCGCGATCGCCACGGTGGTAGCCGTCTCCGCCGCAGGCGGCGCCAGCTACGCCCAATCGGGCGGCGCGTTCGCCGGCATGGCCGGAGTTTGGAGTGGCGGCGGCACCGTGACGCTGGACGATGGCTCAACCGAGCGCATCCGCTGCCGTGCCACTTACGCCGTCGGTGAAGGCGGCAATGGCCTGCAACAAACGCTGACCTGTGCCAGCGACAGCTACAAATTCAATTTGAGCAGCAACGTCGAGGCACGGGGTGGAGCGATTTCCGGAACCTGGAGCGAAGCCAGCCGCAACATCAACGGCAATATCGAGGGACGTTCGGGCCCCGGCGTGGTTCAGGTCGTTGCCACTGCACCTGGATTCTCCGCCAATATTTCGCTGACGACGCGCGGCAACAAGCAGTCGGTGATCATCCGGGCGGAGAGCCAGTTCAAGGGCGCTTCGATTTCGCTGACGCGCGGCTAATGTAGATCGAAACAAAATCGCCGGCGGCTCGCCATCTCGGCGCCGCCGGCGATTTGCGTTATATGGCCGGCACGAAGGCCGTCACTTCGATCTCGACCTTGGCTCTGACGTCAACGAGCCCATCGATATAAAGCAAGGTCGAGGGCGGAAAGTTCTTAGCCAAGGTTTCTCGCCAGGCCGCGCCGATTCCGGCGCCCGCGGCTTCGTATTCGCTCCGGCTCGTCAGATACCAGGTCAGGCGGACGATGTGCTCGGGGCCGGCGCCGGCTTCCGCGAGCAGGCGGATGATGCGCCGTAACGCAGCACTGACCTGGCCTGCCATGTCGGGCGGATACTCGCCCTTTTCGTCGCCGCCGGTCTGGCCGGCCAATACGATCCAGCGCCCGGGCGCGTCGATCACCACGCCATGGGAGAAACCTCGCGGTTTTGACCAATCAGCCGGCTGCAAGATGCGCATGAAAATCCTCCCCTATGTCGCGCGAGTTCACCTCGTCGCGCATTATAGCATCGGCAACTTTGCCCGTTGCAAACCGGAGTTTGCTCGATGATACCGGCTTCTGGGCCGACATCTCCTGTGTCGCATCCATATAGGCCGAATTGATTGTTTCGATGAACCGAACGCCGTCAAAACCGAGAGCCGCGCTGTGGATGGCCGGCTGGCTCAGCCTGATGCTGGTGGTCGCGATCGCCGGTCGGGAGGCGACGCGCGAGCTCAACGTCTTCCAGATCATGGAAATCCGCGCCTCGCTCGGCCTCATGATGCTGTATCCGCTAATCCACTTTGCGGGCGGATTTGCGGTGCTGCGGACATCGCGGCTGCCGATGCATGCAGCCCGCAGCCTGCTGCACTATGCCGGCCAGTACGGCTGGTTCCTGGCGCTGACCCTGATCCCGCTGGGCCAGGTGGTATCGATCGAATTCACCATGCCGATCTGGACCGCGATCCTCGCCGCGAGTTTTCTCGGCGAGCGCATCACGGTGTGGAAGGCCGCCGCCATTGCGCTCGGCCTGATCGGCGTCTTCGTCATCGTGCGTCCGGCGGCCGGTGAGATCAATTCCGGCCAACTGATCGCATTGGTGGCGGCTGTCGCCCTTGGCGCCACGGTGGCGATGATGAAATCGCTGACCCGTACCGAGGCAACGGTCGCGATCGTGTTCTGGATGATGGCGATTCAGGTTGTTGTTGGGGCGTTGCCGGCCCTGCATGTATGGGTTTGGCCGTCGGCCTACGGTTGGGTTTGCGCGATCGCGGTCGCGATCGGCGGGACCTTCTCGCACTTCTGCATGGCGCGCGCGATGCTCTACGCCGACGCCACGATCGTGTTGCCGATGGATTTTCTTCGCGTGCCCTTAACCGCCGCCGCCGGCTGGCTGATCTATGCCGAACGGCTGGACGTCTTCACCGTCCTGGGCGCGACGCTGATCCTGGCCGGCAACCTCCTGAATCTGAAGCCACCGGCCCCAAAGCCGGTGCCTATCGAAGTCTGATGGGGCCTTCAGGTTATTTCCCCGCCGCCTTTCGCAAGGCGTCATTGATCCGGTCCTGCCAGCCGGGCCCGCCTTCCCGGAAATGCTCGAGCACGTCCTGATCGATCCGCAGCGAGACCTGCTCCTTGACGCCGGGAAGCGTGAGTGTCTTCGGTGGCGCGTCCGGCTCCTTCTTGGTCACCTTCTTGAACGCGGCCTCCGCTTCGGTACGGGCATCGTTGAGGGTTCGCGGTCGCCGCGGTTGATCCGACACCATTAAATTCCTTCTAGATTCCTTCGAATAGAACGGTTGAGAGGTAGCGTTCCGAGAACGACGGCACAATCGCCAGGATGGTCTTGCCCGCGTTTTCCGGACGTTGCCCCAGCTTGATCGCGGCCGCAATCGCAGCGCCCGAGGAAATACCGCCGGCAATGCCCTCGTTGCGCGCCATGGCGCGTGATGTCTCGATGGCTTCTGCGCTGTTGATCTTGACGATTTCATCGATGACGGAGCGATCGAGGATCTCGGGAACAAATCCGACGCCAATACCCTGGATCTTGTGCGGCGAATGCTGGCCGCCTGAGAGCACCGGGCTTTCCTCCGGTTCGACGGCGACGATCCGCACGGAGGGTTTGCGGCTCTTGAGAACCTGCCCTACCCCCGTGATGGTGCCGCCGGTCCCGACGCCAGCGACAAAGATGTCGATGTTGCCGCCGGTATCGTTCCAGATTTCCTCCGCCGTGGTGCGGCGATGGATCTCGGGGTTGGCGAGGTTCTTGAATTGCTGCGGCATCACGGCTTTCGGCGTGGTTCGCACCAATTCTTCGGCGGTGGCAATCGCGCCCTTCATGCCCTGGCCGGCTGGAGTGAGGACAATTTCGGCGCCAAGGAAGGCCAGCATCTTGCGCCGCTCGATCGACATGGATTCCGGCATCACCAGCTTCAACCGGTATCCGCGCGACGCGGCTGCGAAGGCCAGCGCAATGCCGGTATTTCCTGACGTCGGCTCGATCAGAACGGTGTCGGCATCGATGAGGCCGGCTTTCTCCATCGCCACGATCATGGCGACGCCGATCCGATCCTTCACGCTCGAGGCGGGATTGAGATATTCAAGCTTGGCGAGGATGGTCGCTTTTGAGCCGCGCTGTTGCGGCAGTCGCAGCAATCGCACGATCGGCGTGTCGCCGATCGCATCCACGATGCTGTCGAAGACACGGCCCCGGCCGTGATGCTGCGCGGCACGCGTCGTTGACGATTCATCCATGGCACATGCCTCCGGTACAGACGTGTAAATGTTGAGCGCTTGTTTTAGTAAAATTCAATGTGGCAATGCGCGCCTGCATTGAGCACTCAAGGGCCACAATTCGCTGCATCGCAAAAACGTTAGCGACGCCGAATAACGTAAAACCAACGCATTTGTGTTGCGACATCGTCAAACAAACTGTTGTATGTTGCACTTGGGTTCAGATCACAAAGGAGGTCACGATGTCAGCCGTTGCTGAAGTCCTGTCCACCGTATCGCATAACGCGCATCCCCGTGGGAGTGATCTGCCGACCTGTCCGGTTTGTGCGGATTCGATGGTGGCTGCCGAGGCGTCGGCCTATCTCGCCGACAACATCGTGAGCTATCTCTGGACCTGCGACACTTGCGGCTATGGTTTTGTAACCAAGCATTCGTTCAAGCGTCTGGCCTGTAACTAGGTTCCAATTATCAGCGGTTTTTGCCGGCGCGGAACTTCAGCGCGCCGGGATGTCGCCTTTTGCCCAGTTGCTTCGCGTCTGCTCACGAAAACTCGCAAATGTGCCTTGTGAGATCGCCTGCCTGATCTCGCTCATCAGGTGCTGGTAGTAAGCGATATTGATTTCCGACAGCAGCATCGCGCCCAGGGTCTCGCCGGACCTGACGAGATGATGCAGATAGGCGCGCGAGTTGTTGCGTGTGGCAGGCCATGAACTCGTTTCATCGAGCGGCCGGGAATCGTCGGCGTGACGGGCGTTGCGCAGGTTGATCTGGCCGTATCGCGTGAAAGCCATGCCGTGGCGGCCGTTGCGCGTCGGCATCACGCAATCGAACATGTCGACGCCGCGCGCCACCGCTTCCATCATGTCGTCCGGCGTCCCGACGCCCATCAGGTATCGCGGACGTTCGTCGGGAAGCAAAGGCGCGACTTCCTCAATCATCGACAGCATCACCGCTTGCGGCTCGCCAACCGCGAGCCCGCCGATGGCGTAACCGTGAAAGCCAATATCGACGAGGCCACGCGCGCTCGCGTGACGCAGTTGCGGGATATCGCCGCCCTGCACGATCCCGAACAGCATGTAGCCGGAAGGCGCCGTCTCGAAGGCGCGCTTAGAGCGCTCGGCCCAGCGCAACGACAATTGCATCGCGCGGTCGATATCGGCGTGCTCGGCCGGCAGCCTGACGCATTCGTCCATCTGCATGGCGATGTCAGAACCGAGCAGCCGCTGCACCTCGATCGATCGCTCCGGCGACAACTCCACCATCGCGCCGTCGATATGCGAGCGAAAGGTCACGGCCTCTTCCCTCACCTTGCGCAGTTCGGACAGCGACATCACCTGGAAGCCGCCGGAGTCCGTCAGCATCGGACCGTTCCAGCCGGTGAAATGCTGCAAGCCACCGAGTGCGGCGATCCGCTCCGCGCCGGGCCGCAGCATCAGATGATAGGTGTTGCCGAGCACGATGTCGGCGCCGGCATCCCGCACCTCGCGCCAGTGCATACCTTTCATGGCGCCGGCAGTGCCTACCGGCATGAAGGCCGGCGTTCGCACCACGCCATGGGGCGTCGTCAGCCGGCCGGCTCTCGCAGAGCCGTCGGTTGCGAGTAGCTCAAAGTGATTGGGTACGCTCATTTGAGCCGCTTATTGCGTCACAAAGGCCGTCTGTTCAACCGGGAGTTAAGGAATTTTCGGGCAAAAGACGTTGACCAAAGCCCGAGTCTTGCCCATAAGTCCGCTCCCATGATGTCAGCGACCACCAAAACCACGACCAAAACCAAGCCCTCCGGGGGCTCGGGAGGCGTGCGCGCGTAGTCAAACAACCGCATCATCTTGATCCGAAGCCCCGCCCCCAAAAGGTCCGGGGCTTTTTTATTGCCTCATGCTCAAACAAAGTGGAGATAAACGTGCAGAGAGACCCCGTTGTGGCCATTGCCGGCGTGACCGGCGCTGTAGGTGGGGAATTCATTGCCACCTTGAACAAGCGTGGATTTCCGGTCCGCGAGCTCAAGGCGTTGGCCAGCGCACGGTCCGCAGGCAAAACCGTCGGCTTCCGCGGTGAGACCATCGAAATCGAGGAGCTTCGCGAAGACTCCTTTAACGGCGTCGATATCGCCCTGTTTTCGGCCGGCAGCGGCGTTTCTCGCAAATTCTCGCCGATCGCGGTGAAGGCGGGCGCCGTCGTCATCGACAATTCCTCGGCGTATCGCATGGACCCCAACGTGCCGCTGGCGATCCCCGAGATCAACGGCCGGCGTATCGCCGAGCACAAGGGCATCATTGCCGTCCCCAACTGTTCGGCGATCACGGCGCTGATGCCGCTGTGGCCGATCCATCGGCAGAACCGCATCAAGCGGATGATCATTTCAACCTATCAGGCGGCCTCCGGCGCGGGTGCGGCGGCGATGGAAGAGCTGGTGGCATCGACCCGCGCAAACCTTGCCGGCGAGAGCTACGTCCCGATGGTGCTGCCGCATCCCTACGCGTTCAACGTCTTCAATCACGACACCAAGGTCGATCCCGAGACGGGCTACAACGAAGAAGAGACCAAGGTGATCAAGGAGACGCGGAAGATCTTTGAGGACGATACGATCGCGATCGGCATTACCTGCGTGCGGGTGCCGGTGCTGCGCGCCCACAGCCAGGCGATCACCTTCGAATGCGAACGGCCGATCGGGGAACGCGAGGTTCGCGATATTCTTGGCAACGCGCCCGGCGTGAAAATCGTCGACGACCGGGTGAAGAACTACTTCCCGATGCCGATCGAGGCGTCGGGACAAGACGACGTCCTGGTCGGGCGTATCCGCCGCGATCTCAGCGACCCAAGTGGGCATTCAATCTCGTTGTTCGTCGCCGCGGATCAATTGCTGAAGGGGGCGGCGCTGAACGCGGTGCAGATCGCGGAACTGCTGCCAGAGCGCATCGCGGCGTAACCCCGTGCGGGGTTTAGTCGTGTCCACGAAACAGAAGGCAGGCATCGCCATAGGAATAAAATCGATAGCCGCTCGCGATGGCGTGGGCATAGGTACGCTTCATGGTCTCAAGTCCTGAGAAGGCCGAGACCAGCATGAACAGCGTCGAACGCGGCAAATGGAAATTGGTCAGGAGGATATCGACCGCGCGGAAGCGATAACCTGGCGTAATGAAGATCGCGGTATCGTCGGAAAATGGCTGGATCTCGCCATTCTCGGCGGCCGCGCTCTCGAGTAGCCGCAGCGAGGTGGTACCGATGGCGACCACGCGGCCACCCTTCGCACGCGCCGTATTAAGCGTTTCGGCGACCTCGGGCGAGATGGTGCCCCACTCGGAATGCATCTTGTGCTCCGATGTGTCGTCGGCCTTGACCGGCAGGAACGTGCCCGCTCCGACGTGAAGCGTAATGCGATTGAGGCCGATGCCGCACTCGCGCAACGCCGCCTCCAGTGCTGGCGTGAAATGTAACCCGGCGGTGGGTGCTGCGACCGCGCCATCGTTGGTGGCGAACATGGTCTGGTAGTCGGCCGCATCGTGCTCGTCGGGCGCGCGTTTGGACGCGATATAAGGCGGCAGCGGCGGACTGCCGAGATCGGCAATCGCGGAATCGAGCGTCGGCCCGTGAAATGAAAACGACAGCGTGACCGCGCCGTCTTCGCCTTTCGCTTCCACCTCGGCATCGAGGTGGCCGAGCAGACAAATCTTGCCTTCATTGCCGAAGCGCACGACGTCGCCGGGCGACAGCTTCTTGGCCGGTTTGACCAGTGCCTGCCAGCGCGAGCCGTCGAGCCGCTTGATCAGCGTCGCCTCGATTTTCGGTTCGGTCCCGCGGCCAATCCGCCGGCCCTTGAGCTGCGCCGAGATGACCTTGGTGTCGTTGACGACCAGCTGATCGCCCGGCTTGAGCCATTGCGGCAAGTCCGACACGACGCCGTCGTGCAGGCGCGCGCCGGGCTCGACAACCAGTAACCGCGCGGAATCGCGCGGCTGCGCGGGGCGCAGTGCGATCCGCTCAGCGGGCAGTTCGAAGTCGAAGAGATCGGTGCGCATTTGGCGTTAGCGCGTCTCGAAGGATGAGGTGAGGACGTCAAGGCCTCTTATGGGCCTCATGGTTCGAGACGCCCGCTCTGCGGGCTCCTCACCATGAGGAAGGTTCATTCCGCATCCAGCGCCATATGCGCCTTGACGATCTTGTCGGGATCCTTGACCGGCTCGCCGCGCTTGATCTTGTCGACGTTTTCCATGCCCGAGGTCACCTTGCCCCACACCGTGTACTGCTTGTTGAGGAACGGAGCGTCGTCGAAGCAGATGAAGAACTGGCTGTCGCCGGAATCCGGGTTTGCGGCGCGCGCCATCGACGTCGTTCCGCGCACATGCGGCTCGGCATTGAATTCGGCCTTGAGCTTGGTGCCGGAACCGCCGGTTCCGGTGCCATGCGGGCAACCGGTCTGGGCCATGAAACCCTCGATCACGCGATGGAACACGATGCCGTCGTAAAATCCCTCGCGCACGAGTTCCTTGATCCGCGCGACGTGGTTCGGCGCAAGATCGGGCCGCATTTCGATGGTGACGGGTCCCTGCGTGGTTTCGAGGATCAAAGTATTTTCTGTATCAGCCATGCCTGTTTCTCTGTTGGTGAAGGTTTACGGTTGTGAAATCGAATGGCGAAAGGACGGCCGGCCACGGCGCCAGCCATTGCTTCTGTAAATGGCATGGGCGTGCAGCGCTGCAACGCCTCCATGGCCGCAATCCGGTATAATAAACGATCGTTGTCGTCCGCCTGTTCCGATTCATAGGTGACGCGGGGCCGGCCCAAAATCTCGCCGCTCCGGGTGAAACTGACGATTACGGTAATATCGATACCGGCATGGGCGCGCGTTAAGTCCGGCGGACGCCAGCACGTCCTGAGCCTCGCGAAAATGTCCGCAATGGTGTTCACCTGGGCCGGTTGCGCCGGCAAAGGTGTGAGCCCTACGAGCCAAAACCCCGCAACGCATATCAAGGACCAATAGCGAGGCCGGTTCGTCACCGGTTACTTCATGTCGGAGGCGACCTGCACCTTCACCATCTTGTCGGGATCGGTCACTGCGCCGCCGGCCGATCCCGGGTCAGCCTTCTTCAGCTTGTCGACGACATCCATGCCCTGCACCACTTCGCCGATCACGGTGTACTTGTTGTCGAGCGGTGCGCCGTCTCCGAACATGATGAAGAACTGGGAGTTGGCGGAATCGACGCTGTCGCCGCGCCGCGCCATGCCGACGATGCCGCGCTTGAAGTGGACGCTGGAAAACTCCTGCGTCAGGTTCGGATATTTCGAGCCGCCGGTGCCGTTGAAATTCTGGCCGTCGCCGGTCTGCGCCATGAAGCCGTCCATCACCCGATGGAACGGCACGTTGTTGTAGAAGCCTTCGCGGGCCAGTTGCTTGAGGCGCTCGGCGTGCTTCGGCGCGATATCGGTGCGCAGCTTGATGATGATCCGTCCCTTGGTGGTGTCGATGACGATCGTATTCTGTTTGTCGAGACCGGCGGGAAGCGGCTGGGCGATGGCGGGTGCCGCACACAACAGCGCGACGAGAACGGCGAGAATTCGGATCATGGAAGCTCCAGCGTGAGAGAAGAAATCAACGGCCGAATTTGGCCTTGAGGCGTTTTGCAATTGCCTTGGGCACGAAGTTCGAGACGTCGCCACCCATACTGGCGATCTGTCGCACCAGTGTGGCAGTGATCGGGCGAACGGTCGGCGAGGCCGGCAGGAAAACGGTGCGGACCCCCGGCGCCATGGTTTCGTTCATGCCGGCGATCTGCATCTCGTAGTCGAGGTCGGTGCCGTCCCGCAAACCGCGGATCAGGATGGTGGCGCCGGCGCGCTTGGCGGCGGTGACCGTAAGGTCATCAAACGTGACGCAGTCGAATTCGCATCCCGCCTGACTGGCCACCGGTTCGAACACCTCGCGGAGCATCGAAAGCCGCTCCTCAACCGAAAACAGCGGCGCCTTTCCCGGGTGGACGCCGATCGCAATTACCAGTCGGTCGCACAGGCCGACGGCATGCCGGACCACGTCCAGATGGCCATTGGTGACGGGATCGAATGAGCCGGGATAAAGCGCAATGCGGGGCATCAACCCTCCTACCTCGCCCCGCTTGGGCCTGCAAGCCGGTCAAGGCTCAGGCCTGGAATGACCCCGGCCGTTATATTTCGTCGGCCATTGAACCATTTAGGGGTACGGCGCGTCTTCCCCGCAGAACCGGCTTTGTTTCGTCGCAGACCGGGCGACGAAACAAAACGACCGCCGGATGAAACCATTTTGGGCCTTTGGCCGACTGCGGCGAAAAACTCCGGAAACGCCCGATTTGTATCAAAAGGCCAGACAACGGGGCCACCAAGGCCCGGTGACAGGGGACCGTCATGATCAAAACTCTTTCAGCTATCGCTATAGCCGCGTGCCTCGCTGCTGCCCTGGCAATCCTGCCGGGCTTTGCGCCGCAAGTCGAAGCCAGCGTGCCGCGTCCGCTTGCGAAGGCCGACCGCCTCGACATCCACCCGACCGGCCGCGACTGCTCGCAGCAGGCTTGGCCGCATTTTGAAGCTTCCTGCCTGCGCACGGCAGGCTCCAAGGTCGCGGTTCGCGAGGCCCGTCTGGTCACCGCCGACCGCACGCCATAACGGCCGCCGCTTGCCTAGCCGCTATGATCCCAACGGCACGCTTTGGGCGTGCCGGAAAATGTTTTTCGGATCGAACGCCGACTTGATCTTGGTCAGTCGCGCGAGGTGGTCTCCCCAGTAGGCTTTGGCGTAACCGTCGCCGAGATCGAGATCGCAGTAATTCACATACGACGCGCCGGAGACATACGGCCGCATTGATGCATACAGCGTCCGCATCATCGCCAGATTGGTCTCGTTGGCGCCAGGGCTCTCCCACTGCATGAAATATTGGATCAGATACTTCGTGTTGCCGCGATGGACGAACGCCGCGGCATCGGAGGCGACCTTGTTAATGACGCCGCCGTAGCTGTCGAATAGCACGGCAATCTCGCCCGGCGCCTTCTGTAACCCGTCAAGCAGCGTCAAAACCCCCTGCTCGGTCATGGGCTCGACGACATAGTCGGATTTGCCCTTCATCAGAACGGATTCGTAAGCCGGGCCGCCGCCGTTGAAGATGGTGGCGGCCCTGGCGAAGGTCATGGTGGTGGTGACAAGTATCTCGGCCAAGCCTGCGAGTTTTTGCAGACGTTTCATTTCCGCAGTGAGCTTGCTCTCGGAATCGACCGACAGGCCCGCGATATGCACCTTGATCACGCCGCCCGCTTCCCTGGTCAGGTGAAGCGTGCAGGTGATCGCGGGCGGCAGGCCGTCGAGCCATTCCTGCCAGGCCAGCACGATCTTGGCCGCCTGGGTGACCGGCTTGCTCCACGTAATGGAGAACTTGGCGACCAGATTGACCACACTGGTGCGGAAGTTGAATTTGGTCACCACGCCGAAGCTGCCGTTGCCGCCGCCGCGCAGCGCCCAAAACAAATCGGGATTTTCCTGGCCGCTCACATTCAAGATATTGCCCGAGGCATCGACGAGCTCCATCGACAGCACGCTGTCACAGGCCAGCCCAAAAGGGCGTCCCAGCAAGCCAAAGCCGCCACCCAGCGAATGGCCGGCGATGCCGACGGAAAAACAGCTGCCGGCAGGAATCGCGCGATTTGCGGGCTCGAGCGCCGCGTAGACGGAGCCCAATGAAGCGCCGGAGCCGATCGACACCGATTGCTTGTCGGCGGCAAGCTGAATGGCGGCCATGCCACGCACATCGATGACGAGATCGGCGTTCTGCGAAAAACCTTCATAGGAGTGACCGCCGGAGCGGACGGCGAAGCTCACACCGTTACTGGTCGCCCAACGGATGGTTTGGCCGACGGCCTGCGGGCTTGATGCGACGACACGCACCTGCGGCGTGATCTGCTTTCGCTTGCTGAAGGAGGCATTGTAGTCGAGCTTGTTGGGAGCTCCGCTCCCCGAAATCAGAACCAGATCCTTCTTGGGATCGATCTCGGCTTTCAACGACGCGATCGGCAGGCCGGTTTCGGCCTCCGCGTTGCGGATTTCAAGCAGCGAACTGCCAACGATCAGGTTTGCCGAGAAGATACTGGAGGCTTGCAGGAAGTCGCGCCGCTTCATGTCGTCTCCCGTATCCGGTCAAGCCGCGTATTCGTAAAACTGCAACGACAGGAATCTCGGCAATATCCGCATATCCAAGGCGGAATTCAACATGTCTGCTTTGTGCCGGGACCGGTCGCATGGCGTATGCCGCGTTGTTCACCCACCTGCATTGAACCTGGCTGGTCTCTGAAAGCACAAAAGGGCGTGGATCCCGGGAAGGAATGCGCGATGAAGGCCCTGAAAGCATCGATCTGTGTTGCGGTGACCGCGCTCACCCTCAGCCTGTCTCTCGGCACGCCACCCTGTGCGGGAGAAGATGAGGCGACCACCCTCACCCAGCAGATGAAAGAGCTTTATAGGGCTGGGAAGTACAAGGAAGCGCTGCCATTGGCTCAGAAGTCTCTGGACCTTCGCGAAAAGGAGTTTGGCCCCGAGGATGCGAACGTCGCGATGCCGCTCAATGACCTTGGCACGATCCACTACAATCTGGGTCAATACCCCGTTGCCGAGCTGCTGTACAAGCGTTCACTGGCTATCAGGGAGAAGACGCTCGGTCCGGATCATGCGGAAGTCGCAGCCGTGCTGAACAATCTGGGCGAACTCTACCGAGCGGAAGAGCGCTACGCGGAAGCGGAGCCGCTTCTCAAACGGTCGATCGCCATTCGCGATAAAATGCCCGGTCCCGACGATCCGTCTATCGTGATGGCGTTGAGCAACCTCGCTGCTGTCTACAGCAATCAGGGTCAGTACGACCGGGCCGAGCCGCTCTTCAAGCGGGGGCTGGCCATCCTCGAGAAGGCGCACGGCCCCGATGATCCTGAAGCCACAGTGTTGATGAATAACCTCGCCGATGCCTACATCCATCGGCATCATTACGCCGATGCCGAGCGGCTGCTCAAGCGATCGATCGCCGTGACTGAGAAGGCGTTCGGACCCGACCACCCGGACGTCGCGCAGGCGCTGAACAATTTAGCCGCACTGTACGCGCGTCAGGGGCGTAACGCCGACGCCGAGCGGCTTTTCAAACAGTCGGTGGCCACCTTCGAGAAGACGCTCGGTCCGAACCATCCGGATCTCGCGGATGTTCTGGAAAACCTGGCCAGTCTCTACAAGCATCAGGGTCGCTATGCCGATGCCGAACAATTCTTTAAGCGCTCGGTGGCCATTCGAGAGAAGGCAGCGTCGGGACCGATCTGAGAGGTCGTAGCGACAGCCAGATAAGTCTCGAACCGGTAGAAATGTAAATATACGCCCTACCTACACGACGGCAGTGCTTGAAAATATTGCGGCTGGTGGAAATTCGCTTTCGCTGCTTTGGGTAGGAACGCACTCCAATAGCTGCGCGCTCGCCCCTGCCCCAAAATCGAATAGAGATTTCCACGGATCTTTGAGGGATCGCCGTCCCAACCGAGTGGCTTGAGAAGAATGGCCAGCTCGGTGCTCCAGCCGCCCGTTACAACGGTTGCTGTCGACGTCAGCCCTAAATCAACACCCTCATGGTGTTGTTTGGCGCTGACAATCCTGACCTGAAAGTTCTGGTTGTAGGGCGATACTTCGAATTCGTAGTACGGAAATCCGCTGTCCGAAAACGTCACAAACAATTCCACAACATCGAACTGGTAGGGATAATCATTCGGGCCGAGGACCTTTTTGGCGTTCAGCGTCGGCGCCAAGACCGAAAAGCGCGCGACCAACGCATCATCGGCCAGCGAAACATGCGCCTCGACGGGATTTTTAAGTGCCGACGTGGCGGGCGTAACCAACGAAAGCTCGCAAGCCCTTGCGTCAGAACAACTCAGCAGGACGGCAGCCGCCATCAAGACTCTCATGGCTGTGTTTCGCCATTCTGGAGTGCCCTGAGGTAGGCGCAGAACATATCCGCCATTGCGTCCGCATAAGTTTTGATCTCGGCCGGGCTTCGATGCGTTTCCGAGAAATGCTTTCCGACCGCGCTCAGCGTCTGTTTGATCAGATCGCCGGCCGAGGCGCGCGCAGCGTCTGAAACCGCGGGCAGCACTTCCTGCATGAAGAGCTGAACGGTGCGGCTTCCCGACTTCTTCGCTTCCCGTGCTTCGGGCGCGTCGCGATAAAGCGGGACGGCGTCATTGAGGGCCACACGCATCGCGGCCTCCTCGCATTCCGATCGGATGAAGGCGTGAACGAGCGTGCGCAGCCGCGTCAGCGGCGGTTGCCCGGCGTCCTCGAGGATGCCGCGCAGCAATTCGCCGGTCTGCCGCCATTCGTCGCTTTGCAGGCGAAACAGGATCGACGCCTTGTTCGGAAAATACTGATACAGCGATCCGATGCTGACGCCGGCCTTTTCGGCCACCCGCGCCGTGGTGAAACGCTGCGCGCCTTCCTTCGCCAGAACCTGAACCGCCGCTTCCAGAATCGTCGCAACGAGCTCAGCCGAGCGCGCCTGCTGCGGCTGTTTTCGCGAGGAAATTGAAGGGCTTCGACGATCGGCCATGAAGCTCCAGGATAACGCGAATAGCGAATGCGAATAATTAGTCGTATTTTACGGATGACGCAACAACGCAAACTTCCCTCATCCAGGAAACTTCCATGACTACGCTAACCACCACCCCGCTGGCACCACTGCTCGATCGTCTGTTCGAAGAAGCCGATGCATCGGAAGCCGAGCTTGAAACCGCTGCGGCCGCTCTCTCCGACGAAGAGCTGGCCCGCTTGATGCGGAGCAAGACGGAGTACCGCGATTTCTATGGCCGCCTGAAGAACATGCCACTCGCCGTTTCGCGGGAGACCGGCGCGTTGCTTTACATGCTGGCGCGAAGCTCGCGCGCACGGACGATCGTCGAGTTCGGAACTTCGTTCGGCATCTCGACCCTGCATCTTGCCGCAGCCTTGCGCGACAATGGCGGCGGCCGCCTCATCACCAGCGAGTTCGAGCCGTCCAAGGCGGCTCGGGCGAGACAAAATCTAACGGCCGGCGGTCTCATCGACCTCGTCGAAATCCGCGAGGGCGATGCCTTGCAAACGCTGAGCGTCGATCTCCCCGACACGATCGACCTGTTGCTGCTCGACGGCGCCAAGTCGCTCTATCCTGAAATCCTGAGCCTGGTCGAAAGCCGCCTCGGGCCGGGCGGCCTCATCGTCGCCGACAATGCCGATGATAGCCCCGAATACCTGGCGTATGTACGCGCGCCGGCAAAGGGCTACATGTCCACGCCATTTGCTGACGACGTCGAGCTGTCGATGCGGCTGGGCTAAGCTACGGCGACGGCTCTAGTTAGAGCCGTTGCCGTTTCCATTGCCGTTTTCGGCTTCCTCGCCGATGTGCTCGACCGACACCACATGCTCATCATCGGCGGTATCGAACACGATCACGCCCTGGGTCGAACGGCCGGCGATCCGGATGTCCGCCACCGGACAACGGATCAGCTGGCCCTTGTCCGTCACCAGCATGATCTGGTCGGATTCTTCGACCGGGAACGAGGCGACTAGCTTGCCGTTGCGGTTATTGACCGACATCGCGACGATGCCTTTGCCGCCGCGGCCGGTGGTGCGGTACTCGAACGACGAGGTACGCTTGCCGTAGCCATTGACGGAAACCGTCAACACCACCTGCTCCTGCGCCGACATTTCGACATAGCGCTCGGACGAGAGCTGAATGGCGTTCGAGGCCTCCTCGGTATCGCCTTCCACCGCCGTCTCATCCGCAGCGCCCTCGCCGGCCACTGCGCGACGCATTTTGAGGTAGGCTGTGCGTTCGTCCGACGTCGCCTCGACATGCCGCAGAATCGCGAGCGAAATCAGGCGGTCGCCCTTGGCGAGCGCAATACCGCGCACGCCCATCGAGGTGCGGCCGGAGAACACCCGCACATCGGTGACAGGGAAACGGATGCACTGACCGCCGGCGGCGGTAAGCAGCACATCGTCGTGCTCGGTGCAGATCTGCACGTCCACGATCGCCTCATCCTCGTCGAGCTTCATCGCGATGATGCCGGAACGCCGGACGTCGACGAAATCGGAGAGCTTGTTGCGGCGGACCGTGCCGCCGGTGGTGGCAAACATCACGTCGAGATTGCCCCAGGAGGATTCATCCTCCGGCAACGGCATGATGGTGGTGATGCGCTCGCCCTGCTCGAGCGGCAGGATGTTGATCATCGCCTTGCCGCGGGCATTGGGAGCGGCCATCGGCAGCCGCCAGACCTTCTCCTTGTAGACCTGGCCGCGCGAAGAGAAGAACAATACCGGCGTGTGGGTCGAGGCCACGAACAGGCGGCTGACGAAGTCCTCATCGCGGGTCTGCATGCCCGCCCTGCCCTTGCCGCCGCGCCGCTGCGCCCGATAGGCCGAGAGCGGTACGCGCTTGACGTAGCCGGCATGCGAGACCGTCACCACCATATCCTCGCGCTGGATCAGGTCTTCGTCCTCGACCTCGCCTTCCTGCTCGATGATGACCGTCTTGCGCGGCGTGGCGAATTCCGATTTCACGTCGGCGAGTTCGGTCTTGATGATCGCTTGGACGCGGGCTCGCGAACGCAAGATGTCGAGGTAATCGTTGATTTCCACCGCGAGCTTGTCGAGTTCTTCCGAAATCTCCTCGCGGCCGAGCGCGGTGAGCCGCTGCAGACGTAGATCGAGAATGGCCTTGGCCTGCTCCAGCGACAGCCGCGCGGTGCCGTCTTCCGCCAGCCGATGGCGCGGATCGTCGATCAAGGTGATCATCGCCGCCACGTCCTTGGCCGGCCAGTCGCGCGACATCAACGTATCGCGCGCCGTGTTCGGATCGGGCGAGGTGCGGATCACGCGAATGATCTCGTCGATATTGGCGACCGCAATGGCGAGGCCGACCAAAATATGGGCGCGATCGCGCGCCTTGTTGAGCAGGAACTTGGTCCGACGCGTCACCACCTGTTCGCGGAAGGCGATGAAGATCGTCAGCAGATCCTTCAGGTTCATCAGCTGCGGACGGCCGGCGTCGAGCGCGACCATGTTGGCGCCGAAATTTTGCTGCAGCGGCGTGAAGCGATAGAGCTGATTGAGCACCACGTCGGGAACGGCATCGCGCTTCAGTTCGACCACGACACTGAAACCGTTGCGATCGGATTCATCGCGCAGGTCGGAAATGCCCTCGATCTTCTTGTCGCGCACCAGTTCGGCGATGCGCTCGACCATCGTGGCCTTGTTCTGCTGATAGGGAATCTCGGTGATCACGATCGCTTCGCGATCCTTGCGAATGGTTTCGATCGACACCTTGCCGCGCATCACGATCGAGCCACGGCCCAGGTGGTAGGCCGAGCGAATGCCCTGACGTCCGAGAATAATGCCGCCGGTCGGGAAATCCGGTCCCGGGATGATCTCCATCAACTGATCGATCGAAAGCCCGGGATTGTCGATCAGCGCCACGCAGGCATCGATGACTTCGCCGAGATTGTGCGGCGGGATGTTGGTGGCCATGCCGACGGCGATGCCGCCGGCGCCGTTGACCAACAGATTGGGGAACTTGGCCGGAAGGACCCGCGGCTCGCGATCCTTGTCGTCATAGTTGGCCTGGAAATCGACGGTGTCCTTGTCGATGTCATCAAGCAACGTATGCGCAATTTTGGTGAGCCGCGATTCCGTATAACGCATCGCTGCCGCGGCATCGCCGTCCACCGAGCCGAAATTGCCCTGACCGTGGATCAACGGCACGCGCATCGAGAAATCCTGCGCCATGCGGACCAGCGCGTCGTAGACCGACTGGTCGCCGTGAGGATGGTATTTGCCGATCACGTCGCCGACGGTGCGCGCCGACTTGTTAGGCTGCTTGTTCCAGTCGAAGCCGTTCTCATGCATCGCATACAGGATGCGGCGATGAACCGGCTTGAGACCGTCGCGCGCATCCGGCAGCGCACGCGCCACGATCACGCTCATCGCGTAATCGAGGTAGGAGCGCTTCATCTCGTCGAGGATGGAAACGGGACGAATATCGGAAGGCGCCGGGGGCTCTCCGGGCTTCGTATCTTCAGGTTCAGACAAGGGAAAATCCGGTCAATTCAGAATCAATTTCATATAGCGCATCGAGGGGGGCAAGACCACCTCAAACGGACATTGGCAGAGGGTTTTTCCCTTCGTTTTTTCAGGAGCTTAGGGAGCACGCTTGGCACCCTCGCCTGCGCCCCGAAACGGGCCGGAAAACACCCTCCTAAAGGGCTGTTTAAGGGCCGAAAACGACCGTGTGCATGATCCGCCCCGGCAGCAGTGTGAACAGGCCGGCGATAACCAGCGCGCCGGAGAAAATCCCGATCATGACGCGGCGATGATCCACAACGCGATGGCTGTGCGCATACCAGACGCCGAGCGGGAGCATCACCAGCGTGAAGATCGACAGCAAATGGATGGGGCTCCAGGGGCCCCACAGCTTGATCTGGTGGATCCAGAACGAGCTCGCCGCCACAGCCAGCATCAAGACGACCCAGATCCAGCCGATCGTCCGATGGGGCAGCGTTCCCTTTGGCGCCGCGAGCTGGATCACCCCCAGCACGAAAGCCGCCATCGCCGCGAAGGCGTGGACGGGGATCGCCGGCGCGGCATCCAGCAATGGCGCAAGACTCATGAGATCGGCTTTCGCCAGATTTTCAGCGCCCGACTTCGACGAATGGGCTTAGAACGGAATATCGTCGTCCATGTCGCTGTTGCGGGCGCCGGCTGCCACCGCCCGGCGCGGCGCGCTCGAGGAACTGCTGGCGCCGAAGTCGCCGCCGCCCTGATCGTCCGAGCCGAAGCTGCCGCCGCCTCCGCCGCTGCGTCCGTCCAGCATGGTCAGGCTCGAATTGAAGCCTTGCAGCACTACTTCCGTGGAATACTTCTCGACGCCGGCTTGGTCGGTCCATTTGCGGGTCTGCAACTGGCCTTCGATGTAAACCTTGGCGCCCTTCTTCAGGTATTGCTCGGCGACCTTGCACAGGCCTTCGTTAAAAATCACGACGCGATGCCACTCGGTCTTTTCCTTGCGCTCGCCGGTCGCCTTGTCGCGCCAGGTTTCCGAGGTAGCGATGCTGAGATTGGCGATCGGCCGCCCATCCTGGGTACGCCGGATTTCGGGGTCCTTGCCGAGATTTCCGACCAGAATCACCTTGTTCACGCTTCCTGCCATCGCTGCTCTCCACTCGCCTCGCTATTTCGCGCCGACCCTATACGCTCGCCCGCAGGCCGCGCCCGGCCATCCTTCGGTTATCCACATATAGCATCTCAGGCGCCAATGTTCCAGTTTTGTTCCCTGAAATAGCAACGGGAGGGCCGGCCCGGGCGTTTAACCTCGGAAAGACTATTCCGTTGTTCTGCGGCGGGAGGGGGCGTGGACGCAAAAAGCTTGTCGATTCATCCAGTTCAGGCCGTAATTCGGCGCTGACTGTGGCTTTTGGGAGACGGCGCGGAGCACCGAAATGCGCTACGTTCAAGCTCAAATTGGGGTAGTTGGGCGCCGCTGACGGGCTTAGGGCTGAAGAATACGCTTCGCGGGGACACGAAGCGCCGGAAAGAAGACGAAGGATGACGAAGGGTTTGTTGTTGGGCGCGATTGCGCTGGTCACGTTGGGCATCACCGCTCCGGCGGTTGCTGCGGACCTTCCGGCGCGGACGTACACTAAGGCACCCGACATGGTGCCGGTCGCTTACGACTGGAGCGGCGTCTATGTCGGCCTCAACGGCGGTTGGGGTACGGCGAACCGTTGTTTCGATCAGACCGCTCCTGTGGTTGGCCCCGAGGGCTGCCACGGCACGTCAGGTGGTTTCGCCGGTGGTCAGCTCGGTTATCGCTGGCAGATGTCTTCCTGGGTGTTCGGTTTTGAAGGCCAGGGCGACTGGGCCAGCCTGAAGGGCAGCAACGTCAGCCTCATCACCGGCAACACCAACCGCTCCCGTATCGACGATTTCGGGCTGTTCACCGGCCAGGTCGGCTACGCCTGGAATACCGCGCTGTTGTACTTCAAGGGCGGTGCGGCCGTCATCGGCGATCGCAATGACCTCCTGGCGGCTAACGGCGCGCTGGTCGCAACGTCGTCTGGCGACAACCGTTGGGGCGGCACCGTCGGCGCCGGCATCGAATTCTCGTTCGCACCGAACTGGTCGGCCGCGGTCGAGTACAACCACCTCTTCATCGCCAACAACAATACGACTTTCATCAATCAGAACACCGGCGCTGTGATCAGCAGCGACCATATCCGCGGCGATGCCGATCTGGTGTCGGTCCGCGTCAACTACCGTTGGGGTGGTCCGGTCGTCGCGAAGTACTGATCGCGCCTTATCCGCTTGAGTTCGAAAAGGCCGGCCGTCGCGCCGGCTTTTTTGTTGCACCGAAAACCCGCTTTTCAAAATCGAACGTTTCGACCCACAACTCCTGTGTGAGTGTATCTTTCCGGAAACAGTATTTCTGGTTGAATAAGCTATATCTCCCGCACCAATTGATGACTGGGGCGGTGACAGGATGAAGACGTTGTTGTTGGCGGCGGTTGGCTTGACGGCCGTTGCGATTTCTCCGGCCCTGGCGGCCGATCTTCCGGCGCGGGCGCCGGCCTACACTAAGGCGCCCGTGATGGCGCCGGTCTACGACTGGTCCGGTTTCTACATCGGCCTCAATGCCGGCGGCGCCTCGAGCCGCGACTGTTACACCCTCAACAGTGTTGCGGGTGTTGCGCTCACCCCGATCTCGGAGGGCTGCCACAACGCGACGGGCGCTCTGGTCGGCGGTCAAGCTGGCTATCGCTGGCAGATGACCAACTGGGTGTTCGGCCTCGAAGCCCAGGGCGACTGGGCGAACCTGAAGGGATCGAATCCGAGCCTTACGGCAGCGATACCCTATACCAACCAGACCAAGGTGGACGCGATCGGCCTGTTCACCGGCCAGGTCGGCTACGCCTGGAACAACACGCTGCTGTATTTGAAGGGCGGCGCCGCAGTCACGGACAATAAATACAGCTCCTTCTTCACCGGACCCAGCATCGTGTTCAACACGGCGAGCGACACGCGCTGGGGCGGCGCGGTGGGAGCCGGCATCGAATACGGCTTTGCGCCGAATTGGTCCGTCGGTATCGAGTACGACCACCTTTTCATGGGCAAACCCAACGTGGCGTTCCCGGCAATGGCCATCAATTTCCCGCCGTTTACCGGAGCTGTCGGCCGCTCCGACAACATCAGTCAGGGTATCGACATGGCAACTGTCCGCGTCAATTACCGGTTCGGCGGCCCGGTGGTCGCGAAGTACTGATCGCGATCGGAAAACGACCAATTCGAAAAGGCCGGCATCGCGCCGGCTTTTTTGTTGGGCGCTGCTGACCGCTGCTGCCATGGGACCAGCTTTTCCGGGTCTCGCGGAACAATCGGTTGATGGTTTTCACGCGGCACTGGAAATTGATTCCCGTTCTTCCTATGTTCCGAGCTTAATCATTGGCGTCTGATCGCTTTCCGGCGACGCGCCTATTCCCGCGTCTTTGCGCGCCCGGAAATGCCGACATGGATGAAGTTTTGAAAGCACGACGCCAATCTGCCAGTAGCCTGCGTGCGATCACCATTCGCGGCGCGCGCGAGCACAATCTGAAAAACGTCGACGTCGAAATCCCGCGCGACAAGCTCGTGGTGTTCACGGGGCTGTCGGGCTCCGGCAAATCCTCGCTCGCGTTCGATACGATTTACGCCGAGGGCCAGCGGCGCTACGTCGAGTCGCTGTCGGCCTATGCGCGACAATTCCTGGAGATGATGCAGAAGCCCGATGTCGATCAGATCGACGGGCTGTCGCCGGCGATTTCGATCGAGCAGAAGACGACGTCGAAAAATCCGCGCTCGACCGTCGGCACCGTCACCGAGATCTACGACTACATGCGCCTGTTGTGGGCGCGCGTCGGCGTGCCTTACTCGCCGGCTACGGGTCTTCCGATCGAAAGCCAAATCGTCTCACAGATGGTTGATCGCGTGCTGGCGCTGCCGGAGGGTACGCGGCTTTATCTGCTCGCGCCGGTCGTGCGCGGCCGCAAGGGCGAATACAAGAAGGAACTCGCCGAATACCTCAAGAAGGGATTCCAGCGCGTCAAGATCGACGGCAAGTTTCATGAACTCGCCGAAGCGCCCACGCTCGACAAGAAGTTCCCGCACGACATCGATGTCGTCGTCGACCGCATCGTGGTGCGGCCGGACATCGGCCAGCGGCTGGCCGAGAGTTTCGAGACCGCGCTGAAGATCGCCGAAGGTCTCGCGGTGATCGAATATGCGGATGCGCCGGCAACCTCCCCCGCCGTCGACGACAAGAAGAAAACGGCAAAAATCCACGACAAGAGCGGACCGGAACGGATTCTGTTTTCGGAAAAGTTCGCCTGCCCCGTTTCAGGCTTCACGATACCGGAGATCGAGCCGCGGCTGTTCTCGTTCAACAACCCCTATGGCGCGTGTCCGGCCTGCGGCGGCCTCGGCATCGAGCAGCATATCGACGAGGACCTCGTTATTCCCGACAAGGAAATGACGTTGCGCAAGGGCGCAATCGCGCCCTGGGCGAAGTCGTCTTCGCCCTATTACATCCAGACGCTGACCGCGCTCGGAAGATTCTACAAGTTCACGCTCGATACCAAGTGGAAGGACCTGCCGAAAAAAATACAGGCGGCGATCCTGCACGGCTCCGGCGAGGACGAGATCAAATTCTCTTATGAAGACGGCGTGCGCTCCTACGACACCAAGAAGCCGTTCGAGGGCGTCATCACTAACCTCAACCGCCGCTTCCGCGAGACCGAGAGCGAATGGGCGCGCGAGGAACTGGCGAAGTATTTCTCCGACGTGCCCTGCGAAGCCTGCCACGGCTATCGGCTCAAGCCGGAAGCATTATGCGTCAAGATCGGCGGAAAACATATCGGCGAGATCTCGGAGATGTCGGTGCGCCGCGCCGGCGAATGGTTCGAGACCGTGCCGAAGGCGCTCAACGCGCAGCAGAACGAGATCGCCGCCCGCGTGCTCAAGGAAATCCGCGAGCGCCTCTCCTTCCTGCTCGACGTCGGCCTCAATTATCTGACGCTGGCGCGTTCCTCCGGCACGCTGTCCGGCGGCGAAAGCCAGCGCATTCGGCTGGCTTCGCAGATCGGTTCGGGACTGACCGGCGTGCTCTATGTGCTCGACGAACCCTCGATCGGCCTTCACCAGCGCGACAATGCGCGGCTGCTCGATACCTTGAAGCGGCTGCGTGACCTCGGCAATACCGTGATCGTGGTCGAACACGACGAGGACGCGATCCGTCTGGCAGACCATGTGCTCGACATCGGTCCCGGCGCCGGCATGCATGGCGGCCATATCGTCGCACAGGGCACGCCCGCCGACATCATGAACAATCCGAAATCGCTGACCGGAAAATATCTCACCGGCGAATTGTCGGTGGACATTCCGGAGCGCCGGCCGCCGAACCATCGCCGCACCATCAAGGTCATCAACGCGCGCGGCAATAACCTCAAGAACGTCTCGGCGGAAATTCCGCTCGGTCTGTTCACCTGCGTCACCGGCGTTTCCGGCGGCGGCAAGTCGACGCTGCTGATCGATACGCTCTACAAGGCGATCGCGCGCAAGCTCAACAATGCCAGCGAAGGCGCCGCACCCCACGATCGGATCGAGGGGCTGGAACATATCGACAAGATCATCGACATCGACCAGTCGCCGATCGGCCGAACCCCGCGTTCGAACCCGGCAACCTATACCGGCGCATTCACGCCGATCCGCGAATGGTTTGCGGGCCTACCGGAAGCCAAGGCGCGCGGCTACGAACCCGGGCGGTTTTCGTTCAACGTCAAGGGCGGCCGCTGCGAGGCCTGCGAGGGCGACGGCGTCATCAAGATCGAGATGCACTTTTTGCCTGATGTCTACGTCACCTGCGATGTCTGCAAGGGCAAGCGCTACAATCGCGAAACGCTGGAAGTGTTGTTCAAGGGCAAGTCGATCGCCGATGTGCTGGACATGACGGTCGAGGAAGCCGCCGAATTCTTCAAGGCGGTGCCGCGCGTGCGCGAAACTTTTAAAACGCTGCATCGCGTTGGCCTCGATTACATCCATGTCGGCCAGCAGGCGACAACGCTGTCGGGTGGCGAAGCCCAACGCGTCAAGCTGGCGAAAGAACTATCCAAGCGCGCTACGGGGCGCACACTCTATATCCTGGATGAGCCGACCACGGGGCTTCACTTCCACGACGTGAAGAAGCTGCTGGAAGTGCTGCACGAGCTGGTATCACAGGGAAATACGGTGGTGGTGATCGAGCACAACCTCGAAGTCATCAAGACCGCCGACTGGGTGATCGACTTGGGTCCCGAAGGCGGCGACGGCGGCGGCGAAATCGTCGCCTGGGGTCCGCCGGAAGACATCGTGAAAGCGCCGCGCAGCTATACCGGCAAATTCCTGGCGCCGGTGCTGAAGAAGGCGGCCAAATCGCGGAAGGCTAGCGGCGGGGCGAGCGAGGCGGCGGAATAATTTGCGATCACGCTCGAATACAGCGAAACATGTAGTAGGCGTGCGATGCCAAAGCGAAGCGCCACCTACTCTCTCGTTCTCAACGCCATCCTTAGGGAGCAGCAGGTAGTCTGCACCTACGAAGGGCGACGCCGCGAGCTGTGTCCACACATCATCGGGACCAATAGAGCCGGCGAAGAGGTCGTGTTGGCGTGGCAGTTCGCCGGAGAAAGTTCAGGCCGGCTACCACAATGGCGATGCCTGCGGCTGGCCTATGTCCGAGACGCCGCTGCCCGCGACGGCCCTTGGCATGAAGGCGGCTCGCATAAAACGACGCAAAGCTGCGTGACCAAGATCGATCTCGACGTCAACGTCCACGTTCGCAAATTGCGTTAAAGGAGGCAATTGTCGCGCACAGAAGCGCATCGTTCGGTCCGAATTTTTCTTCACCTGTCTAACCTCCCTCCTCTCTCCCCTCGAGGCCAACCTCCTCAATCGCCGCCTCCACAAACCCCTTCGGATCAGCAATAAACTCGCGCATCGCCTTGTAATGATCGGTCTCTTCGACCGTGGTCGGCTCCAGCCCGTATTTGGTCAGGCGCAGCAGCGTCGCGTTGGGATAGGCCATCAGGACAGGCGAGTGCGACGCCATAATCACCTGGCAGTGGCGGCTCTCGTCCATGCGGCGCATCAGCTTCAGGAATTCGATCTGGCGCGACGGCGACAGCGCGGATTCCGGTTCGTCGAAAATGAAGATGCCCTGGCGCTGGCAACGCTCCTCGAAGAAGCGCAGAAAACCTTCGCCGTGCGAGTGGGACAGGAAGTCGGGCGGCGGCCCGCCGCCCATCGGATATTCCTGCGCCATCTGGTCCAGATATCTCGCCACTGAGAAGAAGCTTTCAGCACGAAAGAACCATCCGTTGGTGATCTTGGGCAGCCAGCTCGCGCGCAACGCCTGCGACAATCGTCCACCCATCTGCTCCATCGCCCAGGAGTGATCGACCGTCGCATAGCCCTTGCCGCCGCCGGCCTCGTCATAACCGGCAAGCACGCCGATGCCCTCCAGCAACGTCGATTTTCCGGTGCCGTTCTCGCCGACGATGATGGTGACGGCGCGATCGAAGTGAAGCGAGAAATCGTCGTGCAGAAACGGCAGGCAGAACGGATAGGCTTCACGATCCGGAACGAGCGTCGGGTCGATCCACACCCGCCTAAGGTATGGCGCCGGCAGATTGATGTTGCGATGTCGACGTGAACTCATGCTCTTCCCGCTGCATGGAACATATCAGGAACATTTTGCGGATGGAAGCGGATTTCAGCCGCTTGTCGTCCCGGCGCACGCCGGGACCCATAGCCACAAGCTGATGTTGTCATGAAGGCT
>Ga0210390_10000607_pt1 | contig 38682 bp, 36 predicted proteins | sample IncBWH11OmetaG_FD_161050 | JGI IMG/M metagenome (GOLD analysis project Ga0210390, IMG submission 161050) | Forest soil microbial communities from Barre Woods Harvard Forest LTER site, Petersham, Massachusetts, United States - Inc-BW-H-11-O ...
GATTCGAGCGTTGCCGCGTTCCCTGAGGGCCGAACGATGCCGGTGGATGGCAGCGGGCTGGCCGGGTCGGCGTGGTTCAATGGGTCCCGATCGGGACCGGACATCGAGGAGGAAGTCGTCTCAGAATATTTGTGGTCGCGGAATCAAGCGGCTCGATGTCGTGGCTCTCGCGCACGCGCATCATGATGATCTGGATGGGTTGCACAGCGTCCTGGCAAATCTCAAAGTAGGCGAATTGTGGATTGGGAAGGACGAGGAGACGGTCGCGTTCTTGGGTTTGCTGCTGGAGGCGAGGGCGCGTGGGATTCCGATCGTTTGGAAAATGGAGGGACGCGATTTCGATTGGGACGCAGTAACGGGCCAGGTGCTGTGGCCGCCGATGTGTCGGCGGTGTCCAACGACGATTCGCTGGTGATGAGATTCAGAACGGCACACAGGGCTTTCTTTTATCCGGCGATATCGAGAAGCGCGTCGAAAATGAGTTGGTGAATGAACAGGCACCGCTCGCTGCAGATTTTCTGAAGGTGCCGGCATCACGGGAGCAAGACATCCTCAGCGGATCCGTTCGTGGGAGCCGTAGCGCCGCGGGTGGCGGTGGTTTCCGTCGGCGAAGGCAACCAGTCTGGACATCCGGTGGACGCAGCGGTGGAACGTTGCGCTCAGGCTGGCGTGAGATTTCTACGCACGGATCGCGATGGTGCGGTTACGGCGCTGACGGATGGACACGGTCTGGTCGTGCATACGTTCGCGGAAGAACGCCGGCGCTACGCTTATGTCGTGGCTAAGCCACGAACCACAAAGATTCTTATTTTCACAGCTGAATCTCAGAGCGGTTCCTGGAAGAACGCGAAATCCTAGCTGCTCGAATCTTCGGAGGCGTCTGTGTCTTCGGTGATTGCGGCATTGCCGGCGAGATATTCGGCGATCACCTTGCGGGCTTCGTCGGCTTGCGATTCCAGCACTAGGATCTCGAGGTTGTGCGGGTTCTCGGGATCTTCCGGGATGGGAAACGGGTCGGTGGAAACAGAGCCCGGCGTCGCGATGCCCGCACTTTCCAGCAGACTGCGGATCACCATGGCTTCGGTGGCGCTCTCGGCCACATGCGCGACGACTACTCGCTCGTTGGAATGTTCCTCACTCATTGGCGGGCGCCTCCAGGCTGTTCGCGGGTACTATTGCGCGCATCGCCGCTCCAGTCCATACTTGTTTTGCGGTACCTCACAGCCATCTATGAGCGACTTCTCATTGGCTCGGCCCACGCAGGAAGAAATTGACGAAGAGAGCCGCCGCATTCGCCGGCTGCGCATCCTGGTTCACATCACGCTGGAAACAATTTCCACCGGGGATTTGCCTCCGGAAGACGCTGCGCAGATGATAGCGGAAACTCGGAAGGTAGCACTGGAAATGTTTCCCGGCAAGGAGCGCGCGTTCGACTTGATCTATCGGCCGCAATTCCAACGCGTGATGCATGCGGTGTACCGACTGCAGTAAAGCGGCCCTGCGAATTCCCTCTAAAAAGATTGCGGAAAAAGTCAAAACTGGGCTTCAGGGGTTAAAGCCGCGGCAGAAACAGCGTCGCTTTCGGCGGAAGCCCCCGGCCTTCCGCTCGCAAGCCATCAGTATCCGTAACGGCGCTGCAGCCACATGCGTAGCCACACTATGGCAAGGGCTGCGATGGTGCCGATCAGGGCTTTGTATTCGCGGTTGCGACGATACTGCTCCCAGGAGAAAGTTTTGTCGGGCGCGGTATCGGCCAGTGGCACGTGGCCTCCGTCGAAGAAATTCGGGAGAAACAACGGGACGCGCGCGGCATATTCATCAAAGATGATGCCGAATCGCGTGCGCAGGTCGCGCTCTTCATTGCGCATGACTGCGTAATAAAACACTGCGAAGTAGATTAGTACCAGGCTGCCGGCCCACCAGGAATGGCCAGCGATGGCAAACCCAATCGCGAGAAACGCGCTGCCCAGGTAAAGGGGGTTGCGCGTGCGCGCGTAAGGGCCGGTGGTGGCAAGCTCCCGGTCTTTGCGCAGATGCCCTGATGCAATGGTGCGAACCACCAGCCCGAAGGCAGCGACGCCGGCGCCCATGGCGATCCAATGATAAGTGGGACGGGCGAGTAGCCAATACAGAAGTGCGACGGGATACCCGGTGCGAACGCGCCAGCGCATCCAGAATTTTCGAGGTTGAACCGCGACGGCTTCGTTCAAACGCTAGTCCCTCTCAGGCGTGCAATGGCGTCCATTACTTGTTCAACTGTAATCGAAAGCATGGCCAAAGAATAGGACGTTCCGCGGCGGTAAGTCGTTTCGCTGCTGTGCGGATTGCGGATGCTGATGCTGGCGTCGCCGTAGGGGCCGTTGCGCGCGGGATCAGTGGGGCCAAACAGGCCAACGGTTGGCGAGCCCAGCGCGGCAGCAAGATGCAACGGGCCGGTGTCCGCCGAGACGACGAATTTCGAGCGGCGCAGCAGGGCCATGAGAGGGCCAAGGTCGAGCGGAATTGCTATTGGAGCTGTAATGCCAGCAGCGGATACGACTTCTTGCGCTAAGTTCTCCTCGCCGGGCCCGAAGCTGACGATTCCGCGCCAGCCGTATTGCGCGGCGAGCCGGCGGTGCAATTCGCCGTAACGCTCGGGAAGCCAACATTTCGAGCGCCAGCCTCCGCCGGGGTTTAGCACGTAAAATTCTGCACTGTTGTGGCGCGCGAGTTCTTGGGTCACGCGGTCTTCGTCCTCGGGCGTTATTTGCAACGGAAAACGTGGCTTGGTGAGGCGTGCGCCCGCTGCTTGCGCGAGCGTGAGGTTGTGGTCGACTTTGTGGCCGCCGCGCGGATTCAACTGGTCGGTGTAGAGCAGCGAGGCGAGGGCCTCGCGCGCGTAACTGCTTTGGAAGCCGATCCGGCGCGGGGCTCCCGATGCGAACGCTAGAAGCGCGGATTTATAGAGCGCTTGAAAATCGATCGCGCAGGTATATTGCGCCGCGCGCAATTTGCTGACTGTGCTGGCAATTCCTGCGGCGCTTTTGCGGTCCACGGGAATGATTTCGTTGAGGTCAGGGTTCCCTTCCAGCAGCCGTTGCCACTTGGGATCGATGGCCCAGTCAATGCGGGCTTCGGGAAACGTCTCGCGCAGCGCGGAAGCAGCGGGGAGCGCGTGAATCACGTCGCCAAGCGAGCCTAGCCGGACTAGCAGGAAGCGCTGGTCAGCCATTGCTTTGATCACTGTTCTGGTCGTTGTGTTGGCGGCGTAAGCGCGCCAGCAAATCACGCGTGGAATGTTGCTTCGGATCGCCGACGATGGCCACGCGAATGCCGAGCATCGCGGCGAGTTCGCGTTCTGGGACGGTGTCGGCGGTATAGTCGGTGCCCTTGGCGTGGACGTCGGGTTGAAGTTCGCGAAGCAAGGAGTTGACGTCAAGCTCGTCGAAGATGACGACGTAATCCACAGCCCGGAGCGCCGCTACCAGCGTGGCGCGAGCGCGTTCGGTGAGGATGGGCCGGTCGTCACCCTTTAGTTTGCGCGTGCTGGCATCGGAATTAATTCCGACCACCAGAAGATCACCCTCGGCGCAGGCAGCTTGCAGATAGCGGACGTGGCCGACGTGCAGGAGATCGAAAACGCCATTGGCGAAGACGATTTTGCGTCCGGCGCGGCGGTGCTCTTCGAGTATGGCGTGCAGTCCTTCGCGGGAAACAATTTTTTCGCGGGTGTCCATGCGTTCTCAGCGCTGGGCCGTGGCGTCCTGGCGCAGCGCGGCTTCGAGCTCGACGCGGGCGACCGTGGCGGTGCACCGCTTCATTACGACGATACCTCCGGCATAATTTGCTAGATGCGCGGCTTCGAGATAGGACGCGCCAGCAGCGAGCGCGAGGGTGAAAACGGCGATCACGGTGTCGCCGGCGCCGGTGACGTCCACGGGTGCGTCCGAGCCGTAGATCGGAATGTGGCGCGGCTGGCGGCTGCGTTCAAAGACGGCCATGCCGTCTTTGCCGCGCGTGACTAATAGAGCTTCCAGGCCGAGGTCGCGAACGGCACGCTGGCCGAGCTCGTCGAGTTTCGCTGTGTTGGTGCCGACGCGGGATTGATAGGCGGCTTCGACTTCAGGCTCGTTGGGCGTGGCGGCGGTGATACCTGCGGCGCGATATTCGAGAAGACGGTAGCGCGAATCGAGCGTGGTGATGCGCTTGGCTTTGAGACTTTTCGCTAGGGCTGGCGATGCTGCACCAAGACCGTAGTCCGAGATTAGAACAGCATCGGCGCGGCCGGCGATTTGTTGCGCTTTATGCGCGATGGCTTTTTCGACGTGCCTGGAGAGGCTCGCTTGTGGCTCGCGATCTACGCGGAGGACTTGCTGTTCGGTGGTGTGGGTCCAGCCGGCGAGGTAGCGCGTCTTGATCGTGGTGGACCAATCGGGCGCGCGGAGTATGCCGGAGACGTTGATGCGCTTGCGCCGGAAGTGATCGAGGAGTTTGCGGCCGCCTTCGTCATTGCCGACTACGCCCACCGGTAGAACGCGGGCGCCAAGTTCGGCAAGGTTATTCACCGCGTTGGCTGCGCCGCCGGGATACGATTCGCTGCGGCGATGGCGCAGTATCAGGACCGGGGCTTCACGCGAGACTCGGGAGATTTCGCCCGAGACGAATTCGTCGAGGACGAAGTCGCCTACTACGCCGATGGTTTGGCGTGGGAACGCAGCTACCAGGTCGAGTAGGCGGGTGATGTCAACGGTGGTGTCGGCGGTCGCTTGCGTCGTCGCTCGACGCGTAGAGTTTAATGCGGTTCTCTTCGACTTGGCTGCTGTCAATCAGGCTCCTTGGCTTTGATTGTCGTGCACACTTGCCGTGCTGCGATCGAACGCGCGAGGCAAGCGTCGCGCCGGGCGTTCAAGCTAGATTCGATTCTTGTGCGGCGGGGGCAAGCCCCCGCACTCCCAGATGACCGTGGCGAAAAGTATCACAGGCAAGTTGGATGCGGCAACGAGCGGTGGCGTCAACCTTACGGTTATTGGGTCATGGGCGATTTCAATTGAGCCGCTTCGATGTTTGATTTGGCTGTCTCTTGCACTGTGCTCCAGAATTCGTTTTCGCCGTCAATCCGCATTGAAATCGCGCAATAGAATATTGGCATCTTGCCATAATAAATTGCGTGCAGATTGTAGAGGTCTTTTTCGGTGCAGATCAGACCGGTGCCCCCGACTTCGTTTGCTTGCCGAAGAATTTCTTCATCATCGGCATCCGTGAAACGATGATGATCGGGGAAGAATTTGTGGCCGGCGATTTCAAGGCCCCAGTCGCGCAGGTCGGCGAGGAAGGCTTGCGAGTTGCCGATGGCGCAGAAGGCAAAGAGTTTGCCGAGTGCGGACGGGGCGACATTTCCGCCGATTTGCCCGTCGGTGAAGCTGTGGATGGCATCAAGCTTCGGTCGGGCGTAGAAAATCGGAGCATCGGTTTCACGCTGGATGGCGGATTCGATCGCTGGGGCATGGCTGCTGCGGGTGATTACAACGATATCCGCGCGTACGAGCGCTGAACGTGTTTCGCGCAGGCGACCGGCGGGTAGGAGGCGGCCGCCGCCGAATGGGTTGGTCGCGTCGACCAGGACTATATTTACATCGCGCGCTAGTTGGAGATGCTGAAAACCGTCGTCCAGGACGAACCAATTCACGCCGCGCTTCGCGAGTTGGCCGCCGCTGGCGTAGCGATCCGGGCCAATGCCGAAGGCTACACGATCCCCCAGCCGCGATCGCAACATGCGCACTTCGTCGCTCGTTGAACCGCCGGACGGTGGCTCGTTTTTCTTGCTTGATTCGCTGAGGCGACCGCGATATCCGCGCGTTAGGATGCCGACGCTTTTGCCTTCGGAGGCCAAGCGCTCGGCAATCCAGAGAACCATGGGAGTTTTGCCGGTGCCGCCTACCGTGAGATTGCCGACGCTGACTACTGTGCCATCCAGACGCCGCGGCCTGAGGATGCCTTGGCGATAGGCTCGGGCGCGAAGGTGCGTGACCGCGCCATACACGAGTGAAAACGGCCAGAGTACGATTTCAGCGAGCGTCACGCGGCGTTTCCCTTGGCGGATTCGTTCAATATCCCAGCGATGCGATCAAGAGAGCGCTCGGTGGCGCCGCGATTGCGTTCGGAAATCGCGCGCGCGGATTTGCCCATACGTTCGCGCATCTTGTCGTCCTGGATGAGGCGAATCCACACTTTCCCGAGCCCCTGCCCCGATGTGACTTGCACGCCAGCGTGGGCGTCGAGGAATTGGTCCGCCATGTCGCGGAAGTTTTCCATGGAGGCGCCGAATACTGGCGGGCGCGCGAACCACGCCGGCTCGAGGATGTTGTGGCCACCCGCCACAATGAGCGAGCCGCCGACGAACGTGGCATCCGCAAGCGAATACAACCCGGCCAGTTCGCCGATCGAATCGAGTAGCACGACATCCGCATCGTCGTCGAGAGATGCGGATGAATCCAATTGGCTGCGGCGCACCACTTTCCAGCCGCCCGCCGCGACAATCTCCGCAGCGGCATCGAATTGCGCGGGCTTGCGCGGAGCGAGGATCAGCAGCGTACGACGCCACTGGCGCTGCACGAGATCGTACGCCGCGAGAACGGCGTCCTCTTCTCCGGCAACAACGCTGCCCGCGACGAGAACAGGCCAGCGTTCCTGGCGGCGGATCTCCTGCTCGAGCCATGTGCCGAAGCGGCCGATGGCGGGCGGTTCGGCGTCATATTTCAAGTTGCCAGTGACTTGAATGCGATCTGGATCGGCGCCCATGGCGAGGAGGCGCACGGAATCCTCGGGTGTTTGCGCGAGGAACAGTTCAGGGTCGCGCATGGTACGCGCGAAAAATGCTCCAACGAGAAATTCCCAGCGCTTAAATCGCGCGAAGGATTTTTCCGAGATGCGCGCGTTGGCGAAGATCACCGGGACTCCTGCGCGGTGGGCTTCGCGCAGAAAATTCGGCCAGATTTCGGTTTCCATGATGATTACGAGCGCAGGCTGGATCGCGCGTAGCGCGCGGCGAACCGGCACGACCCAGTCGAGCGGAAAGTAGAAGATGCCGTCGGCAGATGGCAGTCGCTCGCGCGCGAGGCGCTGGCCGGTTTCCGTGGTGGTGGATACAAAGATTGCGCGTCTCGGAAAACCTTGTCGCAGGCTTTCGATGAGAGGCTTGGCGGCCAGCACTTCGCCTACCGACACGGCATGAATCCACACTGGGCCGGCACCGGGATGCGTCGCGCTTGCGTTTGCGGCAGCTTGGGCGGCAATTTCGGGCGGCAGGATGCCTAGTCGTTCGCGAAGGGCACGCGAAGGCTCTCCTGCACGCCAGCCGCGCAGGGCGAAATACGGAGCGAGGATAAACATTCCCGCAGCCGTCAGGATGCGATAAAAGAAATACATTCGGAAGGTGTCGCGCGCTCCGAAAGGAGTTTGCCCCGCGCAAGCCCAGTATTATAGTTGCACCCGCATGAAACGCGCACAACTTCCGGCGTCGCAGAGGCATCGCACAGGGAGATGACCAAGCCCTTATCTTCTGTTTTGAAGTTTGCTCTAGTGGTTTGCGCAGGAGTGGCCGCGGTGGGCGCGCAAAACAAGCCTGGGGCGAGCAAGGTGCAGCAGGCTACGCCGGACGCGACTGCTGCGCTCCCGCACGATAATCATGACGGATTGACGGTTCTGGCCGATCCTTACGTAGACAAGGCGCGGAGCAAGGAAAAATTCGGCAAGGCGAACCCGTTGGAAGTGGGAATTCTGCCCATTGAAGTTTTTCTACGGAATGAAACAGACCATCCGATCCAGGTGAACATCAATACGATTCAGCTCGAGGTCCACCTGCGAAGCGGAAAAAGGCAAGACATTGACTGGCTCAGCCCCGAGGATGTCGCGGGGTTGATTGCGCATCCGGGAGGGGCCGCACCGTCGCAGCGCCGCGTGGCTGGCATACCGCTGCCGACCGGCGATAAGAAAGCGGAAAAGCTCGCGGAGATTTTGCGGCCATTGACGCTGGATTCCGATACCGTCGCGCCGATGGGATCGCTGCACGGGTTTCTCTATTTTAATGTGAACCACGATCCGTCGCTGGCATCGACGTCGGTGCTTTACGTACCTGATGTGGTGGTGATTCCGACCAAAAAGACATTGATGTTCTTCGAAGTGCCGCTCGGCAAGCCCGCCGAAAAGTAGTCGAACGGTTGTGCACTCGCCGGGCACTGACGCCTGCAAGTGAGATCGTTTCCACTGTCGAGAACTTCGAGTTCGCCGTCGCACCAAAAACGCTCTCCGAATCTAAAACTCTCCCCGCGCATCAAAGGCTAGGTCCCAAGTTCTCACCCCAGCCCGCATCTATCTGGTAAATATAGTGTTACCGACACATAACCAAATGAGGAGAAAAGAAATGGGTAAGCTTACAGGGAAAGTTGCAGTCGTGACAGGAGCCTCTAAGGGCATCGGGGCTGGGATCGCTACGGCGTTGGCCGCGGAAGGCGCATCGGTGGTCGTGAACTATGCCTCCAGCAAGGCTGGCGCGGATAAAGTGGTGGCCGCCATCACCGCATCCGGCGGGAAAGCTATGGTAGTTGGCGGCGACGTGTCCAAGGCCGCAGAGGCCAAGGGCATTATCGACGCCGCAATCAAGAACTACGGCCGCCTCGATATTCTAGTGAACAACTCCGGCGTGTACGAGTTCGCTCCCATCGAGGCTGTCACCGAAGAAAACTTCCACAAAACTTTCAACATCAATGTGCTTGGAGCGATCCTGGTGACGCAGGCGGCTGTCAAGCACATGAGCAACGGCGGAAGCATCATCAATATTGGGTCGGCGGTGAGCCGCTTGACGCCTCCTAACTCAACGGTTTACACGGCGAGCAAAGGGGCGCTGGATGCAGTTACCGGTGTGCTGTCGCGGGAACTGGGACCGAAGAAGATTCGTGTGAATACGATCAATCCCGGGATCATCGAGACCGAGGGCACGCATGCCGGCGGGTTTCTTGGATCTGAATTCGAGACGGCTTTCGTCGCGCAGGCGCCGTTGGGACGCATCGGAAAGGTTGGAGACATTGCGCCGATTGCGGTGTTTTTGGCGTCGGACGAGTCGAGATATCTTACTGGCGAGCAGCTTTTGGCCGCCGGAGGAGTTCGATAAATCCGTGGGGCGGTTGGTTGCCGACGATGGATCCGTAGAGCCGGCGAGACGCCACCCTGCCGGTAGGCAAGCGGCGCTACGTTAGCCCATCCGAGCGATTACTACCGTTATGTCGTCGGCTTGTTCGGGGGTGCCGGCCCATTGCTCGGCGGCGGCGATCAGGTTTTCGGCAATGCGCTGCGGGGGCATGCTGCGTTGGCGCAGGATTTCCTCTTTCAAGCGGTGCATGCCGAATTCCTCGCCGTAGACATTTTCTGGTTCGGTTAGGCCGTCGCTGAAGGCTACCAGCAAGCTGCCTGGTTCGACTTTTATGCTGCCCTGCGTGTAGGGGACATCCTCGAACATACCGATCACCGTGCCCCCTTCGCTGAGCTCCTGCACTTCGTCCCTGCAAACGAAAAACGGCGAGAGGTGACCGGCGTTGGTGTAGGTGAGCATCCTGCTGTTCACGTCAAAAACAGCGTAGAAGAATGTGGCGTAGCGATCGTCCGAAGTGTTGCGAAACACGTGGCGATTCAGGCGCGAAACCAGGTCGGCGGTGGTGCAATTGCCATCGAGCGACGCTTGGCTGCGCAGAGCTGCTTGCAAGCTGGCCATCAGAAGCGCGGCAAAAATGCCCTTGCCGCTAATGTCCGCGAGCGCGATGCCCACGCAATCCTGCCCAGTGCGGATGAAATCGTAGTAGTCGCCGCTGACGACGCGGGCGGGGCGGCAGATGGCCGCCAGTTCCAGGCCGGGCAACGCGGGAAGGACCTGCGGGAAGAGCTGCGATTGCACTTCACGAGCGATGGCGATCTCGTTTTCGAGTTTCTGGCGCTTGCCTTGCTCGACGATCAGCTCGGAGATGGAACTGGTCATCTCGTTGAAGGATTCGCCGAGCGCGCCGAGTTGATCACGCTGGTGCACGCGAATACGCTGGGCGAAATCTCCGCGGCGGACGTTGAGAGTGGCCTCGTAAAGATCGCCCACGGCGCGCGTGATCGTGCGCGTGAGAACGATGCCGGTAATCAGCGCGGCAAATTCGAGCGCCAGGAAAATCACACCGGCAGCAATCAGCGCCAGTTCGAGCAGCGGCCCTATTTCGCCTACCGAAGTGAACAAGCGACGATTAAGGGCCGCGGCGCGCATGGCAAACGTCGCCAAGACGGCAGCGGGCGCGTCGTCCGGCTGCGGGCCGATGTGCGCGAGGTCAATTGTGGAGACGCCGCCAATGCGCACGTCAAACCAGTTCGCTGGCGATTCGAGGACGCGGCGGCGGCTGGCGATTTGCTCTCCGGGAACGAATACTTTGCCGTTGAAACTGAGCGAGGCGCCTGCGGGAGTTTGTTGGTTGGTCGGGCGCAGCGGAATGATTTGGATGGGACCGATGTCCGAAGGCAAGCCATCGAGGAAAGCAGGATTGAGCGGGGTCCCGACGACGAGGTAGAAAGGTCCGGCTGGGCCGGTCTTCTCGACTGCCGCAGAGACCCAAATTTTCCCGCCGAATTCCACGAGGCCCGCGAAATGCTGGCCGTCGCCCGCCTGCACGAGGCGTTCGCCACGGTTGGGGAAGACGCGCAAGTCAGGCCATTCGCGGCGGGCTGCATCGATTAGATTGGCGACGCCCGGCCGCGCGAGGATGGCTTCGCTGGTGGGAGACGCGCCTTGTGCTGCTTCCTGTTCCACGGCGCCTGCGAGGGCATCCGCGTCGGCGGAAATGGTGCTGATGCGGGCTTGCAGGTCGTCATGAAAGATATGCGCGCCGAGTTGCAGGTAGAGACCGTAGGCTGCCAGGCCCACCATCGAAAGCAGCAAGATGACCGGAACAACCGCGATGAAAACGTACACGACGATGAGGCGGTTTCGCAGGGTCCACATGAATTTCGTGCGGAACCAAGGCACTAGTCGAACGACGAGGTAAACGGCGGCGAGAAAACCGAGCAAGCCGATGAATCCGGAGAAGCGAACCGGGGCTACGAATGCTGCGAACAGGCGCACCGCAGCGTAGAGAAAGATGACTACAAGTGCGACGCGGTCCAGCGGCGCGATGTGTCGCAGGAAGACAAATAACCGGCGAGGAGAAATTCGGTTCACGAAAATTGGTCTCAGGCGTTAGAAGAATAGCCGACGAGCGGCGGATATGGAAGGTACGTGCTGCTCCGGGAGGAAGGCGACGAGATAGTGCTCAACCCGGGCCAGCACACCGCAGTTCTGAGACCCGCCCCTACACAGGATCTACACAAGTGTTGCGAACGCGGGCGCAGCGAGGCCCCACGTTCGCGAGCTACCGCTGGAGCGCGCTGCGGTCGTTTTGCTGCACGCGGCTGTGGTGGCGGCTATAGGCGAAATAGACCACCAGGCCGATGGCCAGCCAGATGATGAGGCGCGCCCAGTTCACCCAGCCTAGGTTGACCATCATGTAGATGTTGATGGCAACACCGAGCGCCGGAATCAACGGAACAAGAGGCGTGCGAAACGGACGAGGCTGATTAGGATTGGTGTAGCGCAGAACGATCACGGCCATGCATACGATCACGAAGGCAAGCAGCGTGCCGATGTTAACCATTTTGCCGAGCTGATCAATCGGCGTAATGCTGCCGACGACCGCGGCCAGCAGGCCGACGAGAATCGTGGTCTTGTACGGCGTGCGGAACCGGGGGTGAATCGCGGCGAAGAACTTGCGCGGCAGCAGGCCGTCGTTGGCCATGGAATACAGCACGCGAGTCTGGCCTAGCAACATCACGAGCATGACGCTAGTCAGTCCGGCCAGCGCGCCGGCCGTGATCACGGTGGAGGCTGTGTTCAGGCCGTGATCGAGAAAGGCAACCGCCAGCGGCGCCTCGACGTTGATCGACCTCCAGGGCACCATGCCGGTGAGCACGAAAGCCACGAGGATGTAAAGGATGGTGCAGGCCACCAGCGAGGCGATGATGCCGATGGGCAAGTCGCGTTGCGGATTCTTGGCTTCCTGCGCGGTGGTGGAAACGGCGTCGAATCCGATGTAGGCGAAGAAGATGTAGGCGGCCGCTTTCCATATGCCGCCGACGCCCATGGGCGCGAATTCGGCCCAGCTGTGCCCGATGTTTGCGCTGTCCACGTACTTCAGACCCAGGATGATCACGAACAGGACCACGCTGACCTTGATCACCACGATGGTGGCGTTGAAGTTGGCGCTTTCCTTGATGCCCACCACCAGGACCGCGGTGATGATCAGCGCGATCACGAAGGCCGGCAGGTTGAAGCCAAAGTCGAAACCGAAAATGCGCGGCGCGGCCACCAGGTCGTGCGCTTGCCGGAGGAGATCCGGCGACGGCACGTCGATAAGCGCATGCACGCGATCGGAAAACGCTTTCGTGGTGATGCCGACAGAGGGATCGCTCGCGTGGACCTGGGCACGCGCCACTATGTTTTCGGCGGTCGCCAGAGCGGTCCAGTGGTCGTAAGCGAGCCACAGCGGCATCTTCAGGTGAAAAATCTGCAGCAATTCGACGAAATGGTTCGACCAGCCGGAGGAAACGGTGCTGGCGCCCATGGCATATTCCAAAGTCAAATCCCAGCCGATGATCCAGGCGAGCAGCTCGCCCAGCGCGGCGTACGCGTAGGTGTAGGCGCTGCCGGCGAGCGGAATCATCGCCGCGAACTCCGCGTAGCACAAACCCGCCAGGACGCATCCGAAACCCGAGACGATGAAGGATATGGTGAGCGCCGGGCCGGCGTAGGTGGCGCCCAGGCCAGTCATCACGAAAATTCCCGCGCCGATCACCGCCCCGACGCCGAGCGCGGTGAGAGAGAGCGGGCCGAGTGTGCGTTTCAACGTATGCTCGCCTGTATCCGCCGCTTCGCGAAGCAGCACCTCCATGGGCTTCTTTTTGAACAGCGGATTGCTCATTCGCAATCTCCTCCTTGAGGTTGGGGCGCTCAGTGCGAAATCAACGGCACCACAGATGAACACGGATGCACACAGATAGAAGCAAAACGTTTCGGATGCAATCTATCATCTCGCCGCGATACGAACCGCTGAAAATAGCACAGAGGCGAGTTGCTGCAAGACCCGTGCTGGCGACCTGACCCCCGTGCGTGCAGCGAGCGGCGCCCCTGCCAGCAATATGAAACGCTAAATCTGCGTGCCGTGCGACTTCCCCGCTTGTTTCCAGAGCAAATATACCGGAACACCCAACAGAACTATGATCAATCCGGGCCAAGTGTACTGCGGCTTATAACGCAGCAGCTGAATTTCGATGAAAACCGCCATGACGAGATATAGCGCCGGAAGAAACGGGTAGCCGAAGGCTTTGTAAGGGCGCTCCATGTTGGGCCGCTTCCAACGCAAGATGAAAAGTCCGCTGAGCGTGAGGATATAAAAAATCAGGACGGCAAAAATCAGAAAATCGAGCAGCTGGCTGTAGGTGCCGGACAGGCAAAGGATTGCAGCCCACATGCACTGGACGACGAGCGCAGCTCCGGGTGCGTGATATTTGTTCACTTTGCCGACCGATTTGAAAAAGAGGCGGTCTTTGGACATGGCGTAGTAAATGCGCGCACCGGAGAGGATGAGGCCATTGTTGCAGCCGAAGCCGGAGATTAGGATCGCTACTGCCATGACGATTGCGCCGGCGGGGCCGAAGATCACTTCCGCAACAGCGGTGCCCACGCGGCCCTCGGAGGCGAATTCGATTCCACGCGCGAGAGCTGTTGCGCCGTGCGGGTCGCCCGAGATGGGAAGTACGCGCAGGTACGCAACGTTTGCGAGGGTATAGAGCACGATCACGGTGCCGGCGCCGAGAGCCAGTGAAAGCGGCAGGTTGCGGCTGGGATTCTTCACTTCAGCGGCGGTGAAGGTGATGTTGTTCCAGGCGTCGGCAGAAAACAACGCGCCGACCATGGCAACAGCGACCAACGTGATTGTGCCGATAGTCCACGTGGGATGGTCGGTTGGATACGGATGCATTACCCACAAACCTGCGTTACGCCAGAAATCCGTGAAATTCGCTTGGCGCGCGATGGAAGTGGAAAACCAACAGCCGACGACCACTAGAGCCGCGAGCGAGCCAACTTTGGCCACCGTGAAAATGTTCTGAACGATTTTTCCGACGCGCAGGCCCCGGGTATTGATCCACGTAAGGAAGATGATTGAGGCGATGGCGAGCAGATTCTGACGGTTGAGGCCGACGTTATAGGGCCCGAGAGAACCGAACCAGAACTGCCACGGACCGACGGTGCCCAGTTTCCAAATCCATTCGGTCGGCGAAAACCAAGGAACCATCACGGCGGTAAATTTTGCGAAGGCGATGGCGACGGCGGCGATCGTGGCGGTCTGAATTACCAGCAGCATCGTCCAGCCGTAGAGGAATCCCCAGAGCGGGCCCAGCGACTCGCGCAGATAGACGTACTGGCCGCCGGCGTGGGGCATGGCTGCGGCGAGTTCGCCGTAGCTAAGGGCGCCGATGACAGTCATGATTCCTGCGATGACCCAAACGGTGAGCAGCAGAGCCGGACTTCGCACCTGCTGCGCGATATCGGCGGAGACGATGAAGATTCCCGAACCGATCATCGAGCCGCAGACAATCATGGTGGAATCGAAAAGGCCGAGCCCTTTGACGAGCTCCGGTTGCCTGGTTGCGGCGGCGACGCCACTGATTGTTTGCGCCTGTTCTGCCAAGAAGTTGCTCTCCGTTACGGCCATGAAAACATCGGATACGAATATGTGTGGTGCCTGAATCTGACAGCGGCGAGGCCAGCCGCCGCATTCCACATCGAGCTTGCTGCGCTCAGCGCCTCGCCAGTATTGTCGGCGCTTTGCCGATCGCGGCTACTTCGCGTTGCTGCGTACTGCCATGGCCTGCTTAGCGATTGTCAGGTAGTCGCGCGCGCGTCGGACCGGGTCGGGAGCTAAAGCCAAATCGCTGATTACCGCGACCGAATCGGCACCGGCGCGAAAAACTTCCCCGGCGGACTGTACTGTGATGCCCCCGATGGCCACAAGGGGTTTCCGCGTTGTTTTTCGGGCTGCGCGCAGAAACTCGATGCCTACGACGGGGTCTGGGTTCTCTTTTGTTGCGGTCGGGAAGACAGGCCCCACAGCAATATAATCCGCCGAAGTGAGGTCCGCAGCGCGCAATTGCTCGAGGTTGTGTGTCGAAACCCCCACCCATTGGGGCGGCGGGCAGATTTTGCGCGCTTCCGCGACAGGCAGGTCTTCCTGCCCCACATGCACACCATGGGCGCCAACCATAGCAGCGATGTCAGGACGGTCGTTCACGACGACGCCGACCGAGTGGGAGGCAAGACGGAGGGTTAAATCGCGAGACCACTCGTGAAACTGGCGCGGGGTGAGGTTCTTCGCGCGCAACTGAATGAGCTGAACACCCGCGGAGGCAAGTTTCTCGGCGAAGGAAAACGCGGACTCGGATGAGAGGTCGGGAGTTGCGTCGAGTATCGCGTACAGGGCCGGGAACAACCGTGCCTCCGCGCTTTTATTTATTGGCTGCGACGGCAGCCGGACGGTCGAGAAAGTGCGTGTCGAATTTGCCGGCGATGAAATCCGGGTCGGCCAGAATTTTTTTGTGCAGCGCAATGGTGGTCTTGATGCCTTCAACGACAAAACCGTCGAGAGCTCGGTTCATGCGGGCGATGGCTTCGGCGCGGTCGTCTCCATGCGCGATGATTTTTGCGATCAGCGAATCGTAATAGGGCGGAATCACGGCGTCGGCGTAACAAGCCGTGTCCACGCGAATGCCCGGACCGCCGGGGACGCGGAATGCGGTGATGCGGCCCGCCGAGGGAGTGAACGTTTCGGGGTCTTCCGCATTAATGCGGCATTCGATGGCGTGGCCGCGGAATTCGACGGGCGCGAGAATATCCGTGAGTTTTTCGCCTGCGGCAACGCGGATTTGGGATTTCACCAGGTCCACGCCGGTGACCATTTCGGTGACGGGATGCTCGACCTGAATACGCGCGTTCATTTCGATGAAATAGAGGTGGCCTGATTCTTCGCGCAAGAACTCGACGGTGCCGGCGCTGGAGTAGCCGAGTTTCTTGAGTGCTTCAACTACTTGCTTGCCGATGCGTTTCCGCGTGGCCGGATCCACGGCCAGAGAGGGAGATTCCTCTAGGACTTTTTGATGGCGGCGTTGCAGCGAACATTCGCGCTCGCCAAGATGAATCACGTTGCCATGTTTATCGCCGAGAACCTGAAATTCGATGTGGCGAGGATGCTCGATGAGCTTTTCCATATACACATTGGCACTGCCGAAGGCTTGCTCAGCTTCGGTGCGCGCCGTTTGAAACATCGGGAGGAGCTCGCGGCTATGGCGCACGATGCGCATACCGCGGCCTCCGCCGCCTTCGGCTGCTTTGATCATTACGGGATAACCGATTTCGGCGGCGATTTTCTTGGCGCTTTCTTCGTCAGGCACCACGCCCGGGCTGCCGGGGATAATGGGAAGGCCAGCCTCCTTCATGGCTTCGCGGGCTTTATCTTTTTCGCCCATCAAGCGAATGGCGTCGGGCGACGGGCCGATGAAGGTGATGTGAGAGGCCTCGCACACTTCGGCGAAGTTGGCGTTCTCGGAAAGAAAACCGTAGCCGGGGTGAATCGCGTCCACGTTGGCGATTTCGGCGGCGCTGATAACTTGCGGGATGTTCAGGTAGCTTTCGCTGCTGCGCGGCGGCCCGATGCAGATGGCTTCATCGGCGAAGCGGACGTGCAAGGAATTGCGGTCGGCTTCGGAGTAAACTGCGACGGTCTTGACGCCCAGTTCCCGGCAGGCGGAAAGGATGCGCAGGGCGATTTCGCCGCGATTGGCAATCAGAATTTTTCGGAACATTGCCCTCGAAGAAAAAATCAAGGATGCCCGCTCCGTCCCCGGACGGAGCGGGTGCTACCAATGCACATCAAAATCGGACCAAGCAGTCAGCGCCGATACGACGGCGCAGCATGCCCTGCCCCTACAACCCTCTGGCGCCGGCGACCTGCTATTTTTTCCGGTGGGGGCGAATGCCAAACAGCGCTTCGCCGTATTCCACCGGGTGGCCGTTCTCGACAAAAATGCGCACCACCTCGCCCGCGACATCCGATTCAATCTCGTTCATCAATTTCATGGCTTCAATGATGCACAGCACCTGGCCGGATTCCACTTTCGCGCCGATGGCCACGAAAGGCTCCGAGCCCGGACTGGCGGACGTATAGAACGTGCCGACGATCGGTGATTTCACGATATGCAAGTCTTCGGAGTGCGCGGCCTCGGATTCGCGCAAGGGGGCTGCCTGCGCGGGAGCAGCCGCACGGCTGGAGTGCGGTGATGCCGAGGCGACTACAATTTCGGGGGGTTGCAGCGGCGGGTACGTCGCAGCCAAAGGCGACGATGGCTTCTTCAGCCGGATGCGAAAGCCTTCGCGTTCGTACTCGAACTCCTCGAGTCCATGCCTTTGCATGAATTCAAGAACGCGTTCCACTTCCGGGAGGTCCACTCCGCTCGCGCGGGAGCCGGGCTGTGATTCTGAATTCGACTTTTTCGCCATTTAGAGTTCTAGAAAATCCCGGGAAGCAGTGGTCAAATCCTGGGCCCCTTGGGCCGTCACCACAACGTCATCCTCGATGCGAATGCCGCCGAGCCCCTCGATATATACACCCGGCTCGACGGTAATGACCATACCCTCTTCGAGCAAGGTCTCTTCAGCCGCGCCCAGGCGCGGCACTTCATGAACTTCGATTCCCAACCCGTGCCCTGTGCTGTGGGTGAAATAACGGACCAAACCATGGCGCCGAAGAACCTTACGCGCCGCAGAGTCCACGTCGCTGGCTTTGGCGCCCGGCCGAATAGCAGCCTTGGCAGCCTGTTGCGCCTCCAAAACGGCGCTGTAAAGCTCGCGAACCCTGCCTGCAGCCCGTCCCAGGAAAACAGTGCGAGTCATATCGCTGCAGTAGCCGCGCAGTATAGCACCCTGGTCAAGGACGACCAACTCGTTTTTCTTGAGCAGCTTGGGCGTCGGCTGAGCGTGCGGCCAGGCAGAGCGAGGGCCGGAAGCGACGATGGTGTCGAAGGAAGGCCCGCTCGCGCCGCGGAGCTTCATGGCTCGTTCCAACTCAGCGGCCACGGCAAGCTCGGAGACGCCCGGCTTGATGTGGCGCAGCGCGGCGGTCCAAACATCGCTGATCAGGTGGGCCGCCTCGCGCATGAGGATCAGTTCTGAGGCATCTTTTACGGCGCGCAGCCGTTCGACCTCGTTCGGCGCCGGAACCCAACGCACGCGGGCGCCCGCGATCGATTGCAGAGCGTCTTTCTGTGCGACGGTCAGTTGTGCGGGTGCGTAGCCGAGCCGCAGGCGTCCGCGCCGGCGCCCGGTTTGGAGCATTTCGCCGAGGGCGCGCAGCAGCCCGTGCCGCGCGATTACGACGCTAGCGTCGTGCACTTCTTCGCGGGCTTGCAGCGTGTAGCGGCTATCGGTAAAGAGTATGGCGCGCGAGGATTCGACCAGAAGGATTGCAGCGCTACCGCTGAATCCGCACACGTACCGGATATTAGGCAGATGAGTGACGAGCAGGGCGTCCGCGCGGTGCTTGGAAAGCGAAAGCCGGAGCCCATGGATTCGGCTCCGGCTTGAATTCAAAGGAACAGATTTCTGAGCCACGTCCCGATTCAAAGCCCCTTTCTTCCCGGCGACAACCTAGCTCGGCAGAATGCGCGGGGTTAGGAAGAAGAGAAGCTCCTGAGCCGTAGAGCTGACCGTGGTGTGTTTGAACAGATTGCCGACCACCGGCAAGCTGCCCAGCAGGGGCACTTGCTGAATGTCAGTGCGCTGTTGAGTGACGATAACGCCGCCGATGACGACCGTGCCGCCGTCGGCGATCAGCACCTTAGTGTTAGATTCCTGCGTGTCAATTGCAGGAATGCCCTGGACGCGCGGGATAGACGAGTCGATCTGGTCGTTCTTGACGTCCACGTCCATGTAAATGGTGCCTTCCGCGGTGATCTGCGGAGTGACGTCGAGTTCCAACACAGCGTCCACGAACTGTACGGAGACGGTGTTGTTGACGATTGTTTGCACCGGGATCTTGGTTCCCTGCTTCACGATCGCCTTCTGGTTGTTCTGGGTGATGACCTTCGGCTTGGAGATCAGCTTGCCGACGCCGCGCTCTTCGGCCGCTGTGATGATCGTATCCAGCGAGATTCTGCTATTTTGGAAAAGGTAGCTGAAGCCGCTGGTAGGAACAGCAGCGCCCAAGTTGGTCAGCAAAGGCAACGAGCCGCTTGTTGGGGTAGTACTGCCGGGGGTTGGCGTGCAGTTACTGCCGACGCAAAACGGCGGAGCCGGCGTGTGGACCACCGGGCTGGTTCCGACGGCAGTGGCGCCTCCCACAGTGCTACCACCTTGCGCAAACGCCGCGGCGAGTTCGGTGCCAATTTCGCGGGAGAACGAGCGGTTGGCTGCGACTACGCGGGCTTCGATTTCCACCTGCTGCGATTTGCGATCGAGCTGGCGGAGCAGGTTGTCGAGAACCGGCAAGACGCCCGGGATGTCGCGGATGATCAGGGTGTTCGAGCGGCTGTCCGCCAGGATGTCGCCGCGCGATGACAGGAACTTCTTCATCGTGGGCACGAGATCGGTGGCCTTGGCGTAGCTCAGAACGCGAGTGGTGGTCACGACGTCAGCAGCTTCGGCCTGCGCCTTGGCCAACTCGCGATTCTGGTCGGCTTCCTTCTTGAGGGTTTCCTTGGTCGCGATGCGCAGGACATTGCCATCGAGCTGCTTGTCGAGGTCGTTGTTCTTGAGGACGATATCAAGAGCCTGGTCCCATGGCACATCGTCGAGAACGATCGTCAGGGTGCCCTTCACCGCAGGGTCCACAACGACGTTCAGACCGCTGATCTCGTGAATCAAACGGAAGAAGTCGCGCAGGTCCACATCTTTCAGGTTCACGGAGATCGGTTCGCCCGAATATTTTCCAGCCGGGGCTGGCGTAGGAGCCTGCTGCGCGCCCGAAGCAGCCGACGGAGTATTGATGGTGGGCTGGCTGTTTTCCGTATAGCCCGCGTTGGCACCATTCGATGGAGCCGGAGCCGCAGCAACAAGCGGCTTTGCAGCCGGCGCTTCTGGAGCATGCGGCGTCTCAACTGGAGCAGGCGCGGCAAGGGCAGCAGACGTTTGGGTCAACGCGGTCGGCAGCACAGCGGCCGGTGCAGGAACGTTATTCGGAGCAACGTCGGGAGCGCTGACTTTGGTGGTCGTAATATCCGCAGGCTGAGGAACAGCAGCAGGGGTGGATTTCACCGCTCCGCCGGTCGAGCCTTTCGAGGCTTCTGTGGAGAATGCGATCGTGATGGCGTTACCCGAAGCGTTGATGTCAAAGTGCGCCGGCTGACGCAGGTCAATCACGACGCGGGACACTTCGGGCGTGAATTGCGCCAGGCGAATTTCCTTAACGGGATCGAGATTGCTTGCGATCTGCTTTTCGGAAGTCTTCAGGTGCGCTCCGGCAAAATCGAGCACGATGCGGTCGGGATTGTGCAGACGAAGAACGTGATAGGTGAGCTTGCCGCTGCCCACGACATTCACTTCGGTCTGCTCGCCATTCTGAGCCAAACTCACTTGCTCGATGGCATCGACATTCGAAGCAGGCGCCTTGGTTTCGGAAGCCTTGGTGGAGATGGGCTTCACCGAAGCGGCGGCTTGCGTCGTCACGGAGGCAGCCGGAACGGGCGGCGCGGAGACGTCGGCATTGCCGTTGGCCGAAACGAATAGCGACAGCTCCTGATTTCCATTACGCTCGAGGCGAGGCTGCACACCGGGCCGGACGAGGATTTCAAGGCGCACCACAGGCTTTTGGCCGGCGGTATACGTCGTCACTCGATAGCTCTTCACGAGCTCGGAGGGCACGATGCGTGCTCCCGCCGAATCGCCCGCCGATACGCCGGTCAGGTCGAGCACGTAGAGGCTCTCGCTGGGGCGATAGGTGGAGTACTCGAACGGACCGTTGGCCTGAGCGTCCAGGGTCACGGCACCATCTTTCACCACCGCTTTCACGTGCACCACCGGCGCATCACTCGCCGACAGTGCTCCATTCGTCAGAATCAGGGCTGCTGCTACCAGCACAGTCAGGCCCCACGCCCTCCGCATAATCCTCATTGCTGCTCTCCTGCACTCGGGTAGATTCGCTTCGTCACCATGCGTTCGACTGGCTTCCCGAAAGCATCTTTAGAGTTTTCCTTGAACGTCACACCGTCCAGGCCGATCTTTTCCACATCGCCGTCGTACAGACGGTCCCCTTCTCGAAGGAAATAAACGCGCTGGTCGGGATTGGAGACCACCGCGAGCATGCCGTTGGGAGCGCTCACCGTCCCATCTACGTGCACCGTGGCGACGACCAAGCCAGCTTTGCCAGGGGGCAAAGGCGGCCCGCCGGTCTTGTGCTCGCTCACCAGCGGCACGAATGGATCCCGTTTCCCCACTTCGGAGATTTGGGGCTTGGCGGTCGCGCTGGCATCCGCCACAGCAGGCGTTGCTGCTGGCGCGGCGGCAGCCGCGGCTTTGGCTTTGTGGCCCGTCTTGTTCGCCGGCTTGGCCTGCGCGCCGACGCCCTGGACAAGACAAAAAGACAACGCCAGAGCGGTGAAAAGCCTCATCGATGTCCTAGCCAGTCTCATCGTGTTCGCCCTATCGCTTCACCGGCGGTGCTCCCGGCGCTGTAGCTGTGGATGCCGGTGCATCTGCCGTTTTGGAAAAGAACGTAGTGATGGTCATAACACCCGTGACCGAAGTTCCCGGTACCATGCGAAAGTTGGTAGTGCCCGTCTTGCTGGTGATGCTGGCCAGCTTCAAATCACCCACATTGATGATCCGCGACAATCTGCCTAGCTTTGAGAAAAAGTCCAGAACGGAGAAATACGGGCCGTCGGCTTCCACTTCGAAGGGCATCTCGAAGTAGAACGGCTTCGTCCCGACCGGCAGCGCTTTTAGCCGGCGGATGGACACTCCGGAACTGGCGGCTGCGCTCTGAATCATGATGATGAATTGATCCACCTGCTTCTCTTCCGGAACGATTGTTTGCAAGGTCGCGAGTTGCTTCGTCAGCGCATCCATCTCCGACTGCAATTCCGCGCGGCGCTGCTTATACACGCGCAGGTTGGCCACCTCAGCAGCAAGCGGTTTTTCCTCCTGCTGAGCCTGCTCCAACTGGGTGCGTATGGTCGCCACCGGAGAACCTGGAACATAGAAGCCCGCTGCAATCAGGACCACGGAGAGTCCCAAGAAAAACAGGGCTTGAAGCGGCCAGGGCCAATCTCTAAAAGCGGTAGCCATTGCTAACTCCTCCCCTTGGGCGCGGGCTGCGGGGACGCAGCAGCGCTCGCGGCAGGCTTAGCCTGGGGTTGCGCCGACTGAGAGGTTGCTGGGGCGATAGCGGCGGACATTGTGAATCCGTAGGTGGTCACCGACTTCGCAACGTCATCCTCTTTGGCCTCTTGAATCTCAATCTTGTCGAAATAGCCCGAGCGCTTCAGCTGTGTGATGAAATTCGCGACGGCGTTGACGCTGCCAGCTTCACCGGCAATCTGCAGCGTGTCACCCTTGCGTTCGAGCGAGGTGAGCCAGAGCTGGTCCACTCTCACCACCGTATTGGCAACCATCTGAAGCAATTCCTGCGCGCCCGAGCGGTTCTTCTGCAGTTCTTCGATTACATCGATGCGCGTCTGCAAAGCCTTCTTCTGCGCCTCGAACTGTTCCACTTCCTGTTTGACCTGCTGCAGGCTGGTCTTCTCGGCTTTCAACGCCAGGATGCGCGAGTTCGTGGCATCGAGTTCGCGCTTCTGCGAGAAGTAGGTGACAGAAAGGACGATGGCCGCGATCGCCACGGCCGCGAAGCCCAAGAGTATCTGCAGCGTGGCTTCCAGCGGCACGGCTTGCTTGGTAGCTTTCGGACGGGCCTGGCCCAGTAAGTTAATGCGGATCATGGGGTATCAAAACTCCTCAGCGCCAGGCCCACGGCGATTGCCAGGCGCGGCGCCAACTCACGTATCTGGCTTTCATCGTGACGCCCAGGATTGATTGCGATCTTACGGAATGGGTAGAGCTCTTCGACCGGCATGGCGAATTCCTCTTTCAGCAAGTCGAGCAAGCCGGGAACACGCGCCGTTCCTCCGGCGACGTAAATGCGGCGAATATTTTCTCCGCTTGCCGTCGCACGAAAAAAATCGAAGGTCTTTTGGATTTCCAAGATCAAAATGTCGGAGACCGAACGCAGTATCGCCGTGCGCTGTTCTTCATTGACGCCCGCCAGAGTGCCGCCCATCTTTAGCTTTTCGGCATCTTCGAAGCTAAGGTCTAGTTCCTTCTGCAGCGCGTCGGTGTACTGGTTACCACCCACCGAAACGTCGCGCGTGAACAAGGGAGTCCATCCGCGGACGATGTTGATATTCATCACGCTGGCGCCCACGTTCAGCAACGCGACGACTTGAGAGGGATCAGGTTCGTAATTGACCTCGAAACAGTTCTGCAGGGCGAAGGCGTCGATGTCCACAACCACGGGCGATTTCCCCGCTTGCGCCAGAACGTTGGTGTGATTCAGAATTTTGTCTTTCTTCACGGCCACCAGCAGAACATCCATTTGATTTTCAGTGGCCTCGAGCAATTGATGGCTCAGATTCACGTCGGCGATATCGAACGGAATGTGCTGGCTGGCTTCGGCTTGCACGCGGTCGAAGAGTTCTTCCTCGGTCATCAGTGGCATACTGACGCGCTTGACGATTACCGAGTGTCCGGAGACCGAAGTGGCCACGTCCTTGGCCTTGATTTTCTGATTATCGAAGATGGAGACGATTTTCTCGGCGACCGAGGGAGCGTCCATGATGGCTCCGTCCACGACGGTGTCTTGCGCCAAGGTCTCAATCCCGTAGCTGACTAACTCGTAACCCGCCTTCGTCTTCTTCAGCTCGACCGCCTTCACGGAACTCGAGCCAATATCCAGGCCGATTAAGGATTTCGTTTTCCCCAGATTGAACATCGCGCGGCCCCTCACTCCTTGCTCCGCCCCGCTTCGCAGGACGGACACGGCTTCGTCTGGTGCCTGAATATTTCTTTGGAAAAAAGTTTCCACGCCCCGCTTGCTGCTTCGCCGTCCACCCGTTGAGGCGGCCGACTTCGAAGAGAACCGTTAGTACTGCTACTGCCGGTACTCTTTTGCTTTGTCCGTTTATTACATCCGCAGCACGGAGTGTCAAGCAACGTGTTCCGCTGGTGTGCTATTGGTAAAACACGGTACGAAAGTACAGGTAGGCGAAAAGGACAGGGTAAAAGGACAGGTTGCAGAGGCTGCAAACTACTCAGATATTGCGGGAAAGGCCCAAAAAGGCGAAGAAAAGTGCGTTCGCTTTGCGTTTACTTTTTGTTCGGAGCCGTGATGCGGAGCTGTTGCCATATTGTGTCCACGCGTTTTTTCGTTTCGCTATTCATTCTGATTTCGTCGGGCCAGCGACCGGCAAAACCTTCTTCCGGCCACTTGCGCGTGGCATCCACGCCCATTTTCGAACCGTAATCCTGGCGGCGTGCGGCGTGGTCGAGGGTGTCCACAGGCCCCAAAACAAATTGAATGTCGCGCTCCGGATCGATGGCGCAGAGGGCTTTCCAGACGATTTCGCGCGGGTTCTGGAGGTCCACATCGTGATCCACGACCACGACGACCTTGGTGAACATGGCTTGCCCGAGCGACCAAATCGCGTTCATTATCTTTCGAGCTTGTCCGGGATAGCTCTTGCGAATTGACACGATCATCAGGTTTTGGAAGATACCCTCGGCGGGCATAGCGACGTCCACGATTTCCGGATATTGCATCTTCATAACGGGCATAAAAATGCGCTCGATCGCGTGGCCCATAAAATAGTCTTCTTGCGGAGGCGGGCCGACGATAGTGGTCAAATACAGCGGGTCCTTCCTGTGCGTGATGCACTGCACATGGAACACCGGATACTGGCCCTCCAGCGAATAGAAGCCAGTGTGATCGCCGAAGGGACCTTCGGTGCGCATCTCGCCTATTTCGACGTAACCTTCGAGGACGATTTCGGCGTTCGCGGGAACTTCCAGGTCCACCGTTTTGCAAGCGACTAATTCCACAGGATCCTTGCGCAGGAAACCGGAAAACAGAAACTCGTCCATGTCGGGCGGAACTGGCAGGATTCCTGCGAGCGCCGTGGCGGGGTCCGCGCCGATGGCGACAGCGACTTCTAACTTGCCGGCCGGATTTTTTGCGCGGCTGGTGCGATAGTGATCCGCACCGTGTTTCTGGGTTTGCCAGTGCATGCCTGTGGTGCGGTCATCGAAAACTTGCATGCGGTAACAGCCCACGTTGCGTTTGCCGTTTTCTGGATTCTTGGTAATCACCATGGGCCACGTGATGTAGCGCCCGCCGTCTTGCGGCCAACACTTCAGGATGGGGAAATAATCGAGCGAGAAATCTTTTGTGCGGACAACCTCCTGACAGTCGCCGTTGCGCACTACCTTTGGGAAAAACGAGCCGATCTCAGCCAGCTTTGGAAGCATTTTTACTTTTTCGAATAGGCCTTGCGGAGACTGCATGTCAATGAACGAGTGAACGCGTGCGGCAACATCTTCGAGCGAGTCAACTTCGAGAGCCAGGCACATGCGACGTTCAGTGCCTACCAGATTGGTGACGGCGGGGACGCGCGAGCCTTTCGGGCGTTCGAAGAGGAGTGCCGGGCCGCCCGCTTTTACGGCGCGGTCGGAGATTTCCGTGATTTCGAGGACGGGGTCGACTTCGACGGAGATGCGGCGAAGTTCGTCATTTTTTTCCATCTTACGCAGGAAATCTCGCAAGTCTCGATACGCCACTGCCCCTCCCTGGTTTCGCTGCTGCGTGTGCGGCGCTCGCACTTTAACACGGAGGCTTGCGACGATGAAGCCAGCTTGCTTGAACCGCGCAAGGCAACAAAAGGCAAGAAGATTTAACACATCAGAGGACACAGATGAAACCAAAACTACCGCAGAGATGCAGAGGACGTTGAGATTGCTTTCGGATTGCGATGTGTCGCTATTTTTGGCCTCCAGCGACTGGCGAGTCGGCACGGGATTGCGCTTCTGCGTGTGCGCGCTCATTAGCCTCGCTGCCAGGTCACGGTAGCGCCCGACTGGCGGGTTGTTCGAGCCAGCGGTAAGTGGAATCCCTACTGTTACTGCCTTCTATGGTGCGCTCAGCCAGGCCAAGGCGAGGGCTCCTCGGAAGTATTGCACCTTCATCGCCCTAGGGGTAAGTAGATCAGCAGGCACGTTGTAGTCATCGGCAGGCTTAGGATTTCCTTACATAGTCTTGAGGCGGAGTTGCGATATTATCCTCTCGTTGCGCATCCGCATGTGACGCAAGATTTGCAAGAATCCATCGACTTTCCTAGGAGCAACGCAGCATGAGCGGCCAGTATTTCTTCATGAAACTGATCCCACCGCGTCCGACTTTCGCCCAAGACATCACCGCTGAAGAAAGGGCAGTGATGCAGCAGCATGTGAACTATGTCGGCGAGGCTTTCAACAAAGGAACAGTTTTAATCTACGGCCCAGTAATGGCGACGGCGGGAGCGTTCGGCATGGCCGTCCTGGAGATGCCCGATGCTGCGGCGGTTCAAAGATTCGGCGAAGAAGACCCTTCGGTCAAAGCAGGTCTGAACACTTTCGAATTTTGCCCGATGCGAGTGGCTCAGGCGCGCAGCAAGACTTGAGCAGCTGGGGCGGTCCAGTCTTTTCTCGCGGCTGCTCGGTTGTGTATAATCACCAAGCAGAAGTGAGCGGGCGTCGTACAATGGCAGTATAGAAGCTTCCCAAGCTTCGGACGTGGGTTCGATTCCCATCGCCCGCTCCAATAATTCCAGAGGGGTTTTTTTGCGCCTTTACGCTTTCCTTATTTTCCGTAGGTACAATTCTAGGGCGTCGCTAGGTGCGTTTCGCGATGACGAAGTGCGTCGCGTTGGGGGTGGCAACATGCTCGGTGCAGTGATAGCCGAGCTTTGGCGCGTCAATGCCTTCCAGAAGGCATTCTCCTGAGCCGAGCAGGACCGGCGACATTGCTAGGTGCATTTTGTCGATAAGGCCTGCGCGAAGGTATTGCTGGATTGTAGCGACGCCACCGCCCAGGCGGACGTCCTGAGCCTTCGCCGCCTTCACGGCTCGTTCGAGTGCGGCGTGAATGCCATCGGTGACAAAGTGGAACGTCGTGCCTCCACTCATTTCGAGCGATGCGCGCGGGTGATGCGTGAGGACGAAAACGGGAGTGTGGTACGGCGGATTCTCGCCCCACCATCCCTTCCAAGAGTCATCGGGCCACGATTCTCTGATCGGCCCGAACATGTTTCGACCCAGGATCCACGCCCCGATATGCTCGAAGCCGCGTGCGACGAAGTCGTCATCGGTGCCCGTAGCACCGCCCTCCTTGCCAACCATCTGTCGAAATGTACGTGTCCCGAACGTCCATTCGTGCAGCGCCATGCCGCCGACGCCAAGGGGATTGTTTAGATCCTGATTGGGGCCGGCACCGTAGCCGTCGAGCGAGATCGTAAAGCCGTGCACACGAAGCCTGGACATGAATACTCCTCGTCTCGAGAGGTATAAATCGCGGTTGGGGCCTTGCTGCCTGTCGCCGTGCGGCCGAAATATTTGCGACGATGAAGCACCGCTTCATAGCATTTCTCTTATACCACGGCCCGGTTCATGGTTCGCGAAGAGCTAGTTACCAAACTCCTGGATGAAAGATTAGAATGGACGCCCCATGGGAAAGATATATGCGGGTACATCAGGCTGGGCGTATGCGAGTTGGAAGCCCGATTTTTATCCAGCGAAACTTGCCGCAGCGCGCTTTTTAAATCACTACGCGACGCGGTTGAATTCGGTGGAAGTGAACTACACGTTCCGACGCATGCCGAGTGAGAGTTTGTTGCAACGCTGGGCGGAAGCAACGCCCGCGGATTTCCAATTTGCACTGAAGGCGCCCCAGGCGATCACGCATATCAAGCGGCTGCGCGACACGGCCTCGACGATGGCGTATTTCATGGACGCGCTGGAACCGCTGCTAAAGACGGAAAAGCTTGGGCCGGCGCTCTTCCAACTGCCGGGAAATTTCAAATGCGATGTTGCGCGGCTCAGAGAATTTTTAACCCTACGGCCGCGATGGCTGCGCGCGGCGTTCGAGTTTCGCGACGAATCCTGGTTCGTGGAAGAGGTGTATGCGGCACTGCGCGAGGCCGGGGTGGCGCTCTGTTTGGCCGAGAGTGAGGATCTTGAAACCCCGCAAGTGCTGACGGCTGATTTCAGCTATCTGCGTTTGAGAAAGCCAAGCTATTCGGCGAACGCCTTGACTCCCCGGGTACGGGAACTCGCACGAAGCGGCGATGTTTATCTGTACTTGAAACACGAGGACACGCCGGAAGGGGCTTCGACCGCAGAGGCGGTGCTCAAGGCTTTCAAAAAGTGAGCTACCGCTTTTCTTGCCAACTGGTGGTAGGTAATCATCTTCTCAAAACAGGGATCCCTTCATGATTAATAAACGACGGTTGGCGCTGTGTTGCGTCGGCGTGCTGCTATATACGGGCCTGGCATGGACTGGTCGCGGTACCGTACGTATGGCGGTGACGAACCGCTCTGATGCGGAACAGAGCGACCAGCGTGAGGTATGCATCACGGTGGACGATTTGCCGGGCGCGTTACCGGGAAACGATTTTGCCTACGGCGATCTTAAAGAATTGCAAAAGATCAATCACGGCATTCCGGGCGCCCTGAAGGCGCATCACGCTTGGGCGATCGGCTTCGTAAACGAACGCAAGTTGCAGGTGCAGAGCGAGCGCGACGCACGCGCAGGATTGTTACAAATGTGGCTGGACGACGGGCTCACGCTTGGCAATCACACTTATTCGCACCCGGATTTCAGCACTACGCCGCTGCAGCAATATGAGGATGAGACGATTCGAGGCGAAGTTATAACTGGCGCTCTGCTGAAGGCGGCCGGGCAAAAAGAGGAATACTTCCGACATCCGTACCTCAATACCGGAATGTCGCTCGATGTGAAAACCGCGTTTGAGACTTTTCTGAAAGAGCGGGGTTACACCATCGCGCCGGTGACGATTGAAGATGCTGATTACGTCTTCAACGACGCGTTGGCGCACGCGACAGAGACAAAGGACAAGAAACTGGCGGCCAAAGCGAAGAAGGAATATCTCGAATATGTGGACACAGTGTTCACCTACGGTGAGAGCGAATCCGCCAAATTGTTTGGACGCCAAATTCCCCAGATATTACTGATCCACGACAACGAATTGAACACGGAATGTTTGGACGCGCTGCTGACGAAGCTTGAGAAGCGCGGATATAAATTCATTTCGCTTGAGCGGGCCATGAGGGACCCGGCGTATGCCACGCCCGATCGGTGGGTCGGCACCGGGGTGTTGTGGATGGAGCGATGGAAACTTGCGATGGGTCTGAAGCCTGAGCCCGAAAAAGGTCCAGATCCACCCAAGTGGGCTGAGGACATTTTCGATCAGATGCGGAAAGAACGGCAGAAGGAATAGAACCGCAAAAAGCAGATCCCTCGCTACGCCCGGGATGGCAATTGTTGCTTGGCGTGAGGCCCACCGGCGGGACGCAGCGCTACCAGAGAGGGCGCTAAGCAAGAGCCTGGGGGATGGCTTTCTTCCAGCGGCCTTGTGCCTTCAGAATCAGTTCGACTACTTCGCGGACCGCACCTTCGCCGCCCTTCGCCACGGTCACATAGTGAGCGGCGCGCTTTACCTCGACGACTGCATTCGCGACGGCAACCCCCAAGCCGACGCGCTGCAAGATCGGTAAGTCCGGCAAGTCGTCACCCACATAGGCGACCTCTTCATCGGTGACACCCGCGCGCGTGAGGACGGCTTTGTACGATTCGAGCTTCTTCGGCTGCCCTTGGATCACGAATTCCATGGATGCTTCGCGCGCGCGCCGGGCCGTGGCCGGAGAATCGCGCCCGGTGATGAGCCCGGTGCGGATACCCATGATGCTGGCGAGTTTGATGCCGGCGCCATCGTGCGCATGAAACATTTTCATTTCGGCGACGCTGCCATCGGGGAACGTCTGCAGGCAGACGTAGCCGGGGGTCATGGTGCCGTCCACGTCCATCAGCAGGACGCGAACGGGTTTGGCGCGGCGCAGGACCGGCGCTGGAAATTTTATTTCGCGGATGGCCATTTCTCGAATCCCTCAACGACCATTCTAGAACAATTGCAATGTCCACAAATCGTGGACGTGCAGGACCCCCTCCAGCTTTCCCTCAGCATCTACCACGAGCACGGAGGTAATTTTCTTTTCCTCCATGACTCTCAGGGCGCTCGCCGCGAGTTCGCTGCGCGGCAGCGTCACCGGATTTTTCGTCATGCAATCGGCGGCGGTGAGGTCCAGCACATTTTCGGAACGTTTTTGCATCACGCGGCGCAAGTCGCCATCGGTGATGATGCCCCGCAGCTTGCCATCGGTTTCCGTCACCGCGGCGAGACCCAGTCCCTTGCGACTCATCTCGTAAATGACGTCCGGCATTTTTGCTGTGGGCAGGACGCGCGGCGCTGCTTCGCCAGCGTGCATCAACGACTCGACGCGACGCAATTTCTTGCCGAGACGTCCCCCGGGATGTAATGCCGCGAAGTCTTCCTCTTTGAAGCCGCGCCGCTCGAGCAACGAAATCGCGAGCGCGTCACCCATGGCCATTGCCGCGGCGGTGGAAGCTGTCGGCGCCAAATTCAGCGAGCAAGCTTCCTCTTTCACTGCTATATCGAGGACGATATTGCTCGCGCTGCCCAGCGTCGAGCGCGGATTCGCGGTGAGCGTGATCAGATGAATGCCCAGACGCTTCACTGATTCCACCAGCTCGATCAGTTCTTCGGTCTCACCGCTGGACGAAATCGCTAGCAGCACGTCGTCGCCTGTCAGCATACCCAGGTCGCCATGCAGCGCTTCCGAGGCGTGCAGAAAAAGCGATGGCGTGCCGATACTCGCGAAAGTAGCTGCAATTTTTCGGCCGATCAGACCGGATTTGCCAAGGCCAGTGACGACGACTCTGCCCTTGCACGCGTAGAGAAGTTCGACCGCTTTTTCGAAGCGCTCATCGAGACGTGCGATCAACCCCGCGATGGCTTCGGATTCGATGCGCAGTACCCGTTTGGCGGTGGCAAGGCTCATCGAGCGTCCCACTCGCGCGCGAGAGCCGAAAGACGCAGAACTTTTTGCAGCAGCGGACGCAATTCGCCGAGAGGCAACGCGTTCGCTCCATCCGAAAGTGCCTGCGACGGGTTGTCGTGAACCTCAAGGAATATTCCGTCCAAGCCCACTGCTGCACCGGCACGCGCCAGCGTTTCAATAAATTCGGGCTGGCCTCCGCTGGACTTTCCTGCCCCGCCGGGCAATTGCACGGAATGGGTCACGTCGAAAACGATTGGGTAGCCGAATTTGCGCATAATGGGAAACGAGCGCATATCCACCACAAGATTTTGATAACCGAACGAACTGCCGCGCTCGGTGAGAATGATTTTTTCGTTGCCGGTGCTGGCGATTTTCTCGGCGGCGTTGCCGATTTCCCACGGCGACAGAAACTGGCCTTTTTTTACGTTGACGATGCGTCCTGTGCGGCCCGCGGCCACCAGCAAATCGGTTTGGCGGCAAAGAAAGGCCGGAATTTGCAGGATGTCACACACTTCCGCGGCCGGACCCACCTGAGAAATGTCGTGAACATCGGTTAGGATCTGCAAGCCCGTACATTTTTTAATTTCAGCAAGAATGTGCAGGCCTTCTTCCAATTGTGGGCCACGAAAAGAATTGAGCGACGAGCGATTGGCTTTGTCGTAAGACGCTTTGAAAATGTATGGGATGCCGAGCTCCGACGTGATTTCGCCGAGGCGCTCGGCCATGTTCATGGCATGTGCTTCGCTTTCGATTACGCAGGGACCGGCTATCAGAAATAAGGGCGCATTGCCGCCGAAGCGGATTTTTCCGGCCGAAAAATTTCGCGGTGAATCCATCTATGTGGTTGCGCAGGATACGCGACGCACCAGACTATGCGCGTTTGTAGTTGTTTTCAACTTTGAATTGCGCGCACAAACAACACTACCGCAGAGACGAAGAGAAAGGAAAAGCAAGAGAATGAAGCAATTAATCCGTGGCGGGATCCGCAGCGGCCACACGCGATTCTGAGGACACGCCTTGGCGGCGGTGACGATTTTCCAGGCTGGCGCGGATGAACGCGGCGAACAGCGGATGCGGCGCGAGCGGCTTGGACTTGAATTCTGGATGGAACTGGCAGCCGAGAAACCACGGATGATCTGGGGCTTCCACAATTTCGACGTAGACGCCGTCCGGCGTACGGCCGGTGATGCGGAAACCGGCGCGCGTTAGCGTGTCTTCGTATTCGCAATTGAATTCATAGCGGTGGCGATGGCGCTCGTTGATTTCGAGCTGGCCGTACGCCTTGTGCGCGAACGATCCAGGCTCGATCTTGCACGGCCACGCACCGAGCCGCATGGTGCCGCCCATCTCGTCCACTCCGAGCAGCTCGCGCAATTTGTATATGACACGATTGGGAGTGGAAGGATCGAACTCAGTGCTATCGGCGCGTTCGATGTGCGAAACCTGGCGAGCATATTCAATCGTTGCACATTGCATACCCAGGCAGATTCCGAAGAACGGGATCTTTTTCTCGCGCGCATAGGTAATCGCGTGAACCATTCCGGCAATGCCGCGCTTGCCGAAACCTCCGGGAACCAAAATTCCGTCCACATGACGCAACAGGCGTTCGGCAGTGGCAGGTGAATCAATTTCTTCGGCTTCGATCCATTCGATTACCACGCGCTGGCGATTTGCGAGTCCGCCGTGCCCGAGCGCCTCGCGCAAACTTTTGTAGGCGTCTTCGAGCTGCACATATTTGCCGACAACGCCGACGCGCACTTCGCCGGCCGGGTGCTCAAGGGTCTCCAGCATCGCCAGCCAACGGCTTAGATCACGCGGCGGCGCTTCGAGTCGGAGCAGGCGCAATATTTGCTCGTCCAGCCCTTCGGCAGCGAGCGTCATGGGAACTTCGTAAATGTTGCTGACGTCCGGAGCGGAGATGACGCAAGCCTCGGCGACGTTGCAGAAAAGCGCGATCTTCGCTTTTAGATCGGCACCGAGCTGCCGGTCGCTACGGCAAATCAGAACGTCCGGCTGAATACCGATGCTTAAGAGTTCCTTGACGCTGTGCTGGGTTGGTTTGGTCTTCAGTTCACCGGCTGTGAGAATGAACGGCACCAGCGTGAGGTGCACGAAGATTACGTTTTCAGGGCCTAGCTCCAGACGCATCTGGCGAATCGCTTCCAAAAACGGCAGTGATTCGATATCGCCGACCGTGCCGCCAATTTCTACCAGCACAACATCTACGCCTTCGGCTACTTTGCGAAACGCGGATTTGATTTCGTCGGTGACGTGTGGAATTACCTGCACTGTCTTGCCAAGATAATCACCGCGGCGCTCTTTGGTGATGATGGACTCGTAGAAGCGGCCCGTGGTCCAGTTGTGATCGCGCGTCAGATGCGCGGAAGTGAAGCGTTCGTAGTGGCCCAAGTCCAGATCGGTTTCTGCGCCGTCGTCGGTGACGAACACTTCCCCGTGCTGATACGGAGACATGGTGCCGGGATCAACATTCAAGTAGGGATCGCACTTCTGGAGGGTAACGCGAAGGCCGCGGCTTTCCAGCAGGCAGCCCATGGAAGCCGCCGCAACGCCTTTTCCGAGAGAAGAAACCACGCCACCCGTCACAAAAATATATTTTGGGGCGGTCCGCAAGGTTCCTCGACTTCCTCCCGGAGAATCTGCGTACAAAACATTATCGTGGGAAATGCTGCGGGTGTCAAATTGCGATTTTCGATTGCGAAATTTATTTCTTACTTCTCAACCTGAGGAACGCCGCGAGGACGCAAAGAATCGCACTAGTAAACCGCGCTTCGTCAGGATTTGGTACCGGCACTCAGGAGCTTTTCCACGCGCTCGACATCGGCCGGCACGTCCACGCTGACCGCATCGTACTCAGTCTCAACCATATGAATGCGGAACCCATTCTCGAGCCAGCGCAACTGCTCGAGTTGCTCGACGCGTTCTAGCTCGCCGGGAGGTAGCGTAGGAAATTCCAACAACGCGTCGCGTCGATAGCCGTAGAGGCCAATGTGTTTCCAATGCTGTGCGGCAACTGTCACGCCGGTATCGCGAACCCACGGAATGGGCGCGCGCGAAAAATAGAGCGCGTTGTCATCGAAGTCCTGAACGACTTTCACTACGTTCGGGTCCATGATCTCTTTTTGCTGCGTGATGGCGGAGCAGGGGGTGGCCAACTGTATGGATTCGTCTTCGGCCATTGCGGCGGCGACCGCGTCCAGTGTGCCAGGATTGATCAGCGGCTCGTCGCCTTGGACGTTGATGTAGATGTCCGCGGGAACGTGAGTCGCCACCTCTGCGACCCGGTCAGTACCAGTACGGTGATCCTGGCGCGTGAGCATCGCTTCTCCGCCGAACTTCTCTACGGCGGTCTTGATCCTCTCGTCCTCGGTGGCGACGACGATACGGGACGGCAGCGTGGCCCGGCGAACGCGCTCAACAACGTGCTGAATCATGGGCTTTCCCGCAATGGGCGCCAGCGGCTTGCCGGGAAACCGGCTCGAGGCGTGGCGCGCGGGAATCACGACCAGCACATTAGGAGCGTCAGATTTCGCCATAGACGTTTGCAACCTTTCGCCAGCCAGGAAATCTTAACATGGGAGACGACGCCGCGTTGCGGGGGCTCTAACGTTTGGAAAGGTCGCCCTTGCTTTGAGTCTGGCGGGTGGTAGAATCATCGCAAGCGGCCCGTCAGCAAGCCCGGTACTGGACGAGTCACGCGGCAGGGGTGGGGACCACGTTGAGACACCGCGCACCGCAGCCGGTTGCATACGCACCGTCGCCGCGAGTTTGCGCGTTTTTTATTTTTTGCACCATTGTCCTGATTGCTCCCCCGGCTTGGCCACAGGCTGAAGGTCCCACCAAGGCAGAAAATCCACAAAAAATCGAGAAGGGCAAATACCTTAAAGCCGAGACGGATATCGCGTTGGTAAATGTATCGGTGACGGATCCCTACGGGCGCCTGGTCACGGGGCTCGAGCAGGAAAATTTCCGGGTGTTCGAAGACAACGTCGAGCAAGAGATTGTGCGCTTCTCCAGCGAAGACGTGCCGATTTCCATCGGCGTGATTTTCGACATGAGCGGCAGCATGGCGGACAAGATTGAAAAATCGCGGCTGGCGGCGGTGCAATTCTTCCGCACCGCGAATCCGCAAGACGAATTTTTCCTGATCAATTTCAACGACCGCGCGCAACTGGCGAGCTCGTTCACCGGAAGCGTGGAAGAATTGCAAAATCATTTGATGTTTACTGCGGCGCGTGGAGAGACCGCTCTGCTGGACGGCATTTATCTAGGGCTGAGCGAGATGAAAGGAGCACACAACACAAAGAAGGCGTTGCTCATCATATCGGACGGGGGCGATAATCATAGCCGGTACACGGAAACAGATATCCGCAAGTACGCAAGAGAAGCGGACGTCCAGATTTACGCCATCGGACTCTACGAGCCCGGAGGCGGTCCCACAACGGAAGAACAATTGGGGCCCGCATTACTTTCGGATTTGACGCAGATGACCGGCGGAAGAACGTTTGGTGTGGCTAGCCTCAAGGATTTGCCGGACATCGCCACCAAAATCAGCATGGAGTTGCGCAATCAATATGTGGTTGGATACAGACCAAGCGATCACGCCCACGACGGAAAGTGGCGAAAAATCAAAGTCAAACTGCGCCCACCGAAGGGCCTGCCGCCTCTCACCGTCTATGCCAAGACCGGGTATTACGCGCCCGGCCACTAAGTATCTTTTGCTGAATATTTTTCTGAGCATGCTGCTTGTGGCTCTCGTGAGCCCGTTTGCGCGCGCGCAGAACCCTATTCCTCCACCACCGCCTCCGCCTCCTCCGCCCGGCGCGTCGGCCGGGCAGCAGAATCCCCAGCCCGATCAGAGCCACCGGCTGACATCTACCGTGGACTTGGTAGTGTTGCACGCAACCGTGGTGGACGAGAAAGGGCAGTTTGTCACGGGATTGACGACCGACAATTTTCATGTTTTTGAAGACAAGGTCGAGCAGAAGATTTCTGTATTCTCCAAAGAAGACATCCCAGTAACCATGGGACTCGTGATCGATAATAGTGGCAGCATGAGGGAAAAACGTCCGCAAGTGAATGCCGCAGCCCTTTCCTTCGTGCGCACCAGCAATTCCGCCGATGAGGTTTTCGTCGTCAACTTCAACGACGAGTATTACCTGGACCTCGATGAGGATTTCACCAGCAATACTCAGGAACTGCACGATGCGCTGGAGCGGATTGACACGCGTGGCAGCACGGCGCTCTACGACGCAATCATTGGCTCGCTGGATCATTTGAAGAAGGGACACAAAGATAAGCGCGTGTTGCTGGTGATCACCGACGGCGACGATGATGCTAGCCGCAAGGATTTTTCCTACACAGTGAAGGCCGCGGTGGAATCGAACGCCACGATTTACGCGATTGGCGTTTTCAGCGACGATGATCGCAAGAACAACAAGAAGATGATTCGCAAGTCGAAAAAGGAGCTTACAACTCTTGCTGAGTCCACCGGCGGGTTGGCCTATTTCCCGGACCGGCTCGAGGATGTTGATCCGGTTTGCGTCCAGGTGGCGCACGACATCCGCAATCAGTACACGCTGGGGTACTATCCGACGAACACCGCGAAGGATGGAAGTTTCCGCACCGTGAAAGTGGATTTGATGCCCCCGAAGGGCCACGGCAAACTCGCGGTTCGAACCCGCACTGGCTATTACGCGCGGAAGGCCTCGCAAAGCGACTGAGATCTGCTTTTAGTGTGCTTGCCACTGTGGCGCCAGCCGGGCGAGGTGAGCCTCGCCTAAACCGGTTTGACGCCGTGCAAAAAGGCTAGGCAACGACAGCGGCAAGCCGCCGCACCCCCAGAGGTTCCCCAACGCAACGTTAGTCTACGTCCTGGGTTACCTTCTATTTTCGTTTGAGATTGATCCGAGGAAGCTGGCGCCGTGAGGGATTTTGGCGCCGAAGTTTTCTGCTGCGGTCTGGCCCATATCGGCTAGCGTTGCGCGGGTGCCTAGATCTACTCCACGTTGTGCGCCCTTGCTGTAGGCGAGAATCGGGACATATTCGCGTGAATGGTCGGTGGTGGGATTCACCGGGTCGGGATCGCATCCGTGATCCGCGGTGATCAGCAGCAAATCCGTGGGACGCAGAGCATCGAGGAAGGGCCCAAGCAGCCTGTCAAATTCCTCTAGTGAGCGCGCGAAACCTTCGACGTCTTTCCGGTGGCCATAGAGCATGTCAAAATCCACGAGGTTCGCGAAGATCAGGCCTTTCGGTTGCTTCGAAAGCGCTTCCGTCAGCTTCTTCATTCCATCCGCGTTGTTTTTTGTAGTGACATAATCTTCCACGCCGCGGCCGTTGTAGATATCGTGAATCTTGCCCACGCCGAAAACCGGAACTCTGTGATCGGCTAAGACGTCTAGCAGCATCGGGCGCGGCGGTTCGACAGCATAATCGTGACGCCGTTCGGTGCGTTGGAAATTTCCAGACGTGCCCGCGAACGGCCGCGCGATCACACGTCCCACGCGATTTGGCCCATCCAGCAGCCTTCGCGCAATTTCGCACATGCGATAGAGCTCCGGCACCGGAATCACATCTTCGTGGGCAGCGATTTGAAACACGCTGTCGCCGGAGGTGTACACGATCGGAAATCCAGTGCGCACGTGATCTTCACCCAGTTCTTTCAGGATTTCGGTGCCGGACGCGGGCTTATTGCCGAGCGTGCGTCGGCCAACTTGGCGTTCGAATTCCACGATCAGCGATTTCGGAAAGCCGTCTAAGTACACGGGAAAGGCTTGATCGAGCCAGATGCCGGCCATTTCCCAGTGGCCTGTAGTCGTGTCCTTTCCAGGAGAGCGGGTGGCGCCTTTACCGAAATTCCCTGACGGATTGAGCGGCGGCGACAGGTGATCCAGAGGCTTGATATTTGCGAGACCGAGACCGACCAGGCAGGGAAGCTTGAGCGGGCGTGAGCGCGCAATGTGCCCGAGCGTGTCGCGGCCAACGTCTCCGTAATCGGCTGCGTCTGGAAGTTCGCCGATGCCCACGCTATCGAGGACAATCCAGATTACCCGCTCAAATCGCGCGCTCCCCTGCTTCACCGATTTCTCCTTTATGTTTCACGTTCGTCGCGGCATTGAAAGTGTACGAGAGGGCCGGCTCACTTTTTAGTTTGGATGGCTTCGTCATAAGCGGCTTTTGCGATGCGAGCGATGACTGCGTCGCGAGCGTCGTCGTCGGCTCTGGAATCGCTGACGAAAATGGCGATCGCCAGGCGGCGCCCATCGGGCAACGTGATCAGGCCGATGTCGTTCGTAGCGAATGTCACGCCGTCCCTGGTCCCTGAACTGCCTGTCTTATGCATCACG
>Ga0210390_10000609_pt1 | contig 38650 bp, 17 predicted proteins | sample IncBWH11OmetaG_FD_161050 | JGI IMG/M metagenome (GOLD analysis project Ga0210390, IMG submission 161050) | Forest soil microbial communities from Barre Woods Harvard Forest LTER site, Petersham, Massachusetts, United States - Inc-BW-H-11-O ...
CGCAAGGAAGTGGCACAGTGAAGTTCAATGGCACGAGCGCAACGGTGACGAGTTGGAATGCGACCACGATTGCGGTAACAGTGCCGACGGGAGCTACGACTGGGAACGTGGTTGTGTTCGCCAGCGGTGTGAACAGCAACGGGAAATCCTTTGCCGTTGTTTCCGCACCGAGCATTACAGGTCTGTCGATCACGACGGGAGCGGTCGGTGCGGCGGTAACTTTAACGGGGACGAATTTCGGAACAACGCAAGGAAGTGGCACAGTGAAGTTCAATGGCACGAGCGCAACGGTGACGAGTTGGAATGCGACCACGATTGCGGTAACAGTGCCGACGGGAGCTACGACTGGGAACGTGGTTGTGTTCGCCAGCGGCGTGAACAGCAACGGCAAGAGCTTCACGGTACTTCCAACTCCCAACGTAACCAATCTGTCGGCGACATCTGGCACAGTCGGCACTCCGGTCACGATAACGGGAACGAATTTTGGATCGACGCAGGGAACCAGCACAGTAAGCTTCAACGGGACAACTGCGTCCGCGACGAGCTGGAGCGCAACAAGTATCGCAACCGCCGTGCCAAGCGGCGCCACGACAGGAAACGTCATCGTGACCGTGTCGGGAATAGCAAGCAACGGATCGAGCTTCACGGTCACAACTCTCGTATCGATCGCAATCACTCCAGTAAACTCTGCTATCGGCCCTGGGAACGCGCAGCAATTCACGGCGACCGGCACCTATTCCGACAACAGTACCCAGAATCTGACTGCCACGGCTACGTGGACTTCTTCGGCCACTGCGGTTGCGACGATCAACAGTTCTGGGCTGGCATCTGCAGTCGCGGCGGGAGCGACCACGATTCAGGCATCGGTGGGCGCGATACAGGGTTCAACTTTGCTGACGATCCCCGGATTCACTCTGACAGGTACCCTGCAAACCGCTCGAAACGGCCAGACGGCCACGCTGCTGACCAATGGAACTGTGCTTGTAGTGGCTGGCTACGATGGTAACGGCAATGCTTTGGCCAGCGCCGAGCTGTACAACCCGACTCTGGGCACCTTCACAGCGACCGGAAGCCTGAATACGGCGCGGACAAATCACACAGCCACCCTGCTGAGCGACGGAACCGTTCTTATTGCGGGAGGTTTTGACAGTGGCGCAAATCTTCTCGCGAGCGCTGAGATTTACAACCCGGCGACTGGTATTTTTACGCTAACAGGTAGCATGGCTACACCTCGTGCGAATTTTACAGCGACGCGCCTGGGTAACGGCCTGGTCTTGGTAGCAGGAAGTTACGATTCCAGCGGGAACGTATCCTCTGGCGCCGAGCTATACAATCAGGCGACCGATTCATTCCTGGCTGTTGGGAACTTGAATACGGCCCGCGGCTATCAGACGGCGGCATTGTTGAATGACGGGACTGTGCTAATTGTCGGCGGATTAGCAAACGGAAGCGCTTCGCCGTCAGCGGAGTTGTATAACCCGATTTCAGAGGCTTTCGTTCCGACGGGGAATCTGGTAACTGGTCGGTTCTGGAACACCACAACACTGCTGAACAACGGACAGGTTCTCGTCGCAGGAGGAAAGGACATCAACTTTAATGTGCTCAGCACCGCGGAGCTGTACAACCCCACCACGAACACCTTCACAGCGACGATTGGCAGTCTGAACACAGCTCGCGGCAATGACGCGGCGACGCTCCTCAACAATGGAATGGTCCTCATCGAAGGAGGATTTGGCACTGCGGTCGACATGCTAGCGAACGCCGAGCTTTATGATCCTGTGGCCGGGACGTTTTCTGCTACAGGCAACTTGAACGTCGCCCGTCAAATTCAGACCGCGACTCTGTTGCCGAGCGGTTTGGTTCTCGTGGCGGCTGGGTTTAACGACAGCCCTCCCGCCCTCAATAGCGCAGAGCTGTATCAACCGAGCACCCTCATTCCTGCGAATCTGGTATCGATCGCTCTAAGCCCGCTCGCTCCGTCCATCCCCGCCAATACAGCACAGGGGTTCACAGCTTCAGGAACATTTAGCGATAACAGCGTAGAAACATTAGCTTCCGCCACTTGGAGTTCTTCGAATAGCAGCGTCGCTACGATCTCGAACGATTCGAGCAATCGGGGAGTCGCGTTAGGAGTAGCCGTTGGCTCAGCGACCTTGAGCGCGTGTGCGGGTTCTGTCTGCGGATCCACGATTGCGAAGGTCGTAACCCCGGAACCGACGATCGCAACGCTTTCGCCAAATTCAGGTCCGATCGGTGCATCGGTCACGATTTCAGGCACGGGTTTCGGAGTGATCCAAGGCACGAGCACGGTAACGTTCAACCAGACCGTCGCGATCGTTACGAGTTGGAGCCCGACGACCATCGTCGCGATCGTACCAAATGACACGACGGGAAACGTCGTGGTCAAAGTTGGTGGTGTCGCCAGCAATCTCATCGAGTTTGCGATCCTACCCACCCCAGTCATTTCCCAAGTATCGCCCGCTAGTGGGGATGTTGGCTCGACCATACAGATTTCGGGAGCGAACTTTTGCGACACCCAGGGAACCAGCACGGTCACTCTGAACGGGACAGCGCTTACCGTAACAAGCTGGTCGACAACCAGCATTAGCGGGACCGTAGCGGCTGGCTCTACAACGGGTAACGTGGTGGTCAACGTTGCGGGAGTCGCGAGCAATCCGGTGGCATACACCCTGGTCAACGTCCCCTCCGTATTCGGCCTGGCGCCGCCACTGGGCCCCGTCGGCACTTCTGTGACAATCTCGGGAGCAGACTTTGGCGCGGCTCAAGGATCGAGTACCGTCACATTTAACGGAATAGCGGCCGGCATCACGGCTTGGAATTCGACCGCCATCACTACGACTGTCCCGATAGGCGCCGTAACCGGCCCCGTCATAGTGAACGTTGCCGGCACGCCGAGCAACGGCGTGGTCTTTGTCACACCAGGATCACCAAACATTTCTAGTTTGAATCCGACTGCGGGGCTTGCAGGCACAACGGTTGTAATAACGGGAACAGATTTCGGCGCGACTCAAGGAACAAGCACAGTCATATTCAACGGAACCTTGGCTTCGCCCACAAGCTGGCAGCCAACGCAAATTGTCGTGACCGTTCCGACCGGGGCAACCAGTGGAAACGTTACGGTGACCGCTTCCGGCGTCACGGGGGCGGCGGCCTATTTCGCGGTAGCCGGGCCTGTCGTAAGCAGTCTCTCGAGAACCTCTGGTGAGGCAGGTTCTGAGATCGCCATTTATGGTTCCAACTTCGGCGCAACCCAGGGCACAAGCACTGTCACGTTCAATGGCACACCGGCGACCATCGCAACCAACGGCTGGATCAACACAGGAATCATCGCGCTTGTGCCGAGCGGAGCGACCACCGGCAACCTTATCGTTTCGGTGAACGGTGCATCCGCAAATGCAGGGACCTTTACGGTCTATCCAACGCCCGTAATCTCATCAATCTCAGCACCCTCTGGCCTTGTTGGCTCGCAACTGACGGTCAACGGCACGAACTTTGGTACGACTCCTGGAACCGTTGGAATTTCGGGAGGCAACAGTGTTACTCCAACGAGTTGGAACAACACGACAATCGTATTCAACGTCCCCACCGGGGGATACGGGCCCTTCGGCGGGACAGTTTTCGTGAATACGAGTTTGGGAGTCGGGGAAAACGGCGGCAATCAACCGTATTTCCTGGTCCTTCCGAGCGTAACCAATTTGTCACAAAGTTCCGGAACCGTGGGCACGTCGATTCAAATAAACGGATATGGTTTCGAGCCGAACGGCACACCGGGCACGTTGACATTTAATGGGACGCTGGCAAGTCCAACTTCCTGGAGTCCGACGCAAATCGTAGCCAACCCTCCGGTTGGCGCTACCACCGGGAATATTGTTGTGACGGTGAACGGAAACTCGTCCGTTGGTGTCAATTTTACTGTGCAGGCCGGACCCACAATTACCAGCTTAAGCAGGACCGACGGCATAGTGACAACACCCGTAACCATTTCCGGAACGGGATTCGGGACCACGCAGGGAACAAGCACAGTCACTTTCAACGGCACGGCAGCGACTCCAACGGCTTGGAATGGAACTGCGATCACCGTTCCCGTTCCTTCCGGGGCGGCAACTGGACTCGTTGTAGTCACCGTGAGTGGGGCCGCGAGTAACGGAATCACGTTCACGCTCGATGGCCAACCATCGATCGGAAGCCTTTCTCAGACGTCTGGCTCCGTGGGTACTCCGATCACCATCTATGGTTCGAATTTTCTCGACGCTCAGGGAACGAGCACGGTGAAATTCAATGGCACCAGCGCAACTCCTACGTCTTGGTCAGCCGACGCGATCGGAGTGAACGTTCCATCGGGAACCACTACTGGAAATATCGTTGTCACAGTCCTGGGTCAGGCTAGTGCCGGAGCTAGTTTTTCTGTAACGGCCACACCGACTATCACAAGCTTGTCGCCAACCTCTGGTCCGGCGGGAACTCTGCTTACAATCAACGGATCGAGTTTTGGGTCCTCACAGGGCGCAAGTCTAGTGACGCTCAATGGTGTTTCGGTCGTGCCGGCCGCTTGGGCTTCGGGGAAGATTACTGCGCCCGTCCCGGAGGGCACAACGACCGGGGCCGTCGTCGTCACGGTTAACAACGGGCCAAGCAATGGTTCCACTTTCACAGTCACAACTGGACCGGGAATCACGAGCGTGTCCCCGACAAGCGGTGGAATCGGTGCGACGGTCACAGTCGCGGGGGCGGGCTTTGGCGCGAGCCAGGGAACGAGCACTCTTAAATTTAATGGCACGTTGACGACTCCCGCGAGTTGGAGCGATACCAGCATAACGGTCCCCGTACCGAGCGGAGCGACAACAGGCAACATCGTTGCAACCGTGGCAGGGGCCGCAAGCAACGGAGCGGCCTTTACGGTCTCGTCGACATTAAGCGTCTCGGCCGTAATTCCAAACTCGGGGAACACCGGAACTACAGTAACCATTACAGGTACTGGGTTCGGGACTACTCAGGGAAGCAGCAAGGTCACGTTCAGCGGGGTGGCCGCTGCGATCAGTACGTGGAGCAATACTTCGATTACGACATCGGTGCCGGCGGCCGCGACTTCGGGACCGGTCCTCGTGGTGGTAGGCGCTGCATCGAGTGATGGGTTTTATTTCGCAGCTCAACCGCTGATCGATTCTTTCTATCCCAATCCTGCGGCGATAGGCGGCGAAACTATAACGATCACGGGGCAAAATTTTGGGGCAACACAGGGAAGCAGCGTCGTCACTTGCAATGGCAATGCGCCAGATTATGTTAGCTGGAGTTCAACGAGCATTGTCGTCGATGAGTGCGTGTTGAATAATGGCTCTACCTCTGGAATAGTTATTCCTGTTCAGATCACAGTCAACGGCGTGACAAGCAACGTGGCCTCAATTCAGGGCATTCCCGACCCGTCGCTGGCATCCGTGAGCCCCAGAAACTATGCCGCCGTCGGCACCCCACTCTTGATCAGAGGCCAGAATTTGGGCGCAATGCAAGGCCAGAGTTCCATCACGTTTAATGGGGTGACGATGACCCCGACGAGTTGGTCGTCAACGGGAATAGTGGCTCCAGTTCCGTCGGGTGTCGGAACCGGCGGTTTTGTCAGTGTTACAGTTGGAGGACTTACAGCTTCTTCTCCCGGGCCGCTTGTCGGTACGTTACCGACTCCGACCTCCTTGCAGATCACTCCGGCCGGGGTCAACATGCTCGTCGGAGATACGAAGCAATTCGTCGCCATGGATAACCAGGGTCTCATCCGCTACGACGCCACTTGGACTGTCGACAACCCGAGTCTAGGTAGTATTACCACAGGCAGTTCTCCTACTTTAACCGCCTTAGCTTCAGGAACGGTTACGTTGACGGCCACCGTTCAAAGCGTTTCAGCACAAATGCCCGTAACAATCTCGACCCTCGCATCCTTCCCGGCCGGAACCGTTCTTTGGTCCACGCCTCCGGTGGCCGGTTATTCGTCGTCACAAATCGCGCAGGCGGTAACGACGGAGTTCGGACCGGATATTTATTTCGTCCAAGGTAGCAGCACTCAGACACTGGTTCAGGCGTTCACGTCCGACGGCCAACAGACTTGGCAGGCTCAGTTACCGGCTCTTGCGGGTCCGGCTGCGCCGGATGGTGTGGGTGGACTCATTGTTACCGAGGCGTGCAATCCTGCCAATCCCAGCGGAATTCCGATGAACGTTGTCGATTTAGACGGTGTAACGGGCGCACAAACTTGGGAAACAACGATCACCAGCAGCTCGAATGCTTGCCCTCCAAGTCCTCCGAAGACCGCCGTTCGGCAAGACGGCCTAGTTGTCATTGCAGGACCATTGCAGATATCGCCAGCACTCGTCTTCCTTGGTGCGGCATTGCAGGCACCGGCGATCCCGCCTTCGACCATCACAGATGAATTTGGAACCGTAAGTATGTGCGACTGCTATACGCCGGTTGGGCAACCGATCGTGGATTCCGACGGTTCGATTTACCTGGAATATGAAGTGCGTCAGGTCACTGCGTCGCCCGCCGCGGTTTCCAGTATTCTCTGGCTCATGAACATCACGCCGGATGGCTCGGTAACAACGACGCAGTTGAGTTCGTCCGATAACTCTAACCTGTACCCCGGTACGATCATTCCCGACGGGACAGGAGGAGTTCTTACGACTTGGACTATCAGTCCATCCAATCCGCCGATTCCCCTGAATCCTTACCAAGCGGCCTATGTTGTTGGTGGCGCCGTGACAGTAACGTATTCCTTGCCATTCACGCCCGAGAATATGGTGATCGCTGCGAACGGCTTGCCGATCAATCCCGTGCTTGTGCTCGGTGAGAATGGCTCTGCTTTCGCGACTGATGGTAAGAGTACGGGTGATAGCACGAATCTCAATGAAGGTCCGAAGATTGTGTCCTTCAATCTCTACTCCGGCGCCGTGAGCTGGACCTATCAGGTCGCGCCGCAATTTAGCTTGTCTATCATATGTTCTGCGGATAGCAACGGGCTCGGCGCCAAGATGACGGATCAAAACGGCGTCGACACAATCCTTCGATTCGACTCAGGTGGTGGGCTTACCAGTGACGCTTGGTCTGGTTCAGGAATAGACTATTTTATCGCTGACGAATGGTTGGGGTTCCCCGCAGCCGGGGCCGGCGGATTTGCATACTCTGCGTCTCCCATTTTGGGGGGAACGTCGGTCTGGCCCAGGTCCGGACAGAAGTTGACGAACGAGGCTACAAAACCGGTTAAAGTTCGCGTCACAGCGATAACCGAAGCTGGTGCCTCGAGCAGTTTAATTACGACGAGAGTTAACAACGGCATTAAATATTGGCAGAACCAGGGCATACTTGTTACGTGGGATAGCACCATTCAACAAATGCCGGCCTGTCCTGCCACCGAACCCAACTGCGCGGTCCTTAGTAATCCGGCGAGCCTGTACGACATCGCTAACGTGACGCTGCAGAATTATTTCTTTCCTCGTTTTCCAATCTTCACCGGGTTTGATGTAATTTTCACGCACGATACGGGCGGGACCTCTTCGGCGTTGGGCGGTGCGGTTCCGGTGGGTACCAACCCGGACGGCACGCTCAAGTTTTCAAATAAACTGACGTTTCGCGGAGACCTTGCAGAGGACATCGTCGCGCATGAAATTGGACATGGTTTTCAGTTGCAGCACGTGGGGAATTTTCTGTCTTCGTCGCGATCCAATTTGATGTGTGGCTCTACGGGGACGTGGAATTGGTTTGAACAATTTATCGTCTGCGATTCTACGCAGGCGATCAATTTGACCGCGGATCAAATCACTCAGGCGAAGCGGAGTGCGATGCAATTGGTTCAGAATCCGTGACGCTTGCTCAGGAGCAACGATTGACTAACTCCATTCTCACCAAGGCAGCTTTTTGTACGGTCGCTCTTGTTACTTGCGGCCTAATGCTGCTTGCGCTTTCGTGGGGCCCAGCATTGGCATATAAGTTGTACTCGCCCGTTGGGAGGTCGGAGTGTTCCGCTATTCGACCTGGAATGACTAAACAACAAGTGATGACCTACGTCCATAGCAGAACTCCGCCGTATCTTGAGGATTCTTTCGTAGCCGACCGGTTGATTTTTTCGCATCCGGGCACCGTTTGCGTCGTCAATTTCGACAGTCAATCGAAGCTCGTCAGTAGTACGCAGGTGAACGCAACAGTTTGGGCTCAAGAGTTTCTGGAAGGCGGATATGAATAAAGTCGGTCTGGTTACTCCGTTCAAGCATCCTAGTCCCTTAGGGTTGGTCCGAGATTAAATGATAAAATTTCTTATTCGCGGCTGTATCCTGGGCGGTCTGACTGCGGTCATTCTCTTGTCCGTCAATGTCGCTAAGTACATTTCAAGGTCCAGAGTCTTCGACCAAGTCGAGCTAAACATGCCCGAAGACAGAGCCAATCAGATCCTTCAAGCGCGGGGAATTTATTGTAACAGTACGCCGTCAACGTATCGCTGCGTGTTCGACGATTTCTGGAGGGTCTACACCGTAACAATTTCCGGTCCAGAACACGTTGTTACGCGGAAGGCATTCGTCTTCAAGCGGCGCTCCGCCCGATGGATGGTCGGATTCTAGGCTATTCGCCGTGTTGGAGTTCAACGGCCAGATCGCCGTCAGGCTCGTCGATGAAAACAGAAACCTACAACACTCGCTCATGGTTTCCTAGAAAGACTCATTAGTTCCGCGACCCCCTAAGAAAATTGCAATCCCAGAGGCCGAAAGCCCCGTGCTTTCGGACCGAAATTTTGTCATACGAATGAGGGATACAATCGGAGCTGGGTTTCGCGCGTGCCGGGAAGCAGCGCTGGCGGTGCGCAGAACAGTATCCTGCCCTTGCCTTGCGCAAACTGCTGCTCACCGCGTTAGGAAACGAAACTAATCCAACAATGTAGTCTTCTCGAGTTGCGCCGTCTGAGTAACCGGCGACAAAGTCACCCGAAAAGAATATGAACGCGCCCTTTAAAATCGTCGATTCGTCAGCGTGACGCTTGATTCATTCGAAGCGTGCATCGGGAACTGCGTTACTGTCGAGTTGGCCTTTGTTGTGATGTCGTATGAAGGCAATGATTCCTGACAGCATGACCAGACTCCCGAGAAAAGTCACGCACCAGCCTCCGATCGTGTAAAGATCCAGCGGGGGTTTCACTACCTTAATGACCGTCCGCATTTCGATGGGATCATCAAGGATGACTTGTTCAGGCTCAATTAGTTTCACAAAGACATCGTAGCTTCCTATTTCCTTTGGGCATACGGACCAACTCGCTGTGCCGTCCTTAGAAATTCCGAACGGCACGGCAGGCGATATTTCCATTCCGGCAGCAGCCAATTCAACTTGGGTCTGCTTCCAGAAATCCCACTTCTCGCGGATATCATCGAGAGTCAACGGACGCCCATCCTCGGACCGCACCTCTCCCTTCGACATGCTTTCTTCGGTTCCATGAGAGTTCGTCTTGTATGTGACATTCGATAAGGACAGTTTTAGATCTGTTCTGAACGTCCGATTTCTTGGCACCTTTGGAGGGGCAGAAATTACCGCGTCGATGTGATATGTAATTTCACGAGTGTCTTCATCGGCTCCGCCACCTGAGTGCACCACGCTCTCAATCGAGTAATTGTAAGTTGAATTTCGCAACTCCGTAGGCACACGAGGGATGAGATAAAGAATCGTGCCCCCGATCAGCATCAGCCCAATTCCTAGAATAATCCGGGTGCTTGGTGGGATCGCCACACGCCTCTCCTCGCCTACCGGAATGCCACTCGCCAAAAGAAAACGACTGGCGAGCAAACCGCAATTCCGAGGGCATCGAAATTAATATCCTCATCGTACAGCTTCGCGAGCGCAGGCGGCGGGAACCTTTCATCGTCGCCCTCAACTAGGGATTACCCCCTTCGAAAAGAAAAGCTCGCCGCGTGTCACGTCAATGTAGCGTTCAAGGTCTTCACGCTCCTGCGGCTCAAGTTTCAAGCTCCGCAGAGATTTCCCAATCGTCTAATCCTTGCCCGTGGCGCGCCGCAACACCACGATGTTCGCGATCGGAGCTACGCTTGCAAGGTTCGGCGAGTGCGTGGTCAGTAGAATGCTGCGTGATTCTGGCTCGGCCTCGGCTGCATCGCGGATCCGGAGACAATTCCGATGGATAAGCCGCTGCAAGTGCGGATGCAGGTGCGCTTCAGGCTCTTCGATGGCCAGAAACGTGTGTTGTCCCTCGCCCTCTTCCACGAGGTACTTGTGTTCCAACTCCTTTAGCGCGAGGAACAGCACGTTTGCGGAACCGAGACTCGCTTCCGCGACGCCGCGCTTGCCCCCGTCGATCATCAGTTGAATAGCACGCAACAATCGACCAGGTTCGGTTGGGGCAAACCCAATTGCTGTTTCGAGGGCATCTTTGCTTCCGACGATCGTCGTCAACTGGCCGTTCACCTCATCTACGACGGAAGCGAGTTCAGGCACGCTGCTAGCAATCCGCGTCCCCGTCGGTAATCTCCGGCGGTTGTTTTTTCCTGAGTCGCTCGACGATTCTCGCACGATCGACTCAGGCTGTTGCCAACTTCCTCCAGTTCCATGCGCCCTGCGATCCATCCAGAGATAGTTCTTGCATGTGTAACGTACATCAATATATAAGTCCACCAAGTGTCAGCTATCAACTGACAAAAGTCCCCGAGCTCTGCGAGCGATATCGATTTCCTGGGAAGGACCAACACGCGTTTCCTGTAAGGCACATCGTCAGGAACACGGACGCCCCGAGGAATACGCAACGATAGGTTGGTCGGGGAGCAATGCAATCACGGCGCTCGAGAAGCTTGGCATTTCGCTACGGAACTCAGAAATGACAACAATAAAAGAAATCCTTGATGAAGAGTTTGTTCAGCTCAAGTTCTCGCGAGATCTCAGGCTAGGCGCGAATGTCAACCGTCCGACCCCAGAAAACAGCCTTGTAGGCCTCGCGTTTTCTGGAGGCGGGATCCGAAGTGCGACGTTTAACCTCGGGATTCTCCAATCGCTAGCTAAATCACAAACTTTGCGAATGTTTGACTATCTGTCGACGGTATCGGGCGGGGGCTATATCGGAAGCTGGCTGATGGGCTGGATGCATCATCAGGGAATCGGAGTGAAAAAGGTTGAAGAATATCTTTCCGCGCATGACACCCTCCCTTCGAAAATCGAAGAGCGACCCGAGGTTCGCTTCCTGCGAAGTTACAGCAATTACTTAACACCGCGAACGGGGCTTCTAGGAGCTGATTTCTGGACGTTTGCGGCAAGCTATATGCGGAACACCCTTCTGAACCAATTGATACTGGTGCTGTTTTTGCTCGCAGTGCTTTTGCTCCCGCGTTCGATCGTAATTCTGTTTCACATTCTCGAGATCGCTGAAAACTCTCTGGAGCAGCACTATTCGGGGCCTGGGAGCGACTACCTGTACGCCCAGTATCTATCATCGATTCTCGGAACACTGTTTGCTGGGGTCGCGGTTTTTTTTATGGGTCATAATCTGGTCTTTCCCGCCGCTGCAGAAACAAAAAACTATCCGCGGTTCAGCGGACAGCGATCGATTCAATATCTAATCATCATTCCGCTGTTTCTTGCCTCGGCGCTGCTAACGTACGGGCTCGCGCATTTCTTGCCCGAATATCACCTTCTTCAGCACCCATGGACCCGCGTGCCGTTGCTTGGCGTGTCGCTATATGGGGGCCTCTGGGCGGCCACCTTGATGGTGCGCAATGTACTCCCAAGCGAGAAACAAGTCGTAGGTTCGGAAGGTCCGAACAGCTGGCTGCTCTTTCTCACGGCGGCCTTTGCGGGAGGCATAGCAGGTTTTCTGTTTTTCCCTTACTCGTTGATTGTCGATGTGAGTTCGAAAAGTGACCACGCGATGATTCCCGCAACGAACTGGCACGTCCTCACGTTTGGAACCCCCGCATTCATCGTGATCATGCTGGTGGCCGGTGCGCTTCACATCGGATTAATGGGGAGGCAAATGAGCGATGCTCACCGGGAGTGGTGGGCCCGCCTCGGAGGTTGGTTGATCATCTATGCGATAGGCTGGCTGTTCCTTTTTCTAGTTGCCGTGTATTCGCCTTACGCGATCCAGAAAATATTTGACTACTGCGGCGGCCACCTCCGAGCTGTAAAAATTAGCGGGATCTCGGCGTGGATCGTTTCCACGGGGTACGGCGTTTTGTTTGGCAGAAGCGCGGCGACAAACGGGGTGGCTGCCACCGATCCACTGCGGAAAAAGGTGGTTAATTACCTCGCGCGGCTTACGCCCTATATCTTCATTCTCGGGCTCCTAATCGCCCTGTCGCTTCTTGCCTCAAAAATCGCGCACGAACTGGTCGGGCTCGAAGGTTCCATACTCGGTCTTCCGAAAGCTGCGGCGTTCTATCCGTGGGAAGTGCCAGCGCTCGCCATTGTCTGCCTGGTGCTCGCGCTGCTCATATCGTGGCGTGTGGATGTCAACGAATTTTCAATTCACTATCTCTATCGCAACCGGTTGGTGCGCTGTTATTTGGGGGCGTCGGTTGAAAATCGCAAACCACAACCGTTTACGGGCTTCTCCGACGCCGACGATGTCCCACTGGCGAGCTTGCAAATCCCAAAGCCAGGAACGGACGGAGTCGATGACCGGCCTCTGCCAATTTTCAACACCACACTGAACGTTGTGAGGGGCAACGAACTGGGGTTGCAAACGCGCAAGGCGCGCTCATTTCCGTTCACTCCGCTTTGCGTCGGATTTACGCGACCTGATCCAGGGTCGAACCAGTTGGAGTCCTACTTTGCCTTGTCGGAAACGCTTGGTGCCGACCGGCCCGACTCAAAAAACGGCGTGAGGTTGGGAACGGCGACGGCGATCTCAGGGGCTGCTGTCAGTCCAAACATGGGCTTTTATTCCGCGCCGGACCTATCTTTTCTAATGACCGTTTTCGATGTGCGGCTGGGATGGTGGCTCGCGAATCCTGCGGGCACGATCAAAAAATGGCGCATTGGAAGTCCGACCATCGGATTTTATTGGTTGCTGCGCGAACTCTTCGGTGCAACCACCGATGACTGCGAGTATCTCTATTTATCGGACGGTGGACACTTCGAAAACTTGGGGATTTACGAACTCGTCCGCAGGAGATGCAAGATCATCGTAGCTTGCGACGCTTCGGGCGACGCCCTGTATGGATGCGGCGACCTGCACAACGCCATGGAGCGGTGCCGGGTCGACTTCGGAGCGGAGATTGAAATTACAGCCGACGAGATCGGTAAGATCACGCCCGCCGGAGCGCCGCCGCGGGCAATGGCTCATTTCGCGACGGGCTTGATTCATTACACACCCGGCAATCCGGCCGATGACGGCATTTTGATTTACGTTAAGCCGGCACTACAAGCCTCCGATTCTGCAGATCTGTTGGGTTACTCGCGAACCAACCCGGCATTTCCGCACGACAGCACCGTTGACCAGTGGTTCGACGAATCGCATTTCGAGAATTATCGCGCTTTGGGAGAGGCCGCCGGCCGAGCCGCCTTGGGTTCGATTAGAAACGCTATCGGCGCGCTGCTCACTATTCCAATGGGACCGGTCGGGCCTTCGCCCGCGACACCTATTCCCAACAAAGAATTCGTTGGCTGATGGTTCGTAGAAAGGGATGGGGAAATGAAGAACGTTTTGATCGTTACTAGCGCCATTGTAACGATCCTGGTAATCGTGCTGGGCGTGTGGTGCGTGCGCCTTCGTGCGGGCTTCGTCGAAATGACCACGCGGCGCTCTATCCTGCACCCACAGTCGGCTCAGGGTGCGCAAGTTTTGCGAATCCTGTCCAAAGCATCTCGATCTTGCAAATTTTCGCTTGACAGCGCTTTCCGGTCGGATGTAGATAGCTGGTCAGCGTAAGCCGTTGTAGGACACCTGCCCTCAAACGGCGCCTGCGGGACGATTTTCGCGGAAAGCTGTGAGTTGTTAGCCGATTTATTTTCAGCAGGCTCCTCGGCGGTCGTTCTTTCCATTCACCATGAACGTATTCGTTAGAACCTAACGAACATTGGAACTAGGCTGACTTGACGAGCATGAATTCTTCCGGCACTGCTGCTGGGAGAATTTGGTGAAACGATTCGTCAGCGAACGTCACAACACTCTGAGATGGTCGAGGTACATCCCAAAAACCAGATTCGCGAGACACGCTGAAGCGCTCGCAAGACGGTTGGCGCGGCACACGCCAGCGAGTTCATGTTCAAGCTCTCTTGCGGATCGTTCCGGTGGTCCAGTTTCCGGGCCAGCCAATGCGTTTTGAACGCTTCCTTCGTTCTGGATGACGCGCCAACTTTGCGGTAATGCGCGAGCACTTTTCGACGATCGTGCTAGCTCGAACCCTGCTTAGTAACCGCGGAAGGAGTCTGGAAAACTCGACCGTGATGCGATTCTCCTGAGGCGTGCAAAGCTCCAATGAGTGATCTTGACCGAATTCGTGAAGTGAAGACACAGGCTAAACAACGCCTTTTCGCGCTTCCCGGCGTACATTGCGTCGCGGTCGGTCCCAAGAAAACCGCGGGGAAAATAACCGGTCAGAATGCGATCCTGGTGTACGTGACCGAGAAAAAGCCGCTGGGAGCGCTGGAACCGGCCGAGGTGATTCCCAGCGAGATTGACGGCGTCAAAGTGGACGTCATCGAATCCCCTGTTCCGCGGCTGCTGGCGGACGAGCAAGGCTACGACCCGCTGTGCGGCGGGATCCAGATACAGTCTGGCGGCGACTATCGGGGCGAAGGGACTCTGGGTTTCATCGCGCAATCCAGCGATGGTCAAAAGATTTACGCGGTGACCTGCCAGCATGTTCTGCTGGTAGCGCGCAGCCTCCCCTCCGGGCTTCAGCCGACGACGACTCCCGCCAAGACCTTTGCCACATCGGTCACGATTCAATTCAAGGGGCCGCTTTTTGGGGCCATCACTACCGGAACCGTGGTCGCGGTGCGGGTCATCGGAGTGCCAGCGCTGCAAGGTTTGCTGCAGACGTTTGCGGTGGTGATGTCCACGCCGGAAGGCGCGCATGAAACAGACGTCGCCATCAAGATACGAGACGAGCTCAACGCCGTGGGCCTGGTGAAGGCCACTCAATCGGGCTCTACGGTGACAATCACGCCAGGGGCGAGCCTGGCGAAGATCGAAGTGCTCTGCGATTCGTACGGGAAACAAATCACTGAAAGCTCCGGGTTGGATGCCAGCGTTGCCGGAAACACAATTACGTTCAGCGGCCAGGCAGGCGATCCGGGGGGAGCCTTCGTGAACATTAATGTCGGCGGGCAGAATCCCTCGTATGGTCTTTTTGTTCCCATTGCTTCGGGGGACGATGCCACCACGGTGGCAACTAACACGATTTCGGCGCTGACTGCTTTGAAGAATGAAGATCGAGCAAAACAGCCACTTTCGAGCGTAACCGTGCAGCAAACGGGAGCACAGGTGACGATCGGCGGAGCGGACGAGATCGAATGCGAGATCACCCAGGATGATCGTGTGGGACAGCCGACCAATTGCTTCTGCTGCCGCCATCACAAATGCTGTTCCAGCCGAATCGGCCGCGTGGTCGCGGTCGCGATGGATTTCGATGCGGCGCTCATCCAACTAGACGGAGAGCAGGAGTACATCGCCAAAGTGGAAGGCATTCCCGAGAATGGCGGGGCTGTGCACAATACCGCAACCGCGAATATGTCGGATCCTGTACAAAAGCGCGGCCGCACTTCGGGTCTAACTAGCGGCAAGGTCACCGCGCTGGATGCGGACGGCATTATCGGCTTCAAGACTAAAACCTGGCCCAATCCCAGCTTCTTTCATCGTTATTATAGGAATTCGATTCGCATTGACGCGGATTCCGGCGACTTTTCCCAGGAGGGCGACTCGGGATCGGCAGTCATGGATCACAACAATAACATTGTGGGGCTACTTTTCGGTGGCGGCGAACATACGGGACACGGCGTGGCTTCACCCATCGCTGGAGTGCTGGATGCTTTCAAAGCGTTTAGCCTCGTAGTTGCCAAAACGACGGATCTGCAACCGTTGACCGTTCCGGGTCCGTCGTTTGCTTTCGCGGCGCTGCCAGCGGGCAGCGAGATTTCGCCTGTGGTCGGAGGCACGCCGCTGTTCCACGACCTGCGCAAGGCCGAAGCCGAGATCGAGTCAATAGCCGCCGGTAAGGAGCTTTCCGACGCAATCCGGCGTCATGCTTCCGAAGGCTATCGGTTGGTTACTACTAACCGTCGCGTGGGTGCGGTGTGGAAGCGCAACGGTGGGCAGCAGATTTTTCCCGCGCTGCTGCGGCTGCTGCAAAATCCCGCGGCGCAGCTGCCGGGACAAATCGGGGACAGGCCTCTGGTCGAGTGTCTGACCAACATCCGGCGCATCTTTGAACGTTATGGAAGTCCCAGCTTCGCTGCCGAGCTTCGGCAGCGCGGCGATCAGCTCATCAGTTTGATGAGCCTCAGTTACATCGAGATGAAGGCAGCCTTGGAATCCGCCGGGCCCAGGTAGACTATGCCAACCGCCGCGGGAACTCTCGAAACGCTGGCTCAACAGCTCGCACTTGCACTGCAGCCGCTGAAGGACCGCCTTGCGTCCGGCAATGTCCTCGATCTGTTCGCCGAACTCGGCCTGCAATTTCCTGCCAACCTCCTCGCGCCGTCGTTCACGAATGCACTGAACAGCGGCGTTACCGCAGCAAGCGCTTTGCCGGCGCTGATTACCGACCTCACCAATGCCATCACGGCCGGCGACGATGCCGGCATTCTGCAGGCAGGCGAGAATCTGATTGAACAGATAAGCAAGCTGGTCACGGCCTTCGGGACGATCAGCACGGAGATGAAGAGCTTGGCCGGATCGCTCCCGGGAATGATCACGTCCGAGGTGAACGATTTCGCCGACAAGCTCCCCGCGGCTCTGCTGAGCTATGCATTGATCTCCTACTTGCGGCAGGTGCAGCCGGGAGTACTGGGCATCGGCAATTTGGTGGGTATCACCGAGTACATTCCGACCGACGGCGTTCCCGGTGATCCGACGCATCCTCCGTTTACCGCGCGCAACTTGAATCTGTCCCGCATAAGCGCGCTCTTCAAATCGCCCGCCGATCTGCTGAATACATTGTTTCAGTGGGGCGATCCCGCGTTCGACGGCACCGAGCTGTTTCCGCTGTTGGCCACCACGCTTGGTTTGCTCGGACTGCCAGTGACCAGTCTGGGCAGCTCAGCTACGCCCGAGTTGGACGTTTCCTTATTAAGTCTGGTCGCTAATCCAGCGACTAGCCCGCCCGGCCTGCTGGCGACGTTGACATATCCCATCCCGACGGGCGTGGACCTAACGGTCCCGGTGAGCAACACGCTGTCTTTCCGGGTGCAGGCGCAGGGCACGTTCGTTCCCGGACTTACGATCATCATCACGCCGCCGGCGAGCGTGACGTTCCATCCCAGCGCGGCGCTCAATGGCTTGCTGCAATTCAATTTCATCGCCAAGCCTGCCGATCCCAATCAGCCAATTATCCTGATAGGACAAACCGGCAGCAGCCGACTGCAGACGGAGTCGTTCACCTTCGGCATGGGGATGACGATCACATGGAATTCCGACACAGGGCAGGCCGACGCCGATCCGATGGTGCAGGCCGCTGTGACGGGCGGACTGGTCGTCATCGACATGTCCGATGCCGACGGGTTTCTGGCTGATGTTTTGTCGGGGGTGAATGTTCAGGCGGGATTTGATTTCGCGGCGACTTGGCGTGCGGACACGGGGCTGCATGTTACTGGGGGGGCGCAGCTGGAAATTGATTTGCCGCTGCACCTTGATTTGGGGCCAGTGACGCTACCGATTCTTTATCTGATTGGCGGGATGGCGAACGACGCGATTACCCTGGAGCTTTCGGTGGCGTTGGGCTTGACGCTTGGGCCATTTGAGATTTCCGTGGACCGCGTGGGAATGCTCGGCACCGTGACATTCCCGCAGCAAGGCGGCAACCTTGGCCCAGCGAATCTTCAGCTGGGATTCAAGCCACCCAATGGTTTGGGCATTGCCCTTGACGCCGGCCTGGTCACGGGCGGCGGATATATTTCCTTCGATGCGAGCAAAGGCCAGTACGCGGGAATTCTGCAACTTTCGCTAGTAGATACCATCGGCATCACCGTAATTGGCGTACTCGACACCATCATGCCCGACGGTTCGAGCGGATATTCGTTTGTGCTGGTCATAACCTTCACGCTTCCGCCGATCCAGTTGGGATTCGGATTCACATTGAACGGTGTCGGCGGCCTCGGCGGCGTGAATCGCACGATGAACACCGACGCGCTGCAGGCGGGATTTCGCGCGCACACGCTGGGCGCCATCATGTTTCCCCCCGACCCGATTGACAACGCTCCGCAAATCATCAGCGACATCCGCAATTTTTTCCCGATTGCCGAAGGACGTTATCTTTTCGGTCCGTTGCTGGAACTGGGATGGGGCACGCCCACTCTGATCACTCTCACGCTTGGCGTCCTACTCGAAGTTCCAGACCCAATCCGCATCGCGATCCTGGGACTGATTGATGCGGGGCTTCCGACGGAAGACGATGCGCTGCTGGTGCTGCACATCGAAGTACTCGGCATCATTGATTTCGGCGCCAAGACGCTTTCAATTGACGGCACGCTGTTCGATTCCAGCGTCCTGGTCTACGCGCTGGCCGGCGATCTGGCGCTACGTGTCTCCTGGGGCAGCAATCCGAATTTCCTTTTCTCACTCGGCGGATTTAATCCCAACTTCAACACCGATGGCCTGGATGTTCCCAAGCTGGCGCGGCTGTCGGTGAGCCTCGGCAGCGGAAGCAATCCGCGGATCAGCGCCGACAGCTATTTCGCCGTGACTTCGAACTCAGTGCAGTTTGGCGCGAACGTGCAAGCCTACGCAGCGGCCGGCGGATTCAGCATCCAGGGCTATCTGGGTTACGACGTTCTCATCATTATTTCTCCCTTCTCTTTCGAGTTCGACTTCTCGGCGTCCTTCGACGTTGCGTACGACGGGCACACGCTTCTGGGCCTGAACGTGAACGGAACGTTTCAAGGGCCTACGCCGTGGCACTTTCATGGCGAGGCTTCCATCAGCTTGCTGTTCTTCAGCGTCAGCGCTTCGGTGGATTTGACCTGGGGCAGTAGCACGCAAGCGACCATTCCTGCTCAGCCTGTGTTGCCGGACCTTTTCAACGCATTCAAGAATCCGCAAAGTTGGAGCGCCGCGCTGCCGCCGGCCACAACCGTGGGTGTTTCTCTGGCAACGCAGAAGCCCACCGACCAGACACTTTGCGTCCATCCGATTGGAACGTTGCAGGTGAAGGAAACGGTGGTGCCGCTCGATTTGCCGATCACCAAGTACGGCAACGCCACGCCATCCGACGGAACCGAGTTCTCGATTCAAAGCGTGCAGATCAACGCGCAAACGGAGACGATTCAGACCATTCAGGATTATTTCGCGCCAGGCCAGTTCCTGAATCTGAGCGACGCGGACAAACTGAGCAAGCCGAGTTTCGAAGAAATGGACGCTGGTGTGAATATCGGCTCCAGCGCGATTCTGAATGGGCAGGATTCGCCGCGCACCGTGGTGTACCAGGAATTTTACATCTACGATCCAGCAAACTTTTCCATTCCCACCGGCCCGTATCTGATGCCGGCAAACATTCATCTGGCACTCAGCGCGCAGGGCGCCGGATTTGCTTCGCAAGTGAAAAATACCGGGCTGCAGAAATATAGCGTCGGGCCAACGCCCCCCGCGATCGTGGTGGACGAGCCGCAATATGTGGTCACGAGCGTGCTGGACCTAAGCGTTCGCGCAGATATTCTGGCCGGCACCGGCAGTAGTTATTTTCAGGCGCAGGCGGCGCTAAGTTCTTATTTGGCTGCGAATCCCGCAGAAACCGGCGATTTGCAAATCATGCCGATGCACGAGGTGGCGGCATGAGCAGCGCCCCCACGCTCGGACGCTATCACTTTCAAGCGTGGGCGCGCCGCGGCATCGCTGCGAGCCTGAATAACGCGGATGGCGGTTCCCTGCCTAGCCGCGCAAATTTGAGCGTTCAGTTATTTCTGGACGTGCAAGGCGGAGCGGCGCCGAATCCGGTGCAGCCGCCGGCAACGCCTGTGTCATTGTTCGGGCCTGGTGATGTCGTCGGCGTTGATCCACGCATGGTGATACGGACCGAACCGCGGCAGTTCACCGTTAATTTCGAGCCAAATTATCTGAGCGGCATCGAATTCGATACGCCGGATTTTCCGTGGCTTTTCACACCCGCGGCGCCAAATGGCGATCGCTTGCGTCCTTGGGTGGCGCTGATTGTTTTGAAGTCGAGCGAATTCACGATGCCATCCGTCGCGCCGAATCCGCTGCCGACGATCGTCGTCCAGACAATGTCAGCCCTGCAGGATCTTTCCGGCTCATGGAATTGGGCGCACGTGCAAATCAGCGGCGACGCATCGCTTGCGGATTCGCTCGCCAGTGCGCCGGGAAACGTCATTTCGCGATTGCTCTGTCCGCGGCGGCTGGATCCGGAGACTTCCTACTCCGCATTCCTGGTGCCGGGATTTCAAAATGGCGTGCAAGCCGGGCTCGGCCAGGATGTTTCCGCGGTGACGACCTCCGATGCCGCATGGACACAGGACACGCAAGCGCCGCTAACGCTGCCGTTTTATTTCCGATTCGATTTCAACACCAGCGATGGCGGAGATTTCGAATCGCTGGTCCGCCAATTGACGCCCACCGTGCTGCCTGCCACCGTCGGCCAGCGAATGATGGATGTGCAGCATCCCGATCCAGGGATTCCTTCCGCGGGCAGCCCGCTTGGCTTGGACGGCGCGCTGGTAAGCGTCAGCCCCAACGAGACCCCGTGGAGCGGCGCGGACAAAGACGCATTTCAAACTGCGTTGCAAGCCTGGATTAACCAAACATCGCCCGCGACGGACGATCCGGCGCATCCGAATACATATCCACCTCCGGGCGATCCAGTGGTGGTACCGCCGATTTACGGCAGATGGCAGGCGGCGGTGCCGACCGTTGATCGCACCGCGGCGGGATGGTTGAACGATCTGAGCCTCGATCCGCGCGATCGCAGCATCGCCGGCATGGGTACGCAAATCGTGCAGGGCGAGCAGACGCAGCTGATGGCTTCTGCCTGGCAGCAAGTGGACGGCGTGCTGCAGGCCAACCAAATGCTAAAGGAAGCGCAGCTCGCGCGCGCAGTGAGTCAGCAGATCTACCGGCAGCATTTGCAAACCGCGCAGCCGGAAACACTATTTAATTTCACGGCGCCGCTACACTCGCGACTGCTCGCGAGTCCCACTACGATTCTCGCCAAGATCCGCGCCAGCCGCGTTCCGCAGCGAATGTTTTCCGGGGCGTTTCGCAAAGTGGCGCGATTGCCGTGGCGTTTGGGGATGGCGAAGAACGGCGCGCCCTCGCTATTAACGCGAGTGAACAGCGGCAACATCGCGATCGTGCCGCCGATTCAGCCACCCGCTGGAATGGTGCCCATCGAGCAGATTGCGAATCAGTCCGCGCCGTCCTGGGCTGAGACGTTACTGAAGTGGTGGAAATGGATCTTGCTCGCGTTGATTGTGTTGCTCGCCGTCATGGTCGTGGTCATTGGTCTGGCGGCAGGATGGGCGGTAGCTGCGGGCGTAGCTGCCGTGTCCGTCGCGGCCGGCGTCGCTGTGTGGAACGCAGTGAAAAATTCAATCGCGAGTGCGATGTCTGCAAGCGCGCTGCAAGTTTCGAATTTCACGCCGCGAGTCGTTGCGGACGTCCCAGCGCGGTCAAGTTTTCAGATCACGACGCCGGGAACACCGCAGTCCGCGGCAGCCTCAGGCGGCACGGATTCCGCGCAAGCCGCCGCGTTCCGCAAGGCGACAGCGCAAGTATTCGCCGACTATCAATCGCTGCCCGAAAATCCCGCACCGCTTCCAGCGCTCGATCTCGCAACCCTGCAGAGCACAATCTTGATGCGCATTGACCCGGTCTCGACGATTCCTAAACGGATCCAGGGATTGCTCACCATATCAGAGCGTTTTCCCTGGCAACCCGCTGATCCGCTGGAAACAATTATGGCGGCGCCGGAATTTCCGCAGCCGATGTACGCGCCATTGCGCGATCTCTCGCAAGAATATCTTTTGCCCGGAGTCGAAAATATTCCAGCGAACAGCGTTGGCCTGCTGCAATCGAATCAAGCCTTCATCGAAGCGTATATGGTGGGGCTCAATAGCGAGATGGGCCGCGATCTTCTGTGGTTCGGCTATCCCACGGACCAACGCGGCAGCTACTTCCGCCAGTTCTGGGATGTGAGTGCGTACGTGCCGCAGCCGGGCGACCCGACGGACCCCACTCAGCTGGCGGAATACTTGAAAGATATTCCGCCGATCAACACCTGGCAGTTGCCTTTGCCGCTCGGCAAGCACCCGAACCGCACGAATATCGTGACGAATAATCTGGTGCTGCTGGTTCGCGGCGAGCTTTTCAAGCGTTATCCGAACGCGATCGTTTACGCCGGAAAGGCCAAAACTCTTCCGAATGGCACGCGAGTCCTCGACGAAACCGCCGAACTTTATCCGCTGTTCCGCGGGACCTTGTCTCCCGACATCACTTTCCTGGGCTTCAACGTCACCGCGGCGGACGCTCGCGGCGGCACCACAAACGCACCCGATGGATATTTTTTCGTTTTCCAGGAGCAACCCTCCGAGCCGCGCTTTGGCCTGGAACCCACGCCCGATATTTCTCCCGTGCCGCACTGGGCCGACTTGGCCTGGACCAATTTTACAGCTGCGGGCGGAACGCCGCCGAAACCTCTGCCCGTGATCTCTGGATCTTCTCCCGCCGCAATCATGGCCACTAGCCCGTGGCGGCTCGCGTCCCAAGTAGTTGCAAACGTGTTGCACAACACGCAGCTACCAACTTTTCTGACGCCGACTCTGCAACCGATCGGAACCGCAATCGTCTCCGACAGCGACAACCCGAACGACACTAACAATCAGTGGGGAGTGAACAGCGCGCAGACTGCTTACATCTTGCTGCGACTCCCGTTCCGCATTCTTATGCACGCGGATTTGATGCTGCCTCCATCATGACCACTCCGCCCAAACCGATCGTCGCGAAACCAATCGTCACGAACCCTGTCACCGCAAAGCCATCCGAGAGCCGGCAGCCCACGGGCCCATCCGCGCAGACTCCGCTGCTGCTTTTGCCCGTCAACATCCAGACGCGCTTCATGGATCAGCAAAAGGGCAGCGCCGAATTGTGGGTGCGAATTTATCCGGACCAGATTGCCGTGGATTCGCACGAACCGGAGCTGACCAATCAGGAAGTTTCCGACGGGCAGGCCTACTGGAATGCGCTGTGGCAGGCCGGCAATCCTCCGCCCGATCCCGACGACGCCAAGGCGCCGTGGCGCACGATTGCTTCTCTTTACAATCCGCAGCGCGCCGCATGGATTTGCTCGCAACTCACTCCGACGAATTTGCCGCAACAACCTGTCGCGCCGACGCCGAGCGGCACCGCTCCCGTCCCAGCGCCAATATTTCCCACAGTGACGATTCGCAGTTCGTCGTGGGAGAAGCCGGCCGTTGCAGACGCGCTGCCGGACGCGTGGACCGTGGTGCTCGTTTCCGGCGGCCAATCTTCTCTGTTCCGCAGCAGCCCGGTCGTGGTTCCGCTCGCGGTCAGCCTTACTCCAAACAGCGGTGCATTTCCTGCCGCAAACGTGGTGGATGCGGACTTGCAATGGATGGTGGATTTTCCGACGGCAGTGCAAGCAGGCATGGCGTTGAAGATTCCGTTGACGGCGGATCTGAGCGCGAAAGGGATCGATCAAATTTTCGTGTACGGCTTGCGCGGCAGCGACACGCAAGCCGGCCAAACTTTCGCAGCTCTACTGAACGCGCATCATTATACCGATGGCCTTGCGCTGGTTCCGCAAGGCTCGCCGACCAACAACACACCGGACGCGACTTCGGCCTACAGCCGGAAAGATCCCAATTATGAAATTAGTTTCGAGACGGAGCGCGAGGGGCCGCTGACGTCCAACCCCGCGTGCGACGGCGTGACGCTCGCAAACCTGGTCGGAATCCCCACAACGACTTTCGATCACGTGGCCGATGCCGATGGTTCGGATTCGCTCGATAGCACGGACATGCTCCGTTCGCTGTGGCCCGCGACGCTGGGATATTTCCTGAACCAGATGATGGCCAATGTTTTTTCCGCGGAAGTGATCGAACAAGCGCGGCAATACGTGCTCGCGAACGCGTACCCACGAGGCCCGATTCCCGCCTTCCGCGTCGGACAAACTCCTTACGGCGTGCTGCCCGTCACGTCGTTGCGCAGTTACGCGGTGGATCCGAAACTCGCAGGGCCAGTTGAGACGGGTTTGGTCAATTTTGTGCAGAAGCTGTGGCCGACGTGGCTTGCGAGTTCCGCCGCAGCGCCCCAAATGCAGCGCGGAGGTGACCCCGACCAAAATTTGATGTCCGTGCTGGGAATGGACGCGAGCTCCATGAATTTTCAGGGCCGCCCTGTGATGGGCAGCCTGTTCCTTTGGAATCTGCTCGGCTTCCTCGGCGCGCCGCAAGCGTTCCAAGCCACATGGTGGCAGGACTTTTTGTCCACCGGTCGCGCGCTATTGAATAGTTATGGATACACGCAATGGAATCCGCGGATTCTGACGCTTGGCTTCGGCCAGAACACTTTCCCTGTCGGATTTTCCACCGTTCAAGATGGCCCGCTTTCGGAAACCGAAACTCTCGACGCGGACGCCACATTAAGCGGCGGTGTGAAAGGAAATTACATCAACTGGCTGCAGACCGCTTCGGTGGCGGATATTCAGGCAGAAAATTATCCTGGGACGAAACCGACGTCGCTGCTTTACAAGATCCTCCGTCAATCGTTGATGCTGGAATATGCGAGCCTCGCAGGACAGAATGAAGTGAGCGCCGGAAAGCTGGGTCTGGCGCAGATTCAAGAAAGTGAAATGGTCAGCGTACAACCGGCGGCCACTACTTTGACGCCGTGGCAGGTGTTGGCGCGGCCTGCGATTCCGAATCCGCATGTATCCTGGGCGGAATATTTGCTCACGCCGAACTTCCCGGCCGAGTCTCCTTTCGCGCAACTCAATGATCTGCGCGCGAGCCTCGGTCGTCTCGCTGCGCTGCACACCGCCGAACTCGATCGCTTGCTCACCGAAACGCTGGACGCGTGCAGTCACCGATTGGATGTCTGGGCGACAGCCATCGCGATCGCACTATTGAAACGCACACGCGCAAAACAAAACAACTCGGTGTGGCTGGGCTGCTACGGCTGGGTCGAAGATGTGCGCCCCGAAACCGGCCGTGTAGCTGTGGCAGGCGCAGAACTAAAGCAAGTTCAGACGCTCGATGCCGCAAGATCGCAAAAACCTCGCGCCCCCGTTCAGTCGTCAGTTCAGCTTCCGGTTCCGCTTCAGCCTCCCACTGACAACGGTGGATACATTCTTGCGCCTTCTTCCGTGCAAGCCGCCGTGGCCGCGGTGCTGCGCAACGGTTATATGACTCACCAAAACACCGCAGAGGAGGGCTTGCTCTCGATTGACCTCTCTTCCGAGCGCGTGCAGAAGGCCCTGTGGCTCATTGACGGTGTCCAGGAAGGACAAAGCCTCAACGCGCTGCTCGGCTACCTTTTTGAAGACGCGCTGCACGATCAAAATCTCGACAAGTACGTGCAGCCTTTCCGCGACGCCTATCCTCTGGTTGGCAGCAAGCTCACTCCCTCGAGCGCACCGAGCGAAACAGTCGCCGCATCGGAAGTTGTTGACGGGCTCGCTCTCCGCACCGCATGGGACACGGGGAAACTAGTCACCGGCCAGAATTGGGGCACAGGATTGCCTGCGCCGGGCACGGCTCAGAACGCTGTGATCGCCATTCTGCAAGTGGTGGACGATTACGCCGATGCGCTCGGAGACGTATCCATCTCCGAAGCAGTGTTTCAAATTGTTCGTGGAAATTTTGGGAGCGGTGGCGGCCTGATGGACGCAATTTCGCGCGGCTCACGGCCGCCTGACCCAGACGTGGTGACGACTCCCCGTGGAGGAATTGATCTCACACACCGCGCAGCCCTGCTTTTTGCGGGCGTTCCCGCACAGAACGCCGCATGGAGCGCAGTCACGCAGCATCCTCGCGCCGCTGCAGAACCATGGCTGAACGCGTGGCTGGGCCAAATGCTACCGGATCCGGCGACGGTGCGCTGCCTGGTGCAATACCAAAATGGAGGCGCCAATCAATCGGCCACCGTAACCTTGCGTGACTTAAATCTCGGTCCGCTGGATCTGCTGGCGCTGTCAGACTCCGGCGAAGTTCCGCAGCGATCGGAACTGGAGAGCCGCATCCTTTATGACGCGGCCGTTCCCGCCGGCGCGCAGAATGTGCAAATTGTTTTCGGCGCGACCGCGCTACCCCCCGGCTCAATCGCGTTTCCCGACGCGCTCTACGTAGCACAAAAGCTCCGCACTCTGTTGGGCTCAGGCCGCGCGCTCGCTCCGCAGGACATGACCACGCCAGAAACGAATGTCGCGGACGCGGGCGGAGTCGTGAATATAGCGGATCTGCAAGCGCGTGCGAAGGCAGCTGTGCAAAATCTGAACACCAACATAAATTTGCTTACGACCGCAGCTGCCGGATTGCCCGCAGCTCCCGATCCCGTGCGCGCTGCGCTGATTCAGTGCAGCTTTTACGGCGTGGCCGGCGCCATCCCGAACACGACGAGCGGTCAAGATCCAAACTTGGCCACTCAGGCAGCGAGCGTACTTGCGATTTTGCAAACGCGATACACGAAAGCTTCGGCAGTCAACATCCCGACGGCGCAACTTGCGGACCTGCAAGGACTTTTCCAGAACATTTTCGGAAGTGATTTCATCGTGCTTCCACTTTTCACGCCGCCCAATCTCGCGACGTTGCAATCCGCATTCAGCCAATCCGCTGCGCTCGTCGCAACGGACACTCAAGCCCCCGCGCGCTGGTTCCGCCAATTGACGCACGTTCGACCCGGCATCTCCCGGCTCGATATGGCGCTAAGCGCGGCGCAGGCGTTGAACACCGGCACTGTATCCTTATACCCACCGTCTCTGCTGCTCGGTCAGGTTCCCCCACCAACCACCCCACCCGATCGCTGGCTCGCTCTGCCCGTGGACCCAGCGAATATGCCGCAGCAAGGGCGCGTCGCGTTCGCCTGTGTGACGCAAGGAAATCCGGTCACGCAGAATTCCTACGCCGGAGTGATTCTGGATGAATGGCCCGAGCGCATTCCAAGCACGCAGCAGTCCGCGTCAGTCGCCTTCCACTTCGAAGAACCGAGCGCGCGCGCTCCGCAAGCCTTGCTGCTCGCGGTTTGCCCGGACAACCGCGCCACATGGGACGATCAAATTCTCGAAGCGGTGCTCGCGGAAACTCTGCAGCTCGCGAAAATCCGCACCGTGGACCTCGCCAGCGTTCAAGGCGTGGGCCAAATTCTGCCGGCGCTTTATTTCGCGCTGAATCTGCAAGGCGCGACTGTCTCAACCCAGTTCGCTGCACTAAAAGAGGAGCCGATCCGTGCCGCTCGAAGCGCTAGTTAAAGCCACGTTGGCAATACCGTCCATCACCACGTGGACGAGGCTCGAACCTTTGCCGCGCGATGCGTCAATGGAGCGCAGCCTGCAGGCGCAAGTGCGCGATGCGGCTTGGATGCTGGCGCGCCAATGGCAGGTCGGCGAATTCCTGGGCGCTGATGCCGGCTCGCCCGTGCAGGCCACTCTCGCCGGTCAATTGCAAACGATCACCACGTATTGTCCCGGCAGCGATCCTGCCGCAACCATTCCACTGGATCAAAAACTTCCGGTCGAAGTGCACGTGGAAAGAGAAAATGTCGAATTAAAATTGCGCGGCTCCGTGCAGCTGGGCTTCTACTTCGAATCGCTCGTGAATCAGGCCATCACGCCTCCCGCCAGCGCCATCGCGGTGATCATTGCGTTCCGCCAGTCGTTCGCCATCTCCGCGACAGTTCCTGATCCCACTTACGCGCCGGTTGATGCCGTGCGCTTCCGCTCTCTGATGGCGGGCCGAGTCACCGATGGTGAAGCGCTCTATACTTCCGCCGTTGCCGTGGCTGCCGGTCAAACTCCGCCGATTCCACTGCCCTCCGCCGCGGGTACTTCCGGCATGCCGGGGGTGCTAACGGCGTTCGTGGCATATCGCGCCAGCCTGTTCAGCGAACCTCCCGCCGGTGATGCCCCGTGGCAAAGCGAAGAGCTCGATTACGATTTCTCGCTCGGTTCGCCGACGCCCGCGCAGAATCTTCTGCTCGATGCGCCCAGCTTCCCCGGAGGGCGCCTGGATTGGTATTCCTTCTCGCTAGCAAATGGCGCCGCAAATCAAGTGGCCACCGCGAATCCCGCGCAAGTGACGCCGGTTAATTTCAATTTTTTCCCGAATCACGTAACGTTTCGCGGCGTGCACGATCCGCGATGGTGGGCTTTCGAAGACAGCGTCACGGATTTCGGCGAACTGGATGCCCAGAATGTGGACCTCGCGAAACTTCTGGTCATGGAATTCGCGCTGGTCTACGGCAACGATTGGTTTTCAGTGCCCATTCCCGCCGCGATCGGCAACCTCGCCAGCATCTCGACTGTGGTGGTGACGGACACGTTTGGAGTCAGGACTCTGATCCGTCCCTCGGAACAAACCGTCGTCACTCCCGGCGAATCTCCCTGGTCCATGTTCAAGCTTTCAGGCAACGGGCAGCGCTCGGACTTCATCATGCTCGCTCCCACGCTCGGACTGGTGCAGGATGCCGTCGCGCTCGAGGAAGTCATGTTCCTGCGCGATAACATGGCGGCAATGGCTTGGGCCGTCGAGCAACAACTCCAAGGAGACCTCGACTCCCCTGTGAACGGCCAGGAAGCATATCTGCGGCGCCTGAAATTAAACGGCCCACAAGCGCCGCCACAAGCGACTGGGGACGGACCGCAGATTTATTACACGGTGGAACAGCCCGTCCCAGACAACTGGATTCCGCTGATCCCCGTGGAAACCGCGGGAGGTTCGCTCTATCTGCGGCGCGGCACGATGGAAATTCCCACGCAGCAGGGGATGTTGTACGTCACGCCGCGAGCGGTGATCCTCGATCCAGGCGTTCCGTTTTTCCTGGCCGACCGCGTTCTGCCTCCCAGTGGTATTCTTGTGGACCGCTATTTCCGCAGAACGCGTGCGGCAGATGGCACCACGTACGTCTGGTTGGCGAGAAAATCCGGGCCCGGACGCGGACCGGGTTGGTCAGGCCTGCGCTTCGATATTGTCCAGGACATGGCCAAAGCCGCATCGGTATAAATCTTAGTGGTAGATATTTGATAGGCCGCGCCCCCGGTGCAATGCACGACCAGCAGCAACGCATTCGGTCGAACTGTTCGTTACAGGCCGCGCAGGTTGACAGCGCATAAGCGCCGATGGAACAGTCGGTCGTTGAGACCCGAGCACCCAAATACTTCCATGAGCAATCGATTCAAAATCACCCTATACGAGTCTCCGATCGTCAGTGAACCTGGCGCTCCTTCGCGGCTTGCGCCGCTTTCACGTTTCAAACTGATGCTGCTCGGCATCGTCGTGGCGCTGCTGGCTTTCGGAGCGTTGGCCGTCGCGCTGCTTGTCGGCTGGATCATTGCGGCAGTTCTCGGCTCCATTTTAATCTTCGGTACTCTCGCAGTATTCTTGAAGGCTGCGTTCCGGAGAAGGTAGAGCCTTGCCTCTAACCGCCGGGAATCGCCGCCAAGTGCTCCAGCTGCCCCGGAGCAGAGCTTCAATGTGATCAGCGTGATAGTTACGGAAGAGTTAGAAACAATTCTGATTGGACCCAAATGGACTCAAAACAAGGACCTCATGCAACCACGAAAACAGCAAGCGACTGATTATCACTCAGATGTTGGCTGGAGGTGCCCCGGTCGGACCAGTGACACCCTGCTTGCAAGGACGGGAAAAGAAATCTATCTGATTGGTTCGATTGGTTTTGTTCTGTATCGTAGTACCCGGTTTTGTGCCTGATTCGGCAGCAAATGGACCCAAGTTCGAGGTGACCCCTAACCTGGCACAGTTTTTTTGGACGCAGCTTCCGTAGGTCAGAACATTTCCCAGAACCCCGTATCTGGATAGCTTCGGAGTCGACGACGATCGGGGAGTTCTGCGCCCGAATTACGATTAACAATATGATCACGTATTGTGATATACCAGCCCCCGAAACGTGGAGCCGCTTCAATCGCGTTGGTTCCGGCGGATTCCTTCCGCCGCGATTGCAGTCTCTTCGGCGTCGGTCTTCACCGGACCTCGAATGCTTCGAGAACCGGGGCCTTTGCTACTGTTTGTAACGATGACTCAAGTTGAAGTTGCCGGAGGCAGCGATGATCCTTCACGGAGTTCTACACATCCTCAACGGCGAGTCCCGGCTTGATGACAACACTCTACTCGCGAACTGTGCTAGCTCCAGCCCGTTCGTCGCGGGAACGGCCTTTCTTCAGAACCGTGGATGTGCGAACGGAGAATTTATCGTCGTTACTGGAACCCCCGGCAAGGTCGGTAATGTTGACGTTTTCTGTATGGACGACGCAAAGCCAGTCGGCACCTCCGTCCCGAATATGTTGACCATCATCCCCAAGACAGCAACCAAGCCAGCTGCAGATCCGCAAAATGCCTCTCCGGCGGCATCGCCGAAGAGTGCGCCGGCAAAACCGAAACCGACAAAACAACGCGCTCGGAAGGGCGCGGGAAAGCGTCAATGAGAATATTTGGCCCGCTTACGGCCATCGTCGCAGTGGCTCTTCTGTGTGTCTCTTGCAATGAGACAAACTCTCAGACCGCCCAGGAGAAGGCCATCGACAACCGCGTATCGGCGTCTAATGGCATCGATGTGGGACAGCCGAAGGTCTACGACGACTCGCTTCTGCAACAAATGCTGAATTCGGCCGAGGCTCAGTTGACGAGCCTTCAGGTGCTTGGTCAGACGGGCATTTCCAACAATTTTGGCGCCGTCACAGGAGCGACTCAGCAAATTTCGAGTTTTGCGCTGTCCGCCCAAGGGGGACCACCTTTGCCGACACTTGCCGCCACGAACAATGGTGCGACCACTCAGGTGGCCACGACGACCGGTTCGCAGACCAACAACGGCGTAGTTACTACCACCACCAATCCCGTGCAAAGCACAACTTCAACCCTTGCGCCGCCGGCCGCTGTGGTGGCTACTCCGCCCGCGCCCTCAACTTCGTTGCCTTCGGCGTTTGGCGTCTCGGCTTCCGATATCCTGAATGAGCAAATGCAAGTCACTTACGAAATCGCTAACCTCCGATTACTGCTGGAGGGCTCCCTGAGCGATCGAATTCTGAACACTTCCGATGGCAAGATGTTTATGAAGCCTAGAACTACGGTGGGTTTTCCCGTCACAATATCTCCCGACAAACGTTTCAAGGATGCCGTGGCGGTCGTAGAGGTCGAAGTCGAAACAGCCGCAGCGCAGGATCTCTCGGGGACGATAGAGGGTCCGACGATTACAGCACTTCTCCCTCGCGAGAAAACCTACAATGTCGCGGCGATTCTGGACCACAACGTCTCAATCGGCGGGGGGGTTGCCACTCAACTCGCGGGAGTATCCGTCGCGTTTTTACATAGTCGCAAGTCCTACTATCTCGTAAAGGATCAGGACACCGTCGCGATGACGTTTACGCCTAAGCAGGGCGGCCCGGCAAGTGAGCCACGAATTGGCTTCATGTGGCAATTCCGACCCGTCCTCGGCTCACACTATGTGCAGACAGGAATGAAACAGACGTTCGTTCAATTATCGTTCCCTACTGATCAGTCGGCTGCTTCGCTTGGAAAGATTCACGTGCGGACATATTGGCGAAGGTATGATCGGGACACAGCGCTTCTAGGGGATGTTGTCGGGGGCTCGTTGAATCCCGATGCGGCGAATTCGACAGTCCCTGTGTATGCGATGAATCAAAATACACAGCTATTTTCCTCAGCGGATCTCGAAGACCTCGGCAACGGCCAGATGCTCGTCAATGTGCCCGGCAATTTTCTCGGAGGAACCTATGTCCGTGTAGGATCAACAATTTTGCAGGCTGGCTCGACCGGCTTCACTAGCGAATACAACCGCCTCAGGTTTGTTGCGTCGACTGCGGATTTGGCGACAAAGGATGTGTACGTAGTTGCGCGGGACGGCACCGAGCAGCCGCTGCGAATCTACGATACGATGTTCGACAAGTACGCCAATCCACTACTGATAAAAGGTACGCCCACGGTCACGGCGATCGATGAGTCGAATTCTCTCCTTCAAATTGAGCTATATCCTCTTAAGAAGTCACTCCCTCTCCCTTTGACGCTTGTAATCGGAGGCAAAGTCTTCGGCAACAACGACGCACCAATACGAAGAGAGGCAAACAGTCTGTCGGTCGTGTTGCCTACCTCGTTTCTAATCGCGAATCCGGACGTTATCGTCAAGCCTTTACTGGTCGATCCTCAGTTCTTTGTGGCGACGTCGGTTTTTCCTTCCGGAACGGAGATCGAACGAGCCGTGTTGCTACAGCAGGGCACCAAGATTGCGACATATCTTCTGTTCGGGAGGAAATTGACCAACATTCAAGTTGTGGACCCAAAGATCGCGCTCAAATCGGTCGGAACCGGTGAGGCGGACGACACATTGAAGCAATTCGAGGTTCCTATTGCCACCGCCAAGTCGTTGAAGGAGATCATCCTTCAACGGACTGGAGAGCGGCCTTTCGTAGTCACGATGCCGGCCCTTGCGACAACCGACCAGACGAAGCCGCAGCCGCTGAAATTTCAGGAGAGGGTCACGGTCGGCGCAGATGAGGCGGTAATCGTCGGCGATGGCCTGAGCACGATCTCAAAAGTTCAGTACCAAAAGAAGGATTTGACAATCGTGAAATCCGGCGACGGCAAATCCATAACGATCAAGGGTCTTGCAGCCGCAGGTGCCACGGCAAGCGCAAGAACGGTCGACATCGACCTTTTACCGGCAACTGGCAAGGCCACGACGATTAAGCTGGAGGTCGTCAGCAGCAAGGTGGAGACAGTAGCAAAGTGACGGCATCCCCGCGGAGACCGTTAGCGTCGGCTTTTCTTTGCTCAGCGACTGGCCGGTTCTCGAAGTGACTGCGATTGAAGAGGTCAAGACTAAATGAAAAGTCAGAAATCCATGTTTCGCCCAGAGAGAGGACAAAAACTGTGAAAAAAAGGCTGGTCCTCCTTGCAGTCTGCTTTGGGATAGCTCTTCCCGTCCTTGGTCAAAAGAACGAGGATGAGCGCCTCTCTAATTCTGCCACCGTACTCCGCGAGATTTTATCCGGAGATAAGGGCCTTCCCACAAGTATTCTCAACCAGGCTGTTTGCGTCGCTGTGTTTCCTAGCATCAAGAAAGTGGCGATCGGCATCGGCGGCAGTTATGCGCGTGGCGTGCTCGTTTGCCGCAGCGGCGCCGACACGCATGGCAAATGGGGCGCGCCGGTGATGTATCTCCTCGACCCCGCCAGCATGGGCGTCCAGCTCGGCTCCACAGCAACTGATTTTGTGTTCCTCGTTATGAGCAAACATGGCGCAGAGCATATCCTGAACGGGAAGACGAAGCTCGGCGCCGACATCGCTGTTGCCGCCGGTCCCACGGGCGCCCAGGCTACCGGTTACAACGCCAGTCTGAAGTACGTGGACGTTCTCATCTACTCGCGCAGCAGGGGACTCTTTGCCGGCGTGTCACTGGAAGGAGCGTCGATGGATTCCGATGACGACGCCAATAAGGCTCTCTATGGCAAAGCAGTCAGCGCGAAAGACATCGCGCTCAATGATGCAGTTTCCCCACCTGAATCTGCGAACCGATTCCTGTCGATCCTTAGTAGCGAGTGGACGGGAGGGGGCAAAACAAAGACGAGTGGCCTGCCGCCGAAATACAACATAGAGCAGGTTTTCTATGCCACTGATCGCAATTTCACGGGACAGCAAGACACCGAAAGGATGTACGGCACGGAACGATCAGACGGTGCACTGTCCATGGGTATGGTGGAGGTCAGTATCCCGTTCGGGCATAAGACAAGCGTCCTCGAAAGGCCTGGTTGGTTCTCGAGCGAGGACCCAGAAAAATATGTAGTCGTGCTAAGTATTTCTCGCGAACCGCAATCCACTTTTTTGGGCCTGCTCGATTCGAAGGTGGATCAATCCAGTCGTCACGATGCCTTTGTATTCATTCACGGGTACTACACCAGCTTTGCGGATGCCGCGAGGAGGACGGCGCAGCTTGCATACGATCTGAATTTTGACGGAGCACCGATTTTCTATGCGTGGCCTTCGAAGGCAAGACTGGAAGATTACCCAAAAGATGAAGCAACGATAGAATGGACGGCTTTGCACTTGAAGCAGTTTCTAGAAATGCTGTCGTCCGATTCGCATATCCGCACAATACACCTGATCGCCCACAGCATGGGGGCCCGTGCGTTGACAGCTGCGTTGGATTCGATGGTCAAGGACCATTCTGCTAAGCCGCATGTGTTCAAAGAAGTGTTTCTGGCGGCGCCGGATATTGACGCCGGTGTGTTCAACCAATTGGCACTAACGTTTCCGTCGGCGGCCGACCGGGTCACTTTGTATGCTTCTTCCAAGGACGAGGCTTTGTCTCAGTCGAAGGGCATACACGGGGTACGTCGGGCGGGCGACACGGATGGTGGAATCACTGTCGTACCTCGGGTGGATACGATTGATGCAACGGCGGTCGATACCAGTTTTATCGGCCATTCATACTACGCGGATAATCGGTCGATCCTGGCAGACATTTTTTACTTGATGGACCGGGACATTCCACCGAGCCGACGCTTCGGGATGAAACCGAACAACCCACACAAAGCAACGTATTGGATATTTAAGCCCTAGGACGTCGCCGGTAGTTTCCTCTGGCTATATTCCACTGTCAGCTCAACAACACGGCGTACCCAGGAACTATTTCGGGCCAGAAGTCCGCTTCGAGGAAGCGAGCGGTCGGCGAAGGGGTACTTGAGTTCTCACCTCGCCGAACGCCGTTTCTGGATAGTTTCCGTTTGCCGACGTTCCGGGAACGACTCCATTGATGGACACAAGCGTGCTTACCGGCACTGGTCAGTACGCATCGAAACTTCCGAGTTGCCGGTGACTGACCAAGGTTCTCGCGATCTTGTGCTGATCCACATCAACGCTTCATTTTCGTAAGGTCATCGAGCATTGATGTGAAGCTGTCCCTCCTTACCCATCGGAATCCTAACGGAGTCTCTGCGCTTTCAGGACGGAATGCCAGGAGCGAATGCAAGGCAGCTCGTATTGCGCTACACTAGCTTCCAAATGAAGCACGATATGGTCCGCCATACAATGGGGGATTATGCTTGTTCCCAACAAGAGACTACTCATCGGTGTCGTCCTTGTTTTTGGCTGGATGGGAATCGCTCTGCTCGCAGCGTACATCCGATGGCAGGATCCGACACCGCACGACGAGCCTCCGGAGCACGTCCGTTCACGACCCGATTACCGTCCTCCCCGCGCAGGAAGATTCACCATTTATCAGGCAGGTAATTTCACGGGCGGAGTAGTTAGCGACATTCGCTTCGCCGCATCGAATTCGGACATCGCGTATCTCGCGATCGATAGTACCGGAGTCTATCGATCACAAGACGGCGGCGTTCATTGGACGCTGCGCAGCAAAGGTCTCGGAGCAGACCCACGCGTGAGGAGCCTTGCCATTGATCCGGAAAACCCGGATCTGGTTGTGGTTGCCACTTTCGGAGGCCTGTTTCGCACCACGGACGGCGGCGAGAGTTGGCAGGCAACGGTCCCGACAGGAATGTTTGACGGGGTCACGTTCGATCCTTGGCATACCCAAAGAGTTTACGCAGACGGTATCGTTAGCGATGACGCCGGGTTGCAGTGGCGTCCGGATGACTATCACCATGCAGGGCATTTGGACACCCTCTTTGGCGACGTCAAAATCGTGGCATCAGCCGGACCGCATACAGCCGCGGTCAAAGTGAATGACGAACCGTGGCAAGAACTGGCTCGGGATCTGTACGCCATGAGTCTCGCGATCATACCGGGCCCGCCAGTGCGAATTGCAATCGGCGAACTTTCGCGGCAAGTGGTTCTCTTCGAGCAATCGGCTCTCAATAAACAGTGGTCCAGAAAGAATGTGCCCTTCCCTCACATGGCCAGGGGAGCAGTTGCGGACCCCGCTAATCCGAACCGCGTGCTGTTCGCGACTGACGATGGCTTATATCGGTTCGACACGGCCAAGCTCACGTTCGACAGATTAGCTATAGGTAACGAGCCCGAAGGCACGCTGGCCTCGGCAGTTGCCCAAAATAAGCGCACCTTGCTTGCAGCCACCAACATTTCTCTGAGCACGAGTCGTGACGGAGGAGCTACATGGGAGGGCGTTGGGATTGGAATTGACGACAGAATTATCAATGAGATTGCCGTTTCGGAGAGCGATTCCAACACCATATTTGCAGCAATCAACAATGGAGGGATCTTTCACAAGGGCAAAAACTGGGCGATCACCGTGAGCAACGACGGCGGAGGGACGTGGAGGCCCGCCGGGTTTGGCATTCCCGAAAATTCTATCGCCGAATCGGTTGTTATTGATCCGCAGGATGCCCGTCATCTGCTTGCAACAATATATGATGTCAACGATATCAATTTAAGTTCACCTTCGACCTCAGGTATCTATGAGACGTGGGACGGCGGCGCAGCATGGCAATTGCTCTTTCAACACCGGCCACGCGGATTTCTGCATTTTCACCCGACGCGAAAAGGGTGGATCTACTGGTGGGGTTATGAAGGACCGGCTCATTCGTCTGAGTTGGCACTGAGCACGAACGGAGGAAAGAGCTTCTCGCCGATTGCTCCCTCACCTTCAACCCCCGTGAAGTTTGTGGCGTTCAGTCCCAGCGATGCCAACGCGATTGCCGTCGTTACGCCCCTTGGACCGTTCATTAGTAGAGACAGCGGGATGACATGGAAGAGCTCGGGTCTCCGACTGCCCGGCGATTTCTCGGCATTGGCATACGAGTCAACCGGAGGCGGCCGAGTGCTGGCGGCGGTAACCGGAGGGATCTACGAAAACAACAATTTTATACCGGTCGGCTCCGACCCTACGACCAAGATCGACTTCATCCAATTCGACAAACGCTATCCACAAGTTTTCATCGTCGGGACCGACCACGGAGTAATGACGTCGGACAATTCCGGGGAGAGTTGGGATTCAGCAGCGGGAGATGCCGGCATTATTCCTACAAGAATCCAGCTCGCACATGGAACTCGGGGCCTTTTCTATATTCCTTCGAATGCCGGCCTTTTCATAGGCATCGATCACGTGCGGCGTCCCACCTTTCTGACTCGATATGCCTCCACGCCGCGTGAGCTGGCCCACGACCTGCAAATCAACGCTGCATTAGCGACGGAACTGCTCGCGTCCATCGTAATTCTCTGGCTGCTCTACGGTACCAGCCTTCCATTTCAGATTCTGGCACAGGATTGGCCCCTGCTCAATCGAGCGGCTCCGCTCCTCTATCTTTGCCTGTGTGGCCGATTTCGAGTCTTCAGGGATTATCGAAAGTTATTGCTAAATACTTTAGATAAATTAGACAGCTTCTATCGAGACTTGCCCCTGGATTTCGATCGAAAACTCATCCCAGCAAATGAGGTTGTCAAAGCTTTCGGCGAGGCCTGTGCGCGGGGACCTGTCCTCATTGTGGGAGCGGGCGGATTAGGCAAAAGTTCTCTTCTGCGGCGAGTGGCTCAATCAACTGCTTCTGGTGATGTCTTCGGCGGTCGGCTTCCGATCCTGATCGATGTCGCGGGAATAGGGGACGGTACTCTAAGGGATTCGATTGTCCGATCGCTTACGAGTTGGGGTGTATATCTGAATCCGGCCGTTCTTGATCTACAAATTCGAGACGGTTCGTTCGTTTTTCTGATCGACGGACTCAGTGAGGTAACCGACGAACAGCTTCAGCGAATCTTAGTAGAGCTGATCACACTGAATCCGGCGGCCTCGTCACGCACAAGTGCGGTCATTCTTGCCAGCCGTTACTCCGAGGGAATTGCAATTCGGACTCATCCTGGCTTCCCGGCTGTGCCACCGGTTCAGGTGCATCTCCTTGAACTTGGCGACGCGGACTTTCGAGAATTCTCATGCGCGTACCTTGCGTCGCTACGGCGTATCGATTGGGCCAATGTTGGAGCTTACGAGCTCGACAGGTTGGAAGAATCGCTACGGAGGATGCCGAAGACTCCGCTGCTCTTGCGGCTGGCAATCGAAGGTTATGAGCGAAGTGGGCGGACCGCCGTCTCGATCCTTGACCTCTTCCAGGGTAGTTTGGACCGGATTCTCAAACCCGAAGGCTTGGGAATTGGGGCTCCAGTGCTGCTCTTTCTTTTGCGACATATCGTATGGAAGAAATTCGTAGAGGGAGGCGGGCAGCGAGAGATTTCGGAACCGTTGCTGTTGCAAATGCTGAGCGACATCGAGAAGGAGACCAGCGTATGGGAGAAATTTACTGGACGCAGCGTACCTCCAGCCCTG
>Ga0210390_10000611_pt1 | contig 38499 bp, 24 predicted proteins | sample IncBWH11OmetaG_FD_161050 | JGI IMG/M metagenome (GOLD analysis project Ga0210390, IMG submission 161050) | Forest soil microbial communities from Barre Woods Harvard Forest LTER site, Petersham, Massachusetts, United States - Inc-BW-H-11-O ...
AGTTTCGAGACTGGCAGGAAAACACAAACTCAATCTTCTGGGCGGCGAAAACGCTGCACCAGCAAATGGAAGTCTGGTTCTATTCACGAATAGAAACCGCGGCCGAGAGGCCAACACGACGCGCTGAAGAGTCAGAAAAGAATTACACCCGCGCTCCTCCGAAGCGCGTCGGGAGAGCCTTTTCTCTCTTGACAAGGACCTATCATGGAAGTCGGCTAATCGGAGGTAACCCGTGGAAGGACTTAGGCGATTACTTCCGAATTGCCGACGATACGTCCAGAATGTGGTCTTTCGATTCCGACAACCAACTTTTCGCCTCTCTTGGTGGAGGATTAGAGGCGGAACAGTTGCCTTGCGTTGCCGCGGCCAATTTTGAGGCGATCTGGTTCGCTGATGGCGGTGTGATCGAACCAGTTGGCTGCCTCGGCCATGTCCTCGAAAGGATAATCAACCGAATACAGAACGTGGTCGGATCCGACTTCCATCATTACGTCAGTGAGCGCCTGCATGCAGAAGTTGCCGCTAGTCGTGATGTAGAAGTTCTCCCGCAGATAATAGCCTATCGGCAGCCTTGCTTTTGGCCGAGCGCCCAGCGTCCTGGATAGGCGATGATCGGCGCGCCAAATATTGAAGGGCAATCCTTCTCCGAGATGGCCCAGGATCACTTTAAGCTTAGGATATTCATCGAACAACCCGCTGCCCATCAGACGCAGCGCATGAATAGAGGTTTCAGCTGCGAATCCCCATACCGAACCGGTCATCCAAGGGTGTCCTTCGTAAGCTCGCTGGCGAGAGGCCAGAGGTGAGCGAGGATGAAGATAGAACGGCACATCAAGCTGCTGGACTGTTGCCCAAAAAGCCCGGTACTGCGGCAGATCGTAGAACACCTCCGAATCTGCTTCGCCAATCTGCGAGAATCCATTCACCAACGCGCCGTAGAAGCCCAGTTCCTTAACGCAGCGTGTCAATTCCCGGGCGGCAGCCTGAGGATCCTGCAGCGGCAATGCGGCGAACCCTTTCAAACGTTTCGGATATTTTGCGATGTGCTCAGCTAGATGGTCATTCGCGCGCCGCGAGATTGCAATCGCCTGCGAAGTGTCAGGAATCGCCTGGATCCCAGGTGACACGAGCGAGAGGATACAAAGTTCCACGTCACCTCGATCCATCTCCGCTATCCGTCTATTGCCGATGTCTTCGATCTGGAGTCGAAATTCCGGAGTGCCCAGAGCAGCGTAACTGGTATCCACAGTTTCGGAAAACGCAAAGTGTTCTTCCAAAGCAATCTTGCCAGCTGTTGGCGCCGAATCAAGTTTAGCCGTGCCCATCTTCCCTCCTTGGTCGCGTGCGGAAGCCGGCCAGCACACCCGATCGAAATCGGGACCGTGCTGTCACTCCGGCAGTTGACTGGCCTGCGGTTCCACCAGCCAGAAACTCGCCAGAAACGATATTGCTAGAACCAGTGCAGCCGTTATTCCTGCGGAGTGCGCCAGCCGGCTGGCCGCGCCCGCACCGGCCATGACGTTCGCGAGTTGAGTCGTCAACAGGGCTGCCGACACCGCGATCACTCTGCCGCCGATGTTCATCGCGAAGCTTTCACCAGTTCCCCGCAAATGCGTCGGATAAAGCCCCGGCAAATAATTTCCCCAGAAACTATGCAGCCCATTGAAGAGTGCCTGGGCGCAAAAAACTCCCAACTTGAACAACACCAAGCCATCTGTTGCGGCCAAGAAGAACAGCCAGGGAAAAACGACAAGGGCCGGAACCAAGAAAACTCGAAACAAGCGCCGCCGTCCCACGATTTGAGTGACCAACAAAGCAAAAAACAGTCGACCTGTGATCGACCCGGACTCTTGTACCAAAAATACCGAGCCCACCGTTTTCTGCACTTGTTGCGGCGGCAGGTGCTGTTCCTCAACGATGCCGGGGACAATTCGAGGTGTGTGCTGAAGAGCGCCGTACGGCACCGCAAAAGTACACGCCATCATGAGTGTTGCCAACAAGGTGGTCTTGCGCATTCCCGGCTGGAAGAGTTCTGCAAGGCTTGGACGCTTCAATGCTCCTTCGCGCTTCTTGACGCGCCAAATGGGCGATTCCGGTAAGAAGGGACGCACAACCATGAGCGGAATGGCGGGGAGCAGCCCAGAAAGCATCGTGTAGCGCCAAGGCTCGTGACTGCCAAAAATGGCTGGCAGGTGCTCTCCGTAGGCTACGGCAACATAATAGGCGCCGCTTACCATCAGTCCTCCCAACGCATAGCAGGCTTGTGTGTACCCCAAAACTGCTTCTCGCTGCTTAGCAATGGGGAAGAGTTCGGCCAGCCAGGCAATTGCGGCTACTGCTTCAACGCAAACGCCGATCATGGTCGTGCAGCGCAGAACCAAAAGAATAGGCAACGAATTGGCGAAGCTGGCTGCGCAAGCGGAGAATCCGTAAAGCAAGATGCTCCAGACAAGGACGCGGCGGCGACCCAGAAGATCTGTCAGATAACCGCCGAACAGGCCGAAAATACCGCCTGTCACGGCAGGAAGGAAGAAGAACAACCCGACCCATAAGTTGAATTCGGAGGTCCCCGACTTCAGATGTCCGAGGGTCGTCAGAACCGGCCCCACGATGAGAGCGGTCATCAGCGATTCATACAGATCAAAAGCGAATCCCAGGCCGGCAACTGCACAGATAACCCACTGGACCGCGCTTAGAGGAGGGAGAAGTCCGGTCCAGGTGGCGCTCGAAGTATCGCTACCTGCAGTGTCGGGTTCAGCTGATCCGAGTTTCTTCAAATCGGCTTTCATGGCCACTCACTTTAAGAGTGGAAGCGTTTGAAACGCAACTTTAAAAAGCTCAGTAATTGTTGATAGAATCTCAACAATGGAATTTACTTCCCGACAGCTCCGGGCCTTTCAGCTTGTCGCACAGCATCGTAGCTTCACTCGGGCGGCAGAAGCACTCTTTATAACTCCGTCAGGATTAAGCTTGCTGGTACGAGAGTTGGAAAACCAACTCGGATTCCGTCTGTTTGATCGCACAACCCGCCGTGTTGTCTTGACGGCTTACGGGAGCGAATTACTCGCAGTTATCCGGAAGAACCTGCACGAACTCGACGCGGCCATGTCACGGATTGGACGAACGGCGGAGGAAACCACTCACGTGATATCGATTGGGGCGGCGCCCCTGGTTGCGGCCAACATCCTGCCACCAGCGATCAAGGAATTCCGCAGTCAGAGACCCGATGTGTGCATTCAATTGTACGATGCTAATCAAATTACGATCATGCAAAGGGTTGTAGCCGGCAAGCTCGACATGGGCCTAGGTATCTTCAGGAACGAATCGGGCATTCGGCGCGCGCCATTTTTTCGTTTCTCTCTGATGGTGATACGCCCGGATAAGGATGCGGCATTTCATTCAGTCTCGGCGACATGGTCTTCCATGAGGGGAGCGACGCTAGTCTCTCTGCCAGCTACAAGTCCCGTGCAGCAAATTGTGGACAAACATTTGAAGAAAACGGGGGTAGTTTGCAAACGCGGCGCGGTCGTCAATGCGCTTGATACCCAGATCGCCTTGGTTGAAGCGGACGAAGGGATCGCTATCGTTCCATCCTTCGGGCTGCCCGCGTGCAGAAATCGAAGAGTGGCGATGAACAGGCTGATCGATCCTATCGTGAACCTGGAGTTTCAACAGATTAGCAATCGGGGAAAGAAACTCCCTGCCACCGCCGAGGAATTCACTGCTTTCCTGAAAAGCTATATCGCCAGGTGGGCTGGGAGCGCGGGCGTTTTATAGGCAAAAAAAGGCCACATGGATCCATCGCTCTCTTCAAGTCTCGCTGTGGGAAACGCAGTGCTATCATGTGGCCTTTTTGGGGGGCGCGGAACTCGAAGCCCGTGGAAGCGACCTCATTGACAACCGTTCATCGACGGTTCGTGGGATTGCGCCCGAGTCACGGGCTACCCGGAAACTATCTGCGGATTGGTCGAGCATTGGAACGCGGTGACGAGATTTGTAGCAGATCCCGTGGCACATGCCTACCGACTTAGCTCAGGCGTATCAAGTCGAACCACCTAAATAGAGGTTCACGACGGCAGAACATTTGGCTCTGGAGTCCCCACTCTCCGCCAAAATTCTGTTACCGTTTTGTTACCGTTTTTGGCATACTTCCGTGCGATTGGAGACGAAAGTGGGGGAGAGTGTAGTAAAGGCTCCGTCGCTCAAGTGGAAAAAAACAAGGATTTCCTCAATTTTGTTGGCTTTTTGAATCTGGCCTTTTGTAATCCCCCCTCCCCGCCAGACTTAAAATTCCCCTCAACATAAATCCGCGAGAGAAGCCGTTGCGCCGGCGTCGCGAGATTGAATCGCCCTAAAAAACGCATCGGACTCCCTGGTCAAGACCCGTCGAGTTCTTTTGCTCGCGGGGATCCCGCTTTTTGGCTAAACTTGCTTTCAGCATGAGCGGTATTTCCAGGCGCACAATGCTCAAGGCGGTCGCATCGGAAATGGCCGCAGTTTCGTTAGCCTCCTCTCTTTCATCGGCAAAGGAAGACCATCCTATGCCACGCAAAGAACGCATCCGTCAGTCCGCCTCCCGTTGGTGCTACAAGCAAATTCCCCTGGATGAATTGTGCGAAAAAGGCGCGCAGATGGGCCTGAAAGCCATCGATCTGCTCAATGAACACGAGTGGGAAGTACCGCGCCGTTACGGGCTGATTTGCAGCATGGGCTACGGTGGCGGTGGAGAAATTCCCAGCGCCATGAACCGCCTCGAGAATCACGCGAAGATCGAAGAAGCCTTCCGAAAGTCCATCCCACTTGCTGCGAAACTTGGCGTGCCAAACATAATTACCTTCTCTGGAAACCGCGCAGCGATGACCGACGACGAAGGCGCCAGAAACTCAATCATTGGCCTGAACCGCGTGAAAACAATCGCCGAAGATCATGGCGTCACCATTTGCATGGAACTCTTGAATAGCAAAGTGGATCACAAGGATTACATGTGCGATCACACCGCGTGGGGCGTGCGCGTGATGCAAGAAGTAAATTCACCCCGCGTGAAGCTTTTGTATGACGTGTATCACATGCAGATTATGGAAGGCGACCTGATTCGCACCATCACGCACAACATCAACAGTATCGGTCACTTCCATACCGGCGGAGTGCCCGGACGCCATGAGCTCGACAATACCCAGGAAGTGCAGTGGGATGGCGTGATGCGTGCCATCGCCGCAACGAACTTCGCCGGCTACGTGGCCCATGAGTTCATCCCAACCCGCGATCCGCTCACTTCCTTACGCGAAGCGGTAGATCTGTGCGATGTCTAAACAGAAACAGAACAGCGGCAATTCCGTTGCCTTAAGCCATCCAGGAAATAATCTGTGGGAGCGTAACGGCTGACGTGGACACCGTTCCGCGAGGCGCGGACGGGGAAACCGCCACTGCCTCTTTATGATTCTCAAACCACACCAAAAATAAAGATGTCTCCGAGCCCGGCAATCGCTGCTGGTTGATCCAGTTGTAATAAGCGCCAATGTCCGCGTCCAGCAGCGAGCCCATTGGATCCAATTCCACGGGTCCCCGGCTCGGCGATAGAAGTTGATTCATCGGCTTCTGGCGTTGTCGCGGCGCAAAGCGCACCAACAAAGTAAGTGGTTGAGCGCGGCGCAGCGCTTCACGAGCGGTCCATTGCACGAAACTTGTGCTGAAAATCTGCGTGCCCGAGCCCTCGGTCAACAGCTTCACCTGAAAACGCGCAAGCACGGGATCAACAGATTTGCTCATTCCCAATTCTTCAGGACGCATTCGCGCCATGACCGTACGTAACGCCTCCGGGCCCATTCCAGTTTTCTGCGTCTCCCCTTGCATTTTTGCCAGCAGTTCAGCGCGCGCGGGAGCCAACGTATCGTAGGAGACGCAGGTAATCGCCGGATCGTGAGGCACCTCCTGGCCCCCATCCACATACCAGTGCGCGTACGGAATTGGATTTGCCTTATTTCGAGAAGCTACTGCCTCAAGCAAACCGGGAACGCCATTTTCAGGATTAACGCCAGTAAAATACACTCCATGAGGCCGCAATTTTCGAAACAACGGTTCTTCGGTACCATCCACTCCCTGTCCAATAATCGCGATGCCAAGCCGCGGTATAGGCGGAGGGTCAGGCGGCATTGCGACGCGCAAGCGTTCCGCATACCCGAGTGCTGCGTTGCGGAACGCGTCCATCTGGTGCGTGGTCCAAAGGTGAGCTGACAATTGCTCCACGAACTGCGCGGGAGAGTTCACCCAATCCATTTGTTCGAGCTTCGAAGAAACTTGAATCTCGGCAAAACTGCTGAACCAAACCTTCGTGTCTTCCGCGGAAAGGGAATGCAAACTCGCAAGTTCCTTCTCCAGCGTCTTGCGTTCCGCGGGAAACTTGAAATCGTATTCAATCGCTTCCCGCAACAGATTCGGCAAAAAGCTCAGTGGCAGCCGCTGAAAGGTCCCGAGGTATTCTACGGCGAGCTTCCGAGCCTCCGCAGGATAAGCGTCGAATTGTTCGGGTTTGAGGTCCGCGGGGAGCATGGCGATTACAACAGTTCCGGAATTGGCTTGCCGTGCGCAAGCGCGGGCGAAAATCCCATCATCGAGCCGATCGTCGGCACAAGGTCGGTGCTGTCCAATCGCCGGTCGAACACCACGCCTTGGCGAATACCGGGACCAAGTGCCATCATCCACGTCGTCCGCGACAAAGCGTCCCCAGTGCGATGGTGCTGAAAACCATTGCCGCCCGCGTCTTCATCCGCATCCCTCCCAAAATCGGGCAGGATGAACAGCGTGGTCTTCCCGGCATATTCCGGGTCGGACTCAATGGCCTTCCAAAGTTCTGCGCACAGGCGATCGGTCCGCCGTATACCCTCGATGTACAGCGAATAAGCCCCCGCGTGAGCAATGTCGATGTCGTGCATCGTCACCCACAGCAGGCTGGGCGCCAGTTGCTTCATCAACTGGCGCACCAGGTAAACGGAAAGTTCGTCCGGGCTCGACAACGTGCGCGCGTGACTTTTGAAATCGTCCACGGAAATCTTCAGCAGGTTTTCCATCTGCGCCAGTTCAAACGTGTTTCCGCCGAGTTCCGGCGCGAACAATGGAGTCTCATAGCTGTCGCGAAGCAGGTGGCCGTAGTCCGCGCTGCTGGATGTAGCTGCCGACAAAAGATATTTCGGCAAAATGACCCTCGCTCCCCACCCCGGCCCAAACAACCGATTGTCGCTTTCTCCGATGCGGTTGAAACCGTTGCTCGGAGCGACCACCCAGGCATCCGAAGCGGGCCGCTTCAAATCTTTGCGGAAATACTCAAAAACTGTCGGCGATTCCGGAGGGAGCGAAGCAAAATTATTTATGGTTTCGTACACGCCCGTCGCGAGGCTTGCGGTCGCCACATAATGGCCCAAAATCCCGCGATTCACGATTTGCGCAAAAAATGTGGATTGCGGGATCAGCTCGCGCACCAGGTGAGGAATATTCTCCTGGCCTTCCGGAGCAAATGTCTCCTGGTCGCGCGCCCCGCCACCAAACGTAATCACAACAACTTTCCGCTTGGATAGAGGAGTTGCGGCGTAGGCCAGCGGACTGCCATGCAGCAGCGTACTTCCAAGCGCCAACCCGGCCGAAGCGCGCAGAAATTCGCGGCGGCTGAATGCAAGTTGCTGGGAAAGTTCTCCGGAAGTAGCTGAGGTCCCACGGAACGGCCCGGTGAAACCGTTCACAGCGGTAACTGGCGAGCGCGAGTTCATAGCAAACTCATCGATTTCCGTCCAAGCTATGCTCCAGTAAAACCAAAGTCAAGCAGCGCGAGCGAAACAAAATTTATGGCTTCGCCTGCGCGTCCTGCTTCTCGGAGTAAACGAATTGCCGCACTTCTGCCCGCTGTTTATCGAGGTCCGACAGGTGCTGCTCATTCAACTGCTGGTAAACCTTCAGCTCTTCCTGCGCGCGGTCCTTTTCCCCCACGTGAACATAAGCTTGTGCCAGTCGGTAATGCGCGTCCGCCAAATCTGGATTGAGCTCACGCGCTCGCACATATTCCGGGATAGACTCCACATATTTGCGCTGGTCCGAATAAAGGTTGCCCAGTTGAAGGTGTGCCTCCGCCAGGCCAGGCTCAAGCGCGACCGCTTTTTTCAACAAAGATTCGATTTGCCCCAGATCGAGATTCGGGTCCTGTGATCTCTTGCCCTTCCAAATGCTCATCGCGTAGTAATACACGGCCTGTCCGCTCTGCGGCTGAAGCTCGGAAAACCGTCGAAAGCACTCAATCACCTCGTCGGCCTGGCTTGGCGAACTGTCAAACGCCCGCGACAGAAACGCGTAAGCACGCGGATCCTTCGGATCCAGTTCCGCCCCACGCACCAAAGACTTCACCGCCTCGTCATACTTGCCTAGGGAATACAAAGCCATCCCCAATCCTATGGCCAAGCGCGCCGAATTCGGGTAGCGGCTCGTGCCTTCACGGAAAACCTCAACAGCGGGTTCAAGCGTCCGATGGATCAGCAATTCGCTTCCCCAATCGAAAATATTGCTCTCGCTGGGCTCCATGTGCGCGGCAGTCTGGAATTCATTGGCGGCGCCCACGAAGTTGCCATCCTTCTCCTCCACCTCTGCCAGCAGGTTGTGCAATTCAGCCGTGTCCTTCCGGGCCTCCAGATCGTGGATCAACCTTTGCGCGTCCGCCGTCCGCCCGCTCAGCAGGTAGTCCAAAGACAAGTCATAGCCGTTGTCATAAGACGAGGGATCAATCTGCTGTGCGCGCTCGAGAAACGGCAAGGCCTCTGCATCCTTATTAGAGCGCACGTAGAACTCGCCAAGATTGTGATTGGCGTCGTAGTCCCCGGGGCTGAGCGCAGCGGCTTTCTTGAACTGCTGTTCCGCGAGCTCCGTCTTCCCGAGCCGCAGCAAATTGTTCGCATAATTGGTCCGTGCTGAAGCGGAATCGGGCTTCAGACGAACGGCTTTTTCCAGGTGGTCGTTTGCCCTGTCGTTTCGCGATTGGGCCGCATAAACCAATCCCAGCAGCTCCTGTACTTCGAAACTATCCGGCACCTCGCGCACAATCTCTTCGAGTTGCGCAGCCGCTTCCGGATATTTTCCGGCCTCGTATTGCGCCACGGCTTCCTTGAATTCGTGGTCCAGGTCCGTTTTCTGCGACCTGGCTCGGGGAGCTGCGATGACACACGTCGCGACAATCAGTACTGCGCGCGCCATAAACCAATGCCCTAAAGTCACAATGTTTGGATGGTATCACCGCTCCGCCACAACAGAATCAGGTCCTGCGGAGGCCGGCGAAGGGCGCTTCGAGAAAAGCGCCCTTCCCGGTGGGGTGTAAGGGTCGACTACCAGTAAAACTTCAAAGCAAATTGGATCTGCCTTGGATCGTACGGAGAATCGCGAGTCGAGCCGATTTCGCCAAACGTCGAGCTGTTGTAATTTCCCGAGTTCGGGACAGCCACAACGCCGTTGCCACCAAAATTCGGGGCGCTAAAATTCGGATGGTTGGTAATGTTAAAGAACTCCGTGCGGAATTGCAGGTATCTGGTTTCCGTGATCGGGAAGTTCTTAAAGATTGAAAAGTCCAGTCGATGGTATCCGGGCCCTGGCAGTTGCGTCAGCCCTCCCAGCGCGGCAATCCCCGTCAAGGGCAGGCATCCGGCCGGTGTCCCGGGAGTTGGCACGCCTCCCGCCCCGAGCACGCAAGGCTGGGTGAACGCTTTCGGATTGCCGAACCAGCTCAACAAACCATTCGAGTCTGTATGCAACCCGAGGGCCAGCGATTGGCCCGGCACTAGCAGGTCGCCGCAGGCCACTCCGGAAGCGGTAGGTGATGGGCAAGATAATGTGATCGGTTGTCCGTCTTGCAATGTCAGGATCCAGTTTATTGCCCACCCGCCAACGACTTGGTTTTTCCATCCCGAGGCGTCGGATGCAAATTTCTTGCCCCTTCCAATGGGGAGTTCGTATCCGCCGCTGAAGTGGAACACGTTGCGTATGTCAAAAGGAGCCAAGCCATAATCCGCATGGATTCCTATGCCGGGAACGTAGGGAGCCCGGTAACCGTTGATGTTGTTCGCGCCGGAATTGCCAATGCTTCCGTCGTTCAGCAGGTCGTGTGCATCCGTGAGGGTCTTCGAATAAGTATAGTTAGCCAGCAGGTTCAGCCCGCCACCAAACCGTTTTTCGATCTGCGTTTGCAGTCCGTTATAGCCGCTGTTTCCCTCCGTCTGCGCCAGGCTCCCACCAAAACCAAAATCCGGGAAGGGCACGAGGCTGGCTTCCGCAGTATTCACAGGCGCAATGGTGGAGGGCAAATTGTTGTTCGGGAAGACCTCTAAATGGCGCGCCTGAGATGAAACGTAGGCCGCCTGCACCGCGATGGTGGGGCTAAGTTGATATTGCATCGTTAAATTGCCGCCCATCGAGTAGGGCGTCTGGTAATTGAACTGAATTCCGCGCAATTGCAGTCCGCTCGCATTTACTGTCAACGGGTTGAGCGAAGTGCACGAGAAACCGGTTTCAAACGTAGCCACATTTCCCGGACCAGCCGTGGTGCAACCCGGGAACGTAATTGGCGTCACCGTATTTGCCGGCACAAAGTTGAAATCGAACTGGAACGGATAACTTTCTCCAAGGTTCGGCGAGTATCCGCGATTCTCAAATCCGTCGTAGAAGATGCCCCAGCCGCCTCGAACCACCAATTTCGAAGTTACCTGGTAGGCAAAGCCGACCCGCGGCGCAAAATTCGTCTTCTGCGAATTTCCAAGCCCGCCTCCGTAAGCATTCGTGATCGCCAGATTTATCCCATCCTGTGTTAACAGCGACAGGAAACTGGGTGACAAGTTATTCGCGTTTGGTCCCTTAGGAATCAGGTAAGCCGGCCCACCCAGAGGCGCACCGGTCGGAACAAAGTTCGCCTGGTTCCCATGCAGGTCGGACACCAACCCGAAGAAGTCATAACGCAGTCCAAGGTTGATCGTCAATTTGGAAGTGATCTTCCAGTCGTCATTGCCGTAACCACCGTAGTAGTTCTTGCCGTCATCCGTCAGAAATATGTTGGAGACGTAGACGTTGCTGGAACCGCCCACATAGTTGATGCCGCCCGGCACCGTCGAAAGAGTAGGAGTCAATAGAAAGTCCGCGCGGCCGGTATTCCCGGACGTTCCGGCCGGGATATCCGTGAAAGCCCCGTTGTAATCGTACTCACCGTGAGACCAGGGTGGCTGCAGGGTGGTGAACTTCACGTGCTGCCATTCAAACCCCATTTTGAATGTGTGCTTGCCATAAATCTTGGTCACGTCGTCGGTCAGCTGCAACGTCTGGCTAGTCTCATTCGAGGGTAGGAACGAGTTGCTTCCCAAGGTTGAGAGTCCATTAATTCCAAAGGCGGGAAGCCCGCCGTTCAAATTGCCTTGTGGAACGTCCTGAATCCCGTACTCTGCGGGTATTCCTTCTTGGCTGGCCACTGGTCCGGAACGCGTAGTGTGCAGATAGTTGAAGCCGACGCGTGCCTCATTAATCAGCGTGGGAGAAAACGTATGCGTATAGCCAAGAGCTGTGTTCTGGGCTAATGCGGTTTGATTACCTTGCTGGAACGCGCCGCCATCCGCAATGCCGCCGAAGATGCCAGGAATAAATTGCGGATCGTCTACGTAGTCAAACCGGAAGAAAAGCTGATTGTGTTCAGTGATGTTTGCATCCATGCGCGTGTCAAACCCGTTGCGGTGCTCATCCAATTTCGGCGAATTCGCATAGTTGTTGAACAGGTTCCCATTCGTCGGATTCGGATAAAGATTCAAAAGCTTCACGGCGTTTGGATCCAACCGTCCCACAGGTAACTGGTTCAATTGGCAAGCTGCGATGTTGATCCCGGTGAAGTTCACTGTATTCGCCGGGCATGACCCGGTACCGACGTCTCCGAAGGGATTGCGAACATACCCGGTGGACGTCGCCACCAGTCCCGTGACCGGATCGACCGCTCCAGCGGTTACGGCTCGTGTGGTTGCCGGATCAAAAATAGTGCCCAACGGGAAGATGCGGCCGAGAGCATCAGTCACCGCCGAAGGGCACGCGGTGCCCGGCGACCCCGAAAGACAGGCGGCAGGATTTTGACCGGTGATCAAATCAGCAAAGTTTGTGTAACCGCTGGTTCGCTCGGCTGTCGTGGGCACATTGCCCGTCAAAATCGTCCCTTGAATTCGCCGTAAGCCTTCATAGTCCCCGAAGAAGAACAATTTATTGCGACCGTTGATGATATGGGGAATGATCACCGGGCCACCCGCGGTCACGCCAAACTGGTTCTGGCGAAGTTCGCCCTTGGGGACATCGCCTGCATTTTCAAAGAAGTCAGCGGCGTCCAGCTTATCGTTGCGGAAAAATTCCCAAGCGGAACCGTGAAAATCGTTCGTCCCGGATTTCATCGTGGCATTCAAGACCGCCGCGCCCGATCGGCCAAACTCCGCGCTGAAGTCCGAAGTTTGCACCTTAAACTCCTGAATGGCATCGACAGGAGGAAGCACCACGAAGTTCGTCCCGTTCAGGAAGTCGACGGTGTCGGAGTTGTTGTCAATGCCATCCAGCAGGTAGTTATTCTGCGATGGCCGCAGGCCATTGGCGGCAAATGCGCCCGTCTCGGCGTTTCCGCGTGTGTCCGCTTGAGGCGTATTCACTCCCGCCGCGAGTTGTGCCAGAAACGTGAAATTCCGCCCGTTCAGCGGAAGGTCGTTCACACTCTTCGAATCGACCACCTGCCCGACCGCGGCATTCTGTGATTCCAACAGCGGCGGAGCCGCGGATACCTCGACCGACTGCGTGACACTGCCCGGCCGCATCGTGAAATTCTGCACAACGCTGGCGCCGATGTCGACCACGACCCCGCTGGCCGTCATCGTCTGAAACCCTTGCGACCCGACTTCCAGTTTGTAGCTGCCAATCCTGACGGGCGAGAACTTGAACACGCCGTCGGAGCCGGTAGTCGTAGTGAGACTAATCCCCGTTCCTTCGTTGGTCAGCGTAGCCTTCGCGCCGCTGATCACCGCTCCCGTCTGATCCGTGACTGTGCCGATGATGGAACCGGTATCCATCTGCCCGAACACAGGTCTTGGGCCCAGCAACAACAGTGCCGCGGCAAAAAGAAGCGATAAACTCAGGACCCGGATAGAGATCTCTCGAGCGTTCATGCCTAACCCCCCAGAAGTTCTTCTTTTCGGCAAGCCGCAATATCTCGACAGAATGAAAACCTGCGCAACGTCCCGCGAAAACCCCAGCAATAGACATCGCAGGATCGGCCGCGCGAGGATTCGCGGCGCCGTTCCTGTCGCAAAAGAAAAAAATACCCAGAGGGATTCCACAACCCCCAGACCAGGCACCCCAACAAAACAACTTAACCGCTTAACCTTGTTCCGCACTAATACACACACTTTTGCATGGTGTCAAGCGTTTTTTTTCATTTATACTTTGTTTCCCGCGCCACAGAATCTCTCCAGTGGCGATTGTTCGCATCGATTGGTCGAGGACAGGGCTCAATTATGGGTTTGACGATTCGAGAGGTTGCCAAGGCTTCCGGTGTATCGACAGCGACCGTCTCGAATGTCTTGAACAAGACCGGGAAAGTCGGAAGAAAAACAAAAGATCTCGTTCTCTCTACCGTCAAGCGCCTCGGATATCTGCCCAACATACACGCTCGGCGCCTGGCTTCGCGCGATACGCGCACACTGGGAATTATCGTATCCGACATCGAAAACCCCTTTTTCCCTGAAATAATCAAGAGTTTCTTGTCTCGCACGCGGCAGCTAGGCTACGAAGCGATTTTGAGTGACACGAATTATGATCCGCGGCGCACGCAAGAAGCCGCCACGCGCATGATGGCTCACAATGTCAGCGGAGTCGCGATCATGACTTCCGAAATCAGCGCGCGGCTGATCAACGAATTGGCGCGCAGAAAAATCGCCGTGACGTTTCTGGATCTCGCGCCAGCCCGTGGATACGTCAGCACCTTAAGAATCGACTATGCTTCTGGCATCGAGCAAATTGTGAAATACCTGCACGGGGAAGGACACCAAAAAATTGCTTTTGTCGCCGGCCGCCCAAAGCTCAAGTCGAACATCGCCCGATTGGAAGCCTATGAAAAAGCCATGACCGCCTTGGGGTTGGAGCCAGGGCCGGTCTTGCACGGCGACCTGCGCTTCGAAGGAGGACTCGCAGCGGGACTGGCCATTGCGAAAATGTCTCCGCGGCCCACAGCGGTGATGGCCGTCAACGATCTGACGGCGGTGGGCGTGATGAAAGGCCTGACCTCCATGGGCTGCCGGATTCCTCAGGATATTTCCGTAACCGGATTCGATCGGACCAGGCTCGCGGAATATAGCAATCCCTCCATCACGACCGTCGATATCCACCGCGATTTGCTTGGACGCATGGCCGCCGATGTTCTGCACGAACTGTGCAGCTCCACCGATCCGCACGGAAAGAAATACGAAATCTCCGCGGAACTAGTGATAGGGCATTCTTCGGGCCCTGCGCATTCGTCGTGAATCCTCGCAAACTCACTCCTGCCGTCTGGTTAGACGCAATGCCCTCTGGGTGTTAGCATCGGAACCTCGGCACGAGAAAGTGCGAGAACATTCGAAGATGCGGCGTAGCCGGCACGGAATTCAGAAAATCTCTCGCCGAGCCTTCTTGGGCAGGATGCGCTGGGCGCCCATGCTGTTTATTCCGGCTCCTCTCCAGTCCGTAATGCCGCGATGGATAGAAACTCCCGCTTTCGGTGAAAAAAACTCTGCCTTCCCCTTCGCCGAACCCCGCTTTACGCCTCACTACCCGAAAAAATCTCCCCTTGATGATCTGATGCGCTATGTAGCTCCGGGCACGGACGAGTACATCACGGAAAAATACTCCAGCGAAATCGCGCAGTTGCTCGCTGATTGGGCAAAAGAACTTAGATTCAGCCCGCCCGCACTAAGCTCGCTCGGCACAATTCTCGACGCCTCGCTTCAATCGGCCCCTTTAGTCCCCACCGAACAGAACAAACTGCGCGCGGAGTACGGCATTGAAGTGGTCCGAAGAAAATTCAATGGCACGCCAGCACAAGGTCGCGATTCTTTTCTCAAGGAAATGCAAACTTACCTGGCGCCTTTCACTCGCATCGACACCGCCGAATTTCAGATCACGAGAATCGAAGAAACCAAAAGTTCCCCGCTGACGCTTTCCGTCGACATTCGTTATGACTTCGTCGGAATGACCGCGAACGATGTCCGCGAAGAACGTATTGGATTTTGGCAGACCGAATGGTCGCGAACCGGTTCGGACGGCTGGCGCGGCCTCCAATGGAGGGCCACCGAGGAAACCCTCAGTCGCGCCCGCCCCCCCATGTTCCTGGATGTAACGTCGCAAGCTCTCGGTCACTTGGATTCCTATCAGCGCCAACTCGCCCACGGCGTCGACGACTGGCGCACAGTTCTCGACGGCGCCTCCGGCATTGACGTATACGGAAACACGGGCCTCGCGACTGGCGATTTCGACAACGACGGATTTGATGATCTCTATATTTGCCAGCCGCCGGGACTTCCCAATCGTCTCTACCGCAATCACGGTGACGGAACATTCGAAGATGTAACCGAGTCCGCCGGTGTCGGCGTACTCGATGGAACGGCCTGTGCGCTATTTGCGGATTTCGACAACAAAGGCCTTCAGGATCTCTTGGTGGTGTGCTCCACCGGCCCTTTGCTGTTCGTGAATCAAGGAAACGGCAAATTTTCCGTGAAGCGGGATGCATTTCATTTTAAGAATCCCCCCGCGGGAACATTCACCCATGCCGCGGTCGCCGATTACGACCACGACGGCCGCCTGGATATTTACTTCTGCCTTTACAACTACTACAGCGGCCTCGATCAGTATCACTATCCCGTTCCCTATTTTGATGCGCGCAACGGACCGCCAAACTTCCTGTTCCACAACGAAGGAAACGGCATCTTTCAAGACCGCACAGAAGCTGCCGGACTGAATGTCGACAATGATCGTTACAGCTTCACGTGCATCTGGGGCGACTACAATTCCGACGGGTGGCCGGACTTGTACGTTGTAAATGATTTTGGCCGCAACAATCTGTACCGCAACAAAGGAGACGGAACGTTCGTCGCGGTTTCCGACGACTCGCAAGCCAACGAACCCGGCGCCGGCATGAGCGCTTGCTGGGTGGATTTCGACAACGACGGCAAACAGGACATTTACGCCGCGGGAATGTGGGTAGCGGCTGGGATGCGCGTTTTTCGACAGCCGAATTTTCATGCGAACGATTCGGAACAAATCCGTGCGCTGTACAAACGGCACATGATCGGCAATTCGTTGTATCGCAATGACGGCAACGGTCATTTTCAAAATGTGGCTGCGCACGCGGGAGTCGAAATGGGCCGCTGGTCATGGTCCACCGACGCATGGGACTTCGACCATGACGGCTATCAGGATCTCTATATCGCCAACGGTTACATTTCCGGTCTCGGCGAACGCGACGTCTCCAGTTTTTTCTGGCGGCAGGTCGTTGCCAAATCGCCTTGGAACGCAACGCCTTCGGAAAATTATGAGCGCGGTTGGAATGCGATCAACGAATTAATCCGCTCGGACGCCACCTGGAACGGTTCCGAAAGAAACGTGTGTTACCTGAACAATCGGGACGGCACGTTTTCCGATGTCTCCGGCAGCGTCGGCCTCGATTTCCTCGATGACAGTCGCGCGTTCGTGCTCGCGGATCTCGACCACGATGGGCGCTTGGAAATCATCCTGAAAAACCGCACCGCTCCCCAGGTCCGAGTTCTGCGAAATGCGATGACGGATCTCGGCAACTCGGTCGCCTTCCGTTTGCAGGGAAAAAAGAGCAACCGTGACGCGATTGGCGCTGCGATCACGATTGAAGCCGGTGGGCATCCACAGACAAAACTGCTGCAGGCCGGTTCTGGATTTTTGTCGCAGCATAGCAAAGAGATTTTCTTCGGCCTCGGCACCGCGGATAACGCGTTCCGCGCCACTATTTGCTGGCCAAGCGGTCTAACACAAGTCCTGGATAAATTGCCCGCCAACCATCGAATCGAAATCCAGGAAGGGCAACCAGACTTTCGCGCCAAACCATTTGCCAGTGCCTCCGTCGCATATGAACGCCAGAGTAAGTCACCGCCCCAGGAACACGTACCCAGTTCGCTGGAAACCTGGCTCATTCAGCCCATGCAAGCCCCGGACTTTTCTCTGCCGGATTTAAAGGGAGACACGAAGCAACTCGCCACGCTCCGAGGCCAATTCGTTCTTCTTCACCTCTGGAGCACCACTGCATCCTCTTGCGCTGATCAGTTGCGCCTCCTGCAAAAAGAACAAGCAAACCTGACATCAGCGGAAGTTCACATCCTCTGCGTCAATTTAGACAATCCAGAAAACGCCGAGGCGCTTCGGGCACTCGTCGCTCGTGAACAATTGTCACTCCCAATGGTCGTAGCCACCGAAGAAGTAGCTGGCATTTACAATCTTGTTTTCCGCTACATGTTCGATCGCCGCAGAGACCTCGCCTTGCCAATCTCATTCCTCCTGAATCGTGAAGGCGCAATCGTAAAGGTGTATCAGGGACCGCTGCAGCCTGCAGGTTTGCTGAACGACGTCCGCTCGATGCCCAAGACCAGCGCGGATTTTCAGCACAAGGCGCTCCCCATGGCCGGGCAGTTGTTCTTCGAGGAATTTCAGCGAAATGATTTCACATACGCTGTCGCATTGTTCCAGCGCGGTTATTTGCAGGCAGCCACGGATGCTTTCAAGCAAGTCATCGCAGCTCACCCGAATAATCCTGAGGCCTACTACAATCTAGGCACTCTCTACCTGATGAAAACCGCGCTGCCGGACGCAAGAAGTTATCTCGAACAAGCGTTGCATCTCAGGCCGGAATATGCGGAAGCCTGGAACAACCTCGCGATGGTCTCCGCCCAGCAAAACCAGACCGCGGAAGCGATCAACGATTTCCAAAAAGCCCTCCAGCTGAGGCCCTCATACGTCACAGCGCTCCTCAACTTTGGGAATTTGCTGCGCAGAAAAGGAAACTTCGACGAAGCGAAACAATTGCTCTTGCGCGCGCTCGAATCCGGCCCGGAAAACGCCGACGTCAACTACAGCGTCGGGATGCTCTACGCGCAGCAGAACCAACTTCCAGAAGCCGCGCAGTTTCTTCAGAAAGCGGTGGCGTTGCGCCCCGATTACGTGGATGCCCTGAATAATCTAGGCGTTCTCCTGGTCCGTCAGGGCCAGTATCCCGAAGCCAAAACCAAACTCGAAACTTGCATCCAGGTTGCTCCGCAATTTGATCAGGCCTATCTGAATCTGGCCCGCCTCTACGTAGTATTGAACGACAAGCAAAAAGCCAGAGAAGTATTGCAGGACTTACTGCGCCAGCAACCGGAGCACAAATTAGCCCGACAGACATTGGAAATGCTAAATTGAGTTTCATCCGGCACCATTTCGTCGCAATCGCGCGCAGAGGAGGGGCGCTCATGTCCGCTTGGAGATTCGCTCCTTATCCAGGAGGACGAAAAGCAAAGGCGCGCCGGCTTAGCACCCTGCTTGCTTTGGTCGCGATTTCCTTCGCCACTCGGGAAGCAGCAGCACAACAGCCAGCTCCAACAATACCACCCGCGCACTCATCCTCCAAAACTCTCTCCCCCTTCGGGGACGCTGAAGCATTCCTTCAGCAAGGCAAATTGGAGGAGGCCAAGGACCGGCTTCAGGAGGAGTTGCGACAAAACCCCTCCAAAGCCGATGGTTATGGCCTTCTTGGCCTTGTCTACACCGCCGAAAAGAATTACGCGGACGCGCTCATCGCCTTTCAACAGGGATTGAAACTCAATCCAAAATCCACGGGAATTCGCAACGATATGGGCAATCTGTACGTGCTTCAGGGAAATCTCGATCAAGCCGAGAAAGAATTTCGCGAAGTCCTGCGCCTGAGCCCGGCGGATCCCGCCGGCAATTACAATCTCGGCGTGGTCCTTCTAGCGAAGAAACATCCTGCCGATGCGGCTCTCTGCTTCCAGCGCGTCCATCCGCCAACCATCGCTTCGCGGTTCAGCCTCACAAAGGCCTATCTGGAATCGGGAAAAACCGCCGACGGGTTGCGAATCGCCAAGGAGCTGTCCGCCCTACACAAAGACAACGTTCAGCTGCATTTCACTTTAGGCGTAATGCTCGCCACCGAAAAGCAAAACCATGCAGCGCAATTCGAGTTGGAACAAGCCGATGCCTTGCAGCCACAGACGTTCGAAATTCTGCACAACCTCGGCGGAATTTATCTACAAAACGGTGAGCTTGCGAAAGCTGAAGTGATGTTGAAACGGGCGCTGAAGCTCAAGCCCGATTCAGCGGAAACTTTGTATCTTCTTGGGCAGGTCTACACGCAGGAGTCCAAGCCGGTGGACGCGTTGGATCAACTCGTCCGTGCCCACAAGCTTGCGCCTGAAAATACAGACGTCATCTATTCGTTGGCACGCGTGAGCATGTCTCAGAATTATTACGAAGACTCCATCCCCCTGCTCGAATCCGGTTTGAAAATTGCTCCAGAGCGTACAGACCTCCATGCAGCGCTAGGTGAAAGCTATTTCATGTCTGGCAAGGTGGGCAAAGCGATCGAAGAATTCAAGCATTTGATCGAGTTGGACCCTTCGGCAGGCTCGTATGCATTCCTTGGACTCTGCTACCGCCAGCTCGGACGGTTCGACGAAGCGCGCAAATATTTTGAGGAAGGGCTGAAGAAAGATCCTCACAACGGTGCCTGTCTCTTCAATATGGGCTATATCGAAGAGCGCCAGGGAAACCACGCCGCAGCGGAGCATTATTTTCAGGAAGCCCTGCAAGTCAGCCCCGATCAGGCGGATGCGTTGCTGGAACTGGCAAACCTGCGGATAACGCAAAAGAAATTCGAAGAAGCTGAAGAATTGCTTCGAAAATTCATCCGCGTTGCCCGTTCGCCGGCTCCGGGCTATTACAAACTCGCGATGGTCGAGCGCAGTTTGCATCAATCCGAAGCCGCGCAACGGGATTTAAACGTATTCCAAACGCTATCCAAGAACACTTCGACGGGGCCACATCCCTACCAGCATCTCTTTGATTATCTCGACAACCGCTCGAATCTTTCCGGCACGCAGAAAGCGGAACTCGATCTCACGGAGCTCGCCAACCAAATCCAGAAAAATCCCGACCAGCCCGAAAACTTATATCTACTCGCGGAAGGCTATCTAAAACTGGGCAAAGTAGACGATGCTCGCAAAGCTTTGGCCCAGATCGATCAGTTGAGCGGCGGAGATTTCCGCACGGAGACCGGCGTCGGCGTTCTCCTCGCGCGCTACCATTCGTACGACGATGCCATCCAGCATTTTCAGGCCGCGCTCAAAGCGAATCCTGATTCCGACGACGTGAAGTTCGATCTAGCCAACGCCTATTTTCGACAACGTCAGTACGCCCAGGCGCTCGAGATTGCTCAGCAAGTCTCCGACAAAGGTCAGCAGGACGATGCATATCTCTCGCTGGTCGCTGACATCAAGGCGCATCTAGGTCAAACGGCGGAAGCTGAACAAATTTTCAGGAACGCCATTCACAGGAATCCGGACAACGACCAGTATTATTTGTCCGTCACGCTGCTGCAGCTCAGGCAAAATGACGTAACCGGCGCCGAGAAAACTTTGCAGGAAGGTCTGGCGCGAATGCCCAGCTCGGGAAAACTCCTCTGGGGCCAAGGCCTGGTCGCGGTGATGCAGGGCAAGACGGCCCAGGCTGCGCAGCGTCTCGAACAAGCGGTGGATTTGCTGCCGGAGTGGGTCGGCAGCTATTCCACTTTGGGCGTTTTCTACTATCAGACCGGGCAACTCGACAAAGCCAAGGAAGTTCTCGACCGCTTTAAGGGAAATAACACCGGCGGCGTGCTCGATGTCGACAAGATTCACGAAGCTCTTGAAAAAGCCCCGCCCATGCCACGTGTGGTGAATGAACCCATGCCCACCGCCTCCAGGCAACAACTCTTGCAATTCGCGCTTTCCATGGCCGATCGCACATTGTAACGCGCTGAAGAGTGCAGAGTGATGCTAAGTTGAGGGCGCTGCAGCCAGGCGCTAGAATCAAAATCTGTTCTGTGGCTGGAAGAGAAAAGACAGGCAGGCACTTGGGTTCCTCGACAAAATATTTTGCCCTCCTCGCACTGAGTGCCGGTCTCAGCGCCGCAATATTTCTCAACGCGCAAGGAATGCATCCTGAAAAGCAGCACGACGCGTCAATCACCGTGCGCTTCACGGATATTCGCAAGTCCGCCGGAATCACCTTCCAGCAGGATTCCACGCAGACGGAAGAAAAGTATTACCTGGAGACCATGGGCGCCGGTGTAGCGTGGCTCGATTACGATCAGGACGGCCTGATGGATCTTTTTTTCGTGCAATCGGCCGCCACCGATGCTTACAAAGCATCGCACCCCTTGCGTTGCGCGCTCTATCACAATAATGGCGACGGCACTTTCACCGACGTAACCGAAAAGGCGGGCTTGGCTGGCGAAGGGCATTACGGTCAAGGCGTGGCAGTCGGCGACTTCGACAACGACGGCTACCCCGATTTATACGTGACCGGATACAGCAACGCGATTCTTTATCACAATAACGGCGACGGCACCTTCACCGACGTCACCAGCAAGAGCGGCGTCGCGGACCAGGGCCAGTGGTCCACTAGCGCCGGATGGTTTGACTACGACAAGGATGGCTATCTGGACCTGATCGTCACCAACTACATCGACTGGAGTCCAAAGAACAATATTTGGTGCGGCGATCATCGACCCGGTTACCGCGCCTATTGCCATCCCGGAAATTACAAAGGGCAAAAAACAAAACTGTTTCACAACAACCATGATGGAACCTTTACGGATGTGAGCGACGCGTCGGGTGTCGGCAAACCGGAATCCAAGGGAATGGGCGTAGTGTTGGCCGACTTCAACAACGATGGGTGGACCGACATCGCTATCGCCAATGATACCTGGCCAAATTTTCTTTTTCTAAACAAGCACGATGGAACCTTTGAAGACGTGTCGCTCATTTCCGGTCTCGCTGCCAGCGAAGACGGCCGCTACGAAGCGGGCATGGGCATCGACGCCGCGGACGTAGATCGCGACGGCTGGCAGGATGTGTACATCACGCATTTGGATTTCGAGTTGAATCGCCTCTATCACAACAATCACAACGGCACCTTTAATGACGTAACCTATGACTCCGGCATCGGAAACAAAGTCATGCAGCTCAGCGGCGTTGCCATGAAGTTCATGGATTACGATAACGATGGCTGGCCCGATATTTTGCAGGCAAACGGCGCCATGGTAGACAACGTCCAGCTGTATCACAGCGAAGTCACTTACAAAGAGCCGTTGTTGATGTTTCGAAACGTCGGCAAAGGCCAGTTCGAAAAAGTTTCCGAAGCGCTCGGCCCCGATTTCATGAAGCCCATTGCCGGCCGCGGTCTCGCCACTGCGGACTTCGATAATGACGGCGATCTCGACATCGCCGTTAATGTTCGCGGAGATTATCCCGAAGTCCTACGCAACGACGGCGGAAACGCCAATCATTGGCTGGAAGTCCTGCTGATCGGCACGCGCTCCAATCGCGACGGCGTCGGCGCGTCGTTGAAATTGACCACCGAAGGCTTCGTCGAAGTAGAGCAGGCAAAGGGCGGCATGAGTTACATGTCCGCAAGTGATCCCCGAATTCACTTTGGCCTCGGAAAGCGCACCAAAATTGACTCGCTGGAAATTACCTGGCCCAGCGGCCAAGTGGATCGCCTGACGAATGTGCCCACGGACAAAATCATCGCGGTAAAAGAAGGTACGGGAATTGTGCCGAAGAACTTCCCTAAGGTGCCCAGCCGATGACGATGCGATCCGGCCGCCGGCGATTCCTTGGTACCTCTGCTGTCGCCCTCGGCGCAACTTTGCTCGACGCCCTTACTACGCCCATCTGGAGATGGAATCGTTCCGCAATTCTTCAAGCTGAGACAATTCCCAAAGCGGCCGCCGCTTCGCCAGTCACCTTCGTCGATGTAGCGCGCGAAGCAGGCCTCACCGCTCCCAATGTTTGGGGCGGCCTGGATCACAAGCGCCTCATCATTGAAGCAAAAGGCAGTGGTCTTGCTTTTTTCGATTACGACGGCGACGGCTGGCTGGATATCAACCTGACGAATGGAACGCGGCTGAACACCAAATGGCCCACCGGCGCGGCTCCAACTTCACACCTCTACAAAAACAATCGCGACGGCACCTTCACCGACGTCACCGAAAAATCTGGACTCGGCCGCACCGGTTGGCAGACCGGTGTTTGTGTCGGCGATTACGACAACGACGGCCACGACGACCTGTTCTGCTGCTTTTGGGGCCACAACATCCTGTTCCACAACAACGGCGACGGCACCTTCACCGATGTGACGCTCAAGGCAGGCCTTCTCGCGGAAGCAGTTCGCTGGGGCTCTGGCTGCACTTGGCTCGACTACGATCGCGACGGCCATCTGGATTTATTCGTCTGCAATTACATCAAGCTCGATCCGGCAACTACGGCCAATCCGGGAGATGCCGCCTACTGCCAGTGGAAAGGAATCCCCGTGATGTGCGGCCCGCGCGGCCTCTCGGGTGACACGAATCTTCTCTTCCACAATAACGGCGATGGCACGTTCACCGATGTCACCGAAAAAGCCGGCATCCTCAAGCCCGGCCCGCGCTATTCCATCACCGCGGTCTCTTACGATTTCGATAACGACGGCTGGCCGGACATTTACGTGGCTGTCGATTCCGAACCTAGCATCCTGTTCCACAACAACCATGACGGCACGTTCACGGATACGGCTGTGCTCGCGGGTTGCGCCTTCAACGAAAATGGCCATGAACAAGCCGGCATGGGCGTGGCAGTCGGTGATTACGATTGCGACGGCTGGTTCGATATTTTCAAAACCAACTTTTCCGACGACACCTGCAATCTTTATCACAACAACGGCGACGGTACCTTCACCGACCAGGCCTTCTCATCCGGCGTCGGCATCAACAACCAGTATGTCGCGTGGGGCTGCGGCTTCCTCGATTACGACAACGATGGCTGGCCCGATATCCTACAGGTGAATGGGCATGTCTACCCGGAGATCGAGGAGCACAGCTTTGCTCAGACCTTCAAGAATCCTCGTCTCGTATATAAAAATCTCGGCGATGGCAGGTTCAAGGATGTCTCCGCCGAGCTGGGAACTGGCATCAGCGAACGTTTTTCCAGTCGTGGTGCCGCTTTCGGGGATTACGACAACGACGGCGACGTTGACGTTCTGATTTTAAACATGAACGACATCCCGTCCTTATTGCGCAATGACGGTGGCAACGCACAAAACTGGATCAAGCTGAAACTAATCGGAACACACTGTAACCGCACGGCGATTGGCGCGCGCGTCCGCGTGATCACCGGCGCTCACACGCAAATGGATGAAGTACACAGTGGCGCAAGCGTGATGTCGCAATCCGATCTGCGGCTGCACTTCGGTTTGGGCAAGGCGCAAATGGTGAACACAATCGAAGTAAAGTGGCCCACAACGCAAAAAGTAGAACGATTCACGCAGGTCAAAGCCAACCAGATTCTCATCATCCGCGAAGGCATCGGTATCGTCTCGTCCAGCAAACCACAATCGAAATAGACGCGCCCGGCGTGCCGCATCGTATCGGTAATCTCCAGCCATCCTCACTTCGCCGGCTGAATCCGCGCCGCCCATCCGCCGCCCGGCGCTAGCTTGATTTTCAATTTCGTCGTCCGCGTCACCGGCATCTTCACTAGCTTATAGTCGCTTCCAAAGCGATCCGCATTCTCACCATCTTGATAAGCGGTCATCTCAAACTGACCCGCCGGCAAAAACGAGAAATCAATCTCCAATTCGCGCGCGGTCCAGTTATTCATCGCTCCCACATACCAGTCCGATCCATTTCTGCGCGCCACCGCCGCATATTCCGCGATCTTTCCATCCAGCGCCTTCGATTCGTCCCACTCCGTCGGCACTGCCGCAAGGAATTCCATCGCTTCAGGTTCGCGCAAATAGTTCGACGGGCTATCTGCAAGCATTTGCAGCGGGCTCTCGTACACCACATACATCGCCAATTGATGGCAACGCGTTCCGAGCGACATCGGGCGGTGCAGGATCGGCGCAAAGCTGGCCTTCGTCGCGTTCAGCATCGCGCCGGGCGTGTAGTCCATCGGCCCGAGAAACATCCTCGTAAACGGCAACGTAACGTTGTGCTCTGGTTCCGCCTCCGCGCTCCACTTGCTCCACTCCAGGCCCCGCACTCCTTCCGTGCTGATCAGGTTCGGCCACGTGCGCGTCATCGTTGCCGGCTTTTGGTCGCCATGGAAATCCACCAGCATGTGGCGTTTCGCCGTTTCGCGGCTGACCCGGTGATAGTAGTTGATCAGGATTTCGTCGCTGCGCTGCATGAAGTCCACTTTGATTCCCTTGATGCCCCACTTCTGGTATTGATCCAACGCCGGTATCAACTGGTCGTCCAATGTTTTCCAAACCACCCACAAAATCACGCCGACGTTTTTCTCTTTTGCGTACCCCGTCAATTCCTCCATGTTGATTTCAGGGACCACGTCGAGCACATTGCCCAGTTTGTACCAGCCTTCATCCAGGATGATGTAAGGGATGCCGTATTTCGCCGCGAAATCGATGTAGTACTTGTAGGTTTGTGTGTTGATGCCCGCCTTGAAATCCACACCGTAAACATTGTTGTCGTTCCACCAATCCCAGGAAACTTTCCCTGGCTTGATCCAACTGGTGTCCTGCACCTTCGACGGACTCTCCAACAAGTACACCAATGGATTTGTAATCAGGTCGGCGTCCCGGTCCACAATGCCAAGCACGCGCCACGGAAACGTCCGCTTCCCCGTCGTCACCGCAATGTAATCGGCGCTTTCCACAACCTGGTAATCGCGATCGCGTACAAGTTTCTCTTTCAGCGGATACGGCGGGAACGTTCCGTCCAACCCATTTCCCCCGGTACCGCGTAACCATAGCCCCGGGTATTCCGCCACATCCGATTCCGCAATGGCTACTTTTGCGCTTTCTCCTACATCCACCACTGCCGGCAAACTCGCCAGAAACGCGGGATTGATGGCCAGTAAATTCTGCGGCAAGTACTTGCGTTCATTGTGCGAAAAAAAACTATCCTCCTGCGGATAAAACACGACAAAGTTCGCCGGGAAACGAAAATTCGCCTCCTCGCCGTAAATTTTTACCTGCTCGTCGGGCAGCGAAGTCTCGAACCGGTAAGCAACGCCTTCGTTGTATGCGCGAAACACGACAGTATAGTTTCCGTCCATCGTCAGGCGCAGTTCGTTGTAGTTGTCGCGAATCTTCGCGAATTTCTGCCGCACCACGGGTTCGACAACTTCGTCGTGATGAGTTTCCTTCGCGTCCGTCACCTTCACTCCGCGCCCAAGAATCTTATGGTCCACATCGAGCGAAAGTCCACTGTCCTGCAGGATCGCTCTTCCGTTCAACACCACGTCGTAGCGCACACCTTGCGCCGTGCGGATTCGGACTTCAATTCGTTTGTCGGGGGAACGCAGGTCGTAACTGGCTTGCGCGCTTGCAACCGTCGTCAGCAGATACAGGGGAATCGCCATCCACGCGGACTTCCGCAGCAACTTGTTCACGGGAACTCCTTTCACTTTTGCTTTCTTCTTAAGCCGTTTCCGGTGCAGCCGCTGTCAGCTCAATCTGCACACGTTGAGTCCCCAGCACCGGATGCACCGCTGTCAACCGCACCGTTCCCGCTTGCTCTTTCGCGCGCACCCAGATAGCGCCGGTGCCGCCAATCAACGCAAACGGGTTGTCCCCTATGATTTCCGCGGGTCCATCAAGTTCCAGCTTGATGGCGTCATTCGCGAAAGGTCGGATAGCGCCAAATTCATCGGTTACCCGCAGCACCACCCGCGTTGTGTCCGCGCCATCGGCCACCAGATTCGTGTCATCCGGCAGCAATTCAAACTTCTGGTCGATTCCTTTTCCAGATAGAGTCTTGGCGATCACCTGCTTGCCTTGAATGTATCCTTCGATCCGCAAGTCTCCCCAACCACGCACCACCTTCCCTAAATCGGTAGTGAACGGCGCATATCGCAGGTGCGGAAACTGCGTCTTGTCCGGATCGGCCTCCGCCACCAACTTGTCGCTAAGATAAAATTTCAAGTGCTCGCAATTAGAACAAACCAAAGCCGTCGTGAATCCGATCGACTCATCTCCTCGCGCCCAATGGAACGCCGGTTCCAGAACAATCTCGTCCGTCGGATCGCACTGCGATATATAGAATCCCGCCGCGGGCTTTGGCTCGCGGAAAATGTCCGTCACTCCGTGATAGCAGATCCGGTCGCCGGAACCGAAATCGGCGTGCGTGTTGTAATCGAACGCGCACCAGCCGATCCCGCCCGCATACTGCGGGTTGGAAGCAAGTTCATCGTGTACACGCGCGTGCCGAATGGTGTGCTCCGCTAGCCGTTCTTTGTCATCAATCGTTTTCGTCGGATACGTGTGCCCCACAAACTCCGTGTTCAAGTATCGCGAATGATTAGGCGGCTTCAGCGGCCAGCCAAAATCGTTCATCGTGAAAACATCTTCTAGGAATTCCGACTCCTGGAAATAGCGGATGCCCCCCGTCTGTCGCGTGGGATCGAGTTTGTGGGCCACCGCATTCGTGCGCGTATAAAAATCGTGATCGTCCTTGGATTCATTGATCCGCACTCCCCAAAGAATGATGCTGGGGTGATTCCAGTCGCGCCGGATCATTCGGCTTACATTATCGATGGACATTAATTTCCAGGACTCATCCCCGATGTGCTGCCATCCGGGAATTTCTTCCAGCACCAGCAAACCCATTTCGTCGCACGCATCCAGAAAGTGCCGCGACTGCGGATAGTGCGACGTGCGCACGATATTGCATTTCAGCTTCTGTCGCAGGATTTGCGCGTCGCGTCGCTGTGCACGGCCTGGCATGGCCTGCCCGACAAACGGGAACGTCTGGTGACGATCAAGGCCGCGCAGCTTGATCACCTTTCCGTTCAACTCGAACCCACGGTCGGTAAATTGCGCCTCGCGAAAACCAATCCTCCTCGAGTCCTGATCGATCAATTCCGCGCCACGCGAAAGCCGTACGTGAACTGTATAAAGATTGGGGCTGGCCAATTCCCACAATTTGATCGCGCCCAGATTTTCCAGCACGACAGAATGTGCCACCGATTCCTTGGTTGCCGCCGACGCAGGCACCGGCGCGCTGCCTTTGGCAACCACCCGTTCTCCGTCGCGCAATTCCACTTCAAGCGTTAGCGATTCGCGCCGGTCCTCCATTTGCTGAATGTGGCAGTCCACTTCCACCCGGGGATTCGCGCTCATCACATCCTTCGGCTTAGCGAAAACATTTTCGATGAACGTGGCGGGAACAATCCGAAGAGCAACCTCGCGATAAATACCGCCAAAGGTCAAATAGTCAATCTCAAACCCGAAAGGCGGAATATCCGGACGTTCGGTGGAATCCACGTCGACAGCCAGCAAGTTCTGCCCGCCAAAATCAATGTGCTCCGTCAATTCAAACGAAAAAGGAGTGTACCCGCCTTTATATTCCCCAAGCCGCACGCCGTTAATCCATACCGTTGACGCCGTCATCACTCCTTCGAAGTCCACAAACACGCGCCGGCCACGCGCCTCTGGAGGTAGCTTGAAGCTGCGGCGGTAGATGGAAACGAATTCGTAGCTCTTTTCATCAAAGCTGTGCCACGGCAATTTCACGTTCGTATGTGGAACCACAACTCGGTCAAAGGAGGAGTCGTCAAACTGGAGATCGTGCGCGCCTGCAACGAACGACCGGTTATATCGCCAGTTTCGGTTGATAGCCAGGATCATCCGCCCGCTCGGCGAAGAAGCACCTGATTGCAGTGACGATTCCGCGAAGGCGCGCTGAGCCAAAGTCGTCCCCGCGAGAACGGTTCCGGTAGTTTTTATGAAGTTGCGTCGGTCCATGATTCTCCTTCTCGACCCGAAGTACTAGCGCAGACAACGAAGCGAGAGATACTCCGAAAAGACTAACAGGTCTGTCAATGTCCGGCCGGGAGTTCGCAAATCCCGAAAAAGAATTGCCAGGCAATTTCAAGTATTTAGCTGGCCGCGGACAGGCCAACTTGCCCCGGAGGAAAATTTCCGCTATTAAGGGGATTGTCACGAGCGGTCGGTATGCCATGTACCCTGAATGCGCCTTTACGTTGTCTAAGTAATCCTGGCCAATGAACGAGAAAGCCATCGTCGAACGCGAATCAGCTGGGCTGGTGGAAAGATTCACCAGGCTCTACGGCGGCGCGCCGCTGCTCGTGCAGGCTCCGGGCCGCGTGAATCTCATTGGAGAACATACCGACTACAACGAAGGATTCGTTTTCCCGGTCGCCATCGATTTTCAAACCAGGATCGCGATCGCGAAGAGACCCGACCGTCTCCTGGTAGTCACTTCGGAAAACTACGCGGAGCGTGTCGAATATGATCTGGACAAATTGCCTAAGGCGCCTCGGGGCCACTGGAGCGATTACGTTGTAGGCGTCGTTCAACTCCTGCAAACCAGGATTGGCAGCCTGCCGGGCGCGAATCTCCTTTTGAATGGCGATGTTCCGCAGGGCGCGGGACTCAGCTCTTCCGCCTCCCTAGAAGTAGCCGTGTGCAAAGCTTTTTTGGAAGTTTCTGGCCAGCAACTGGATCCCGTGATCGTCGCGCAACTCTGCCAGCAAGCCGAAAACGACTTCATCGGTGCGCGCTGCGGAATCATGGACCAGTTCATTTCCGTGAACGGCAAGAAGGATCACGCGCTAAGGCTTGATTGCCGTACTCTCGAATATCGCCTTCTTCCAATCCCGCCGGACACGCGGCTCGTCATTTGCAATACCATGGTCCGCCACAATCATGCCGACGGTGAATACAACGAACGCCGCGCGGAATGCGAAACCGCCGCGCGTTTTTTTGCGGAGCGCGTGCCCGGCGTAAAAACCCTGCGCGACGTAACCATGGAAGACTACGAAAAATGGGGCGGCAAACTGCCCGAGCTGATCCGTAAGCGTTGCCATCATATCCTCAGCGAAAATGTGCGTGTTCTTCAGGCCGCCGAAGCTTTGCAGGCGCACAATCTGCAATTGTTCGGCAGATTGATGGCCAGCTCGCATGCAAGCCTGCGCGACGATTTTGAGGTGAGCTGCAAGGAACTCGATCTAATGGTTCAACTGGCGGAGCACAAAGAAGGTGTGTATGGCGCTCGCATGACCGGCGGTGGATTTGGAGGATGCGTCATCGCTCTGGTCCACGAGAATCATGTCGAACAATTCAAACGAAGCGTTTGCGAGGAATATAAGCGGGAAACGGGCCGCGATCCGGAAATTTACGTCTCTTCCGCAGCCGACGGCGCGAGTCGCTTAACTTGATAGATTGCAGTTGGTGCGCGAAGTTTTAGCGCGCGTGGCTGCTTGCGGCATCTGCGACAAAGAAATTACGCCGGTTCCGCAATCGTCTCGATGCGCCCCAGCAGAAACACATATCCCGCGATGCCCACCCCCAAAAATATCGCCGCCACTCCAAAGGCCCAGAAAAACGAATGCGTCGTCTGCGCCACATATCCTGTGACAATCGGCGCGGCAATCGCAGACAGCTGATTCCCGAAATTCAAAATTCCGCCAAGCGTTCCCACGCTCTCCCGCGGCGCAATCAAAGACGGAATAGACCACCCCACCGGAGAAGCCGCGGACAATCCCCCGATTGATAGGCTGATCCACACTATCGCTCCGACCGTCGTCTGCGCGTACGCTGCTCCGAAAACTCCCAGCCCAAATGCCGTACCGCCAATCAGAATCGCCCGGCGCACGAACGACGAATCGCTGCCGCGTTGAATCAACTTATCCACAAGCCATCCGCCCACCAGGATGTCCGTGAATGTGGCGAATAACCACGGCACGCTGGTATACATCGCCGAGTGAAATAAATCGATGTGATGCGCTGACGACAGGTACGACGGCAGCCAGGTCAGCAGCAGATAAAAAGTGTAGTTGTACGCCGCGAATCCCAGTACCAACCCCCACACTTTTTTCTGACTCAACAGATATCCCAGTGGCGCCCCTTTGGCCGCGCTTGCGCGATCCTCAGGTTGCGCTCCACCTTCGCGAATAAACTCGCGCTCCCTTCCAGAGAGCTGCACATCCTCGCTCGGATTGCGGTAGTACAGATAAAAAAGCAAGAAATAAAAAAAGCTGATGATTCCTGTCGCCGCGAAACTCCAACGCCATCCAAACCGCAACATCACCAATCCGATCGCCGGCACGCCAATCGCCGACGAGAACTTCGCCATAGAATCAAAAATTGCCGTCGCCAGGCTCCGTTCCTCCGCCGGAAACCAGTAGCCCACAGCCTTCGCGTTCGCCGGAAATGTAGGCGCCTCTCCAACTCCCAACAAAAGACGCGCGCCTAGAAATCCCGTCAGCCCGGAAGAAATTGCCGCCCCGAACGAAGCCACACTCCACAACAAAGTGCTGATTCGGCCAACCAGCTTCACCCCAAACCGATCCAGAATCAGGCCCGAGGGAAGTTGTAACGCCGCATAAGACCAGCTGTAAGCGCTGAGCAAATAGCCGAACGTCACGGTGGAGATGCCGAACGCAGCGTGAAGCGCATCTTGCGAGACCGAAAGATTCACGCGGTCAAAGTAATTCACCAAAATGCCGAATCCCAGCAAACAGGCAATTCCCCACCGCCTCCGTGGCACAAAGTTTGCCTCAGAGCTTTTCGCCTTCGTCACCGGCATTCACTCGTTCTGAGTTCACGCTTTCGCACGCACGCCAGTCTACCCCAGTACAGCGTGCGCTCTTAGGCCTGGACGGCAACCCGCAATGTGCCCTTGCCGCGAAGCGAATCCCGTGAAGTCATCGGCATCAAAATAACCCTTTTTATTTTGCCTTTTTCGTGATTTCGGCGGGAATGATCCTTGTCACCGGGTCGCCTTGCTGATCTCTTGCAGCCAGTACCCGGTCTTACGCACCACATATTCACCGCATTTCCTCCTCGCGTTTCTTTGGTGTAAAGTGGTATTTCTACAAGGCTACGCTCCGCGCCAGCCATATCGAGGTATTTTGCATGGACTCTGCACTTTCATCGACGCAAACCAAGACCGCGGAAGCATCTTCCTCTCGCCGCGAAACTCTCACCATCACTGATAACCGCACCGGTCAAAGTTACGAAGTCCCCATCACCCACGACACCATTCGCGCCAGCGACCTCCGCAAAATCAAGGTAGACGAAGCTGAATTCGGCATGATGAGCTACGATCCGGCGTTCAACAACACCGCCTCCTGCATCAGCCGGATTACTTATATCGACGGAGACAAAGGAATTCTGCGCTACCGCGGTTACCCGATCGAGGAACTCGCGGAAAAATCCACCTATCTCGAGACGGCCTACCTGTTGTTGAACGGCGAGCTGCCGAACGCGTCTCAATTAAAGGACTGGCAGTACCATGTCACCCATCACACTTACATCCACGAAAGCATCAAGAAGTTCCTCGACGGCTTCCACTACGATGCCCACCCCATGGGCATGCTTATTTCCACTATCGCAGGTTTGAGTACGTTCTATCCCGACTCGAAGCATATTTTCGACGCCGCAGCTCGGAAGAAGCAAACCTACCGGCTCATCGGCAAAATGCCGACGCTGGCCGCCTTCGCCTATCGTCACACGCTCGGCATGCCCTACGTTTATCCAGACAACGATTTGAGCTATACCGGCAATTTCTTGAACATGCTTTTCCGCACCAGCGAGACGCGCTACCGCCCCAATCCCACTCTCGAGCGCGCCCTCGACGTTTTGTTCATCCTTCATGCCGACCACGAACAGAACTGCTCGGCCAACACCATTCGCGGAGTCGGCAGCAGTCACGTCGATCCATTCTGCGCGTCGGCCGCCGCCACCGCTGCTCTCTATGGCCCGCTGCACGGCGGCGCCAACGAAGAAGCCCTCCGCATGTTGATGGAAATCGGCTCAATCGCCAAGGTTCCGGAATTCATCAAGCGCGTCAAAGCAGGCGAGACTCGCCTGATGGGGTTTGGTCACAGGATTTACAAGAATTACGATCCTCGCGCGCGCATCATCAAAAAAATCGCGTACGAAGTTTTCGAATTGATGGGCAAGAACCCGCTCCTCGAAATCGCCCTAGAATGCGAGCGCATCGCCCTGGAAGATGAATACTTCATCAAGCGCAAGCTCTATCCTAATGTGGACTTTTATACCGGGTTGATTTATCAGTCCATGGGCTTTCCCATGACGATGTTCCCCGTCCTGTTCGCTATTCCGCGCATGTCCGGCTGGGTGGCGCAATGGGAAGAAATGCTGCTCGATCCGGAACAAAAGATTGCGCGGCCTCGGCAAATCTATCTTGGCCACGACACGCGGTCGTATCTCCCCATCGATGACCGCACCTAACGACAGGAAGCCGTACTTCATAAGATTCCTGTAATATTTCTGTTTCCCTATCCCTCATATCCTCTTTGCATACGCTTGCTTTCCTTCATTCTCGACTTTCGTCTTTCCCAAGGTATATTGGAATGTACGAGGTCCTATGGCCACAACTTCGAATCCTCCCAATCACCCCAGTCCTCGTCGACGGAGCCAGCGGGTGTTGATGCAGGTGTCGGTGAGAGTCCGCGGAAGCGACGCACAAGGTCACAGCTTTGAAGAAGAAGCGGCCACACTAGCGATCAATGCGCATGGAGCGCTTGTCCAGTTGCAGGCTCGCCTGACCAGCGGCAGCAAAGTCCTGCTTCAGCACAAGCACACGCAGGAAGAGCAGGAATGCCACGTAGTTTTTCTTGGTCCTGTCCGTTCCGGCAAAGCCGAAATCGGTCTGGAGTTCTCCGTTGCTTGTCCAACTTTCTGGCGTGTGGCGTTTCCTCCCGAAGACTGGAGCCCGAAACATCCCGAAGCCCGCACCGTAATCTCCACTAACGCCCCAACCGTGAAGAAGTAACTCCCCTCAATTCCTGATAAAGTAGCTTTCCATGCGTTTTGTACTATGTAGCTTGCTTTTGATGTTGGCAGCGCCCGATTCGTGGTGGTCGGTCCAGCCCACCGGTGTGGACGCCAATCTCCGCGGCGTCGCCGTCGTTGTCCATCGCGGCAGCGCGCTTATCTGGGCCACCGGTTCCAAAGGAACCATCGTGCATTCCGAAGACGCAGGCCAAACCTGGGCGCCTGCCCATATCACCGGAGCGGAAAATCTGGATTTTCGCGGCGTGCAAACTTTCGATGGCAAGTCTGTCTACGTCATGTCCAGCGGCGAAGGACAAGCTTCCCGAATTTATAGGTCGACTGACGGCGGAGCCACCTGGGCCCTCCAGTACGCCGACAAACGAAAGGGATTTTTCCTCGACGCCCTGGCCTGCTCGGACATAAAACATTGCTTCGCGCTAAGCGATCCGGTCGACGGCAAATTCTTGCTGCTTGAAACCACCGACGGCCTGCACTGGAACGAATTGCCCAGAGAACAGATGCCGGCCGCGCTCCCGCAAGAAGGTGCCTTCGCCGCCAGCAACTCCAGCCTCTTACTTTACGGAAAAACCGAGCTTTATTTTGCAACGGGCGGCCCACGCGCGCGCGTGTTTCATTCCGCCGATCTCGGACGCACCTGGACCGCCGCCGAGACGCCAGTCATCAGCGGAAAGCCCTCCCAGGGGATTTTCTCCATCGTGCGCGCAGGCGATACCGTGGTCGTGGTCGGCGGAGACTACGACAAACCCAACGCCACCGAAAAATCCGCCGCCTATTCCTCCGACGAAGGCAAGACCTGGCACTTGGCCGAGGAACTCCCCTCAGGATACCGCTCCTGCGTCGACACCTTTGACGCCGGTTTTGTAGCCGTCGGCCTCAATGGTGCGGAAACCAGCCGCGACGGTATTCACTGGTCGCAGATCGATTCCCCCGGCCTGAACGCCGTCACCTTCATCACCGGCAAGGGCTGGGCCGTCGGGCCAAAGGGCCTGGCAGCTCAGTTCGTGGACCAAACGCAATATACCACCGAAGGCGCGAATCCCTAATTATTGCCGTCAGGCCTGGCAACACCGCCACAAGGCCAAGCAGTTCACCATTTAATCTGCATATCTCTTTCATCACAAAGTACCGTCGGCCTATTGCTCGCGACCATGGCAACCCGGACTCTGGAGGTATGCCGGTATTTCGCGGCGACGCGCCGGCGAAACACGGAGCAAGCCCATGGCTACGATAGATCGTCACGAACTCGACCGCTTGGAGCGACGCGGCCTCCAACTGACCATTTTTTCTGCCGTCTTCGTGGTCATTCTCGCAACCGGCCTGGCCATCTTCATGTACCCCCTCGTGTTTGTTCATCCCGAAGGAACCAAGTGGACGTTGCGCGTGGCCTTTTTCGGATTTTGCGCCCTCACGATTCTTTTCATCAGCTATCTCTTCGATCGCCAGCGCACTTTCAACAAGCTCAAAGATCAATTGCTGGCCGAACTGGAACGAAACGTCGCGCTTCAGCTTCAGGCCAGCGCGGACATCCTGAAATCCATGCCCGACCAAAAGTATTTTTGGGATCGTCTGACCATGGAATTCCGCCGTGCGCTGACCATGGAAAAAACAATGTCGCTAGTCTTGGTCAAGGCGAAGCCCGGCGCCGGCGCATCGCCAAACGATCGCCAATCGGCATTAAGCGATGCCGCGAAAGCGCTCTCCAAAAAGCTTCGGCCCATGGACTCCATCTACCACTTGGCCGACGACCTCTTCGGCATCATTCTGCCGGAAACGGACACGCTCAGCGCGAAACGCGTGGCCTTCCGCCTTCAAGAAGATTTGCAGCCGCTGCGTTCGCGCTTCGGTTCCACTTTCGATCTATCCGCGCACAACTATCCCGAACACGTGAAAAGTTCTCATGAATTGGAAGATCTCGTAAAATCCATGCTTCCAGAGAAGGAATCCTGGGGCGTTCCTGTGGAAGTCCCGGCAAGGTGAAAATGCAATGGTTGCAAACAGCCTAGCGAAGCGCCTGTTCCAGATCCTCGATCAGATCCTGCGCGTCTTCCAGCCCGACGGACACTCGCACCGTCCCTGGCTCAACCCCCGCGCGCCGCAGTTCGTCTTTGTTCATGCGGAAGTGCGAGCCATAAATCGGAAGAATAATCAGCGATTCCACTCCTCCTAAGCTCGCCGCCAGCAGGAAAAGTTTCGCGCGATCGCAGAATTTCCTCGCCGCCGGCAACCCGCCTTTCATGTCGAATGCCAGCATCGACCCGAACCCGCCCATCTGCTTTTTCGCAAGCTTATGGTCCGGATGCGATGTGAGGCCCGGGTAGTGAACACGCGAGACCTTGGGGTGCTTCTCCAGAAATTTCGCCACGCGCAACGCCGTTTCGCACTGCCGCTTCAGCCGCACGCCGAGCGTCTTCATTCCTCTCATCAGCAAAAACGCAACATCAGGGTCCATGCACCCGCCGAAACAAGAAACCATGTGCCGTACTCTCGCTACATACTCCGCCTTGCCAGCCACAACTCCTCCCAGTAAGTCCGAATGCCCGGAAAGCCCTTTCGTCACGCTGTGCACCACCAGGTCGAATCCATACTCGATCGGATTTTGCAGGATGGGCGTGGCAAATGTATTGTCCACGATGCTGATCAGGTGATGGTTGCGCGCAAATGCCGCCGCCTTCCGCAAATCCACCAGATATAGCGTGGGATTTGTCGGTGTTTCCACATAAAGGCATTTCGTTTTCGGCGTAAGCAGCGCTTCCAGGCCCTCTAGCGACGATTCCACGTTCCGCACCGTGATGCCGAAACGCGGAAAAATATCGCGCATCAGGCGATAAACCCCGCCATAAACCTGCGCCGTCGAGATCAGCTCATCGCCATTTCCCAGAAACGTCAGCAGCGTGCTGGAAATCGCCGCCATTCCCGAAGCGGTGACCACCGCGCCCTCCGCTCCCTCCAGCGCGGCGATTTTCTTCTCCGCCATCGCCAACGTCGGATTACCGTCGCGCGTGTACATGAAAGCCTTGCTCTTGCCTTCGGCCCACAGTTTTAATTCTTCGCTGGAGGACAGCGTGAACGTGGAAGAACGCACGATGGCTGAAGTTACCGGCGCGCCCACGCCGTGGCGCGGCGGCTCACCAGCATGAATGGCGCGCGTTTGCGGACGCAATGTAGAATGGGCGGTCTTTTTCATACCAAGGATTATTGGCTGGCCGCGAGGAAGCGACAACCGCCAAATTGGAGCCGAAACAAGCTCTGCAGCGTGCGCGGCACTGTAATTTTTTAGGACGGAAAATCGTATAAAATCCAGGCCATCAGGTCGCTGAGCAAACGCAAAGGAACCTACAACCATGCACTTGGATTGGCTAACCGCGGACACAGCTTCGGACTGGGCAGGCCGATTGTGGCAGCTCCTGTTGATCGTCTGGGTAGTCATGTGGCTCGGAATGAAAAAGGCCAAAAAGCGCGAAGGATGGGCCGAGCGCGCCCAGCACGGACTCATGGTGGCTTTAGGATTTTGGCTGCTATTCGACGGCGGAAGCATCAATTGGAGTTGGCTCGACTACCGCTTGGTGCCAAACACTTCGCCGCTTTGGGCTTCCGGACTCCTACTTACGGCCATCGGCGTTGCCATCAGTATCTGGGCGCGTTTGAGTTTGGGCTCGAACTGGAGCGGGATGGTCACCCTCAAACAGAACCACGTCCTCATTCGCAATGGCCTGTATCGCTGGATTCGCCACCCGATTTACACTGGCATTCTTTTGGGAATGGTGGGCTCCGCCATGATCCGCGGCCATCTGCGAGGCTGGCTCGGCTTAGCGATCGTGTTGGCCGGCTTCTACTTCAAGGCGCGCCGCGAAGAGCGCTTCCTTCGCGAAGAATTTGGTCCCGGCTTTGACGAACATTCCAGGCGAACAGGAATGTTTCTGCCAAAATTCACGTAGAATTCTGATGATTTCTCAAACTCAGCCCAAAGGTCAGGGCGTACAGGTAGTCCAAGAACTTGAAAATAAACCATTTACAAATTGGACCTGTACTTCAATCGCATTGAACCCCCACCTTCCAACGCCCTATAATTAAATCCCCATCCCTCAGAAGCAAAATAGGCCTGGCGCGAATCTTATCGATGCATGCCAAGGGGGCAGGCGTCGGGAACGCGTGCGGAAGCGGAAGCGAGACTTCCCTGAGGATTTCATGAGAACGCTGATTAAGCTATTACCTCTGGTACTCCTATTTGCGCCCGTGGCCTTGGCGCAGGGACCTGTTTTTGCCGGAGTAGCTCCCGCCTATGAGGCAGGGATTGGCTATTCCTACATCGATGCGAGTGTGCCCTCCCAGACCAAGCTCGCCATGAACGGTATAGACCTCCTTGGCACAGCTGACTTC
>Ga0210390_10000612_pt1 | contig 38470 bp, 44 predicted proteins | sample IncBWH11OmetaG_FD_161050 | JGI IMG/M metagenome (GOLD analysis project Ga0210390, IMG submission 161050) | Forest soil microbial communities from Barre Woods Harvard Forest LTER site, Petersham, Massachusetts, United States - Inc-BW-H-11-O ...
ACATGATCTTCGTGCTCCGTGTTGTCGGAGCGGCGAAGATTATGCCGTATGGACTGGACGTGATCATGCTGCCAACCGCGCCTTCTCGGCGGCACGCGGCATAATCCGGATCGCGGCATTATGAACCTTATGCCGATATCGGCATAAGGTTCACTGGACGCGGCACAAATCCCGGCTCGACCGTGACCTCGGGCGCAAGAAGTGGGGCGATGCCGGGTATGCGATGGAAGAACTGGTCGCCGAACTGGGCAGCGCGTTTTTATGCGCCGACCTCGATCTGACCCCGGAAATCCGCGAGGATCACGCTGCCTATATCGCCAACTGGCTGGAGGTCTTAAAGAACGACAAGCGGGCGATCTTCAGCGCGGCGGCCCATGCGCAGAAGGCGGCTGATTATCTTGCCCGGTTACAGCCGGGGACGACCGAACAGGCGGCGGCGTGAAGCGGAAGCCGTCATCAAGCGCACCGGCGGCGCGGACCACAGTCCGCGCCGCCGGTGCCGGTTTAAATTGCCGGCGCACTGCCAGACCGGTCATTGTCAGCGCTCGAAATCGCCATCGCGGTCGCGCGTTTTGGAGCCGTTCCTCCGCGCCGGTGCGTCCTTGCGGAAGAAGCGCATCGGATTGTCTTGTAGATCGGGGACGGACGTTTCCCGTTTGGCCGCCGGTTCCGGACGCTCAGCGGCATCGCGTGGCCGCTCTTTCGCGGTATCCTGACCCATTCCCTGTCGCCCCTCTGCACGGGCATTCTCGCCATCCGCCTGACTGCCGCGTTCATCTGACTCCTGACGAGCGATAATCCGCCCGCGCGGCGTCTCGTAGACCAGAGCGCCTTTCAGGAATTCCGGCATTTCGGCGCCCGGATAGACCTCCTCAATCGGTATCCCCCCGGCATCCTTTGCAAGGCGGTAAACACGGCGTTTGGTGTAGATATATTTATAGTCGTCGTCAGTCATCGTGATTTCCGGGTTCCCCGAAACAGCATGCAATCCTTTGCACCGCTGGCGTCGCGCCGTGGGGTTAGAAGGGGAGGTCGTCGTCGAGCGGTCCGAGCCTGCCATGCAGGTCCTCCCGCTCTTCCGGCGTATCGTCGGCCAGTTCCTCCGCCGTCGCGATCATGTGTTTCAGGCTGCTCCGCGCCCGCTCGATCATGGCGATGTCGAGGGGCGGCGGGGCGTCCTGTCCCGGCTGAGGTACGCACAGGCGGATCGCCGTCGCGACGATTTCGCGGATTTCCGCAGGGGTGGTGCGGTCGAGCGCCTTGCCGAGTTCGGCGGGCGGCAGGCTGACATCGGCTGGCAGCAGGCCCGATGCGACCGCCGCCGCCGCGCGGCTGCGCAGCGCGCCTACGGCGATCACCCGGTCGATGCGGCCCGGTCGCTTGAGGATGCGCCTGTCGATCCTGCGCGGATAATTGGTGGTGGCGATCAGGTAGGTGCCGGCTGGATTGCGCGGCGTGTCCGTGCCGTCGAGAAAACCGAGCGCGGCGCTGCTGGGCCGCACCAGCATATCCATTTCTTCCACCATGACGATGCAGGGCCTCCTCTGCGCCGCAGCTTTGGCGCAGGTGAGCACGACGTCCTTGTCCTCGCCGGCAAGGACGACGGCCATATCCCGGCCCAGTTCCGCCGCCAGCGCCATCAGGATCGAGGTCTTGCCGGTGCCGGGCGGTCCGGTCAGCAGCAGCTTGCGCATGCCGCTCTGGCCGTGGCGGGTGAAGAAATCGACATGCCTAAAGAAATGCCGCGCGTCCTCGAGCAGCACCGCATAGGAGGGATGCGCCTGAAACCGCGCGGTCTCCGCTTCGATTTTCCAGCGGGCGTAAGCGACGTCGCCGTCCCATTAGAATGTACGCCACAGCCCGCGCCTTGCCAGCCTGGTGCGCGCCCGCTTGCGCCCGCTTTCCAGCAGCAGATAGAGGTCGCGGATCGTCTTCTCCGGCCCGGCCAGATATTCGCGGGCGATCTTGTCGTGAAGGCGGCAACGGATTGCGTGCAGCACCGCGCCATGGCCCAAATCGATGCGGAACGCGCCCGATCCGTCTGTAAACATCAGCTTGCGCCCGGTGCCAGTGCGCACCATCACCGGGCCGGAGCGCGTCGGCGCTATGGTTGAGGAAACCGGCGCAATCGTCAGGCGCGTGGGCGTCCGCTTTTGCCGCCGCTCGATCAGCAGCGCCAGCAGACGCGGCACTAGATGCTCGTCCTGCACGATCACGGCGAATGCGTCGCCGTAGTGCTGGCGATGCAATGTCAGCACCTGGTTGACCATGCTCGGCTTAACGGGCGGCATTCTCGTTCAATGCGGATCGTTGTCAGCGCGGCTTGGGCGGTAATCGACACCGGCGGTCACGCCGATACCAAGCCTGTAATATCCCGCTCCAGTTGGTAAAATTTTCAGGGTAGTGTTTCCGCCTTTCTCGTTCTCGATCGTCTCTGCGCTCCAATTCCTCGTAGATGGCGTTTCGCTCAAGATGCTCCGCTTCGGAGCGGGCAAACTCCAACCCATCGCGGCGCTTCATTTCGGCTTCGATCCGCTCGATCGCTTCGAGGGCGTTGCCGTGCCTCGGAAACTTGACGACGCGTTCAACCGCCTCATGATACGCCATAAGCAAATATCCTAGACTGGAGTACTCGATGTCGCGGAAAAGAAGATAGATCCGCTTGTCCCTGTCCATAAGTCTAAGCAACCAGATCAAGAAATTCAGTACCCCGACCAGTCTATTGTTGAGCTTAATGCGCCAACCTTTACCTGTCCTGGTCATGGCCTTGATCCCGTCCGGTGTGGCGGTCTTTCCAGGCCGCTTTGCGCTCCCTTCCGGTGAGCTTCACTTGCGAGAAATCGATGGCGTAGGGATCGATCATGGCCGGGCGGTAGCCGGCCTGGTAATACTCCCGTTCAGCATTGCCGTGATCGTGGCAGAACATGCCCCAGCGCCGCGCCAGCTCGGACATTTTCGGTTTGCGCGGGCTGTCGCGTTCCAGGCTCTTCTGCAGCGCCTTGGCATGACGGGTCGCCGCCTGTTGCGCGATCGCCGCCATGCCGGGGCCTTCGGGAAAGTGCCGCATCAGGCGGACGCGCGCTTCTTCGGCGGCGATGTGCGGTTTCTCGATATCGCTCCTGAACTGGCCGAACAACCGCATCGGCTGGGCCGTGATCTTCACGTTCTGGTAGTCGCGCTCCAGCCGGGCATAAAATTCGGCGTCGCGCTGCGCGATCTGGTTCTCTCTGGACGGAAACCGGACCGGCTTCGGCCCCTGGTCGTTCGCGGCATCGAGGGGCTTGCCGAGCACCACACCTTCCGGCGTTTCGAAGACCTTGGTGCCTCGAAGCCAAGGGGGGACGACCGGCTCCGGATAAAACTCCTCAACCGGGATTCCGTCGTCGCCCTCGGGAATTCGGCAGAGCCCGCGCGAAGTGACGATAAGGCGTTCGTCGGCCATGGTGTCGCCTGCGCCTCCCTATTTGCGCTGACGGCCGGGCAGAAGCGGCGCTGCGCCACCCGGCAGGGTGTTTCCGGTCGCGGAGGGCTTAGGTAATTGCAGCGCGTGACCGAGCGCGGGGCGGCTTTCAGCCGCGCCGCCACGGACATGCGAGGCGGGCCCGGTCGTGCCGGTGGCCCCGCAGCCGTCATGGCAAGCAAAGGCCTTGCCCCCGTCCGGCAACGGCCGGACCCGGCCGGCGCAGACGGTTTCGCCGCAGCCGTTGCAACAGACAACCCCGGCGCGGTTGCCGCAATGCGGGCAGACCCAGCCGGTCCAGTCGAATTCGCTCGCATCGTAGGACTGCTGCTGCGGCTTGCGGCTAAACGCGCCGCCATTGGTTTTGCTTGCGTTGCCAGCCGCTTCGTACCGTTTGATCTGGGCGATCTGGAACCGGTGCGCCGGGTTCAGACGCTCGAAGACGATCAGGAAGGGTTCGGCGGTGACGGCGCAGCGGCAGGGGACAACCCGCGCTTCCGCCTTGTCGGTGGCCTGGCGGAAGGCGGCCACCGCATTGGCGAACGCTTCGCTTCGTGTCGCTTGCGTTGGCACTGGGGCGGACTGCCGCCCGGTCCGGCGGGTGAGAAAATTGGTCATGACCAGTTCATCCTTTCGCAGATAAGGGTGTTGGCCGCGATCAGTTGCGCCGCCAGTTCGTTCGGCCCGACCCGGTCCGGGTGGATGCCGGCAATCAGGGTGTGGAAGCGCCGCCGGAGATCGTCCCGGCTGAAATCTTCAGGCAGTCCCATCAGGCGGATCGCCTGCTGCAGCGGATCGGTCTCAGCCTGTTCGCTGTTTTGAAGTTCGCGCCAGTGACGCAGAAAGGCGCAGTAAGACGGGAAGTCGGAGGCGTATTCCTCGTGGTAGAGCCGCCGCAGCTCTTGCTGTTCGCGACACCACGCGGCCAGGGCCGCGGTGCGGCGCTGGAATTGATCCAAAAGCAGTTCGCCGAGGACCCGCACTGGCCAGGAGAGGAGCAACCACAGGACGTGCGCGGTGGCGGCGCTTGTCCGCACCGCCCAGATCCTCACCGCAACCAATGCGCGGACAAGCACGAAGTACCCGACATAGAGCGCTATGCCGGCGCCGACCAGCAGGGCGAAGCCGCCGAGGCCATAGAGCAAGAGCAGAGGGATGCATGAAATGACCCGGTGGCTCAAGATCCAGTCGACCAGTTGGGCATTCGCCGCGCCAAAGCCCAGCACGTTGGCGGTCCAGCCGGGAATGAGGAAGGAGAGCGCAAAAATCCCGGCGAGGGTTATCGGCCCGCCGGGAAGGGTTTGGCTGTAACGGTACATCGGTCTCCTCACAGGTCGCGCGCGTCGCCATCTCGGCTGCGCTGCTTGAATTCACGGCTGGTCCACTGGTCGGCGCGATCGAGCTCTTTCTTGACCAGCCGTTCGAACGACTGCTGCTGGTTCTGGGCGAGGTCGCGCCTTGCCTCGCTATGCGCCTGGTCGCGGGCTTCGTTGGCGCGGCCGAACCCTTGCTGCATTTCGGCCCGCGTGGCTTCGGTCGAGGCAATGCGTTGCTCGAAATCCTTGACGATTTGGTCGCGCCGCTCTGTCGAGCGCTGGCGCATCTCGTCATGGTCCTGGACCAGATGTCTTCGCGGCGGGCCGCCCATCATGTCGAAGGCGGGGGCAGGAATGGGCCGTGGCGTGAGGCGATCGCTGGCCTGCTTCCAAAGCTTGTCGTGCTCGGCCAGGGCGCTTTCCTTGTCGTGTTCGAGCTTCGCCTGGTTGGCGATCGAGTTTTGGAGCGCCCGGTTCTGCCGCTCGGTATCGCGTTCGCATTCCCCGCGCTGAAACTCGGTCAGCGCCCTGGTTTCGCGGTCCTGACGAAGCGCAATGCGATCCCGGGCCTCACGCGCGGGATCGCGGGGTTCGGAAGCCATCAGATCGCTCCTCTAGCGGCCGGGAGTTTCGGGGATGGCGCCCGGCTGCTCGACCCACTGGTCGCCAGGGCGAATGGCGGTGCCGTCGCCCCGCCTTACGCGGGCGTTGATCGCGTCGTCGATCGCCCGCAGCCGCATGAGCACAGCCTGCGCATCCGGGCGTCCGTAAATCTCGGTTATGTCGTTGCGCTGCCCGAGCAGTTCGTAACAGAGATGATACGAGTCCTGGTGGTACCGGCGCGGCTGCACGATCTTGCCCCGCTTTTGCGCCTTGAGCGTTTCGATCTCGTGTTTGTCGCGCTCTTGCCGCGCCAGGTCATGGACGACCAGGGCGAAGCGGTGAGGAAGAACGCGGTCGATGCTTATCCACCGCATCCAGCGGCGAAAGCGGAATTGATCCGCTGTGACCACCATCTCCACGTTGCGCTTGAGCCCTTCGCGCCACGCTTTTTCGAACAAAGGGTGGAGGAACCAGATCGCGCCCGCGAACAGCAAAGCAGTCGGGGGCACATCGTGGTTAAGGATGTATAGCCCGGTCAGCATCATCAGTGCCGCAGCAGTTGTCTCGCCGAGTCTGTCGGCCACTTTCGCCCGTGCGGGCGTCAGCACTTTCGCGATCACACGATAGGCAAGGTTTCCGTTGTCGTCGGTTTCCTCCCGGGTCCGCGGTTTTCCGTCGAAGGGGTATCGGACTGTTCGTCCAATGGGTTGCATAGGGGACTCCATCGCCATTTGCCGCCGACAGGGACGGTCGAATGGAGATTTCGTGTCACCGGGCAGCAGCCCGCCTACCTATTGCCTCACAAGGCCAGATCGGTCCCTCGGTATCACCTTAAGCCGCGTTTAGCGCATATCGCTATTGCGGACCTGTGTAGCCTGGCGGTCAACTCGCGGGGCGCGCACGATAAAATCAGGCGGCGATGCGGTGTCTTGCACCTCCCACATGACTACTTGTTCGGCCCGCCGAATGCCTTTGTTACAAAGTTCAAAATTCGGCCGGCACTACTGCAGTACAGCTCGGCGCTAGTAAAGGTCGGCCTTTACTGAGCGGCTAATCGGGCGTCCGGGGGTGAAAACACACTCCGCCTTGGTTGGTCCGGTGTCTCGCAATATCAGCGTCTTCCAAACAGAGAGCATGTGCACATCGCGGCCGGATTTAAGGTTGTTGCTCGGTATCTTCCGGTAAAATGGCCTTCCCTTCGGCGTCAAGGATGTAATCGACCAGTTCCTCGCTAACATCGCAGAGCGCGGCGATCAGCGAGGGCATGCGCCCTTCGTTGTCTGGAATGAATTTTATGCCGGCCTCGACCAGAAGCCTGGCGATCTCAAGGTTGTTCCGGCCGACGGCGATATGCAGGGCGTTCATGCCGGTGATCGGATCGATCTCGTTCAATAATCTCTCACGGGCGAGAGGGTTGTCGAGAACCATCCGGGTTCGGGCAAGATCTCCCAGCCACACATATCCGAGAAACTCAGGCAGTGGCGCATATTTTCTTAAATCTGGCTCCGGCTGGCCCGTGGAGAAGCTACTCAGCATGGCCGATCCTCTCCAGTGAGGTCTGCAGCAGCTGGTACGGAACCGCGCCGCGTTCCAGCGGCCCGTCGTCGTACACCACCCCATAAAAAGTTTTGGTGTCGCGGTTCAGATGCAGCGTGTGGACGCGCGCCGACCGCATCAGTCGGTCCTTCAAAATAGCGAGCAGGCTTTTCCCGGTAAAGACCAGGACGCCTTTGTAAACGCGCAACAGCCGCCCGGTCGAGCGCTCGCTTGCAATATAGTAGGTGCGGCTGCCCGGTGGAAATTTGATCGTGAGTTCCGATAAGGGCGCGTCGGCGACCGAGACCCGGTAAACGCCGCCGATAAAATCCGGTGGGTGATCGTAAAACCGGAAAAGCGCGTCGCCGAGCGCGTGCAGGGTGGTCGGGCGGCTCGGCAGGCGGTTGACAAACTCGGCGAGGAGATGGACCGCAAGATCGTTGACCCAAGCACCCGTCACGAACCGGTGGATGGTTCTGGCGGGTACGCGGGTGAGCTGTTCCATCTTCGGCGTGCCGAACTTGTGGTCCTCCATGTAGGCGACAAGAACCCTCCGAATCCGGTCGCGCTCCTCCGCGTCATACGTTTTGGCCAACTCGTGTCCAGCCTCTCGATGCGTACTCCGGGTCTCTGCGTAATGAGGAGATCCGGCAGTGTCAAACGGGAAAAACAAGATGGTGGTCTACACGGACCAGCAACGCGAGCTTATTAGAGCCCGTGTAAAAGAGTACTACGAGTTTCAGCACAATGGGCCGGTAAAGGCGACTTGGGGGGGAATCTGCGACCAGATTTTCGACGAGACGCATGTGTATGTGAGGCCAGAGATCGTGCGCCAGTGGGTGAAACAATTCGTGCAAAAGAGGAGAAAGAGGCCTCTCAGCCCAAACGCGGAGGAGTTGGAAGCGATCGTTTCCTTTCTGATGCATCCCGATATCAACATGATCTTGCCCCAGGAACTGGAAGATCCGGAGACACCCTATCGCTTCCTTCGTTCGTTCCTTGAATTTCTTCGGATAAACTCCAATGCCAGTGTTTCCGAGCCTCCACGGGCGCTAGGCGGTCTCTATGAAGCGCGGTACCGAGTGGACGAAACAGATAAAATTGAGGAAAAATGGATAAAGATTAACCTTGCACTTGAGATCGACTCCCAAAACCACATAATTCGCGCTACGGAGACCTGGGAGACCCAGTTTCGCGGAGCAGATGAAAACTCGACTTTTGGTGATAGTCGCCGAAACGAGGGCTGGGGGATAGTAACTCCAGAAGGCAATCTTTTCCTGCTCATGAAGACTGAGCCATATCACCACAACTATTATTATTTGACTATCGCCACGAATCCGGCGATCGGCAGTCCAGTGGTTAATAATCTGGCGTTATTACGCCATGAGATCCCCGCCAACTGTGATCTTGCCGCTAAAAGCTTTGATGAACTGAAAAGGGAGACGAAACAACGCACGATTATTCTAACTTTCAATAAAGTGGCATAGTGGTACAACAGACGAGGGGCGCTGGATGCCTCGTGCCTTTAGCCGCCTCCTCGTTGCGGAGATATTGTAGGCACAGGCACGGGGCTTCGATCCGAGCAGATTTTACAAGCGTTACGACACGGAAGAGCGCTCGCTAATTTCTAGGTGCGTACCGACCCTTGAAGACCGGGAAATGCGGGCTTTTCTCGTCAAAATACTCGATCCGCTGCAGGATCATCGGATCGAACCCGGCCCAAATAACTAGTTGCCGTTTCAGCCGGTCGCTACGAGCGAAATGACGGCTGATTTCGTCGGGCGTCAGCAGGCTGTGCAGTTCGATTGAAGGCGAGCGGCCCGTCAGGCCGAGGTCGCGTTGCTCCGGCGCGACTTCGGACATACGCGAGACCTCAACACGGGTACGGCCCAGCCGGCGCGACATGTATTCGGTCGTGGCGAGATCGTTGTTGCCGAAGAATTGCAGGATGCCGGCATTGCCGGCGAATGTCTCCCAACGTTCGCCGTAGAGAGCCTTGCCCTGGCCCCAGTCCTGCAGCACGGCCCAGAGCTTGACATGGAACGACGCAATCTGGCCGGCGGCATTCTCAAGCTGACGCATATAGCCCAGTACCGGGAATTCATCCATGCAGACCAGCACCGGCGCGTCCGGTTCCGTCTGTTCCCGCTCCATCGCGTCAAGCAGCTGGTTGATGAAGATCCGTAGCCAGCGGTTGCAAAGGCCCATGCGGCTCGCGGGCAGGCAAAGATAGACCGTCACGCCGCGCGGATCGCGCTTGAGGTCGGCGAGATCGAAATCGTGCCCGGAAAGCACTCTTCGTATCGCCGAATAATCCAGCAGCTTGGTGTGGCGGCGGGCGGTCGAGAGCACGGCGCTGCGCTCGCGGTCCGATTTCTCGTAGAAATCCAGCGCCGCGCCTTCGAGCGCCGCGCCGATATCGTATGTCGAGCGGTCCTTTTTCAGGCGCCTGGCGTTATTGAGCATTTCCTCCATAACGACGAAGCGGGGTTCGTCGTCATCGTCTTCATCGCGGACCGGGATTTTGGTGAGCGCGTGCTTGATCAGCTCGCGGACCGTGACCAGGGTGCGGTCGCCTTCGTAGACCGGGTCTGTCGCCACGTGCAGGTTCAGTCCTTCGATATAATTCTTTGCGCTCTCATCCCAGTGCGGCTCTTTGTTGCCGGGTTCCGTGATCACCAGACCGTCGGCGATCAGGCCGGCATCTTCGATCATGGTGGGATTATCGAACGTCAGCACCGAGAGTGGATTATAGGCTTTGCGGTAGCGGGCGGGCCGGCCCGCGGCACGGCTGAAGGGATCGAGCACGATCACCTTCTGCCCCAGCGCGGCCCGGCGTTCGGCAGTGATATTGGCAAGCTCCGCTTTGGGGTCGATCGCTAAAACGCTGCCCCGGTAATTAAGCAGATTGGCGATGAGCATCACCGATTTGCCGCTGCGCGAGCCGGCGACAGTCAGAACGTGGCGGTTGTCATCGACGCCGATCAGCTTGTCGCCAAAAGCGCCGACCAGGATTTTTCGCCCGGGATTGTCGGGATCGTAGGCGAGGGCCCGCCGGTCGAGAATGACATCCGGACTCTGCCAGCGCGCCTGCGGCACCGCCTGCTCCGACAGGTAGCGCGACGATAATCCGCGCGGGATGTCCCGGGTGAAATCCTCGACGAATGCTTGATCTGTGGTCTTCATCGCTCTCTCGTGCGATCGGTGGAGGGGCCTTGCAAATAGGCCGTTGCCCTTGCCATCCACCTCGCAAGAGTCTCGTAACAACGGCATGCATGCCGGTCGCTGCACTGGCGACCGCTCATCATCGCTGTCGGCTTCGCGCGATCGCCGTGGCATGGCTTTTCTGCCGTTTAGAAGCCTGGCGGTCCTGGCTTGTAAAAAGAGGCGAATTGTCTGGTTCCGGCTTTCGGGTCTTTCCGAGCGGTTTTGCCGGGATCACTGCTTCCTGCGCCTTTGCCGCACGGGCTGTCGATCATTCCAGCCTGTACCCATTACTGCCGTCTAGCAGACCGGGGTCGATGCCCTGACGGCGTGTCAATGGCCGGCCCGCACCAACCCGCTTACGCGGCCGTGTTGGCCATGACACGTCGACGCCGGCCCCGCTGATCCGGCGGGTAAGGCTGGAATGGTCCAGCCCGGCTAACAAAGGAGATGACAATGACCACGGAAACCATCACGACGACCGACGAAACCCAGAACGGCAACAACAAGCCCGATTTCTACGCCAAGGTCCGGCATGGCTTCGGCAAGAAAGCCAGCTACGAGCGGATCGGCGCAGCCTGGAAGACTGAAAACGGGTCGATCTACGTGAAGCTCGCCGGCAAGCAGGTCGTCGATCAGGGCTTCACCCTCTACGCGGTGGAGGACAACGACAAGGCGGGAGCGTAGCTCCCGCCGCAAGGCGACCGATCGCAAGAGAGCGCGGCGTCGACCATCGGTCGGCGCCGCGTTTTTTATCGCGTCCTCGATGGCGCAGGTTCCATCGGAGTCATGTCTCCGCCGCAGAGCAACTGGACGCGATCCTTGGCCCACGCATTGAGCCGGCAGGTGGGGCAGGTGTATTTCACGCGCTTGCCGCTTTTCGGTTTTTTCTGCTCCTGGTCGGACCCCTCCGCTCCTTCAATTCCGGGCTCGGCTTCCGGGGGCGGCTTCTCGGTCCAGGTGATCGTGAAGCCCGTCATCAGTAGCTCGTGTGCCGCAACCTCGAACGGGCCGCCCTTCACAATATAATGACCGACGCTGTCGCCGGTTTCCTGGCCGCCTTCCTTGCCGGTGCTGCTGGGGTGCAGACCGATCGCTTTCATGCGTTGCGCCCATTCCCGATTGTGATAGGGGCCGCGGCCGGGCTTGCCGCTATGGTGCTGCCACAGATGCGCCATTTCATGGACGAGCGTCGACAGCACCTGCTCGACCGGGCGCACATGGAAATAACGCGGATTAAGCGCGATCTCGTCCGTGACCAATCCATCAGTGCGGCCGAAGCGGTCGCCACAGAAATACCCGTAGCTGCGTTTGCTGCGTTGCAGGGTAATAAGACAGTTGGGCAGTTGGCCTTCGAAAAGCGCCCGGTTGAAATAAGCGTAGGCTTCCTGAAACTGGTCGTAGGTCTCCTTGGTGGGTTCAATTAACCGGTCGGAAAGGTCGGGGTCCGTCATTGGAATGCACACTCCACTTCCAGGCCTTCCGGCTGGAATGTCCATTCCAATGCGCCATCGCCAAGGACTCACCAGCGGTGTGTCTTATCTGGCGATGCCGGATCGGGCTCCCCTCGCTAATTCCTCGCTCTGGAAAAAACCATCCCGTGCACTGCAGGCGTCTCTATGACCATGTGAACTGACGACCTGTCATTCACTGGATGCATGGACCAAATTCACAGCGCCACCGGGCACGGAATGCCTTGCATGATCGGACTCGGGATGGCTCGCCGGGCGTCACCGTTCCCAACCGTCATCGCGTTCACGCTTGCCGCGCTCCCTCTCGCTGCGCTCCCGTTGGGCAATCTTGGACGGGACGGGCGACTTGCCATGGGCAGCGCAATTGTCGCCGTTTCGCACCCTGACGCACACGCAGTAAATCGCGTCGGACAGGCTCAAAGCCGGCCCTTCCTCGAACAGCCACGTCGTCGGGATAGCGTCGGGATAATCGCCGTTCAAAGCCACGGATACGTGCTGCGTCCGCGCGATATGGTCCGGCCGCTCGATCAGGATTTCCGCTTCGGCGAGGTCAAAGTGTCGATGCGCCAGTTGCACGGCAAACCGCTCCAGCTTGCCATGCCGGGCCAGAACGGCTTTAAGGTCCGCAAGGCAGGCGAGGTCCGTATCGTCAAGCGGCAACGCCTCTGATAACTCAGGCAGTTGGCTCCACTGCATCGGCCGGATAGACAGTCCATCCATCGTCGGCGATCCCGGCGGGGTCGAGGAATTCGATGCATGACTGCGGGCGGGATCGAAGCCATCCGTATTTGTCATGGAATGCACATTCCCGTTCCAGGTTCACTCCGGGGGACTGTCCAAAGCGCGATCCAGAAAGGAACAATCCGCCCATCTAACTCTGACCTGGTGTCCGTGAGTGCGGCCAGCATCGCTTGTTCCTCGCGACTGAGGATCTTCACGCACGGAATACGCAACTCGGTCTATGGAAGGACGTGCCAGGGTATTCCGGTCACTGTAGTGCACATGCCAATTTAAAGCGCCGCCGATCGCGGAGCGCCCTCTGCAAATAGGCGACCCGAGCAGGCGGCTCAATAGCCAGTCGTGCTAAATTTCCTTGTGCAGTGCAGGATTATCGCGCTATGAAATTGCGCACTGTAATGCACATTACGAGACTGCTCTATGGCGGCACGGTAATGTTCACCACAATTTAAGGTTCTTTCTCCATAATAGAGTATGGCGGGACGTCGCCATTCAAAACGTACAAGGTGTGCGCGGTAGTACCGCGCCACACCTTGCGGGGGGATTTCCCATCCCCCGCGGACCCCCCAGGAATCCCTAGGGCTCGTCCGCTCCTTGAGGAGCGTCTCGCCAAGGGATTGTTCAGCCGGCCGCTTGCGCTGACGGGCATCGAGCCCGTCCCGGCTGACGCAACGTGATCGCCGTTGCATCGCGACACAGGGAGACTTCGGCTCTCCCTGGACCCATCGAGCAGGGGGGCAGTCGCGCCCCCTTGCAACCCGCGACCAGGACTTTCGCGTCCTGGACCACGACCGGCGTTTCGGCGCCGGCTTCGACCGGAGGGAAATGTCGGCTCTCCCTTCCGGACACCCATCGGCCAGGGCGGGCGGCAAGCCCCCCTGGACCCCCTGCGCGGCGTGGCGGTGCTGTGGCGAGCGGCGCGACGGCGGCGAGGAAGAGACGAGGCGAAGGCCGGCTTACGATCGCCAGCTTGAGAAGGAGCATGGCGGAGCAGGACGAAAAAAAGCGCGAAGCGCCCATTTCCTACCGTCCGCCGAAAGAGTTGCGGGTGGAATTCGACGAGCGCGTCCTTGCCTCGGGCCTTTCCACCTCCGCCTTCATCACCAAATCCGTTTTCGGCCGCGATCCACCGCGGCAGTCCCGCCGCCCTTCCGTCGAGCATGAAGCGGTCGCGCAGATTCTGGCTGGCCTGGCGCAGATCCGCGACGAACTCCATGCCATCGCTATGCATCTGGGCGAGGGCGGCGTCGACCGGGCCCTGATCGAGGAAGCCGTCCGCCCGCTTACCGAGATGCGCGCCGTCTGCTTCAAGGCGCTGGGGCGGAAGCCATGATCCCCAAGGCCAGCCAGCGCGGGCTGGGGCAGGACCTCGCCACCCATCTGCAGAACGCCTACGACAACGAGTACGTCGAAATCGCGGAAGTGCGCGGCGCGGTCGCGTGCGATCTCCACGGCGCCTTTGCCGAGTGGGAGGTCTGCGCGCACGCTATGACCGGCTGCCGCAATTATCTCTACAGCCTCTCGGTCAATCCCGATCCGGCGCAAAGACAGCTGACCCGGACGGAGTACCGCGACTATATCGATCGCGCCGAAGGCAAGCTCGGCCTCTCCGGCCAGCCACGGGCGGTCGTCTTTCATATCAAGGACGGACGCGAGCACTGCCACGTCGTCTGGTCGCGCATCGACACCGCACACAGCAAGGCCGTCCACCAGCCCTTCGACCGCCAGAAATTAATGATGGTGACGCGGCAGTTCGCACGCGAGCACGGGCTCGCCCTTCCCGGCGGCATGACTCCTGATGCCGGCCGCGAGCGCGGCAAGAAGAAAAGTCTCTCGCTCTATGAGAAGCACCAACAGGACGCGACCGGCCTGACCAAGGAGGAGCGGATCAGACAGGTGACGGACGCCTGGCGCCACAGCGACGGCCCGCGGGCGTTCGTCCGTGCGCTGGAAGAACTCGGCTATGTGCTGGCCACCGGCAAGCGGCCCTATGTGCTGGTCGATCTCTACGGCGAGATGAACGCGCTCCCCAAACTGATCGACGACCGCGCGGTGCGGACAAAGGACATCCGCGCCTTTCTCGAGCGGGATTGTCCGGTCGAGTCGCTGCCAAGCGTCGACGAGGCCAGGGCCCTGGTCGCCCAGCACCGCCAGGCGATCGAGGATTTCAGGAAGGCGCAGGGCCAGGCCGATCGCGCCGATGCCTTGAAACGGGCTCAGGCCGAGCGCCGCGGGACGCTCGAAGCGGAGCAGGCGGCAATGCAGGCGCGGCATGCCGAAGAGAGGAACGAGCAAGGGGCGCAGCAGCGCGGCGAACGCCAGGCGCTGGAAAAGGCGTACGCTGCGGAGACAAAGCAGCTTGAAGGACAGCGCGGCGGGCGGAAAACCACCGGTCTCGTTGCCATTCTGGCGCGGGTCTCCGGGTTCAATGTCCTCCGCCGCCAATTCGAGAAGCATCACGACAAGCGCCGGCACCACCGCCTGGTCGAGCAACTGCGCGCGCTTGACGAACCGCAGGCGCGGGCGAAGCTGGAACTGCAGCGGCGGCACGAGGCGCAAAGCCTCGATATGAATCGTCGGCTTCGCGCCATCGCGCAGGTGGAAGCGCGCGAGCTCAAGTCGCTCGAAACCGAACTCGTGAAGGAACAGCGCGTCAAAACCCGGGCGCGCGGCGGCGGTAACCGCATGCCGGCGCTGACGCTGGAGCTGAAACCGCCCGGCCGCCGCGATGCCGCCTTCAAGGCCAGGAACCGCCATGGATCGCGGGTGGCGCTGGAGGAGGGGGCGAAAACCCCGCCCGAGCCACCGAAAAAGACCCTGTCAATGCGAGAGGACTTTACGCGCGCCGCCGGGGATGGCGGCGCCGGCGGGTCCGGCGGCGCTACCGGCGGGTCGTCGGATGGCGGCAAGCCGACCGACCCGACCAAACCGGGCGGCCCGAAGCGCAGACGCCGCCGCGATCGCGACCGGGACATCGACCTCGACCGCTAGGAAGTGGAGCGTGATGCGGCATCGATGAGCGACGAGCTTGTGAACAAGGAAAAGGTGACGATCCTGGAAGGCGATCTTGTCGGGGATTTCTGGCTGAAAGGCGTGATCAACCGCTATCCGGGCTATACGTTTCAGGCCAAGGTTTATGATGTCGGCAGCGTGTTCGGTATCGAGCAGGGGCGGATCTCCAAGCTGCAGGTATGGCGCGGCGACCAGTCGGTCATGGATTACGACCGCGGCTGGGATGAAAAACCAGCGCGTCGCCGCGACCGGAAAGTGCTGCAGGAAATCCTGGCCGGGTTTCCGGACCGGCAGCGGGATAAAGCGAATAACGAACCGCCTGCAGCGGAGCAGAAGTCCCGTCGGCGCTTTGCCTTTGGCAAAACGCGCTCATCAGGCAGGTCCAGAGACGATGACGATTACGAGCACTGATATTTCATTATTCGCAAGTTTTCTTGCCAAGGCGTTCAGATGCGCTACACTATATGAATGATCTTCACCGATCCTTATTGCATTACGCTGATCGTGACCGAGCGTATTCGTCGTCTTATGGAGGCCGGGCAGTTGGCCGAGGTCGAACCGGATCGCACGTACGGCTATACCTGCCCGGCCGTCTTCGGCGTGTCGATTGATGATATCGCCGCCATCCGCGATGAGGACGCCGGCGGGCGCCCGCTGCTCTGGTTCCATCTCAACGATGGCCGCGTGATTTCGGGCACGCCGGATGCGCTTGGTTGCGGGGTATGCCCCCGCAACACGACTCTGCATTAATTGGCGCGACCAGCGGACCGGGCAACTCTGCCTTTCACCTGCCGCGATCGTCGTCGGCTTCACGGGTTTTGCCGCTGCGGTGTTTGTGTTCCTGTTTGCCTGCCCGGTCTGGCCCTTTGTCGGCGCTCTGCTGCGGAACATCGCGGTCGCCGCTTTCGAGGCGGAACTCGTAATATTCCGTCGGGGTATAGAGATAGCGTCGCGTGAACCGATCCTGAATGTCGGCTTTTACCTGATCCAGTGTCTTGCCGTGGCCCGCGGCGCCCGCGATTGTGCAATCCTTGAGCATGCGGGTATAACGGCGCTCCGTATCGATCGAGTCCTTGATCTAGTCCGAGAAATCCTCGACCCGGCGCCAATAGGAGCCGTCGCTGCGGGTCTTTTGCTTTTCCTCCCGCGTAATATGTTTCTGATAGGGTAGCATCAGCTCGTGAACATTGATGTTATTCCGGCGGATCTCGTCCTCGGAAGGCAGCTTGCCTTGCCTCTGCTGATCGTCAATCCAGCGCCGAAGATAGTCCTGCCTTTCGGCATATTCTTTCGCGCCGATCGCGCCGTCGCGTTTCGCGACGTACTGCATGGAATTGTATGCCGCCCAGCGCTCGAAGGCGGGCTCGTATTTATCCCACCCCAGTTCGGCAGGCACGACCCGCATTTCTTGGCGCTCGAGTTCCCACGGGCGTTCGCGCCGCTGTTCTTTGGCGTAGTCACTCACCGATCGTCCGTAAAGCTCGCCAAACCGGTCACCGACCCGCTTGCGGGCGTCGAACTCGCCGAGCGCATTGGAAATCGCATACTGCACGGACGCCTGCCGCAATGACGCGCCTAAATCCTCATGTCCATCGATGCGGTCGCGTAAAGAGGAGGCGGCCCGGCTGGCATCGACGTCGCGCTGCTCTTCCACCGTGAAAATCGGCCTGGCTTCATCCCGGTTGTTCCGGAACTCTCTCGCGAGCGTGGCGGATTTGGCCTTAAGTTCCCAGTCCGGCGGCAGCATGCCTGTCCGCTGCCGGTCCGCCGTCCAGCGCGACAGCCGCTCATCGAGCAGCTTGAATTCGTCGGCGAGCAGGGCGTCTTCGCGCATGTGATCGCGAAGGTAATGTTTTCGCGCCCATTCGCGTAGCGTGGCCTGGCGATCCGGGTCCGGCGCATTTTTGGGTGGCTCGCGATTGTCGACCATGGGCAAGGCTGTCCCGCTACCAATTGGAGCGGTTCATGTAAGGCGCGTGGGATGAATTCTTCCTCGCAAGAGTCTCGCAGGCCCGCGTTCCAATGCATAAATCGCCTTGATTACGCCTTCCGCCCTTTGGCCCGGGGATTATCCTCTCAACGCCCGCGCCATCCTGCGGGACATAATTACCAACCGGCGGGGCGGATGCCGCGTCCGGTCAGTCCCGCGGGGAGGGCACGCCGATGAGCGACGCTAAACCCCGTCGCCTCGACTTTTTTTCTACCGTCAGTTTCTTTCCTGACGGCGGAATTTGAAATCTGCATGGCAAGGTCTATTCGTCGGTCGAGACGCGGGCATTGCTTATTATCATGGCGGTTATTCCCTGTACAGAAAGTCCACGAAACTATTAACGGCATCGAAAGCGTCCTTTTCAATTTCTGCTTCAGGCAGACCGGGCACCAACAGGGTTTCGCCGTCACGGGCTAGCCTGGCACGGGCAGTAATTTTCTTTCTTAATTCCTTTCCCGGCCCACTCCCGATACACAGCATGCCTCGTTCGTCTCGTTTTCGGCTGATTTTGATTTCGCCGCTTCTGAAGCAGTGCGCGTAAAGCGTCATGGTCCGCTCATTTTTCTGGGGCCAGATTGCCAACTGAATATTGACACACTATTTCGAGCACTTCCAGACCCCTGCCGATCAATCGCTTATCCAAGCAGAATTAGTGCTCTACAGGTTCCATTTTGAGCAGTGATTGAAAGCGCCCATTTACAATGGAGCGAAAATTAGGTAGGGTCATGCTACCGTCAGTTTTGTACTGACGGCGGGATTTGAAAACCCGAAGCAGAAGCGGCACGGCATCGCCGCTTTGATGCCTTCCGGCCTATGGCCGGGAGGCGGGGACTATGTCCAAGGCTTCGGTCTAAAGGTTTTCGCAGCTGACTTCTGCCAGCTTTTCAACTCCCGGCCACCAGCCACGAATAGGCGGGTGGAAATTAAACAATACCGGGAGATTTCAGGGGGACACTTTTCATGCGCCATATTTTAAATCACGGCCCCCGCTTCGGGGCGTTGCTTCTGCTTTTGCCCGCTCTCCTTTTCGTGGCCAGCCTGTTCTGGCGCATCGGCCCGGCCCCGGCGCAAGAGCAGATTTTCACCTATCAAGGGCAAGCCTTCACTAATACCGGCATTTGCACCCCCGGCCCACCCGTTACCTGTGTAGGCGGCAGCATTTCCGGTTCCGTCGTCTTCAACGGGGTAGCGGCTGGTTATACAGGCGGGGTTTCGACTGGCTCCATGTCTTCGTTCGCGTTCGCCGCCAATGGCCTGACCATCCCCCTTGGATTGAGCGACGGCACTGTAAGCATAAGCATGAGCGGCGGGGCGGTTTCCAATTGGAGCATCAGTTTATTCCGCCCTTCGACAAGCATAGATTATCAAGTAGATTCACAATTCTTCATGGGCAGCGGCGAAGATTTCGGCTTGTACCAGATCAACTCGCCCCTCTCTGTCTATGAAGGAGGAACTCGCTCAATGGGCCAGTGGACCAGCCTTAAATCCACTGGCATAGCCTGCAATGCTTATCATCAAGGCGCGGGATCGTGCGGCGAACCGATAGACCTCGGCAGCGGCAATGTTTTCGATCAGGTCACGGATTACGAAACCGTAGGCCCGAACAAGTTAAGCCTGATCCGCTATTACAACAGCATGTCGCCCCCCGGCAGCACGTCCGCCACCAGCATGGGGACCAACTGGCGCACCAATTACGACCGCTATTTGCACGTCTATTCCGCCGGAGTCGTGGCAGAGCGCCCGGACGGCCAGCAGATCGGTTTCACATCGAGTTCAGGCACCTACACCCCCGACACCGACGTTGATCTTGCACTGGCGAACCCGTCCGGCAGCACATGGACCCTGACCGATCATGACGACACTGTGGAAACCTACACAGTGTCGAGCGGCCTCGGGACGCTCAATTCCATCAAAAAACGCGGCGGCTATTTGCAGGCCATCGGCTATTCGAGCAGCCAGATTTCTTACGTGTCCGACTCCTACAGCCGCACCCTTGGTTTCAGCTACACCGGCGGGCTGATCACGGGCGTGACGACGCCGGACAGCCTCACCCTCTCCTACGGCTATGTCGCCTTCGCAAGCGCCGGGACGAATTTGCTCTCGACGGTCACCTACAACACCAGCCCCGCGACCCATCAAACCTATCTGTACGAAAACGCCAGCTATCCCTACGCGCTCACCGGCATCACCGACGAGAACGGCAAGCGCTACGCGACATGGGGCTATGACAGCAATGGCCGGGGGATCTTGAGCCAGCTTTCCGGGGCAGTGAATTACACCTCCGTCTATTACAACGACGCGAACGGCAACCGCGTCGTCAAAGGCCCTCTGGGCATTGTCGAAACCTACAAATTCTCGACCTTGCAGGGCGTCCCGAAGGTCAGGGAGATCGATCGCGCCGCCAACGGCACCGTGGCGGCGGCATCCGAAACCTTCGCCTACGACTCGAACGGCTACCGCAGCAGCCTGAATGACTGGAACGGCAACAACACGAGCTGGACCAACAACAGCCACGGCATGCCGACCCAGATCGCCTTTGCGTCGAACACGACGAACAAGCAAATCAGCAATCTCACCTATGATTTCTGGTGGCCGCACCTCCCGCACACGATTTCCACCACCGGGCTGAACGCGAATTTCACCTATGACAGCAGCGGCAACCAGTTGACGGAGAAACTCACCGACACGACGAGCCAGAGCCTCCCCTATTCCACCAACGGCCAGACCCGGACATGGACCTATACCTACAATAAAACCGGCGAGGTCCTGACCGCGCAGCTTCCCCGCACCGACGTCACCGCCAAAACCACCTATGGCTATGCGGGCGGGACCACGGGCGGCACGTTGATTTCGATCACCGACGCGCTCTCGCATGTGACGACGATCAACACGGCGACCGGGGGCGGTCGACCGAAGAAAATCACCGATCCGAACAGCGTTCAGACGACGCTTTCATGGTCCCCGCGCAACTGGCTTTCATCGAGCGTCATCGCCACAAGCGCCGGAAACCTCACCACCAGTTTCACCTATGACAGCGCCGGGAATCTCACCAAAACCACCCTGCCGGACAGTTCTTATCTCGCCTACGGCTACGACAATGCGCACCGCGTCACGTCGATTACCAATGCTTTAGCCGAGAGCCAGGGCATCACCTACGACAGCGCCGGGGACGTGACCCAGACGCTGTGGAAGAACAGCAGCGGCGTGACGAAGCGCCAGCACACGGCGACCTATGACGCCTTGGGCGAGCGCCTGACCGACGTGGGCGGCATGAGCCAGAGCACGGCCTTCACCTACGACAAGAATGGCAACGCTCTCACTATCACCGATCCGCTTTCCAACGTCGCAACGCAGACCTTTGACCAGCTAAACCGGCTTTCGACGTACAAGGACGCCGCGAATTATCTTTCCAGCATCAAGTACGACAGCCACAGCCGCCCGCTCACCTTCACTGACCCCAAAGGCAACGCGACGACGTGGGTTTATGACGGCTTCGGCGACACGATCCAGCAGAACAGCCCGGACACGCTGAAAACCATTTATTATTACGACGCCGACTCCAACCTGACCGGCAAAAACGAAACCGGCATTCACTATTCAAGCGCCACCTACGACGCGCTCGACCGGCAATTGACCCGCACCTACACCGGCGACAGCACCCTGAATGTCTCGATTACCTACGACAGCGCCGCCGCGGGCTATCACCGCGCCATCGGGCGCATCGCCAGCCTGACCGATCAACCCGGCTCCCTGTCCCGCTCCTATGACGAGCGCGGCAACATCACGACCGACGCCCGCACCATCGCCAGCCATCTCTATGCGAACGCCTATACGTACGAGAGCGCCGGGCGCTTGAGCTCGATCACCTACGCGAGTTCCGGCTGGAAAGTGGCCTACACCCGCGACAGCGCGGGCCAGATCACCGCCGTCACCGACACCCAGCCGGGGCATGGCGCGGTCAACCTCGCCACGAGCGTCACGCATCTGCCCTTCGGCCCGCTCCTCTCCCTCACATGGGGCAACGGCGTGACCGACGCCCGCACCTTCGATCTCGATTACCGGATGACCAGCATCACCGATCACGGCACGGCCAACATCCAGTATTTGAGCTACGGCTACGACGCCGCCAACAACGTCCACACCGTCACCGACAATGTGACGCCCGCGAACAGCATCACCCTGACCTATGACGCCATCAACCGGCTGGTCCATGCCGGGGGCAGCATCACCTTTGATTCGAACTCGAACGTCCTGACTGTCGGCAGCGTCACCAACACCGTGCCCGCCAGCAGCGACCTCATCAGCGCGTCGAACGGCGGCAACTATCTGTATGACAGCGCCGGGAACCTGACGCAGGTTGCATGCTGCGCCCTCCAGACCTATAGCAAGGCGAACCGCCTCGCCACGGTCAACTCCACCAGCTATGCCTACGACGCCTTCGGCCAGCGCCTCCGCGCCCAGACCAGCGGCACGCCGTTCTCGGTCTTCGCGTACGACCTCAACGGCCATCTCCTGACCGAAACCAACAGCGGCGCGGAAACGGATTACGTCTATCTCGACGACATGCCGCTCTCTGTCGTCAACCGGGCGGCGGCGACGATCTCCGCCCTTCATACCGACCGGATCGGCACCGTGCAGGCGGCGACCAACAGCAGCAAAGCCGTTGTCTGGCTTGGCGCTTACGCCCCCTTCGGCGCGGTCAACCCCAGCCCGGCCAGCATCACCATGAACCTGCGCTTTCCGGGCATGTACGCCGACCCGACCGGCTATTACCACCATGGATTCCGCGATTATTATCCGGGCGATAACAATGGCCGGGATATCGAACCCGACCCCCTCGGCCTCACAGGCTGGCAAACGCCGTGGTCGAACCCGTATCCTTACGCGGGGATGAATCCGTATCGGTATACGGACCAGAGCGGGCTGTGCGCAAACGCATCTAATCTTTCTCCGGATTGCCAGAACGCGTTGGCGGCTGCCGGTGCCGACAGCGAAGCACTTACAAGGGCCAACGATAACTGGGCGGTTATTCAGCGAGCCGCAGATACCAATGGAATCGATCCGAACTTGCTTGCCGCCGTAGCTGTTCGTGAGTCGGGCTTCCGTAACATTCCCCAAAGTGATGGAGGTCTTGGCAGAGGAATATTTCAGATAGAAATAGGACAGAACCCATCAGTCACAGAGCAACAGGCTTACGATATTTCATATTCTGCCAATTTCGCTGCGCATATGCTGGCTACGAATTTGGATACCTTAGCAATTCAGCACCAAAATCTAACTCAAACGCAGCTTCTACAGGCAACCGCAGCGTCTTACAACTTCGGAACACCTAACATAAGTGGCAATCCAAAGACGATTGATAAAGGAACTACAGGAAATAATTATGGAAGTAATGTGCTGAAACTCATATTTAACTGTTTCCACTGAAGGATGGATTGATGTGAGACGGATACCTTCTACCTGTCGGATCGTTTCCCTAGCGGCGATGATTTGCTCGTTGCTTCTAATCTCTAGCTGTCGTGCAGAAGCGCAGCCGCAACCTAGCACTCTGTCGTCACCGCCATCGCTAGCAGAGTCCCTCAAACATTTTCTTGAAACGTGGGATAGCGGCAAGTACTATACCGATCATTATCTTGCAGCGTTCCAGGACCTCAATGATGATGGAAAACTAGAAGCCATTATCTATTTGAACGCCTCAAAATGGTGTGGAAGCGGCGGTTGTAATACGCTGATCCTGACGCAACATGGACCCACTTGGAGAATTGTAACAAATATAACGATCACACGCCCCCCTATCCGCATACTAAAAACCATGTCCCATGGCTGGCACTCGATTGGAGTGTGGGTGCAGGGCGGAGGCATACAGTTAGGTTATGAAGCGGAACTTCGTTTTAATGGCAAGACATATCCAAGTAATCCCACCGCGGCGCCTGCACGGCGATTGCCAACAACATCGGCGGGCGAAGTAGTAATTAACCGCCCAAGTCCGCCGTAACCTTCAAAGTGCGATAACGCGTTAGGCGGAGCGCCCGGAGCCGCTGAAAGAAGCGTCTCCGCCCATGCGGGTGACGATCCCTGACGCGGAATGGAAAGATAGCGGTGCATGGACAGCCACGCGCCGCATCGCCCGAGCGCACTTATCGGGCCGACATGTACTTACCCGCTTGGAAAACCTGTTTGATTCCGTTGAGCGACACGTCCCGCCATGCGCCGGTTTTGGTCGGCAGCACCTTCAAACTCTGCGCTGTGAAGTCTCCGATGCTGCGCGCAGTCGGTCCGCTTAAATCAAGGACGTAAGCAGTACAGCCCCTTGTGCCACATGAGTCCGGACTCTCGATGCGAGCAAGTGCCTCGGGAATGCCGTCGCCATTCAAATCCACCAGAGTCAAAAAGACCTTCGGGTTTGATCCGCTACTTCGTGCATCAGCGATATCCTGCGCCAGGAATGCCATTGCTTTCGCCCGATAACTGGAGTCGAAGGCGAATGTCGGCATGCAGAGGAGGAGGAACAGCGCGCCCGCTGCGAGGAGCGCGGAAACGAGGAGATGTTTCATCACAGCACATTGAGATGTTTCATCACAGCACCTTCGTTCCGGCGCTCCTGACACAGGAGGATACGCTGTTTGCCTCGATTTTGTCACCGAAGAACGCGGCGACTTCGCTGCCCTGGTTCCGGACCTAAAGGATATCCCTGAAAAATCCCTGCCGTATTCAGTACCTCGCTACTCGAATTTCATCGCCTTTTCGAGTTCCCGCGCCCGGTCCTCTGTCATCGAGTGCAGGCATTCCGCCGCCTGCACTTCCCGGATCGTCCCTTCCTGCGCTGCGTAAAAGCCGCAATTGGCGTCCCGGTACTGCACCCACAGGCGTTGCGCCGCCAGCAGCGGTTGACGCTGCGCGGCGTCGATCCGGGCTTGCAGCGCCTTATAGGCGGCGTTCAACCGCTGATCCGCCGCCTTGGTTTTCGCCTGCACGCACTCGACGATAGCGAGTGTGGAAGGCTTGTCGCCGCAGGGCTGGTAGCCGGGGCCGAACATTTCAGCCATGGCCGGGAGCGCCGCCATCCAGACCAGCACAGCCAACACCGATACCGCACAAGAAACCCGTCGCATCCTCCTGCCCTTACCTCATTTCACTCCGCCGGTGCCACTGTGATGACGCCATTCGGAGAAAACCGGGGCGTCTCCCTTCGGGACCGGGCACTAGGCGCGAAGAGCGCCCGGAGCCGCCCCCCAAGAAAGGAAAAGGGGGCTGTCTCCGCCCATGCGGGTCACGATCCCTGACGCGAAGGAAGATTGACTCCTCCCCGATGCAGCTACAGAACTAGAATTGGCCCTGCCGTCTATTAACATCAGGTAAAGGTTTGCTAAAGGGCAAGGTATATTTAACTCATTGATAATCATTGACTAATTGAAAAGCCGCAATAATGAAAAGAAACGCCGCAAATCGTCAAACTGCACACGTACGGCCTTTAATTTTCAACAAAAATGAGTGATACTGAATAAGACACTGCTCGTGTTACTCATACCATATCGGTTTAATCGAAGGGAAAGGGCTTTACTATGATTCCTGTACAGAAACACATGCGGTCAGAGGCAGGCTTTACGCTTGTCGAATTGGCCATCGTCATGATTATCATCGGCCTGCTGATTGCGGGCGTCCTGAAGGGGCAGGCGCTGATCCAAAACGCTCAGGTGACGGCGACGGTCGCACAAGACAAAGCTATCGAGGCAGCGACAACTACTTTCAAAGACACATACAACATGCTCCCCGGAGATATTACGTCCCCGAATACTAAACTGCCCAACTGTGGTGCCGCTCCCTGCCTTACAGCCGGTAACGGGGATGGTATCCTGACTAACCTGCCTTCGGATGCTCCTAATACTGCTGCCGACGAAGGACATCAGTTTTTCGTTCATCTTAATGCCGCCAGTTTGATTACAGGTATCGTTCCGGGTGTCGGCGCGGCGGCCGATGTGTTCGGCGGGAATCTTCCGGCGGGCAAAATTTCGGGAACCGGCTTTTTTGCTGGCGGTTCGACGGGGGTTGCTGCTCTTGTTTCACAAATAGGTGCTATCCTCCCCGCCGGTGGTGAGTATCTGACTTTGACAGGCAGCCCTACTACTGCCGCAGGTGCCGCTGCTACACTCGGTTTAAGACCCGATCAGGCGCTTCGCATCGACACGAAACTGGACGATGGTTCGCCTGATACCGGCGAAGTCCGGGCCTTCGGAGGAGCTACATGCGGAGTTGCAGGCGCGGCGGGCACAGGAGGCACCTACACGACAACAACCACAAACAATGTTTGCGGTCTTTATATCCACTTCCAAGCCTGATCTTCAGCATTTGCGAAAGAAAAGGCCCCCGGTTGGGGCCTTTTCTATTTTCTGTTTTTCACGTAAGTTTTCCAAATGAGAGCACACCTTTTCAACATGCACGGAGAGCGCCTCTTTTTCAATGAAGAAGAGCGCATATCTTTTATTCAGACCACCGACCGGGCGGAAAATCAAAAGACCGGAACGTTTTGCAGCCTCCTGCACTACACTGGCTGCAATTTCACCGAGGCCATGAAATTCACGCCGCAACAGGTAGACTTTGACGCCAAGGTCATTGCCTTTCCCGGCCCGCACCACTCCCAATTTTCGCGGACCATTCCCGTGCCGGATTCCTTCCTTGATCTCCTCGATGAGGTGCATGGCATCCGCCATCAGCGGGCCGGTCTGCAAGCCGGGGAACGGGTGTGGCCTCTGTCCAAAGAGGGATTGCACAAGCAGGTAAGGCGCGTGATCGCCGAAGCCGGGATTCCAGAAGGCCCTCACGCCGTCCCCAAGGGCATCCGGCACGGCTTTTTCGTGCACGCCCTCCGCCGCCGCGTCATGATAACCCGCTTGCAGAAGTGGATGGGGCATTCCTTCCCCGAATACACGGCGCAGTACGTCGCGGACCTGCTCCGGCAGGCCCCCGAACTGCTCGGGGACGAGCGGGCCGACGCCGAGCGCATGTGGTCAATTGACAGCGGGCATAGCTTCCAAAGTTAGAAGCGCCATCCGGGGATCGCATGGCGCTCGATTTCGAGAACCGCCTGTTGGTTAAGCCAACAATGGAGAGCTTGCTCTCTTATTCGGTTGGCGACGGCTCACTTTCGCGGTTCCTTGCGTTGGTCGATGAGCTAACGAGGCGGCGATGCGGATCGCGACCTACAACGTTAACGGCATCAACGGCCGGCTGACCAATTTGCTGGGGTGGCTGGAACAGGCCGCGCCCGACATCGTCTGTCTGCAGGAGTTGAAAGCGCCCGACGAGAAGTTTCCGGCAGGCCCGATTCGCGCCGCCGGTTATGGCGCCATCTGGCACGGGCAAAAAAGCTGGAATGGCGTCGCGATCCTGGCGCGGGGCGCCCAGCCCGTGGAAATCCGTCGGGGCTTGCCGGGGGATCCCGATGACACGCACAGCCGCTACATCGAAGCCGCGGTCGACGGCCTGATCGTCGGATGCCTCTATCTGCCGAACGGCAATCCCGCGCCGGGGCCCAAGTTCGATTACAAGCTGCGCTGGTTCGACCGGCTTTCGGAGCATGCCGGGAGCCTGCTCGCGACCGGCGAGCCGGTCGCGCTTGCGGGCGATTACAACGTCATGCCGACCGATCTCGACGTCTATGCGCCGGAGAGGTGGGTCGATGATGCACTCTTCCGGCCCGAGGTACGGGACGCCTATCGCCGCCTGGTCGAGCAGGGCTGGACCGACTCGCTGAGGGCTCTGCACCCGGGCAAGCGGATCTACACCTTCTGGAAGTATTTCCGAAACGCCTTCGCGCGTGACGCCGGTCTCCGCATCGATCATCTGTTGCTCAGCCCGTCCTTGGCGAAGCGTCTCATCTCAGCGGGTGTCGACCGTGAGGTGCGCGGCCGCGAACACGCAAGCGATCATGCCCCCGCCTGGATCGAACTGGCGGAACCGACGAAAGGCTCGACCGGGCCGAGCGCGGCGTCCGGGAAGGAGAGCTTGCGATGACAGAGGCTGATCGCTTCGATCTGGAGCGCTTCGTCACGGCGCAGGCGCCTGTGTTCGAGACCGTGCTCGCCGAATTGCGCGCGGGCCGCAAGCGAACTCACTGGATGTGGTTCGTCTTTCCTCAGCTGGCGGGTCTCGGACGATCCTCGACGGCCCGGTTTTACGGCGTCAGCTCCATCGATGAAGCGCGCGCCTATCTGGCCCATCCGCTGCTCGGTCCAAGGCTCGATCTGTGCGTCAGGATCGTGCTTGCGAGCGAGAGCCCATCCGTTCATGCGATTTTCGGGTCGCCCGACGATCTGAAGTTCCGTTCGTGCATGACGCTGTTCTCGCGCGCGGCAGAGGACCTCGACAATCCGTTCCGCCGTGCGCTCGATCGCTGGTGCGGCGGACAGCCCGATGAGCAAACGCTGGCGCTGATCGATTGAACCGGTTCGATAATTTCCACGGTTGAGCGCTGACACTCACCGTGGCCAGACATTGCTGAGCGAAACGGCGGAAATCTCCGGTTCCTACGCCGGGAATTTCACCAGTTGAGGCCTGTTTTATCTCCACAAGATGCGCGTAGCTGATGGAGATGACCATGGACGATAAGGAAGCCTATTCAAGCCCGATCGCGGCCGAGTCGGTTGGCGAGAGGCCGGGGAGTCCGCCGCCGGACACCCGTGAGCATCCTGTTCGGCCGGTTGCGACGTCGGCCGGGCCGGACGCAAGGATTGCCGACAAGACCGCAGAATCAATCGGCGAAAGGGCCGGCGATGCGTACGCGGATGCCACAACAGACGAAGCGCGGGAGCGGTCGCGCAAGGTAGTTGGACGTGCCGGCATGCAGGGCAGGTCCCAAGCGGGCCAGTTCAACCAACAGACCTTTGTCACGGTCGTCGCGGCCTTCGCGCTCGGTTACGCCACTGCCTGGTTGATTCACCGCAGGCATGGTCGTTTCGTTCGCACGTTAACTTCCTAAGGGGATCAACCCCTCGCGCGCGGAAGGGGGCGCGGGCTTTGCCCGCTCGCCGGCCAGGGTATCCCCGGCCTTCCGCGCCCCGGATCGCAATCCGGGGCTTGTGCAGCCCGGGCGATCCCCCTCCCTGGCCGCCGCCCTTCCCCTTGCTACCCCCGGTCTCGCCGACGGGCAGGGGTGCAGCGCAGCGCTGCGCTGACACCCGGAAGGGGAGGAGGAGGCTTATGCCCGCACCGAAATTCATCGACATCGACGGCAAGCGCTTTCTCTGGCGCGCGCTTTTGCAGCGTCGCCGCGAGCAGGTGGCGGCGTCAAGGGTAGAACAGCCCGTTCTGTTCGAAATGAAGGAGGATTGCCGTCCGATACCTGAGCGCACTGCCGCCGGACGCTATGCCGAGCCGAGTTTGTTCGCATTTGTCAAATAGGAGCGTTGAGCGCGGCTTCAGCCTGTGCCGGAGTTTGACGATGGGATCGGCGAGGAGGGGACGAGGCGCTTGAATCCGGTCAGGGCTCATATCGAGCGGTATGAGTCAGGACTCCGATCTCTCACCCAGCCGTGAAATTCTGCGGCGGCAGATCGCGCAGGATCACGGCTTTGCGCTCTACAATCACTATTCCGAGCCTGACGTTGCCGCGTTCCTGCGCCTCCACCCGGTCACCCTCAAGAAGCTCCGCCTCGCCGGCTCGATCGGCTATATCTCCAAGGGCCGCCGCGCCATCGCCTATTTCGGGTTCCAGATCGCCGATTATCTCATCGATCAACTCAGACCATGCCGCGCTATACCAGACACGAATTCCAGATTGGGGAATGGTGGCTCTCCCAGCGGAGCGGAAGCCCCGCGTGGTACGCCACCTCTTACGATTCCGAGGCCAAGCGCACGCGACGTGTCAGCCTTGGCACGGACGATCTTGAGCAGGCCCGGCAAAGACTCCTAGAGCGCTATCTGGAGCAGCACCGGCCGCAGAACGCGCCTGTCGAGGCGGTCACGCTCGCGGATATCCTGCTCGACTATTATAAAACGCACGGGAGCCATACCCGCAGCGCCGGCAATATCCGCACGTCGTGCGCTTACTGGGTCGATTTCTTCGGAGAGGCCAGCGTCGCCGAGGCCGTCATTCCGGCGCAGCTTGAAGCCTTCGCCGGACACCTGACCGGGCAGGGATTCGCGACGGCCTATGTCCAGCGCATCATGGGCGTCGGAAAGGCCGCGCTGCAACGCGCCTGGAAGCGCGGCGAGATCGCGGCGGTCCCGTTTATCCCGGGCGTCAAGGTCGATTACGGCGAGCCATTGGGGCGGCCGTTGAAGACCGCCGAACTCGCGGCCTTGCTGACGGCCGCGCCCGAACACCTGCGGCTCATGCTTATCATCCTGATCGGCACCGCCTGCCGGCCGGAGGCGGCGTTGGAACTCACCGGCGCACAGCTCGACTTCGATGACCGGCTGATCGACCTCAATCCGCGCGGCCGCCCCCAGACCAAGAAATTCCGGCCCGTGGTGAAGATGCCGGAGGCGCTGGCGCGCCTCCTCGCGAACGCGCCCTCGGGGCGGCTTGTGACCTTTCGCGGGCGACCCGTGAAAAAGATCAACAAGGCATGGCGCGCCATGCGCGAGGCGGCGGGGCTCGACGCCGAGGTCAATCCTTACTCGATCAGGCACACCGTGGCGCGCTGGCTGCGGCAGAACGGGGTTCCGGCCTGGGAGGTCGCAGCGCAGCTCGGCCACAAGTCACGCGACTACCGCACCACCGAACTCTATGCCGCGTTCGATCCGGCGTATCTGGACAGCGCCGTCCGCGCCATCGACCTGCTGTTCGACCGGCTTCGCGCCAGTTTCGCGCCAGTGGACGAACCGCTCTTTACGGTCACCCACAGGCAAAACATTGAGTTTCCTTGGAAGTCTGGAGCGGGCGAAGGGATTCGAACCCTCGACCCCAACCTTGGCAAGGTTGTGCTCTACCCCTGAGCTACGCCCGCGCTCCGCCGCGGCGGCCTTGAGGCCACGATCATAGAGCCCTCATGATAACGGCGCGACGGGGGTTTGCAAGGTTTGCGTGCGGCGGGCTTGCCGGGCGAGGCGACCGTTGGCATCGTCGGGTCATGTCTGCCGCACCCCTGACGCCCGAGGAATTGTTCCAGCAGCTCGATTTCCTGGGGATCGCCCACCGGACCGCGACCCACCCGCCGGTCTTTACCGTCGCCGAAGCCGCGGCGCTGCGCGGCAGCCTGCCGGGAGGCCATTGCAAGAGCCTGTTTCTCAAAGACAAGAAGGGTTGCTTCTGGCTTGCGGTCATGCTCGAGGAGCGCCGCACCGACCTGGTCAAACTCGCCGCCCGCCTCGCTGCGCCACGGTTTTCGTTCGGCGGCGCCGACGAGCTTTACGCGCTGTTGGGCGTGCGGCCGGGCAGCGTCACCCCGTTCGCGCTGGTCAACGATGCCGCGCATCGCGTAACAGCGGTGCTCGACCGCGACATGCTGAACCACGACCCGCTGAACTATCACCCGCTCTCGAACGACCGCACCACCGCAGTCTCGCCCGACGGTTTGTTGCGCTTTATCGCTGCCTGCGGGCATCAGCCGCGGATCGTCGAGCTTGCCGACATCGAACGCCGCCCGGCCGGCTGAGCGGAATGCGGCCCTTGCAGCCGAGCATCGCCTGACGGGCGCTTGTCTTCGCCGCGCCGTACGGCCATGTTGTAGTGCAATTCGCAAGAGGAGAGCGATGCCGAGCGAACCTTTAATCGGCGGCACTGCTGCCACCCCCGTCAAGGACGTCACCACCCAGAACTTCGTGGCCGAGGTCGTCGACGGCTCGTTCGAAACCCCGGTCATCGTCGATTTCTGGGCGCCGTGGTGCGGGCCGTGCCGGCAACTCGGGCCGATGCTCGAAAAAGCCGTGCGCGGCGCCAATGGTGCGGTGCGCATGGTCAAGCTCAACATCGACGAGAACCCCGAGATCGCGCAGCAGATGCGCGTCCAGTCGATCCCGGCGGTCTATGCGTTCAAGGATGGCCGGCCAGTCGACGGCTTTGTCGGCGCGTTGCCCGAGAGCCAAGTCAAGCAGTTCGTCCAGCGCGTCAGCGGCGGCAAGGGCGGTCCCTCGCCGGTCGAAGAAGCGATGGCGATGGCCAAGGAAGCGCTGCAGCAGGGCGACCACGGCAGCGCCGGCGCGGTATTTTCGCAGATCTTGCAGCGCGAGCCGACGAATGTCGAAGCCCAGGCCGGGCTGGCGCGCGCCTTGATTGCCGGCGGCGATCTCGCGAAGGCGCGCCAATTGCTCGACCGGGTGGCGAAGGAGCATGCCGGCGATGCCGAGATCGCCGCGGCGCGCGCAGCGCTCGACCTTGCCGAGCAGGCGAAGAAAGCGATGGCCTCGGCCGGCAAGCTGCGCGCCCGGCTGGCGCAGAACCCCAACGACCACGAGGCACGGCTGGAGCTTGCCACCGCCCTCTTCGGCACCGGCGACCGTGACGCCGCGATCGAGGAACTGCTGACCTCGTACAGGCGCGATCGCGAGTGGAACGAGCAGGCGGCGCGTAAGCAGCTCGTCAAATTTTTCGAAATCATGGGCAGTGCCGATCCGCTGACCTTGAGCGCGCGGCGGCGGCTGTCGGCCCTGATGTTTTCCTGAGGGAGGGACGCAAATGAGCGAGCGGCCGGGTGCGACTGCGCTGTGCGAGACCTTGCCGATCTTCCCGCTCGCGGGCGTCCTGCTGTTGCCGCGCGGGCGGCTGCCGCTCAACATCTTCGAGCCGCGCTATCTAGCGATGACGCGCGATGCGCTGGCGGGCGACCGGCTGATCGGCATGGTTCAGCCGAGCGATCCCAACCAGCCTGCCTCAGGCAATCCGCCGATCTACCCGACCGGCTGCGCGGGGCGCATTACGTCGTTTTCCGAGACCGATGACGGGCGTTATTTGATCACCCTGACCGGATTGTGCCGGTTTCGCGTTCGCGAGGAACTGCCGCTCGTCAGCGGCTACCGCCGGATCGCACCGCAATGGGACGAATTTGCCGGCGATCTGAGGAATCCGCGCGAGCCCGGATTTGATCGGGAGCGTCTGATCCACGGGTTGCGCGCCTATTTCGACCGGCATCAAATCAAGGCCGAATGGGAGGCGATCAATTCGGTGCCGGGCGATCGCCTCGTCACCTCGATCGCGATGGTCTGCCCGTTCGACCCCAGCGAAAAACAGGCCCTGCTCGAAGCCCGAGACCTCGACGAGCGCGCCAAGCTTTTGACGGCGATCGTCGAAATGGCGGCTATGGACCGGCCGAGCGAGGGCGGCGGTGCGCGCCACTGACGCGCTCGGGATCGGCACGGAGGGACGGATGGAAGGATCGTCGGACATCGATCCGCGGCTGTTGGAAATTCTGGTTTGCCCGCTGACCAAGGCGCCGTTGCGCTACGATCGCGACGCTCAGGAGTTGATCAGCGAGGAAGCCGGCCTCGCCTATCCGATCCGCGACGGCATCCCGATCATGCTGGTCGACGAGGCGCGGCCGCTGCGCGACGACGAAAAGACGACAAAAAGGCTGACCTCGTCCTGAGGGGACTGCGGTGAGCGGCGGCGGTTCGACGCGCTGGCCGGTCGAGCTCCGGCTCAAAAAGGCCGAAAAGCTGCTTCAAATCAGCTTTGACGACGGCGCCAGCTTTCGCTTGGCCGCCGAATATCTGCGGGTCGAGAGCCCCTCGGCCGAGGTGCAGGGCCACGGGCCGGGACAAAAGACGCTGGTTCCAGGCCGCGCCCATGTCGGCATCATCGGGATCGAGGCGGTCGGCAATTATGCTGTGCGCATCATTTTTGATGATTTGCACGACACCGGGATCTATTCGTGGAATTACCTCCACCAACTCGGCGTCGAACGCGACCAACGCTGGCGCGCTTATGTCGACGCGCTGGCGGCGAACGGGCTGAGCCGCGAACCGCGTCGCTCCTGAACGAGGCAGTTCCGGGACTGGCTAGCAGCACAACAGGAGGATTGCTGCAAGCAAGTTCGGAGATCGGCCTGCAACCCAGGGGCCCAAGTCTCAGGAACCCAATCTCGCCGAGCCGATCTGTGGGCTTGCGCGGCGTCCGAGTGGAAGAGGAATAGCGCGGTGATCGAACCTCCGTTTTGCTGCGGCTACGGTGCCTGCTCTAAAATTGATGGCGTGAGCAACGCGCCCCCTACCCCATCCCTCTCCCCGCAAGCGGGCGCGGGAAAGGACGGCAGGGCGACCGGCAGCAAATGGCGGGTACGCGGCATGATCGAGGCGGAGGCGGCGGAATTGGCGGGGTTCGGGGTCGAGCCGGGGTGGGGGTTTGCGATCCGGCACCGGGTGCGATGGAGCGAATGCGACCCGTTCGGCCACGCGAACCATCGCGCCTATTTCGAATGGTTCGAGGAGGCCCGCAACCGCTATCTCGAAGCCGTCGGCCTGCCGGCATTGTCGGCGGCGACACCGGGGCCGGTCATGGCCGAGACCGGCGCCCAATATCACCGGCCGCTCGCCTATGGCGACGAGGTCCTCGTCACCGCGCGCACGGTGCGGCTCGGGCGCACCAGCTTTGAGATGGAATACGCGGTCTGGCGCCGGGGGTTGTGCGCGCAGGGCCGCGCCGCCCTGATCCTGGTCGTCAACGCCACCGGCGAAAAGACACCGCTGCCCGATCCGTTGCGCCGCGCTATGCTGGCGCGCGACCCTGGCGCCCGCGAGGCCGGGCGCAACGAAAGGGCATCCGAATGAAGCGTGCCGTCATCGTCATCTGCGACAGCCTGCGCCGCGACCTGATCGCCCCGGAAGATGCGCCGTTCCTCTGCGAGCTGGGGCAGCGCTCGGCGCAATTCGCCAATCATTCCGGCGTCTTCCCGTCGACGACGCGGACGAGTGCCGCCTCGATCGCCACCGGCTGCCGGCCGGCAAGGCACGGGTTGCTCGGCAATACGATGGCGATCGACGAGGGCGACGGGCTCGTCTGCCTGTCGGTCGGCAGGCCCGATTTCCGCGACCGGCTGCAGCGCGCCACCGGCCGCACCCTGCACATTCCGACGATGGCCGAGCGGCTGGCACGAGTCGGCGAGAGCGCAATCGCGTTTTCGAACGTGTCGCCGGGTGCGGCCTATTTCCTCGACCCCGACGGCTATGGCTGGGTCTACAACGCCGCCGGTAGTTTCGGCCCCGGGCGTCGGCCATTGCCGGCCGATGAGGGTCTCGCGGTCGGCAAGGGCGAGGCTGGCGACAACGCCGTCGCCGAGCGCTTTTGCACCGAGGTGTTGCGCGAGCGGGCGCCGGTGCTGGCCATGCTGTGGCTGTCCGAGCCCGATTACACCGGGCACCACAGGCCATTGGGCTCGCCCGAGCATCGCCGCGCGATCGCCGCGGCAGATGCCAATGTCCGCCGTGTCGCCGAGACCGTTGCCCGCCTCGATCCGGGCGGCGAGGAGATTCTGTTCGTCGTCGGCTCCGACCACGGCATGGAGAGCGTCGCCGAGACGATCGATCTCGACCGGCTCTTGATCGACGCTGGGCTCAAACGCTCACGAGGCCCGTCGGATATCGTCGTCGCCCCCAACGGCAGCGCGGCGCTCCTCTATTTCACCAGGCCCGACCGCGCTCGGGTCGGCGAGGTCGCGCGATTTCTGGAGGAGCAGGATCGGGTCGGCCGGGTCTTTGCCGGCGCCGGTTTGGCCGCGACCGGGCTGCCGACGGGGTCGCCGGCGCAAATCGCGATCTCGATGAAGAGCGACGACCGCGCCAACCCCTATGGCGTCTTGGGTCACAGCCACATCGTGCGCGACCAGCAGGAACCGAAAGACATCACCGGCTTTGGCCAGCACGGCGGGCTCGGCGTCAACGAGCAAAGCCCGTTTCTGTTTGTGTCCGGCGGCGGCTTCGCGCCCCACATCCACCATGGCCGCTCGTCGCTGATCGACATCGCGCCGACGGTGTTGCGCCATCTCGGCCTCAGCGCCGATGGGCTCGACGGCCACCCGCTGGCGCTCGGCGCAAACAGTGACTAAGCGCCCTAGCTGTCGGATCAAGGAAGTCGGTGCAGGCGTTGTAACAACTCGATGGTGAAAATCCTTCCTTCCCAGTATTCGAGGATCACCACCTCGTTGAGCCGCACCCACTCGGCGACAACCTGTAGATCGGCCGGCGATAGCTGCCCCGCGGCGACATGAGGCTGGGGTCGTACCGCGACGCTTGCGGTATTGAACCAATCGGCGCGGTCGCCATGACTGCGGCTCACCTTAACACGCACGTCATGCCGCGCGCCCCCGCGCTCCGACACCCAAACCACCATCGGCAGGCCGGTATCGGCGGGCCGCAAATTCGCCATCGCGTATGGATCTTCGTGCGTTTCGCTCATCCCACACCTATCAGGAAACGCTATCGTCCATCGCCCGCTCCAGGTGGTGATCGCTACAGTAGTTATGTTGCCTATAATGGTTTGGCAAAGCCGTCAATCAAAGGGGCCAACGGGTGGTGACTCACTTTGAAATCTGAGCCGGCTGACGCGGCTTGTAGGGGCCGCGTTTTTTCGGCGCTTCCTCGGCTGCATCGATCAGCGCCACGATATCATCCATCGACCAGAGCCGATCCGACACGCCAGCGGCCATCGCGGGCGAAACGCGCAGGGTCTGATGCCGGCGCACGAAATTATAGAACACGAAATAGAGCGCCAGCGCATGGCAGTGGTTCTCAACCCTTTTCGAGAAGGCGTTCGTGAGCCGGGTAAACCGCCGCATGCTCATCCGCATGGTGAGGTTGTGCCGCTCTGTGTAGCTCGTGCTTACGTGCTTCGGATCAGGGTTGCCGGTGATCGTGTCCTTGCGAGCGCCAAGACATTCTGACGGGCTGTATTTGCGCTCGTGTCCCTGACCGCCCGTTTCGGCCCCATACAACTTCACCAGCATCCCGTAATCGATATCGGCCCCGAAGGCTTCCTCGACCGCTTCCAGATAAGCCCGGTGCCCGTCTGTCGTTAGCTGGACGCGGTTCGCCAACCGGCCGCGAAGATTGTCCATTAGCGCCAGCGCGTAGCTCGCATCGCGCCCGCCGACCGCCCACGACAGAACCAACTTGGAGTCGGCATCGAGCGCGGTCCATGTCCAAACGTCGCCAGCGTCATCCGGTGCGGCCTTCGCCGTCGCGACGTTCTTCTGCTTGGCGTAGCAGAACGACCAAACCTCATCGCACTGGACGCGCTTGCTCGCGACGCCGCGCACCGTCGTATCATGGAACTTGGCGCAGACCGGACCGGCGGCGGCGAGCAGGCCGTACACCGTGTTGATGCTCACGTCGGCTACGCGGCTGATCGAGCGCATCGATGAGCCTTCACAGAGCATTGAGAGGATTTGGGCGCGCTTGACGAGGGGCAGCTTGTTCATGCTCTTAATATATGAACGCCCATGCGTTGCGCCAAGCATATTAGATCAATACGAAAATTGATTCACGATATCAGCCTCAGGTGCCCGCGCGTCTGATTTCCGCCGAAAATATCTGGCGAATACATCTTCTCGAACTCGCTCTCCGTGAGGTGGAGTAGTTGTGCCATTTCGCTAAGCGAGTAACCAAGCTTTCGTTGATGAAATATCACCATTTGTCTGAGCAGCCGAGGCTCCTCGCGCTCCGGCTCATTTGGCTCTCTCTTCCTATATCCAAGGCGTCCCATTTTCATCCAGAACGTTTTCTTTTGGTATGGCGTGACGAAATTAAGTCGATCGGCCCGCACGGCAATCGCCGCCATTGAAACCCTCCAATAGAGCTTCATGTTTGCGAGATGCCGCAGATCGAGCCCGCGCCGCAGCTGCGGCTTTATGTCTTCCGCAGGCAAAAGAAACGCGCCAGCAAATTCGTCCGCTTCTTCTTCCATCGTGTCGTCGTCGTGCAATGTCGTCGTGTGGAGAACCATATGCCCTAATTCATGAGCGAGCGTTAGCCTTAGTCTATCAGATGGTGAGTTTACGTTCGCAAAGATAAGAACTGGCATACCATCAATGCGTTGACTGATGGCATCCAATAGGTCTGTTCCAAAGTCACATGGAACTATTATAGCTCCATTATCCTCAAGCAACTCTACCATATTGTGGATTGGCCCACGAGGAAGCATCCACATCTCTCGAAGTGTTCTTGCTACATCTTCAGGGTTTAGCCGTCTATTCCCCTTGCCATAATAATCGTCGCGATCAATTTCAGGGATAAATCGGTTTGTATTGAGAGAGAAGGAAATACTCATTTTCTTTATGTGCATGCGGCGAATGTTCATTTCAGCTACCACTCGTGCGAGCGTCTTCACTGAAAGCTTCTTGCGTTTACGATAATGGTACGGGGGCAGCCCGTATGGCTTCTCATCCTGGTAGAAGAATACCGCAGGATAGCCGAGTACATCAGCCAATAGTCGAGCCAACTCCTCCGGCGGCTCCAAGAGTCCGGTCTCGTATTTCGACAAGGTGCCTTGGGCAATTTTAGTTGCCGAGGCGAGTTCACCTTGTGTCAGCCCTCGCGCTCCGCGCGCGAGCACGAGCAGGTGATGGTTGAACCGAATCATGCCGCGTTGGGTGCGCTAGAATCCCAACGGGCGCTTCACGACCTCCCAAGTGGCTGAGCGTCCCGGAACCGCCGCTGGGATGATCGCGATGCACCACTCGACGCGTTTACCGCGCGGTCGGGCGATTTGCGTGCGTACGTATTGTGTCTGGGTCGGGTCGGCCAGATATCCAGCAGTCAGCCTAATCGCCGGCGGTGGAAGCCCAGGCAGCGGCAAACCGAGATCAAAATCCTGTTCCTGCCGTGTCGGGTAGCTCCGGGATCGACCATCCGCGTCCATCCGTTTCCATCGGAGGACTGCATAATCCTCGATTAGCCACACCTTCAGTCCACGGACGTCTTTTGGAACGATGCCGCGCCGATCGAGCCAACGACGCTCTGCCTCTGCGACCATATGCGCGTATGTGCACGCCGCGCCAGCGCGAGGATCATGCTCGATTAGGATGTCGGGTGGATACGCGCGATATTTGCTGAACCAATCCGAGGGATTTGGTCAATATCGTCGATCAGGGGTTCGACTAACCCCATATCGTCTTCGAGTGCCATCGTGGCCGGTTCCTCTCTTAACTATCTGAGATAGTGAGTTTCAGTCCGACCAAAAGCAAGAAAAATATTCCAGTTTTATTCTACATCG
>Ga0210390_10000613_pt1 | contig 38415 bp, 36 predicted proteins | sample IncBWH11OmetaG_FD_161050 | JGI IMG/M metagenome (GOLD analysis project Ga0210390, IMG submission 161050) | Forest soil microbial communities from Barre Woods Harvard Forest LTER site, Petersham, Massachusetts, United States - Inc-BW-H-11-O ...
GCCCTTGACGAACTGTGCCACGTCAATAATGCGTGGTGTTCGCGGTGTCAGAGGCGGATGCTTTTGCGCTCTGCGTTTGAGCCTCTGATCTTCGTCGAACTGAGCCCGCGCAGGGTCAAGTTTTGCAGTACTTCGCGCCCGCCAGTAGAAGGTGATTTGACAGTCTTTACAGTGCCAAGGGTAGATGCCAACAAGATTAAGAACATACCTTTGCAAAAACCCATGACGGTGCTGCCGCTGCAGGGGTAGAGAGCATCTTCGGCAGATCACCATGAATCACAGCATAATGCTATGAAGTCGCGAGCGGAGGCTATCTTTCGGTCAGGTCCTCGCAAAAAAAGAGTATCCGGGGATGGATTGCATTTCGAATTTGAGGACCTGAAGCTTAGCCAGTCGCGGCGCGTCGAAGCCCGAATCGGCAGAGTGAAGAACGGCGACGCGACGCTATCGCGTTGACAACCCTGGTCCCTCCGTCTTAAAAATGTAGCAATGTTGCGGTGAAGGAGTTCACCCTTAACCGCTGTCCGGCCAGTCTTGGGCCGGACAGATGATGACTCCTGACAGGGAATCCTGTTGCGGAGTCATGTCCCCGCGCGATCCCTGATCAAATTTTGGAGCTTGATCCCATGACGAATTCGTGGGCGCTGTTTCGGCATCCGGAGGATTTATGCCTGAAAACACGGAAGGTACTGGGATGACACGGCGTCCGGGGCATCTGAACGAAAACCAACAGACGCGGCTGCGTATCACCTGCCGGCACATCGACAGGCTGTTGAGTGACATCGACGATATTCTCCACACGGCCACATCCCAGTCTCCTTTCCCGCGATACCCGTCAATCTCAGCCTTGCGCAGATTCGGGTTCTTGAAGATTACATTCGACGGTTTCGGTCACAGCTCGTTCGAACCATGGAATGGCAGGGAATGAAACCTGAACCGCCGGATATCGACGCCACTCATGCCGTTCTGACGCACCTTGCATTCGTGGATATCGCAATAGAAGAGCTGAAACCCCAATACATGCGCGGCTCAGGGCCGTGCCCGAGGACGCTGTAGCTGAGCTGAATGGTGTTGTACACGAGCTGCATTCGCTCGTGACCGGAATGGAACACTACCTTAAGCAGGAACTGGGAACGGATCTTAAGAAGCGCTTGTAACGGCTGGAGAGGTCCGGATTGGATATGGAGCTGCTGCGATCGTTGGAACAGATCGTGACGCAAAATGGCCTTGTCGAGTTCCGCCCCAGAATCGATGCTCTGGCATCCCGACTGGAGGACGACAGTTTCGAGGTCGCTCTGTTTAGGCGAGTTAGTTGCGGCAAGTCGTCGTTGCTGAACGCTATTCTCGGAACGGCCGTGCTTCCCGTTGGTGTTAACCCAATCACCGCAGTTCCAACGAAGTTGAGGTACGGCGCCACCCTGAGAGCCGCGGCCTCCTATGGGGATGGGCGGAGTTCGGCCCTGTCGATTGAGCAGCTTTCCCAACTGGTGACCGAACAAGGCAACCCGGGCAACCTGAAAAATGTTGTTCGGGTGGTGGTTGAGGTGCCTTCACAACGGCTGAAATCCGGAATCCTTCTCGTGGATACCCCTGGGCTAGGTTCTTTGGCCAGGCGCGGTGCGGCGGAGACGCTCGCGTATCTACCGTCCTGTGATCTTGGATTGCTGCTGATCGATGCAGGCGCACCGCTGAATGAGGAAGAAATCGGAACTTTGCGGCTGCTTTACGCGGCAGGGATTCCGGCGCTTGTGCTTCTGAGTAAGTCAGACCTGCTCCGCAATGACGACTTGCGCCAGGCGGCTTCGTACATGCATGAACACGTACAGAGTGAGCTGGGGCTGGATCTGGCTGTTCATCCAGTGAGTGTCATGAGGGAATACTCGACCCTGCTGGATGAGTTTTTCGAACAGGAACTGCAGCCGCGATTCGAGAAGGCGACGGCCTTGCGCGAAGCGTCGGTGGCCAGAAAGATTGGCGCCTTGCGTGAGGCCGTTATCGGGGCCATCGAAAGCACCCTGGAGCGCCAGGTGCGCAGAGGACTGCAGCTACAGCCGGACACAGCAGCCGAGCTTGAATCGCTACTCCGTGTCGTGATTGGAGAAGTAGGCGAAGAGCGCGCAGTGCTCGATCACGCCTTTCGGAAATTTGGAGAAACGCCCGATGCAGTCCTGGATACCGTGGCTCTGGACGCGGCCCATTGGGTCGTAAGCAGCTCTGAGACCCAGATACCTGCTCTCCAACTCTCCGAATGGATTCACGAGACCGTCCGCCGTTCGATCCAGCCTTACCTGGATTCACTCCTCAGAGTTGAGCATCATGCGATTGATTCTCTCCAGCGGATTGCTGAAAACATCGGCCGGAACGACATGCCTTCGCAAGAGGATGCTGAACAGCTCTTACGGGATCTGCCACGGTTCGAACTGGCAGCCTTGCCGCAATCGATCCGCGTAATGCATCGGAAAATTTTCGGAAGCAATATGCTGCGTTCACGTATTCGCAGGCGGTTGCGGGATAGTATAGGCGTTCCACTCAAAGAAGAACTTCATCTTTACGGCATTGCGCTGTCTCATTGGGGTGAGCAGGTTGTCCGGAAACTGGAGCTGCTGTTGAATTCCTACGCCGACGCCTATCGTGTGCAGTTGCACCGGGCGCGGGGGGTCTCGGCTGACGTTGCAGATCAGGACCAAATGCAGGCAGACCTCGAGCTGCTCAACCATTGGAAATCAGACGAGCCCTCTGATTTAGAAGCACAGCATGCATTAGCTACCAAGGAGAAGTGACTTGCAGAAATATTTCTTCATAGCGCTGGGAGGTTCTTTGGGGTCCCTCGTCCGCTTCTGGGTGGGCACGGCGGTTGCCAACCGCATGGGCACACGATTTCCTTACGGGACTTTCGTAGTCAACCTGACAGCGTGCATCATTATCGGCTTCGCTCTGACTTTTCTCGGGAAGCACGCGGAACTGAACCCGGCCTGGAGATTTCTAGTTCCAATCGGATTCATCGGAGCTTATAGTACGTTCTCCACCTTCGAGTGGGAAACATTCGCGAACCTGCAAACGGGCGCATTTCTAATCGCTGCGTCCTATGTGGTCTTGAGTGTTCTCCTCGGTTTGGTTGGTGTATGGTGTGGCGTATTGATAGCAAGGATAGTGTCATGAGAGTGTCGCTCCGACAGCTGTGGTTCAAGGGTTTCTGGTCTCACCAACGAGGACTACATCAGGAAGGAGAAATATGCTCTCTCCGGGTAAGGCCGTAAAGGTTTCTATCTACTTGAGCGAAGGATCGACGCATCATGGAGCTGCAACGTATTCCACGATCCTCGACTTTCTGTACTTTCGCGGAGTCTCGGGCGCGACCGTTCTGAAAGGAATTGCGGGATTCGGCGCCGACCATCACATTCACTCCGCAAGCCTGGTTGACATATCGGATCACCTTCCGTTGAAGATCGAGTTCATCGAGACACGCGAAAAGGTAAATGAGCTGATGACCAAGCTGCAAGATATGGCCGGCTCCGGGATGATCGAGGTTCAGGAGACAACGATTGCCAAACCTGCCCGGGCTTCGAAGCGTAAGAAAGCGTCTGTTCCGGAGCACATTAAGATTGAAGGCAAGGCAAAGCTGATGCGCATTTATATCGGCGAGAGCGATCTCTGGCAGGATCAGCCTCTGCATGAAGCACTGGTGCGGGCCATGCGGGCTCATGATCTGGCGGGCGCGACTGTCTATGGAGGCATTCTCGGATATGGGGCGCATCGCAGAGTGCACAAGAAGAAACCGCTCAACCTCTCCCATGACCGTTCCATAATGATCTCGGTGGTCGACACCGAGGCAAAATTGCAGAGCTTCTTGCCGATCGTCGATGAGATGGTTCAGGAGGGCCTTGTTGTGCTTTCCGAGGTTGACATCATCAAATATGCTCATCGGGCAGTGGAGATTGGCGAAGGCGAGGAGTAGGCATGAAAGAACAATTTCAGGCCAGGATGTTGCGCATCCATTTCACTGAAGCGGACCAGTGGAAAGGTGAAGCGCTTTACAAGGCAATCGTCAGGAAGTGCATGGAACTCGGACTGCGTGGCGCCACTGTTTTACGGGGTATTGAAGGGTTTGGAGCGAGTGCTCGGATTTACCACCGTCATACGCTATCGCTTTCGAGGAATGCGCCGGTCATGGTGACCGTTATCGACACAGAAGAGCAGATCCAGAAGCTCATTCCACACCTGGACGAGATGATTTCCGGAGGGCTTATCGCCAGTTCTGCGGTTGACGCGATCCGGTATTCGAAGGAATAGCAGAAATCATTTTCCACAGTGAGCCCAACTATGGGAACGGCACCTGGCAGCGCAGGGGAAGGGACGATCGATGAGCTGATTCGCGCTTTGCTGACCATCAAGGCTCCAGGAAACGGCCATAACGAGCTTCGCAACAGGCTCCAGTCGCTGGAAACAAAATTGGCGGATGACAAGCTTCATCTTGCAGTGCTTGGCCAGATGAAGCGAGGAAAGAGTTCTTTTATCAATGCTCTTCTCGGAGCCGAGATACTCCCGACGGGCGTTCTGCCTGTAACGGCTATCATCACGGAGATCCGATATGGTCCTAAGCCGGAAGCCGAGATTGTTTATTCGGGGGGAGATTTCCGGGAAAAGATCACGCCGGAGCACCTTTCCACTTACATCACCGAGGCCGGAAATCCCGGGAACAGAAAGCAAGTAGAACGGGTCGAGGTTGCTTATCCCTCTCCTCTACTCGCAAATGGAATCATTCTGATCGATACGCCCGGAATAGGTTCGACACACTTACATAACACCGAAACCACAGAGCAGTATCTCGAAAGTGTCGATGGAGCGATTGTCGTTCTATCCGTCGATCCCCCGATTACAGAAGCCGAATCCGACTTTCTGAAGCGTATGAGGGGTGACATCCCGAAGCTCTTTTTTATCCTGAACAAAACGGACCTTGTCTCAGAAAACGATGCAAGCGCGATCGAGCAGTTTCTTAAGGTTGAGCTTGATCGGTTGCAGTTCGCATCGCCGGAAATCTTTCCCTTTTCTGCGCGCTACGCGCTCAAAGCGAAAATCTGCCCGGATTCCACGCCCGATGGATACGGCTTCAGTACATTTGAGCAGCGCCTGCAGGAGTTTGTCGTACAGGAGAAACGCCAGGCCCTCATTGGTTCTGTTGGCCTTGACCTGTTGCAGATAGCCCATGCCCTGAGATTCGCTGCCGCTATCGGCGCTCGCGCAGGCACGATGAGTCCCCAGGATCTGTTCGACAAACAGAGGACCCTTGAACGCCTGCTGCATCAGTCGAAAACCGAGGTGCACGAAATGGCAGTCTTGTTGCGAGAGCGAGCAAATGAGCTTGTCGCCCTCGTAGAACAGGATTTGAAATCCCATATCGAACGCGGCGCCCCGAAGGTCCAGCAACACCTGAAACGATTTGAGAGTGAACATCCGCGCGAAAGTGGCCGCGTTCTGGGTTCGCTGCTGGAAGACTTCCTGATGAGTCAGTTGGAAACGGTCTTCGAGAAGTGGCGTATGCAGGAGGATGACAGACTCCAGGACCAACTGGATTCACTCTCGGAACGCTTTGTCGCGCAGGCGAACATCATCCTGGAGAAGTTAAGGGAGGGTGCAGGTCACCTCTTCGATCTACCTGTTGAGCACTTGGCTATCAGCTGCTCATTGCGGCCGGAAAGCCGATTGAGCTACAAGATTGAGCCGATCTTCTATTCTCTGGATTCGTTCCTGCTGGCTCTCCCTCCCTTTCTTCTCCGTCCAATTGTGCTTCGCCGCTTGCACAGGCAAGTCCCGCTTCTGCTGGACATGAATGCCGGACGTATTCGCTATGACTATATTGAGCGCCTCCAGGTCAGCATCACTCGATTTGAGAAGGGTCTTCAATCGCAGATTGCGCTCGTGGGAGAAAGCCTCGAAGCTGTGCTACAGACGGGACCAAACGAAAGTGGGAGCCATCTGGATTCGCTTCATACCTGTGAACTCGTCATTGAGGGCTGTTTGCGGCTCTAGCGCTGAAGGCGCCGATTGGAGTGTTAAGTGTAACTCTTCGCACCAAATCTAAGTTCCTGCCGAGTGGTCGGCAAACCGGACGACTCGAAGCTAACGAAGAGCTGCTGGGTGCCCTTCCTGAGCACTGATTGGCAAAGGCTTTCATCGCGGCGTAACCTTTTTGCGGTCAGAATCGTTATCCTTACGTACGGCAAGACCGCGGAGCAATCGTTGAAGGCTTTGAAGAAAGAAGCGGACGAGCGGCTTCTGGTGGAGGCTGCGCAGAAGGATCCCGCCCGCTTTGGCGAGCTTTACGAGCTCAACTTTGAGCGGGTGTATGCGTACGTCCTGCGGCGGGTGGGAAATCGTACCGAGACCGAAGATGTTACGGCCGAGGTGTTTCATCATGCGCTGGCGAACCTGAAACGGTTTGAGTGGCGCGGGTTGCCGTTTGCAGCGTGGTTGTTCCGGATCGCAGCAAACCTGATCGCGGATCGCTGGCAGCGGACCGGGCGGGAATTGGAAGACGATGCGGCGTTGGAGTCGGCGCAGGTAAGTCCGGCCGAGATCGAGGAAGTGGAGCGGCGGGCCACGTTGTTCCGGCTTGTCGATACACTTCCACCGGAGCAGCAACGGGTGGTGATGCTGCGGTTTGTGCAGGCGAAGAGTATCAAAGAAGTGGCGCGGGAGATTCGCAAGACTGAAGGAGCGGTGAAACAGCTACAGTTTCGCGCGCTGAGCAGCTTGCGGGCGCGGATGGAGGGTGCCGATGCCTAAGCGCTCTCTACATCCAGGGAATGGCGATACCAAGAAGATCGAGCAGCTGAACCAGGCTGTCGAGAAGATGTTGGCCTGGACGGACGGGAAGGTGGGCAAGGCGGCGGCGGAGATCGAGCCGCTGGTGCGCATCGCGGCGGGCTTGCGCAATCTGCCCGATGCGAGTTTCAAGGCACGATTGAAATCCGAACTAGAAGGGAGAAAGCGTATGTCTACCGTTGCCGGGCCAGTTACAGCCGTCCGCATGACTGCATCACCAAGATTGGCGTTCCGAGATCCTGCCAAAGCGATAGAGCTTTATAAGCTAGCTTTGGGGGTGAAGGAAACATTCCGTTTCGAGGTTGGGGGAAGTATTCCACACGCCGAACTTATGCTCGGCGATTCGACCATCGATGTCACTGGCGAGTGGCCCGAGGGAGGCCGCTTCAGCGCTGAAACGCTAGGATACTCGCCGATTTCGATTTCCATACGGGTCGATGATGTGGATGCATTTGTGGAACATGCCGAGGCCGCCGGTATGAAGGTCGTGCGCCCACCCAAGAACCAATTCTACGGACACCGCGACGCGTCCCTGGAGGATCCTTTTGGCTATTCGTGGGGGATCTTCACCGTGAAAGAGGAAATGTCGGCCGAGGAGATGCACCGGCGAATGAAGGGCATGACCGAGGGACCCGAAGGCGGGAAGGCGTCTGAATCCGGCAAAGGGCTAAGCCCGGTCCCGCGAGGGTTCCGGATGGTCACGCCGTACCTGGTAGCGGAGGATGGATTGTCGCTCCTGGAATTCACCAAGCAGGCGTTTGGAGCGGAAGAACTCGTGCGAGCCGTGATGCCGACCGGAGTACACGCGGAGGTACGTATTGGGGACACGAGATTAATGATGGGCGGCGGCCTACCGGGAAAGAAGTTTCCGGGAACGCTGCAGCCGAATGCTTTGCATACCTACGTGGAGGATGTGGATGCGGTCACCCGGAGAGCCGTGCAGGCCGGAGCGACTCTGGTGGATGAGCCGCGCGATCAGGAGTACGGTGAGCGCTCCAGTACGGTGAAGGACAAGGCCGACAACTTCTGGTACATCGCAACTCACAAAGGCAAGAGGCATGTTCCGGAGGGGCTCTTCAGCTTAAATCCGTATCTGCATCCGCGGCGGGCCGAGCCTTTGATCAGCTTCCTGAAGCGGGCGTTCGGAGCAGAGGAGATCACGAAGTATGCCTCGCCAGACGGGGTCGTGCACCACGCTCAGATTCGCGTGGGCGATTCGGTTATTGAGATGGGCGAGGCACGAGGAAAGTATGAAACGATGCCGGCCATGTTCTACCTCTACGTGCCCAACATGGAAGCGGTGTACAAGCAGGCGCTGGCGGCGGGAGCGACGTCATTCCAGGAACCGACCGATCAGCCTTACGGCGACCGCAACGCCGGCGTGAAGGATGCGTTCGGGAATAAGTGGTACATCGCGACGCATGTCAAGGATGTAGCGCTGTAGCGTTGGTGGTTTTTCTTTACTGCAGAATGCCCCTGGGGCCGAACTGATCGGCCCCAGGCTTCATTGCCGTCAATCACTTTTCGGAGCGACGCTGCACCGCTGTCCTTTCTCCCGATTGACGGGAGCAGGGAAAGAGATGGTCTCAGAGCGCCCCCTTCGATGTGTGAGATAGAAAGGTCTGTGATTGGGGCTATGCTCGTGCGCGTGCGCTGGGCTGGCTGAGGCTTGCGTGCGCAGCGAGCGAACGGGTCAATGAGCGTCATCGGCTAATTGCAACAGTTACTACTGGCATGGTCCGCCGCCTAAACCCCTGGAGGGTGTAGAGGTGTAGACAGGAGGCGTCCCATGGAGATTCACACGATCGGCATAGATTTAGCCAAGACCATTTTTCACCTCGTTGGTGTTAACGCACGCGGCGAAGTTGTGGTGCGCAAGAAGTGTTCGCGCAATCAGCTGCTGCGCTTCACAGCTAACCTTCGCGTGTGCCTGGTCGGTATGGAGGCCTGCGGAGGGTCACATTTTCTTGGCCGTGCTCTGCGAGCGCAGGGGCACGATGTGCGGCTGATGCCGGCGCAGTATGTAAAGCCGTACGTGAAGACCAACAAGAACGACTACATCGATGCTGAAGCCATTGCTGAGGCGGTTACGCGTCCCAATATGCGTTTCGTGCCGATCAAGACGGATGATCAACTGGATCTGCAGTCTCTTCACCGGGTACGCGAGCGGTGGGTGGGGCGTCGTACCGCGGTGATCAACCAGATTCGTGGCATGCTGCTGGAGCGCGGCATCACCGTGAGGAAGGGACGCCGCCATATCGAAGCGTCGCTGCCCGGGATCCTGGAGGACTCCGACAACAAGCTCTCAGGTGCGTTGCGGGTGCTGCTTACCGAGTTGCGACTGGAGATGCAGTATCTCAGCCGACAGATCGAGGAATCGGACAGGTCGTACAACCATGCTGCCCAGGTCCCTTCTTCAAAGGTGTCGCGCACATCTCCACGCAGTCCGTCGATGAACTGCAGAATCATGCTCGCCTTGGTCTCGATGACACATTCCATCACGATTTTTCCGATGGAATTCATAACTGCGATCGAAATACTTTCCTTGTGCACGTCCATGCCGATATATTTAGTCATCGTCATAAAGGGTGTTCCTTTCTGGAGGGGTTGACTTAGCACTCAAACCCTACTCTAAAAAGGGCGCCCTTTTTATAATGTGTGGGCTTCGACGTTCACCGATCCGCACCAGAATCCTGCTTGCAACGGAGCATTAGCATGGCCGCTGTACGCCTTCTTTGTGCCGCTTTTCTTGGCGTGATTCTTGCGATTCCCGCACCTGCGCAGCAATACCCCGCGGAGATGCTCACGGGCCTGCAATGGCGCGATGTCGGCCCTATGCGCGGCGGACGGACCTATGCCGTAGCAGGAAACGCCGCCCAGCCCGATACGTTTTACATGGGCTCAGTGGGCGGTGGCGTGTGGAAGACTGAAACCTCGGGCCGCACCTGGTTCCCGATTGCCGACGATCCGAACACTGGAATTCCGATCGGCTCGATCGGCGCTATTGCGGTAGCGGCCTCAAACCCCGATATCGTCTACGTCGGCACCGGTGAGCCGGATATTCGCAGCCAGCACTCGTACGGCATCGGCGTCTTCAAGTCGACCGATGCAGGCAAGACATGGCACTTCATCGGACTTGCCGCGACGCGGCAGATCGGCAAGATTGTCATCGATCCAGCCGATCCGGATCGCGTATATGTGGCGGCGCTTGGCCACGTCTACAAGGCCAACCCCGAACGCGGCGTCTATCGCACCACAGATGGCGGCGCCCATTGGACAAAGGTCCTCGCATCCGCAAAGGATCCGAATGATGTCGGCGCGGTGGATCTGGTGCTCGATCCGCAGCATCCCAGGACCATCTACGCATCGTTGTGGGCCACGCGCCGGCCGCCGTGGGCTGTCTATGCGCCTTCGAATATGCCCGGCGGAGGGCTTTACAAGTCGACCGATGGCGGAGACACCTGGCATCAACTCACGAACGGGTTGCCCACGGATGGCTTTGTTGGCAAGATCGGCGTGGCTGTCGCTCCGAGCAATCCGAACCGTGTTTATGCTGTTGTGGACGATCTTGGCACGGCGACTGCGCCGTCGTTCCGCGCAAGCGCCGCTGCAAAAGGGCCGAATGCACCCAAGCCATCTGGCGGAATCTACGTATCGGACGACGCCGGAGCGACATGGCGCCTGGTGAACGACGAGCGGCGGTTGTGGGGACGCGGATGGTACTTCGGCCAGATGGCCGTCGATCCTATGAACCCTGACCGCGCCTATGACGTGAATACGGCAACTTACATGACGCTCGACGCCGGCAAAACCTGGGTTCCCGTAAAAGGCGCACCGGGCGGCGACGACTACCACCAGCTCTGGATCAATCCCGGGGACGGCAATCGCATCGTGCTCTCGAGCGATCAAGGCACTGTAGTGTCCGTGGATGGCGCGAAGACCTGGAGTACCTGGTACAACCAGCCCACTGCGCAGATCTATCACGTCACGGCCGACAATCATTTCCCTTACCGGCTGTACGGCGCCCAGCAGGACTCCGGGGCGGTGCGAGTTAGCACATGGTCACGATTTGGCACGCTGAGTTTCCGCGACTGGGAACCCACCTGCCTTGCAGGTGAAAGCGACACAGCCGTGCCTGATCCGAAAAATGGCGACGTGCTCTACGGCAGCGGGGATCGCGTTTGCAACCAGGCCCTGAATCTGGCGATAACGACCGGCGGGAAATTGCCTCCCGCGGTCGCCGCTGATCCAAATCGAAAAACGTGGACACTGCCGCAGGTCTTCTCCCTGGCCGACGAGGCTCTTTACTACTCGAATCAATTCGTATTTCACACGCGCGACGGAGGTAAAACCTGGGTAAAAATCAGTCCCGACCTTTCACGCGTTCACCCGGAGGTGCCGAAGACCCTGGACCCGGTCACAGCGAAGGACATCGACCAGCCGATGACGGACCGGTTCGGCGTGGTGTACACCATCAGCCCCTCGCCGATCGATGCGAAGACCGTTTGGGTCGGCACCGACGATGGCCTCATTCACGTGACCCGCGACGACGGCGCACATTGGAACGATGTCACGCCCCCGGCGATGACGGCGTGGAGCAAGGTATCGCAGATCGAGGCAGGCCATTTCGACGTGGAGACGGCGTACTCCTCGGTCGATCGCCACCGGCTGGCGGACGACCAACCGTACATCTATCGTACCCACGACGGCGGCAAGACCTGGACAAATGCAGTGAATGGAATTCCAAACGGCGCGTTCGTTAACTCGGTCAAAGAGGACACGAAACAGAAAGGGTTGCTCTATGCCGCCACCGAGCTGCGCGTGTACGTTTCGTTTGATGATGGCGACCATTGGCAGCCGCTCCAACTGAACATGCCGGTCACTTCGGTACGCGACATCATCGTGCGCGGAGATGATCTTGCCATAGCCACCCACGGGCGCGGCTTTTGGGTGCTGGATCAGATGACAGCTTTGCGCCAGATCGCGGCGAACGGCAAGCAGATTGAATCGACCAGGGCCTGGCTCTTTGCGCCGGGCACAACATGGGCCATTCGCCAGGGTGGACAAGACGGCACGCCCCTGCCGCACGAAGAACCGCAGGAGGTGAACCCTCCGGCAGGCGTGCTTGCCTACTATTGGCTGAAGCCCGCGCCCACGTCGCCCGTCAAGCTCGAACTGGTTGATGCCAGCGGCAAGGTCGCCGCCTGCGTGGCCAGCGACACTCCCGTGAAGCCTGTAGACACCGAGGTGATCAACGTGCAGGCCTACTGGGAGCAGCCTCCACCGCCGCCATCAGCCGAGCTGGGAATGCACCGCATAGCCCTTAACGTTGTCACGCCGCGGCGAGCAGGCTTTGGCGGACTTCCGCCTGCCCCGCCACCCGTCGATGCCTGCCACCCGGTGGGAACAAAGGTCCCTCCATCCGAAGCTCCCACGATGGGTCCGGGCCGGGAGGCTCTCACTCTCGAACCCGGGAATTACATCATCAAACTCAGCGTCGATGGGCAAACACTCACGCAGGCCGTGACGATTTTGCCCGACCCGCGCGCGCTGCCCAAAGGGGCGGAGGCTATGCCGGATGAGGATGACGACCAGTAGCTTTGAACTGCCCAATCTCGGACCGGCCGGATTCCTGCTGCAACAACCCGGCCGAAACGTTACCTGCGCGGATAAAATTCCAACGAGCGTGCGGCGTCCTTGCTCAGGGTTCTCTAAAAACGCCAATCGAGGTCAATGATCAAGATGAGAAGTCGCCCGATTTCATTTCTCCTCTTCTTTTCGTTCTTTTTCAGCGCGGCGCTTGTGCCGGCCGCCACGCGCCTTGCGGCGCAAGAGGCCAGCCCCATGCCGGAGATGCACTGGCGCATGATCGGGCCGTTCCGTGGCGGGCGAACGCGCGCGGCGACGGGTGTTGCGGATGAGCCAAATGTCTTTTATGTGGGCCAGGTGAATGGCGGGGTATGGAAGTCGAATGATTATGGGCGCACGTGGGAGCCTATCTTCGACGGCGAGGGCACGCAGTCGATTGGCGCGATTGCCGTAGCGCCCTCTGACCACAACATCGTGTACGTGGGCAGCGGCGAAGGCCTGCACAGGCCCGATCTTTCCGTGGGCGACGGCATCTATCGCTCGAACGATGCGGGGAAGACATGGATCCACCTGGGACTGCGCGATGGCCAGCAGATACCGGCGCTGGCTGTGGACCCGGCAAATCCCAACCGGCTCTTCGCCGCGGTACTTGGCCATCCCTATGGTCCGAATGAGGGGCGCGGCATCTTCCGTTCAGACGATGGCGGCTGGACATGGAAAAAGGTGTTGTACAAGGACGACCGCACGGGCGGCTCTGATGTGGTCATCGACCCGAAGAATTCGCAGGTGGTGTATGCCTCGTTGTGGGAGGAGACGCTGGGGCCGTGGGAAGACAGGAACAGCTACGCGGGCACGCATGGCGGATTATTCAAGTCAATTGACGGTGGCGCGACGTGGACGCAATTGACGAATGGCCTTCCGTCCAATCTTGTGCAGATCAATGTAGCCATTGCGGGCAGCGACACACGGCGCTTGTATGCGACAGTCTCGACGACGGCGGAAAGCGGCTATGCGAATGACAAAGGGCTGGGAGTGTACCGAAGCGACGATGCGGGCGCGAGCTGGCGGACGATTACCGACGATCCGCGGCCGGCGATGAAGATCGGCGGTGGCGATCTGCCGGTGCCAGTCGCCGATCCCCAGAATCCGGACGTTGTTTACTCGACCAGCATCGTGACCTGCCGCAGCGAGGATGGCGGCAAGACCTGGATCAGCCTGCGCGGCGCGCCGGGCGGCGACGATTACCAGAACTTGTGGATCAATCCGCGGAATCCGAAAATCCTGCTGCTGGTGAGCGATCAGGGTGCACTGGTGAGTGTGAACGGCGGCGAAAGCTGGAGCTCGTGGTACAACCAGCCCACCGCTCAGCTTTATCACGTGGCGGCAACCAGCGGATTTCCCTACCAGGTGTGCGCGGGGCAGCAGGAGAGCGGGTCGGTGTGCACCAATACACGGGGAAACGACGGCGAGATCACATTTCGCGAATGGCATCCTGTGGGCGTTATCGAGTACGGCTACGCGGCGCCCGATCCGTTGCATCCTGAGATCGTTTATGGAGCGGGGCGCACGGAAGTGTCCAGATACGACGTGGTGACCGGCCAAACCCAGAACGTGACCCCGCTGCCCATGCGCGGAGAAGACGACCGCGCCGACCGCACCGAACCGCTCCTGTTTTCCCCGATCGATCCGCTCACGCTGTACTATGCGGCGAACCATCTATTCAAAACCACAGATGGTGGCCAGACATGGGAGACGATCAGCCCCGACCTGAGCCGGGGAACCACCCCGCAACTTGCCAATCTTCCCGCGCTGACGCCCGAGGAACTGGCGGCACGAAGGGGCGTCATCTACGCTGTCGCGGCCTCGTACAAGACCACGCGGACCATCTGGGCGGGGACGGACGACGGGCTCGTTTGGATCACCCGGGATGGGGGCAAAAACTGGACCAACATTACGCCGCCCGGCGTGACGTCGTGGAGCAAGATTGCGCAGATCGATACTTCTCGCTTTGACGACGAGACAGCATATGTCGCTGAGAGCCGGCTGCGTGTCGACGATCTGCATCCCTACGCCTACCGCACGCACGATGGCGGAAAGACATGGCAGCAGATCGACGGCGGTCTGCCCAGCGATGCGCCGGTGAACGCGGTGCGCGCCGATCCGGTGCAGCCGGGGCTCCTTTACGTGGCCACGGAACGCGCGGTGTGGACGTCGTTTGACGATGGTGCGCACTGGCGGCCGCTCGAATACAACCTGCCGCACACCTCCATGCGGGATCTGCTGTTGAAGGATGACGATCTGGTCGTGGCGACGCATGGACGGTCGTTCTGGGTTCTGGACGACGTGACCCCGCTGCGGGAGCTGGCTGCCGACGCAGGCAAGAAGGCGCCGATGCTGTTTGCGCCTGCGGCGGCATGGCGCGTTCGGCGCAATACAAACACCGATACGCCTCTGCCTGGAGACGAGCCGGCCGGGGAGAACCCGCCGGATGGCGCGATCGTCGACTACAACCTGGCCAGCAATGCGCATGGGCTCGTTGTTCTTGAAGTGCTGGATAGTCAAGGAAACGTGCTGCGCCAGTACAGCAGCAAGGATCCGATTGCTCCCACACCGCAGCAACTACGAACGAATCTGATTCCGCCGATGTGGCCGCAAATAAGCGGCCCGCTGCCGGCAAAGGCTGGCATGCACCGCTGGGTGTGGGACCTGCGCGCGACGGCCCCGACGGCAACGCATTATGAGTACCCGATCTCAGCGGTACCGCATCGGACGCCCCTCGAGCCGCAAGGAGCGCTGGTCGTTCCGGGGACGTACACGGTGCGGCTGACTGTGGACGGCCACAGCGAAACCGCTCCCTTGACGGTCAAAATGGACCCGAGGGTTCATACTTCGATGGCCGATCTCGAAGCGCTGCATGCGGCACAGACAGCGATGGCGGCGGCGCTCGATGCGCTGGCAAAGGCCGATCTTGCGGCGCATTCGGTGAGTGAGCAGCTTTCCGCGCTGGAGAATGCAACCCTCAGCGCGCAGCTTGCTCCTTTCAGCGAAGCGTTGAAGACCCTTCTGGGGGGCGCAGGGCCCAAAGCTGCCAGGCCGCAGCCCGGGATCGAAGCGGTGACCTCGGAGGCAGCCGAACTCTACGGCCAGCTGCAACGGGCCGACGCCGCGCCCACGGCCGCTCTGCTTGCAGCCGCGGCACAGGTGGAGGACGAGGGCAAAGAGGTGCTGCCAGGCTGGGAGGACTTCAAAGAAGGGCAGCTGCCTGCGCTCAATGAGAAGCTGCGCGACGCTCATCGTCCGCCAATCGACTTGAGCCGCCGGCCTGAGGATATGCCGCAGAGCGGGGACGAAGACTGAGTATCCACATGCTCACGTTGGGAGCAAATTCGCTGCTGCTCTCCTTATTTCCCAGACCATCGGTCTGGTGTGCCACCGCCGGAGGACACGAAGCAGACAATCAAGGCCTAAGCTATGCTCGCTGTAAGTTATTGATTTTATGGTGCGCCCAGAGAGATTCGAACTCCCGACCCTATGGATTCGTAGTTATGTCGTGGGCGACGGATAAGTATCACAATCTAAATGCCTTATCAACTAAATGGCTCACACTGAGGAACAATAAGTATGTTGCAGTAAGTTGCTGTAGTTTTAGGCACTTGCAAAAACGTGCGTCATACGCATGTCATAGTGATACCCGGTCGACTCAAGGACTATGACGTGGAATATGACATTGGCGGTCATACTGCCTCTGCTTCCCACCAATCAGTCTGGCTTCATCTCTGAGTCATCCGCACAGGATGGTTAAGAGTTGCAAGAAGCCGATCGGACGCTTTGTGTCGTTCAAGACTGCACCCCGCTGGGCGCATTCCTTTGACGAAGATAGTACCGAATGTTGTAGTTCTGACACTCCCACGGATAAAAACCAAGAAGGGGTAAGAAATGGATCTGAACGATTCCGTGACGAGTGCGCCGACTAAGCGGATTAGCAACACGCTTTGCAAAGTGGGTTAGACATAAAGGGGCTTTACGTCGTCAGTGTGGTCTTCGGGTATAGAACCGAGAGTTGGATCGCAATTTGTGTTGATCCTCACTGTCCAAGAGCGACTCAACAGAATCGCCGGATGCCACCGTTAGGAAACAGGGCCTTACAAATGGAATCGACTGTGCCACCTGCGTTTCTGGCGATACGTGAAGTTCTTCTTCACGCTCATCATGCGTTTTCCGAGTTGTGGTTGTGACACGAGTGGGTCACCCAGACCATGATTGCGCCTGTTCATGCACGGGTTGCCCATCTGACGCATGAGGATTTCCTCATTTATCCTTCGCCTTTAACTTCTCCTATACTGCTTCCATGCTTCAGGGTCCGCCGAACCACCACAGCTTCGTGATCCGCTGCGAAGGCTGCGGAGAGAGCATCCCTGCGATGGTCGAGACGCTTCCGACATCATGGATCGCGGTCAAGTGTCCCCTGTGCCCCTGTGCGGTGAGCACCAGCGCTACTTGCCCACGGAGGGCCGGGTGTCGTATGAGGTGACGAACGGAAGAGCCGCGTTCGACCCTGACGCCAACATCCCGCGCCCAAACCGTGCGTTGATCTGCATGGGCGCGTGTCTGATTCCCTTGTCGAAGACTCCGAGATGCGCTTCGCGTGATATTCTCACATCATGTCAGTACCGACTTGCTTTCTTGAATCGAGCAAGTATACGAAAACTGGCCTGCGCGGCTGCCACAGTTACGTGCTGCCCTGCCTGTTGAGCCTGACCGCCGATCTCCCACCCCGCTCAAGGATTCTCGATGTCGGATGTGGCAATGGCGCAGTAGCCGCCCAGTTTGCAAACCGGGGCCACTCGGTTGTTGGCATTGATATGGCAGAAGCCGGCATTCGTATCGCGAGAGAAAGTTGCCCATCTGGCAAGTTTGAGGTGTTAAACGCCGACGGCCGCGTTCTTGAACGCTTGGGTGAAGAGCCGTTTGACCTTGTATACAGTGCCGAAGTCGTTGAGCATTTGTACGATCCAAGAAGCTTAATGGCAGGGTGCTATCTTGCAACGAAGGAAAACGGCCGGTTCATCTGCACGACCCCTTATCATGGATACCTGAAGAATCTGGCAATTTCCCTCGGAGCTGGTTGGGATAAACATGCCGATCCTCTCTTTGATGGCGGCCACATTAAGCTCTTCAGCCGCAAAACATTATCGGATCTTATGATTGAAGCAGGTTTTAGGAATCTTCAGTTCCGAGGAACAGGCCGGCTACCCTATCTTTGGAAGAGCATGGTCATCGCCAGTACAAAGCCCGCGGCCTGACAAGGCATACCTCTCACGACGGGCAAATTTGGAGCGACGCTGGAGTGTGACCCAGCGTAGTGTGCGGTGCATCGGCTCAGGATTGCCCTGAGACGAGCTGTCGACTACGCACCCACCGCACGGTAGATGGTTGGACGAGACACGCTGAACTCACGAGCAATTGCGGAGACGTTCTCACCAGCCCGCATGCGTCCACGGATCAACTCGGCAGTGGCAGCGTCGAACTTCCTCACACGCCCCTTGTAGACGCCCGCAGCCTTCGCGATGGCGATTCCCTCACGTTGACGCTCGCGGATGGGATGACATCCTCTGGAACAAGTCTCTGATGTTCGTTCGAGAAGGGAAAACCCGGAAATCGACTCGCCATGTCCTTCTGAGTGACCGTGTACGCAATGCGTTGCGGGTACCCGATGGGGCATATCTACCGGGCAGCGCGGGGCATCTTGAAAGATGTGGGCCTCTCCCACCTGGACCCCTACGACATGCGCTCGCACGCGATCACGAAGTTACTCTCCGCCCCCAACGTATCTGACCAGGTATACGAAGAGTTATCAGGCCACAGCGGGCGACAGATGCGGATGAGATACAGCAAGCAACGGCTGGAAAGAAGCGGGTTGCAACGGACGGCCTCTACAAGACGCTTGTAGACCCAACCAGCATCCCGAAACTACTGGTATTCCCGGGCGGAAAGCGGGCCTGAAAGGAAACAGTCGCGAGAGTCGTTCCAGAAAGCTCTCAGAGAACGACTCTCGCAAACCTCAGCATTCACGTCGAAACGTTTGCAAACGTTTAACAGATGGCCATGTGCCAGAAGAAGTTGGTTTCGGGACTCCCCCCGTATTTCTCGCTTGCCGCGTCCGGTCCCGAACTCACCCAGAGGTAAGATTCCTCTCATGACAAAACTCGCTGGAAACAACAATAATTCCAGAGCCTCGTTGGGATATGTCACGCACAGACATGCTCGACTATCGCGCAGTTAATGGACAGAACTATTTATTAGTTTCTGTAAAAGCGCCCCCTGGTGAGGATGAAGGCTGCCGGGCGAATAGCCTGTGTAAAACTTAAGTGGGGCCGACCACTCCTCGGCCAATTTTCTCATCTTCGCTTCAGCCAGTCTCATGTCCCCATCGGGTATTGCCATATCGGTATCAGAATTATCCAGATAGAGGTAGCCGCCCACCTTCAATTTTCTGTGAGCATTCTCAAGGCATTTGCTGCGGGAATTGCCGTCGACGACAATCAGGTCAAAGGTCTCATCCGCGAAATCTGATGCGAGACTGTATTCGTCCCCTGTGAGAAATCGGTAATCGACGTTTTGCAGGTTTAGCTTCCTTAAGATTGTGGATACCTTTTCGTACCATGGCTGGTAGCCTTCAATGGAAATGACTGAATGCGATCTCTTCGCGAGCCAGATGGTGGAACGGCCTGACCCATATTCGAGAATATGAGACTCCTTATTGAGAATGAGTTTCAACTCCCTAATTACGGCAAAAGGGACCCAGGGGAGATAAGGTCGGCCCGTCAGAGCCTGAGATATTCTTACGACTCCTGCCACACCCAGCTCTTTGAGCTGAAAGATCGAGACGCGATTGCCCTTTTCATCATGCAAGCGGCTTCGGCGGAGATTATCGCAGCCCAGGACTTTTTCGAACACACAATTCCAACCTGCTTAGGAAGTAGAGTCCACAATATCAGAATTAGAGGTCGAAGGAAATCCCTTATCCCCCAAAAGGAGGATTTTTCTGCAGTCTGTGGTGCGCTCGATGCCCAGAAAATCTTACACGATTGTGGCCTGCCGAACTGGCGGATAACCTGAACTCGGTCAAAGCAGGAATTATTTGTGTAACTCCAGACAATCAGGACGCACTTTACCTCAATTTTGAAGCCGGTGCGTTGGCCAAGACTGTTGACAGGCCGATGGTGTGTACATATTAGATCGGAATGAGACCCTCAGAAGTGAAAAGGCCTCTCTCCAATTTCCAGCCAACCGAGCCTAACAAAGAGGAGACTTTCAAACTGCTGAGACCCTAAACAAGGCTCTTGGAGATAAAGCCGCCGGAAGTAAAGCTAGCATCGACTCTTGAGCGTTGGTGGCCAGACTTGGATAACGCTCTCGCAGGTATAGCGTCTGCAAAACCGCTTGGAAGTGCCGAGAGATCAGTCGAGGATATGGTTGAGGAAGTCCTTGACCTCGTCAGAGACCTGACCAATGAGGTCGCGACAGTTGGAGCTATCCTTGATAGCCAGGCGCGACTCCTAGAAGTGTCGCGACGTCTAGAAGAGCAACAGGGTGACTTGAAGGGCATCATATTGACCTCCAAGACAGGCGGGGATTTTAGAGTACTCAAAGCTGCACGAATAGGACGGGTCAGAGGAGCGGACTTCATCGTTGGCGATCAGTCGGGCAAGGTAGTGATGGCGGGTCCAAAAGTACAGCATTCCACCGCTGCTAACGAGGAGGAATCTGGCGACTCCATCATGCCCCGCCAGAACCCATCAGTAAAGTCGGCGCATCAATGGCAGCGAGCAGCGCAAGACGCGGCGCGCCTATTCGACTTGAGTCCGTTTTATTCGAACTCAGTTCAACCCCAACCTACAGCATCGCCAGCGACGGAAGAAATCGATCCGCTCGACGACGGCCAATATTGAAAAGGGAATCCTGAATGTCATCATTCTTAACTCGAGCGTTCAACGCGCTTGCACGAACTGAAACACGCTCGAAACCACTGAACAACCCCGCTGTCCCTCTTGCGGCGGGTTGGCAGTACCTGTGGAGCGGCGCACACCACAGCGTCGCAGGAGAACACATCTCTGTCGAGTCCAGTCTTCAGGATGCCGCGGTTATTGGTTGTACTCGGATAATCGCAGAATCGCTTTCATCATTGGCTTTGCGCCTCGTCGCTGTCTCGTCGACAGGACGTCGCGTAGACACACAGCACAATGTTGCCAAGCTTCTGAAGCAACCAAATTCTGAAAGCGATTGGGTCTCGTTCGTTGAGTCACAACTCTGGAATTTGATCCTATCTGGTAACCAGCTACGCGCAGATACAGCGCGGGGCCTCGGGACAGCCGGTAGCTTTGTGGCCTCTGCTCCATCACCAAACCGTCCCACTTCGCGACACCGCTGGCAATCTGGTCTATCGCGTCAACATCGCGAAGGATGGCGAGGTGCCCGAGTACCGTGTATTGGCAGCCGCAGACGTCCTACACGTCAAGTTGGGTGGCTTCACATCTCTGACTGGTGTCAGCGTTATCGAAGCAGCAAAGAACACAATTGGTTTGAGCATTGCAGCGACGAAATCAGCCAGCAGAATCTTTTCTAACGGAAGCGTTCCCCCGCTGGCTCTCATCAACAAATCGCCGATGGAAATGGCACCTGCGGCAAAAACCAAGGCGCGCGAGGATTGGGAAACACTAATGGCAAACGGGAACGCTCACCGTATTGCCATCCTCGATAGCGATTTCGAAATTCAGAAACTTGGCTACAGTCAGGAAGAGTCTCAATGGCTCCAGACGCGCCAACTGAGCATGGAAGCCATCTGTGGTTTGTTCCGCGTTCCTAGCCACATGCTCAATGCTGGCACCGCCAAAGTGACCAATAGCAATATGCAAGAACAGAATGCCCTCTTCTTCGGAGATTGCCTGAAGAGCTATTGCGTCAGAATTGCTGCCGAGTACACCCATAAGCTCCTGAGCGACGCTGACAAGGTTGCGTACGAGTTTGACTGGGATACCTCAGAGATGCTGATGCCTGACTACGCATCGAAGGCCAGCTATTACACAGCTGCGATCAACGGTGGATGGCTTAGCAGGGCCGAGGTGAGATTTGACTTTGCGCTCGATCCTGTTGACGGCGAAGGGCTTTCGAAGTATACGGTACCTGTGAATCAAATGGCCTCATCGTTGCTCTTGTCGACCGAGCCAACCTTGGTTGCACCAGATGGCAGCGCGCAACCTGATGCTGACGAATTGAACGCACCTGGACCTGGGGGAAATGACGCGCAGCCTGCATTGCGTCGAGCGTTGAGGAACTATGGGCCATCTTACTCCCGTCTCATCGTCGACGCGATTCGTCGTGTGACATCTGGCGAGAGTTCGACGCGTGCATTCGGCCCCATCGTCGAGAGCATCGCAGACAGCGCAGCACAAGCCGCTGACGTGGAAACAAACGCGCAGCGGATGAGTGACTACCCGACTAAGCTGGAATCCCGCTCAACCAAGTGGACAGTAGATCAGGCAGAGACAATCGCAGCCGATGAGTTACGCAAGGTCGTCAAACACTTTGTCTTTGGATCATTTGAAGACGCGGCACAAGATGTGGTGGCGAATGTCTAAAGGGATGGAAGAACCTTACGGGATGGGGAAGGGCAGTGGTCACGTTGTCGTTTGTCGTATGCATAGTTTCGGGGTGGAGCGCTTGGCAAGAGGCGCTTGCTCGGGGCCAATTGAAAGATTCGGACATAACGCTCCAGTTGACGGCTTGGAAAGTTGATGCGCCATCGGCCAGCGATCTCGAATACCACACTCCGCCGTCCATCGAGATCGGTCTTGTGATTCCAAGCGAAGCTGATTGGAGATGCTTCTTGGAGCCGCTTCCGGGGTTCATTTACTCCGGTCCTAGCCGAGGGGCATCGGTTAGGCAGCGCGTCTACATTACGAAAGCGACGAACAGCCAAGGGACGCACCCTAAATACGTTTTGCTCCGCATCGCATCTCGCCCGGGCCATGTCCCCGCCAAGGTTATCCAGCCTCGCGATGCGAGTCTTCAGGCGTCTGGCGGGTCGAGGAGATTGCTTCTCGCCCTTAGTTGCGTCGCTCAGGATGGGGCATCCTCGGTTGTGGTCGGTAAAGGGTGGGCCACCCGTCCAATCTCGCACACTGTCGTCCGCAACCAAAAACCTCGTTGACATTCTGGGATAGAGGGGATACGTTGTCATCCACCCGGCGAGCAGAAACGTGAAACTCTGTCTGAGCTTCACATTCGAGGTTTCTGCTGCCAGCCTTCCAAGGATCAGTAATCTGTCGGCGCGGCGTACTGTAGTATGCAGGACGTCTGTGGGCTGTCACCGCGCACGCACCGGGAGGCCATCCGCCATTTTGGGGAAGTACGAATTGAGATCTAGGGAGATTTCTGATGAGCACAGGATCAGGCGACCTTACAACAGAATGCCAGCAGGCTCTGAACGAAGTGAACGTGATGCTTCGCTATGCACTCGCCAAAGGACTTGCCCTGGATGTCAAAACCCAAGCGACGATAGCCAGTTTTAAGAGTTGCGAGCCGGGCGAATCGGCCACACCCAATTTCACAACGATTCTGGCTGCGCACACCCTTGGCAAAGATTGTTGCGCCTGCCACGCCCCGTTCTCTCGAAGCTACAGAGCCTCTAAAGGGGACGCTCGGGTCTCTTCTTCGGCCCGTACTGATACCGTGGGTGATTGGGTTGGCCTTGATTGCCGCAATTGTGTTCATCGCTACCATCGTCCGATCGCCGTCGCGAACTAACCCTACCGGAACGGACCAGACGAAGCCTGTGGCTCTGAAGCTCATACCAGCGGCGCTGAGCGGCCAAGCGAACGGCGCTAGTCTGCAACCCGCAGCGGGTGCGGAGACGACCCGCACCGACCCAAACGATACCTCGAGACAGGTGAGCGCGTTAGAAGCCTTAAATTGGTGCTGCGCAGCTGCATTGGGCGCTGCTTTTTACGTGCTTTTTCAGGCGCAGGAATACGTCACGAAGAGAACCTTCGATCCGCAATACAACAGCGTCTACGTCATCAGGCTTGTCCTCGGAATCCTCGCAGGATTTATATTGGCGTACGTAACCCAGTCTACCGGGCTGCTCAAAGGCCAGCTTAAGGACTATGGGCCGCCGGTCATTGCTCTCCTAGGCGGATTTTCAACCGACGCAGTAAACCAGGTCCTGCAGCGCCTGGTTGAGATCGTGATGGCTGCCATTCGTGGTGACGGTTCCCAAGCTGCAAAGACGAAAGCCAATCAGACTGCCCAAAGTGAACTGCTTTCACTCGCAGGGGATCCATCTGTGGCTAGCAATCAGCCAGTCCTGAATAAGATCCACGCAGCAGTGACAAAGCTTAGTCAGTAGGCCATTTCCTACGCTTCCCTGGTGGTAATCCCAAACGATTATTTACGCGGTCGCCCAACTTGCCGAGAGAGCCTCGGCTTGGCTCCCGATGGCAAGCCTTTTCCCGTCTGGGCTCCAGGCCACACTATAAACGGGATGGTTGCGACCGCCGCGTTACCTGGCGGGTATATTCTGATAGCACCTTAAAAGGTGCTTTGAAATCGGAGAAACCACGCTCGACATTACCAAGGACATTCATTCCCTCACCAGTTTTCGCCGGCGGTCCGGGGATTTCATGAAGCAGCTCAAGAAGAGCAAGCGCCCGGTGGTGCTTACGGTCAAGGGAAAAGCCGCGGCTATCGTGCAGGATGCGGAAGCCTACCAGCGCCTCCGGATATCGCAGCGCGAGCGGATGCGGAAGAGGGTATCCGCCAAGGCCTTGATGACGTAGCCCACGGACGTACCCGGCCGGCGAAAGAAGTCTTTGACGAAATTCGCTACAAACATGCCATATCGCGTTGAATTCGCCGCGCGCGCGGCCCGCGATCTCGAATCGCTATATGAAGAGAAGAATGCGGCAGAGTGTCAGGCTACCGCTCGCTGGTACAATGGCCTGGAAGAGGCCGTTTATGCCCTCGCGGAGTATCCTAATCGTTGCCCTGTGGCTCATAGGCTCGCAGGCTAAAACGAAAGATTCGGCACCTGCTCTACGGCAATAAACCTCACATTTATCGCGTCATTTATGACATCGACGAAAGGCGAAAGATCGTCTCGGTACTTACGATTCGCCATGGGGCAAGGAAAGCTATTAAAGCGTCAGATCTTGCTTAAACTCTGAAAGATACCTGACTCATGCTTTGGATTGCTCTATCAGAAAAGGACACTGTTACAAATACACTTGAGAGACGCCTTTGGGACACTGCCGCCCAGATCCGTCCTTAGGAATCGCGTCATAATAAGCTGATTATATTTTCTAACGCGAAGGGAAGAGAGTGTAGTTCCAGTCTCCGTGAAACTTTGCCCTCTTGAGGTTGACAGCGGCCAGTTCTTGGTCTGAAACCTTGATCCTGTTGAGTAGGTCCCAGCATCCAATTCTGCCTGTATTCTCAGACCAGCCTTGGTGGTGGTGTTGGCGATCAAGTTGATCACGACCTCATGGCTCACCCATGGTCGCCGGCGCCAGTTCTGGGTGATGTGAGAGATCATGCGATGCTCGATCTTGTTCCATTTGCTGGTGCCGGGCGGAAAATGACAGACATCAATCGCCATACCCAGTTGGAAGGCCAATTCATGCAGGGCCACCTTCCATAACCGGCTTCGGCGGCCGTTACTGCCACCGCCGTCGGCTGAGATGAGCAGTTGCTTGGCATCGCGATAGCGCTTTGAGCCCATCTTGCGCCACCACCGGCGAATGGCTTCGGCGGCAAAGCGGGCGGTGTCATGATCGATGCCCACGCTCACCCAGCCTTGATTCTCGCTCACGTCGAATACGCCGTAGGGAAGCGCCTTGCCCAGTTCCCGATCCATGAAGTCGTGAACCTGCACCAGTTCTGGCTCTCCATGGGGTTGCCACTCACGGCCGCCGTTCTTGAACGGCCCCACCAATTCCTTCTTTTTCGTGTCCAGCGAAATCACCGGCTGACCGCGATGCTGAAATAACTTCACCGTTCGGTTGATATGCTCGAACTGCGCATTGCGATCTGGATGATCCTCACCTTCTTTAGTCTTGCGCTTGCTCTGCAAACTATAACCATCGGCGTTGAGCAACTGTCCCACCGTGCGCGGGCTGACCACATGTCCCTGTTCGCTCAATGCTTCTGCCAATGGGTGGTGCTCTTACAAGTCCAACGCAGCGGCGACTCCGGATCGCCCCGTGTCACCGGGTCAACAAACCGCTCCAACGCCACCACCAACTCGGGGTCCGATTCACTGCAACGCTTACCCCCGCCACCCTAGCGGCGCAGACGCGTCGGAGGGCGCAACATCGCTGATGCCATTTGCCAATCCATCGTAGTCCTTGCGCCGGATGGAACTACGCTCTATGCGAATCGCGTGGCGCTTGAGCAGAGTGTGTGGCAATTGAGACGGGGTCGCAGCGGGGGGTGCAGGTGTCTTTGTAGCTGCTGAGTCAACGGGAGCGGGCGCTTGTTGTGCTACGAGAGCAGGAGACAAGCTCAAAATAAGGGCAGCTTTGCGAAGCATAGATTTACATCCCTTGCTATAACTTGGTCATTGGGGATGGTGATGTGGGATCACCGAGATTTATTCCCCGCCAACCGTTTATAGCGCAGCCTGCTCCTCATGGGGATACCTCTTTCGTTCGCACTATCCGGTCTTTGATCGCGGGCATCCGTTTGGCGCGAGAGAAGCAGGTGAGTGTGCAGCTGATTCCGACCGGTCAGGCAATCGATGAGTCAGTCAAACTCGCGCATGAGGTATTCAATTGAGTGTTTCGTAAGGTTGCCGAACAAGTGGATACTCGCCTATGATGTGAAAGCTACGAGCGCCGTTGTGACAAACACCAGCAGCGCTTACAGTCCGTAAAACTGCTTCGCCATCCGGTATCGGTGCATCCGCGAGATAGGCATCTTGGACATCCGAGCATTACCCCTTTGCTGGCGGTCTAATCGAAGTAGTCATCAGCGAGGGATTTAAGGTGGAGGCGTGAAGACGCTCAACAACAAACTAACGTTGAGTCAGAAGGATGTGGTGTTCAGTCTGCAACGCAGTTCGATTTTGTATCGCGTTGGTGAGTACACGACACACGGATATCGGTTCATCCTGTCCAATGACAATGTTCACAAGGTCGTGAGTGCGCGAACCGTGTACGCTCTGGTTAACCGCGGCTTGCTTGAGTGGACAGCTTCTGGTCGCGCGCTGCACCTGACTGAAGACGGTAAGACATGGAGTGCGGTGGAATCGTAATGCGCGAGCGAGAATCGCAGCCGCACAGAGGAAGCGATGGGCCGCTCAGAAGAAGGCCACGAACCGATAAAGGATGCGTGGCCGCTACCAGCGCCGATCTGACAAAGCAATGTGGAGGTAGACCTATATGCCTATCAACTATCCCAACCTGATCACCGCAATCGACGCCGAGATTTCCCGACTCCAACAAGTACGCGGACTGCTCGCTGGAGCCGACAGTACTGGCCCACGTAAACGAAAGCGGACCCTGAGTGCAGAAGCGAGAGCGCGGATAAGCGCCGCTCAAAAGAAGCGTTGGGCGCAAAAGAAGAAGGCTGCGAAGCGATAGGGATGTGTGGCCGCTACCAACGCCGATCAGACAAGCAGAAGATCGCTGAAGCGTTCCATCTCGGCAACGTGGACGGACTCGCGCTGGAACTCGCACCTGATTACAACGTCGCGCCACAAACGATGCAGCCCGTCGTCATCTGGGATGAAGCATACGGGACGCGCACGCTGCACATGATGTTCTGGAAATTCCTACCTCCGTTCGTCACCGATCCGAAGAACTACAAGCTCACCACGATGAACGCCCAGAGTGAGAAGCTCATGGGGAGCAGCGTCTGGCAGGACTCCTTCCTCAAGAGACGTTGCCTCATCCCGGCTGACAACTTCATCGAGTGGAAGCGCGTAGACGCCAAGACCAAGCTGCCCTATGCCTTCGCTATGAAGGATGATCAACCCTTCGCACTCGGTGGCGTGTGGCGTCACTGGCGGTCACCGGATCGCAAAGCACTCGTTGATCAACTTGAAAGATACCGGGTACCTGAGGGTAAACCCGCGCCAGCGGTTCAACAAAGAGACCAAGCGGCGCGGCATGTACTTACCGGCGGGGTTGCTGGTGAACCTCGACAAGATACCGGCACGACCCGAGCAGAAGCGAAGCATGCCCGGCGCGGACGCAATCAAGTTAGCAGACATGTGCATGAAGTGGAGAACGGACCGCAAGACGTTTCCAAAGGGGTTCAGGCAGACCCTAGAGTTTGCTGCTCAGCGGTTGATTGACCACTGTGATGGTGACTTCGACCTTGCGCTCGACATCTTCAACTTTGCGTGCGATAACCCTAAGTTCATGAAGGCCGCCGACCACAGCTTGGGCAGGTTGGTCGACCGTTATAAGAAGGTCAGGGCGGCGTTCGATGAGGACCGGGCAGCAGAAAAGGCGGTGGCGGCTGATTTAGTGGCGGGGTGAAAATCGCCTGACTGAGGTAGGGTAAAAATCAGTGGCAGTACGTATACTAACATGCTGCCCAATGCTTGTTCTGCCGCGAATGTTTGTTGGGACGTTTTACTTTTAGCTGCCACGAACCTTTACCGACGATGTTTACGACAAGGTTACAACGATGGTTTTTCGCTTCGCTTCTTTTTGGGGGGAAATGTTAACGAGGAATGTTTTAACAACACAGGTTTAACAGGCAAGGTTTACCCGGCCACTGTACCCGGCCCCGGCAGAGATACTACTCCCGCTTCGACACGACGCCGACAGTTGTCCCCGGCAGGGTAGCCACTCCCGTCAACCCTTGCAACCATCATCGTTACCATAACGGTGCCCTACACTAGGGCGTGTTCACACTAATGACATATAACGCGGGTAGAGTAGTTATGAATGGAACTGCCGCGGCAGCAGTACGAAAAGATCAAGGACAGTTTGCCTTTGCAGCGCGGGAATGTGCGTCTGAGCAACTTGGAAGTGCTCAACGCAATCCTGTATGTGGCCGAGCAGGGTTGCAAATGGCGTGGCCTGCCCGGCCGGTTCGGCAACTGGCACACCATCTATGTGCGAATGAATCGGTGGGCCAAGAACGGCGTGCTCGACCGGGTGTTCGAGAGGCTGCAGCTGGAGCAGATCGTGCGCATCAAGATCGAGGCGCTGGCGCTCGACTCGACCTCGGTGAAGGTGCACCCGGACGGTACCGGGGCGTTAAAAAAAACGGACCGCAGGCGATCGGCAAGTCGCGGGGCGGATGGAACACCAAGATTCATATGGTTGCCGCGAATGCTCGAACGGCCATAACCTTCGCTCTTTCGCCGGGCAACGCGCACGACGCGCCGGAGGGACGGGCGCTGCTCGCGGAGCTGGGCCGATGCCGGAAAAGCTCTGCCTGCTGATGGACCGCGCCTACGAGGGCGACGAGACCCGCTAGCTGGTGCTCGACCTGGGCATGGTTCCGGTGGTACCGCCGAAGTCCAACCGCATCGAGCCTGGGAGTACGACCGCGCCCTCTACAAGAAACGCAATGAGATCGAGCGGCTCTTCCGCAGACTCAAAGGCTTCCGCCGCATCTTCTCGCGATTTGAGAAACTCGACGTCGTCTTCGTCGCTTTTCTCTACTTCGCACTTATTGTCGAAGCATTGAGATTAGTGTGAACACGCCCTAGTCCCAATACTGATCCCCATACCTGTTCAATACTGGTTCCCAATGCCGGTTTCCAATACCGGTGCCAATCCCTTGGTGCCGATCATGGCGACAAGGTACGGGGACCAACCCGGTATCCGGTCAGATAGCCGACCATGATCACGATCACTGTCACGCCTTTACTGGCGAATAGGTAGACTGATCACGACGCTAACCGGAACAACACCACGTAGTCGGGTCGGAGGAGGCGCGCTGACGCGCTGGCCTCCGTCCGCCGCCCAAACTGCACGTGCAGATTTCCCGCATGCAGCTTTCACGAAGACTTAGCTCCGCCAAGATGCAAGAGAAGGTATTAAGTAGAGCAAACGTACAAACTTGTACTCGCCGTGAAGCGTAGCCGCGGGCAGTTGTTTCCAACCCGGATTGCGCCACCGCCGGAACCGATGCGACCAGATGCGTCGCAGGATCCAGCCGTCGAGACGTTGAAAGAGTTTGCGGACTTGGGCGCGTTTGTAATACTCGCCCCAGCCGCGTAGAAGAGGATTAAGCTCCGCAATCAGCTCCGTGGTGTTCAGAGGTTCAGCCGTGTCGTACGTTGCCGTACCTGATCCATGAAACGACGCGTACCCCAAGGAGAAGTCGATCCGGGTGCGCTGTATCGCCGCCACTTTGCCTGTAACCGCAGTTCATTCTCGATGAAGTTATCCAAGAACTTACCCTTAACCCCAGACGCTCACCACGCTCTCGCGCAGCCTTCAGGGTTTCAGCATCTGCGAAGTCTCTCGACGTCAGCATGGCGGTGGTGTCCTCCTTGGGCTCATGGCAAAATTCACCCGATACGCCGACCTTCCCTTGGCAGTTTCACCAGAAGGAGCTACTTGATCCTTCACGTGATGCTGGGTCTGGAATCATCGGGCGGCTTAGTAGGAAGCCGGAAAGGCTCTGCCATAGGACCGGGGCGCAGTCGGCATGAACCGCATCTACCAGCGGCGCGTTGCCCGGATTTCGTCGGCGCGATGATTCATCAGGTGCCTCTGTCCTGCACCCAGTACAACAACGGCCCATTTTTTTTTCTCGGGAAAGGTGTGCCGTGAACCAACCGTGATCGGAAAGCGCGAAACTTTTTGCGATCGCTCATTTGCATCACGTTTCAGCTGTGCTAGGCTTGCCCCAGCACCACGCAGCGCGTTCAGCGGCGCTACGCTTGTTAAAAGGGCTCCGAGGGAACTTCTCTCGGGGCCTTTCCCTTTGTGTAGGGGAGGAGGTTTGATCCCCCACGTCTCAGCCGCTCACCGCGCCGAGCTTTTCCTCCAGTGGAAGGCGAGAGCCGTGCGGTCGACCAAACCTGAGACTCTGACGCTTCCACGTTTCCCCAATCAGGCCGCTCCTATGGGCTGGACATTGCCTTCCATGAAGCGTTTGCCTCATCGAACGGGATCAAAATGCGCCCCAGCGGCTTCATCGTGCCCCGAATCCGGCCGGTTTTCGCCCAGCGACGCCACGAATTGGCGCTGTAAGGGTAGAGTCGCGCCAGGTCGCCGGTAGTCACATAACGTGTCTCGGTGCGAAGGTTCATTGCCATAGAAAACGCTCCTGATCGTTTCTTTCATGGCTGTCAAGTAGAGCATGTCGTCGCGCCAGGTTGGAGAAATGTTGCGTAAAGGCAGATGGAAGGCGAGCGCGTCACGGGAGAGCCAGCCTAGTTACTTGCTAACATTCAGCCATCGGCAGTGTGAGCAATAAATTGCAAGTAAGTTGTTTAGTTTGAATTACCTGCCAAGAAGCTACGCCACGTTTCCGGTAACCGGAAACAGTAAACGCCTTGGCCTCAATAACTTGTCGAGGCAGGCCGAAATATCGGCCCAAAATTGGCCCCTCAGAGCTGCCACGGACCGAGCGCGTCTTTCATGGGAAAAGACCGGCGCAAGAGACGCGGATCGCGCAGTCCGGAAGGCGTGGCAGCCGCGCTCGCTCCACGGGCTGGCGTGATAGTTTCACACACAATCGACAATCTCCACCACTCAAAAGCCTGCTCGTCCTGAGTGCGGAGATACTCGCGGAAAGCAGCGCGAAAATAGTCGATGCGTTCCGAGTCCATGACGGTCTCCACCTTTCACCGTCGCACCGCAGTCAAGCAGCTCGATAATCGCGTCAGGATGGCGTACGACGCGCCGCGAGCCACGCAGCGAGGCTCATCGACCGTTCGGAGCGTCCGTAATGCCAGATGTTGACACAGTGCTGACACAGATCAGAGCCTTTGCCGCGGCTGACTTTAGCTGTGTTGTATCTTTATTATTTTGTAGCAGTTAGATGGTGCGCCCAGAGAGATTCGAACTCCCGACCTATTGATTCGTAGTCAATCGCTCTATCCAGCTGAGCTATGGGCGCACAAAATGAAGGGTGACTGCGAACTCTTCTAAAGATATCAATTTACGCAGCTAGACGCAATGCGCTTGAGCAGCTTTTTGCGTACCGGCGACGCGCACAAACCCGCTCAAACTAAACCGTGTGACACCTACTTGACCGGTGCGGCCGCAGCGACTGGTTCATCCGCTACAGACTGCGGCGAAATGAGCGAAAGCTCTTCAACGATATCCAGACCGGCTCGGCGCAGCAGTTCAGCGACAATTGGTTTCGTCAGTCGCGTGGCGTCGTATTCCACGAGAATCGTCTTGCCAACCTGATCCATCTTGAGATGCCGGATGCCATACACCTCGCGCGTCTTGCCGAGCGCGAACATGGCAGCCTCCGTGGGATGCTGCTCGTAGCGGTACTGAACCTCAAGCTGCGTCATAAAGGTGATCATAGCAGCGGCGAGGCTCACTCGGGCAACTGCAATCTCAGGGAGATAAAACAACCGCTCCGGCCGCTCTTTGATATACAAATGCAAACAACATGATCGATCGCAGAGTATTCCTGAAATCCGCCGCATTGAGCTCGCTGCTCACGGTTGCCCCCGATGCCTTTCACCAGTCAGATGCCTTGGCCCAAACCGAAAACCCGGCCGAAAAGCCCACGCTTCCTCCCGCAATTGCAGATCTCAAGAGCCGTAAGGAAGAGGCGCACCCGATCTCACCAGCAGAGCGCGGAGCGCGCCAGCAGCGGGCGCGTGAACTGATGAGCGACTACAAGATCGACGCTGTTCTGATGGTCGGAGGCACATCTCTGCGCTATTTCATCGGTATTGGATGGGGCAACAGCGAGCGTTTCTCGGGCTTTGTGCTCCCGCGCAAAGGAGATGCTTTCTGCATCTCGCCTGCATTTGAGGAAGAACGGCTGCGCGAGCAGATGAAGCTCTTTCCCGATGGCGACCGGGTTCGCATTCTCATTTGGCAGGAAGATGAGGACCCTTACCCGCTGCTTGCCCGCGGTCTGCGCGACGCCGGGTTTGCGACCGGCATGATCGGCATAGAAGAACGCACCAGCTTTGTGTTCGTGGATGGCGTAGCCAAAGCCAGTCCCGCTTACACGCTGACCAGCGCTACTCCTGTTACCGCAGGCTGCAGAAGCATCAAGAGCGAGCATGAGCTGGCGCTGATGAAGCTCGCAAACGAGATCACGCTGACGGCGTATGAAGCGGCCTGGAAGAGCATCCACGACGGCGTAACCACGCACGAATTGCGTGATCTCGTGATGCGCGCTTATGCGCAGCAGGGATTTCCGCAGGGAGAAGCGAGCGTGCAGACGGGTGAGTTCACCGCGCAGCCTCATGGTTCGATACAGCCGCAGGTCATCCGCGAAGGTGCGATAGTAATGATCGATGATGGCTGCCTCGTCGAGGGATATCAGGCGGACATCACGCGCACGCTGGTTCTCGGTAAGCCCACCGACAAGATGAAAGCGGTTTTTGAAGTTGTGCACAAGGCGCAGGCGATGGCGCTCGGTGCGGCCCGGCCGGGCGTAGAGTGCCAGAGCATCGACGCGGCGGCGCGCAAGGTGATTGATGACGCCGGTTTTGGGCCGGGCTATGCGCACTTCACACATCGCGTGGGACATGGGATTGGCATGGATATGCACGAATGGCCATACCTGGTAAAAGGCAACCGTCAGAAGACCGCTGCGCGCATGACCTTTTCTGACGAGCCTGGAATCTATCTTCGCGGCGAGTTCGGCGTGCGACTTGAAGACGACATGCACATCACCGAAAACGGAGCTGAGCTATTCACTCCGCAGTCGCCGTCTCTCGATGATCCATTCGGACAGGCGTAGCTACAGGTTCCGCAGATAGTTCTCGATCTCGGAACTGGTCCAATCCTGCGCGCCGATGAACTTGCGCCTGATCCGCCCCTGCGCGTCGATGATGTAGGTCTCCGGCGGACGCGTCGTTCCAAACGCCAGGTTGCTTTTCTGGGAGGCGTCGCGGATGGTCAGCAGGTCGATGTGGTTGTCTGTGATGAACTGGCGGTAAGAGCTCTCCTCGTCGTTGAAGTCAACGGCGACCACGACAATCTGCGGCATCTGTTTCTGCAGGTTGATCAACGAAGGCAGCTCTTCGATGCAAGGCGCACACCAGGAGGCCCAGAAGTTCAGCACGACGGTCTTCCCGCGGTATCGATCCAGGCTGACCGTCTGTCCCTCGTCGTGCACGGAGAAATCGGGCGCGATCATGCCCACCTGCGCGGGATGATCGCCGCGATCGCACCCCGTTCCAGCCGCGGCCGCGATCAGCAAAGTACAAACAGCAAAGATATCCACGGTGAGGCGGAATCCGTTCTTCAAGAAGCTCACGTTCCTATAATAAAAGACCACCGTGGACTCCGCGCCCGATCCAGCTATCCCGCTTAAGCTTTCAGTCATTATTCCCGCCCGCAACGAAGAAGACTGCCTCGGTGATTGTCTTCGTTCGCTTGTCAGCCAGTCGGAGGACGCTTGGCAGCTCGGTCGCGGCTGGGAGATCCTCGTTGTCGACGACCACTCGACCGACCGGACGCATGCCATCGCCGCCAGCTTTCCCGGCGTGACAGTCATGCAGGCTCCTGCGCTGGAGAAGGGCTGGACTGGCAAGGCCAATGCAGTCTGGGCCGGAGCCCAGGCCGCGCGCGGAGAATGGCTCCTCTTCACCGATGCCGATACCGTGCACGAGCCCGGTCATCTCAGCCTTGCCATCGTCGAGGCTGAGCGCCATGGCGTGGCCATGCTCTCCTATTCGCCCCGCCAGATTGTCAGCGGCTTCTGGCAGCGTGCGCTCATGCCGCTGGTCTTCAGCGAACTCGCCGTGAGCTACCCGCCTGCCCAGGTCTCCGATCCGGAATCGCGCCTTGCCGCCGCTAACGGGCAGTTTCTTCACATCCGCCGCGAAGCTTATTTCCGCATTGGCGGCCACGAAGCCGTTAAAGACGCCGTTCTCGAAGATGTGGAACTGGCCAACATCGTCAAGCGCCGTAAGCTCGGTCTGCGCTTCCGCTATGCTCCCGAAGCCGTGTCCACACGCATGTACCGCAGCTTTGGCGCCATGTTTGAGGGCTGGACCAAGAATCTTGCCTTGCTCTTCGGCAATCCCATTGCACTTGCGGCATGGCGCGTCCTCGATCTGCTGCTGCTCGTTGGCCTGCCTGTGCTTACCTGGGTCATGTATCAGCGGAATCTGCTGCCCATTCTGCTTTTCGCGCTTGTGCTCATCTGGGCGCGCAACCTCTGGCGCTTCTACCGCCGCGTTGCCAAATCCAATTTTCCGTTTGCAGACTGCCTGCTTGCGCCGCTCGCCCTGCCGCTCTTCGCCATTCTTCTTTACAGAAGCTGGTTCAATCACACCATAACGAAGCGCGTCGCCTGGAAGGGGCGTGACTACGTAAGTCACAACCGCTGAAACTCGCACCCTGCTTCACTCATCTATCATTTAGACGATGATCCTACTTACTCGCAAAGCCGAATTTTCCGCCTCGCACTATTACTGGAACGACGCGTGGTCGAAGGAAGTGAACGAGCGCGTCTTCGGAAAATGCTCGAACCGAAACGGCCACGGCCACAATTACACGCTCGAGGTCACGGTCTCCGGGGAAATCGATCCCGTCTCGGGCTTCGTCGTAGACCTCAAAGATCTAAAGGGCGTCCTCGAACGCGAAGTTGTGAGCATCTACGATCATCGCCATCTCAACCTTGAGGTACCCGAGTTCAAGAGCACCATTCCCACCACGGAGAATATTGCCATCGCCATCTGGCAGCGCCTCGATGGCAAGATTCCCGGAGCGAAGCTGCATCGTGTACGCGTCTACGAGCTTCCCGATCTTTTCGCCGACTACTACGGTGAGTTATGAGAGCCTGTTTCGGACGCCGCTACCATCTCAGCGCCTCGCATCGACTGCACTCCGCCGCGTTCACTGAGGCGGAGAACCGTGCAACCTACGGCAAATGCAACAACCCGTACGGACACGGTCATAACTACGTGATCGAAGTCATCGTTGGCGGCGAAGTAGATCCGGCGACCGGCATGGTCTGCGACATGGTGGAACTCGATTCATGCGTGCAGAAAGAAGTCCTCGATCGCTTCGATCAGACCAATCTCAATACGCATGCGTGCTTCCAGCACACCGTGCCGACAACGGAGAATTTCAATATCGAAGTGCATCGCCTGCTGCAGGCCGCATTCCAGCAGGCAGAACTCGTCGCAGAACTAATTTCGGTGCGCGTAGAAGAGACATCGAATAATTCCTTCGAATATCCAGTTCCGGCGCACCACCAACACTACCAGATTACGCAACACGAAAAGGCGGGCCCAGTATGAAGAACAACCACCGCGCGACTACGGTGCTGACTGAAGAGATCATCGGCGAAACCGGCCTCGAAGATGTCTCCACCCAGGACATCTACCGCGAAATCATCCGCCGCGTCGATGCTGATCCCACTCGTGACGGACTCATTCGCACTCCCGAGCGTATGGAGAAAGCTCTTGCATTTCTCACTAAGGGCTACAACGAAGACGCCAATGCTATCCTCCACGACGCGCTCTTCGATGTCGATTATGACGAGATGGTCATCGTCAAGGACATCGAGATGTACTCGCTCTGCGAGCACCACATGCTGCCATTTTTTGGGAAGGTACACGTCGCTTATATCCCGAACGGCAAAGTCATCGGACTCAGCAAAATCCCTCGTCTGGTCGAAGTCTTCGCGCGCCGTCTGCAGGTGCAGGAGCGCCTTACCCGCCAGATCGCCGACGCCATCCAGGACGCGATCGCCCCACAGGGTGTTGGTGTCGTCATTGAAGCTCGTCACCTCTGCATGATGATGCGCGGCGTCGAGAAACAGAATTCTTCTACCGTCACCTCAGCCATGGTCGGCGTCTTCCAGAAGCAGAACACGCGGGCGGAGTTTCTGTCGCTCGTCCGTGAGCGCACGTCGAGCAACTTCTGATCGGCCGATCGCTAAGTTTTGCGCCGAAGGCGCGCCCGCCCGTGCGGTCAGCACTTATAGTTAAGAGCGTGAACGGGCTCCTTATCGTCGACAAGCCATCCGGCATGACCTCGCACGACGTCGTCGCTCGACTGCGCCGGGCCACAGGAGAGAAAGCCATCGGCCATCTCGGCACGCTTGATCCTATGGCTAAGGGGGTGCTGCCCCTGCTGCTTGGAAAGTACACACGTCTTGCGCAGTTCTACGGCGCGCACGAGAAGGCTTATACCGGGACCATCCGCTTTGGCTTCTCTACCGACACCTACGACGCCGATGGCACGCCAACCTCTGAACCCACGCATCCCTCCTTCACGCTCGAAGAGCTTCGTGCTGCTGCTGCGCGATATTCCGGCGAGATAGACCAGCTTCCGCCGCCTATTTCCGCCAAGAAAATCGACGGCAAGCCGGCTTACAAGATTGCCCGCTCGGGAGAGACACCAAAACTCAAAACCGCGCGTGTTTACATCGCGGAGTTCACGATCCAATCGCTCGACGGGGAACTCGCCGCCTTCCACATGCGTATCTCTGCTGGTGGATACGTTCGTTCCGTTGCCCACGAGCTTGGCCAGGTCCTCTGTTGTAGAGCGCATCTTGCCACTCTGCGCCGCACCGCCTCCGGCCCGTTCAGCATCGAACAAGCCATTTCACTCGCTGATATCGAGACTCTCGCCCGCGAAGGCCAGCTCGCGGCGCGCCTGCCGCACCCGCGCACGCTGCTGCCTGAGCTTCCCTCTGTCACCGCGGACGAGCAGACGGTCGCCCGCCTGCGCAACGGCATGCAGATCAACCTGCCGGACTTCACGCAGGCTCCGCTGGTCAAGGTTTTCCACGGTCAAAGCGAACTGGTCGCCATCGGCAAGCGCATTGCCGGCACGCTCTTCCAGCCGACCATCGTTCTCATCTGAGCTATTTTTTCAGCAGCGGCTTCAACAGCGCAAACACATCTTCGGCCACGATGGCATTCCCCTTGGCCGTTGCGTGAATCCCGTCCTGCTGCAAACCGCCGGGGATATCGTACACGTGGATCAAGAGAAACGGCAGCAGCGGCACGTGGTATTTCTTTGCGGCGAGCGTGAAGGTCTCGTTGACGTCGCGAACATAGTCCTCCCCATAGTCGGGTGGCAGCGTGATCCCCGCGAGCACCACCTTCACGCCCGCATTCTTCAGGGTCGAAATGATCAGGTCGAGATTCGCCCGCGTCGCGGTGATCGGCAGCCCGCGCAATCCGTCATTGCCGCCAAACTCCACGACGGCGATCTCCGGATGCGCCGCCAGCACGTCTTTCAGACGGTTTACGCCGTCTTTCGTAGTATTGCCGCTCACGCCTTTCTTGACCACGCGATAAGGATAGCCGCGCGAATCCAAAAGGGTCTGCAGATAATCTGGATAACCATGACCTGGATCGGCGCCGTACCCAGCCGTAAGACTATCGCCAAAGCACACAATCACGGGCCGGGAATCGTGGGCCTGTGCCATCAAAAGTGGCACGCATGAGAATAAAACCAGAATCAGCCAGCAGAATCGGCGCTTCACGCCTGAATTGTAGCCTGAGGAGAACCGCCAACAGAGGGAACCGAGCATGATCGAAGTACGCAGCCTGAAAAAATCCATTCGCAACGGCACCCGCACCGTGGATATTCTGCGCGGGATCGATCTCCTCATTCCGCAAGGGCAGTTCGTCGCCATCATGGGCGCGTCGGGTAGTGGTAAAAGTACGTTGCTAGGTTTGCTTGCCGGACTCGACTCGCCCAGCGAAGGCGAAGTGCTGCTCGACGGCGTCGATATCAGCCATCTTGAAGAAGACCGCCTCGCCGAAGTGCGTGGTATCAAAATCGGATTCGTCTTTCAGTCCTATCAGCTCATCCCCACGCTCACCGCGCTCGAAAATGTTCTGCTGCCGCATGCGCT
>Ga0210390_10000616_pt1 | contig 38160 bp, 27 predicted proteins | sample IncBWH11OmetaG_FD_161050 | JGI IMG/M metagenome (GOLD analysis project Ga0210390, IMG submission 161050) | Forest soil microbial communities from Barre Woods Harvard Forest LTER site, Petersham, Massachusetts, United States - Inc-BW-H-11-O ...
TTCGGGGTCGGCAAGCAATTCATCCGTGCTCGCATATACTTTCGGAATTCCATGCTCGCGCGCCGTCTTCTCCGCTTGGGCGCGGTTTTTGTCGATTACGCCAACGACTTTGAAGCCGGCCTTTTTGTAGGCCGGGAGGTGCGCGTAATTCACGATTCCACCCGCACCAACAATTCCGATCCCCTGATCTAGATTGCGGGGTAATTTCGGTTTGTAATCCAGATGCGGAAAGACATCAGTCATTTCAATCACCCCTTCCTATGAACTGCCCCGAACCATGCAAGCATAGACTGCGATCTCCCAGAGACGCATGCGGTTGCCTGCAGCCGAAGCAGGGTCATGGCGTCTGTGCTGTATGGGCTTTCTGGATGGCGGCCAAAGCCTGCTGGGCGTCGGCGTCGTTCGGATTCAAGTCGAGCGCGATTCCCAGCTCTTTTTCAGCTTCTTCCAATTTTCCGGTGCGGAAGTACATCCATCCGAGGTTTTTGTGCAGATGCCCGGCCTCGGGGCACGAGCTACAAAGTTGAATGGCCTCCTGAATCTGTGCGAATGCTTGAGGCCAGTTTTGCGCGTTGGACGCCGCGAGCGCGAAGTTTCCGAGTTGCTGCACACGGTCGGAAATCTGTTGATCCTTCTGGAGCTGGTCGTAGCGATCCTGATATTTTTGCGCTTCGGGATCGTTCGTTTTTTTCAAAGCGCGCGCCAGATTGTAGAGAGCTTGCGAATAGTTGGGGTCCGCCTGCACCGCCAATTTCCAATGGGCCACCGCCTCGGCGGACTTGCCCTGATGTTCCAGGTTCTGGCCCAGAAGGAATTGCGCGTCGGGATTTTGCGGCTGCAGTTCTAGCAGCTTTTCGAACAGCTGGGTAGAGCGAGGGAGATCGTTATCCTGCTTCGCTGCGAGCGCGAGGAAGTAAAGCGCGGGCGCATAGTTGGGATCTAGGCGCAGCGCTTCTTCGAGCTCCTTGCGCGCGTCTTCATACTTGGCGGTTTCGAAATAGAAGCGGCCGACATTGTAGTGCACGGCCGGAGATTGAGGAGCCAGCCGCGCTGCCTGTTGGAATTCCTTGAACCCGCCGGTGCGATCGTACTGATCCACCAAGGCGATGCCCAGGTTCAAATACGCTTCCGCTGAATCGGGTTGCAGCGCGACAACCTTGCGAAAGCTTTCCACTGCTTCGCCGCCTCGCCCGGTCTTGCCCTGAATCATTCCGAGTGCCGTGTACGCACCCGCATCGCTGGGGTCAATTTGGATAGCCGCGCGCAATTGCTGCTCACCCTGAGCCACCTGCCCGTGCTCGGCGAGCAGCAGGGCCAAATTCACCAGAGCCTTGGTATATTTCGGATCGCTCTCGATGGCCTGCTGGTACATCGTTGCGGCTTCTTGATCCTTGCCTTCCCTGTTGTACAGGACACCGAGATTATTCTGCGCTTCGGCATAGCGTGGATCGCTCGCGATCGCTTTTTTGAATTCCTCTTCGGCGTGGGCGGTCCGATTACTCTGGAAGGCCAACACTCCTAATTGATTGTGAGCGACGGCGAGTTCCGGCTCGAGCTGGATTGCTTTTTCGAGTTCCTGAAGTTCCGCGGCTCGCTCGCCAAGCTGATCCAGAGCTATCGAGAGGTTGTAATGCAGCTGCGGATTGTTCGGTTCAGCAAGCAACGCTTCCCTGTAGGCATTTGCTGCACCGCGAGCATTCCCCGCAGCCAGCAACTGGTTGGCCTGGCCGTTCAACTTACCAGCTTCGGTAAGCGGATCACCGCGCGAAACAAGCTCGGCGTATTTCGCATGTTCCTTCTGAGCAAGGTCCTTTTGGCCCATTTGCGCAAGCAAGCGAGCCAGTTGATCGTGCACCTCGGACGCGGACGGCTCGATCCTCTCGGCTTCTTGCAACTCGCGGATGGCGTGCTGGTTTTGGCCGGCTTCAGCGAGAGCCAGCCCCAGTGCGTAGTGGACTTCATAGCTCGCAGAATCGAGATGTGCGGCTTTTTGCAACGATTCGATAGAAGAATCCCATTGCTGGAGGCCTTGGTACGCCAACCCCACGGTGTAATAGCCGTGATAATCGCGCGGCTCATGCTCGACGTATTCACGCAGCGGAGCCAACGCATCGGAAAACTTCTGCTGCGAAATGAGCGCACGGCCCAAAGCGAGCCGGGCTTCGTCGCTAGTGGAGTCCACCCGCAAGGCTTCGCGGAACTCGGCGATGGCTCCATCGAGATTCGCAGGCTGTGTTTCCGCGTACACAGTACCCAAGCCCACATGAGCGTCTGCAGAATCCGGGAGAGCTGACACGAGTTGTTGCATCGTCTGCCTGGCTTTGGCGGCATCTCCTGTGTGCAGATATGTCAGTGCCAGTGCGGCGGTGATGGGTACCACCTGCTCGGGGGGCGGAGATTGCGCGAGCGCCGTTTCGAGCAATGCAAGGGCTGCTGTGGGGTTCCCTTGAGCGAAAAGCAGCTGTGCCCGGCGGATGACCGCGCCGGGGAATTTGGAATCGATCCTGAGTACGGCGTCGAATTCGGTTGCGGCGGCCGCGAGCTTTTTTTCATTGTAGAACAGTGTGCCCAGCGCGAAGTGTGAACTCGCCGAATCCGGCTTTTCGGCAATGGCGGCACGGAGTTCGGAAGTCGCGTGGGCGGGATCGCCAGCGGTTAAAAGCGCGAGGGCCAAGTTGTAATGGGCTTCCCAGTTCTTGCTATCCAAATGCAGTGACAACCGGAAAGCAGGGATCGCGCAATTGACCTTTCCTGCCGCTGCATAAAGCGCGCCCAGAGTGTTGTAGGCGCCCGCGGTAGGGTGATCTTTCACGGTTTCGAGCAAGCTCGCGATCTGCTCAGAAGCATGTTCGGGCGACAGGCAAGACTTCGGGAGGGCGCTGGGAGTCGCCAAATGGTTCGGCGAGTTTCCTTGTTTGGCGGACGCAGGCGATGGAGCGGCGCACGGTGGCAGTGCAGCGAGCGCGGCTGCGAAGCCGAGCGTCAAGATTCTCATGCGCGTCCGAGGTAGCCGCCGTCTTCCGCCACGGAGCATTCGAGTTCGCCTGGAGCGTTCCCTTTCTTGCGAGATTTTTTCACAAGTATATTCCGCGCCGCTGCGCCAAGCCAACTGAACGAGCCCATACGACGGATCGAAAGAGGGAACGGGCAAGGTCGCCTGATTATGCCTGCAGGCCAGGATTCTGCACTCCATCAAAGGCAATGCTGTCTCTATCACCAGGGTTCCGGGAGCGACGCCGCAGGGGTGGTGGGGGTTTACCTCACGCGCGTTCGGCCCGCCGGACGCGACGTGCAGGCTGCGGCTGCCACTCCCGAACCTTCGCGCGGGCACCCGATCGGCGTCCGGCGCGGGGTAATCCCCAAGCGCTAGAAGTAAAACTTTATGCCGTACTGCAACTGCCTGGCGGCAAGGTTTCGGGTGGATGAGATCACATTGAAGTTCTTATCCTGAATATTTTGGTCCGGGAACCCCCACGTCGGAGTATTGAATGTGTTGAATGTCTCGAAGCGAAATTCGATCCGGTAACGTTCGGTAATGGGGAATTGCTTGAATAACGATAAGTCAATGTTCTTGAAATTATCGCCGCGAAGCGCATTGCGGCCTAAATCGCCGAACGATCCGAGCGCCGTCGGCGGTGTCGAAAATGCGTTGGGATTGAGCCACGCGGCAGGACCTTTGTTGGAGGCGTACAGCGGCTGGCCGCTCACCACGTTCAACCGATCATAGTAGCCGTTGCAGCATCCGAAGTTTTGCGTCAGTGCGGGGTCGCCGCCCACGCCCACATCGAAAGGCGCCCCTGACGTAAGGGTCAGGATCCCGTTGAGTCCCCAACCCCCCAGCACATAGTTCAACGCTTTGTTGCCCGACGAGAACTGCTGTCCGGTTCCAAAGGGGAGCTGATAGGTCCAGGAGGCAACAAAAATCTGGGGCAGGTCAATTGCCGAAGGCCCCTCGTTCGCGTTGACATTGTAGGGATTCTCGATGCCGCAGCCTTCGACTCCGTACCATCCGGTGCAGCCGATATCCACGCTCTTCGACCAGGTGTAAGAAATCAGGTAGGTGAGTCCCTTGTATTGCTTGCCGTTCAGAGAGACCTGCAAGGCGTTGTAGTGACTTCGCCCACCGCTGTAATCCCAAGCTGTTGGAGTGATGAACGAGAACGGCTTTTGGCCCGTGGCGGGATTCACCGTGTTCGCGTATGGACCGAGATCGAGTCGGCCGCCGTGGGAGCCAACGTAATTGGCCGTCAGCACCGTGTGAGTTCCGAGCTCTTGTTGCACGCCCAGGTTCCACTGGTCGGCATAAGGCCGTTTCAGATAAGGATCTGCAAACCAGGTGGACTGGGTAAAGGGCGTAGGTCCTGTAACAGGAGGCACGTTCCCTTGGCTCAGCGGGTCTTCCGCAAAGACATTGGGCAATCCCGTAATCGGATTAGTGTTGCTCGCGCCGAGTTGGTCAAGACTGGGCCAGGTTCCTTCGAAGTTCTGAGCCGTCTGAGTTATGGCCGCCCAGTTGTCGTAAAATCTCCCGTACCCGGCACGGAGTACGGTCTTTTCACCGAGCTGATAGGCGAAACCGATGCGTGGCTGGAAATTCGTTAAGTCGTTGTGGAAGATGGCTCCGTTGCCTAGCGGCGTGAGGGCAACGTTCGCCGGAAGCACTCCGCCGGGGATGCACGGCGCGCCCACGGTGGGAGGATTGCACGCGGGTGCGCTGCGCTCAAGGAAGTAGATCCCGTGGCGGGCATCGAGGTCCCCCACAAAATTGTTTGCTGCGCCATTGTTGCCATAAATCGGCATAAGCGTCAGGTCATAGCGAAGACCCAAGTTCACGGTCAGCTTGGCGGTGGCCTTCCATTGATCCATGAAATAAGCGCCGTCAACCCAGCCGCCATGCTCGGTTTCGACAACATTGCGGCGGGTGGCAGAGTTGGGGAGCCCGAGCAAGAACGAGGCGAGCGCGTTCCCGGTGACCGTATTGGGGGGTAACGCACCGGTATCCGCCGCCGCCGTATTGGCTGCCGAGAAGACGACGCCGGAGTTCAAATACACTGCGTTGGCATTGTTGCTGGCGAAGTCCACACCCATCTTGAATGTATGACGTTGGTAGATCTTTGTGAACGCTCCGCCACCCTCCCAGATGTCGGACGCCTTGGTGTAGTCAAACTGGGCAGCATTGTGAGCGCTGGCGTTCGAATTGCCGATAAACCCTAGGATGGCGACCTCCGGGACCATTTCGGCGCCGCCTCTGAAATTGCCGGCGTAGTTCGGATTGAAAATCGACGGCCCGAAACTTGGAGGCGCACCCGAGGGGTTCGAGTTTTGATTGATTGTCAGAACGACGCGACCAAACCTCGCTTCAAACAAACTGCTACTAGAAAAGGCGTGGCTGTATCCAACACCGATATTGAACCCGTCGGTCTTTTGAGAGTGCGGAAGTCCGACAAACCCGCCCGAGTCAGTAACCGGTTGCCAGAATCCAACATAGCGGGCCCAAAGATTGTCCCGCTCGCCGAATTGGTGATCCATCCTCAGTGTCCCGGTGTCTTGACGGATATTCGAAGGAGTCGAGTCCACGCCGTTAAAACTCGCGTTACCAGTCAAGTTCGGAGTCGGAAAGATTTTTTGCGCGTAGCTCACCATGTTCGGATCAATGAGCCCGGCGGGGATCATGTTGCAGGGCGTACCGGATGCCTGCGTCTTGTTTCCAAGTAGCGGAGAAGGGAGGCCTGCTGTGCACAAGAAGGGCGAGTTGGAGAAGCCGGACGGGCTAGCGGCATTAGGAACTACGCTATACGGGTTGTAAATCTGATTAGGGAAGGAGGAAAGGTCGCCAGCAAGTTCGGTTGAAACATTGGGCGTTGTGTAGAGAGCGTTGGCGGATTGTGTATATCGATATCCCTCGTAAGCGGTGTAGAAAAAAGTTCTGGGTGTGGATGAGCTGTGCCATGGAATGTCAATTGGGCCACCACCGGCACCGCCAAACTGATTTTGCGTAAATTGATAAGGAGAACCTGCCGGGTGAAATGTTGGCAAGGCGTCCGACCCGGCACCTCGGTAGAATTCCCAGGCCGACCCATGATATTGCTGCGATCCCGATTTGGTGACGACGTTGATGATTCCGCCTAACGCGCCGCCGAAGGAGGCGTCATCATTGTGGGATTGGACCTTGAATTCTTGAACGTCATCGAGAATCGGCGCGACGGCGTAGGTGCTACCGAATGATCCTTGATTATTCACGCCGTCGAGCAGGAAAAAGTCGCTGCGGTTGGTCTGCCCGTTGATCGAGGGATAGCTGAATGACCCGATCGGGTTCGACCACACACCTCCGAGACTGCCATTTTGCGAGACGTTGATCGTGCTTACGCCTGGTGTCAGATCCAGCAGTTGCGTGAAGTTTCGTCCATTCAGGGGAAGGTTGTTGACCTCTTGCCTGACGATGGCAACGCCCAATTCGGAAGTGGATGTTTCCAGCGCTGCGACCGTCGCCTGCACCGTCACGGTTTGGGTGACGACACCTGGATCGAGCGTGTAGTCAATCGTCGACGTCTGATTCACATCGAGCGTGACGTCCGAGCGCTGCGACGTTTTGAAGCCGCCTTTGCTAACGGTGAGGTCGTATTCCCCCGGCTGAATGTCCGGAATAACGTAGAAACCGGCGCTATTGGTCACCGTATTGCGATCCAAGTTCGTGGCGCGATTGTGCAGGACGACGTTAGCATCGGGGATGACCCCGCCGCTGGCGTCGCGCACAGTACCGTTGACCGCAGCCCCGGCCTGCCCGTGAGCAGTGCCCGGCAGCAAGAGGGCCAGAACTGCAAAAAGCAAAAAGAGGAACCCCAGAGACCAATCCTTTGAAATCCGACACTGCCTCTTAGTTGTCATCATCGCTTCTCCCCGCCGCAGGTCAGCAGGCGCAAGCCAACAGCAGTTGCTCCCGTTCGTTTAGAGAGGGTCCACAAATGCACGGTTAGGTCCGCAAATACCCACCCCACGCCAAACGGGCGCCCCCAATGTCCACGTCTCATAGCAATAATTCTGAATGGTGTCAATCAAAAAATTTTATTCTTTCAAACAGCGTTTCAATATATGATACGGACGTATGAGCAGATGTAGCTTCGGCTTATGCGGTTACTAGACGCACGAGAGCTGGCAGAACATAGTATGCGTCATGCGTTTCATCTTTTGGAACTAGATGTCACTCTGGTATAGTCGCGAATCATGTTCATAGAGAACGACGGGAGGTTAAACGCGCCGTGGCGGTAGGGGTCATTTCAAAGGTATTTCGCATACTGGAGGCCATTGAGGCCTCGCCTTCGGGATTAGGCCTTAAGTCCATCTGCGATGTAACTCGCCTTAACAAAAGCACGGCGCATCGTTTTCTGAAGCACCTCGAGCGGGAGGGATATCTGATTCGCGCCGACGGAGGAAGATATCTGATTGGACCGAAGCTCTCGCAAATGGGAGCGCATGCGGATCACCGCGCAACGCTGCAAGCTATTTCGCGGCCGATCCTCTCAGAACTATGGAAATCCACGCGAGAAACAGTGAACCTCGCGACCCTCGATCAAGGACACGTTTTGTACATCGAGGTGCTTGAGAGCCCGCACGAATTCCGGCTCTCTTCCCGCGTAGGTAGCCGGCGTTCGCTCCACGCCACCGCCCTCGGAAAAGCGCTGGCGGCTTTCCTGGACGAAAAGCATCGAGAACGAATCCTGAGCGGACTGAATTTTCAGGCGCTCACGCCGAACACGATCATGAACCTGGTGCAATTCCGCCAGGAACTCGAGAAAGTCCGGCGGCAGGGCTACGCGGTTGACGACGAGGAAGTAACCCTCGGCGCGCGCTGCGTCAGCGCGCCAATTCTAGGTTCGGACGGTGAGGCGGTCGCGGCCATTAGCGTTTCCGGCCCGGTCACGCGAGTCGGACGGGAGCAGGTGAGCGCTCTTTCGGCGGCGGTGGTTGAGGCGGCCAAGGCTATTTCGACCGCGATGGGATTTCACCAGGAACAGCCCGCGCTCGATATGCCTGGTAAGATTCATTCGGTGCGTTCCTGAATCGCCCAGTTCCACCAGGAAAATCTCGCCGAGAACATAAGCAATAATCGTTTACGGAGCGTTCCTAGTTGGCGCTTTGCTTTGTGAATCTTTCAGGAGTGTACGCAGGACTGCATCCTGCGGAAAAATTTGCACGGCTTGCTCTAGCAACGCGACGGCTTCTGAATTCTTGCGCAGCGCGATATAACTGGAACCTAAGAATCTATACAATAAGGCGTCGTACGGAACTTGTTTAATGCCGCGCTCGAGCAGGTCTACAGCTTCCTGATATTGTCCCGCTTGCATCCTGAGACTGGCCAATTGCTCGTACGTTTGAGGGGTGCTGGCACCGTGTGTGACGGCGCTATCGAGATAGCGCAGAGCCGCCTGGTCGTTCTTTTGTTCGATGGAAAGAGCGGCTAACGCCTCGAGCACGTCGACGTTGTCGGAATCCGCCTCCTCCAATTTCTTCGCGAGAGCGAAATATCGTTCGCGATATTCAGGATTCGGAGTCATCAGCTGGCCGTATGCCTGCAACAGCACCAGGGGCGAGACTGGCTCGTCGCGTTTGCTCGGGATTGCGCTGAGGTGGACGAGTTCGGGCATTTGCGGCGCGGTCATGCGAAAAGCGGCGTCCGGGTAGGCCTCTTCGGCTTGCGCTACGATTCGATGGTTCGTCAAAACCGCATGCGCAATCACCCGCACGTCGCGTTTGGGCATGTGGCATCCAGCGCAGTCGTCGGGTTGAGTCTTGCGCTGGCGGATTCCGAGCGGCAACGCGCAGCTCTTTTCGGTGTGGCAGGAGAGGCATTTCTGCCGATAGTAGGCGGGAGCATCCTGTTTCGCAGGTTCGACATGAGGGTCGTGGCAGGTAATGCAGCCCAGATGTCCGCCGCTGTTGCGATAGCACTTACTGAGCGTCATCGAAAAGTAGTGTTCCAGAAGATCCGTCTGCGGCGAATCGCGCCGCGGCGGGACCATGAAAATCGCCAGCGTCTCATCGAGCGGAGTTCCCGGCTTGAAGTCGCGAAAGTCCTTTCCGGGCTTCAGCACGATCGCGTCACCGGTCTGATGGCAGGACATACAAATGTTGTCGGCGAGCCACGGTTCCAGCTTCGCAGGATTCACGATCGAATGCGTGGCGCTTTCGGCGCTCGACTCGCCTTCGCGCATTTCGCGCACGTGCGCTTCTCCGGGCCCGTGACAGTTTTCACAGCCGATGGCCAATGCACGGAACGGCGGATCCAGAAATCTTCCGTTTCCGCCCAACACCGCCTGCGGCCAACCACTGTGGCACGCGATGCAACCGGGAAGAATCGGGCGATTGAAACCATAGTCACCAAACTCATACCCAGGCGAGAGGGCCCAGGCCTGGGGTTTTGAATAAAAGGAAAGCGGCGCCTCAAAAAGAAAGTCACCTCGCTTTATGAGCGCGCCAAAACCGTTGGCGCCCGATCCGATTATCCAGTCCACCGGATGCGTTTCTCGAAACACTTCCTTGCCGTCCTGGTCTATTTCATATTCGCTTTGGAATAGTTTTCCGTCTTCAGCATGAACGTCGAAGTGGCGATGCAGCCGGCTATCAACGACCGCAGCGGAAGTAGGGATTGTCTCCAGCAGGGAAGGCGTGATCTCGGCCATCGAGCGTCCCATGTCCGTCCGTGAATACTTGCTCCAGATCGGAGCGTGGCACTGCGCACAAACTTTCGAACCCACGTAGCCAGCTGTGCTCGCCGTGAGTCCTGAAGCGGCGGCGGCCGCGGGCGGGTGGCTCGTTTTGTCCCGGTTGCGCGCGGAAATTCCACGGTTCCCGGAGAACCAGGCCGCTGCCAGCAAGAGAATCGTGATGAAAACATAAACGGCCAAACCAGCCCGGTGGTTGAGCTGGTTGGCCATGGGTTCGCGACGCATCGGTTGCTGGATGCGCACGTTAGTGCGCGGCTTTCCAGCTGGAGATTTGTTGTTTCACCCACAGCCCGTTTTTTTCAGCGTGGCACAGGAGGCATGCGTTAGGGCTTTCGGACTGCCCGAACCGCTGGGTCATATCCGGATTCGGAATATCGTCAATCTGGTGCGTTCGCGCACGGAACAGAAGTGCTTCCATGATGCGCGGCATGTGACAGGAGACGCACTGGCTTCCGTCCGAACCGGAGGGATGATGCGCATGCGCGGCGATCTTCGATTTGTCCTGGAATTGCGTATGACAACCCGTGCACATCTGGTTGGGATCGTCTGGAAACTTCAGAGCTGTCGGGTTCGCTGATTCATCGTGACTATGGGGGTTGTGGCAGGTTCCACAGCTCACCTGCCCTTTTTTAAAGCATTTCGAGCGCTGGAGCGCTTCGACGATGAACGTAGTCTGGCGAAATCGGCCGTCCTTGTAAAAACCCTTCCGTGAGAATTCGCTGAAGGGAATCATCGGATTGCGCATGAAGAAGCTACCAGTGGTGGAGTAGTTCAACTCACCATGGGGCCCGGGCGTGCGGATTGCCGATTGCATATGGCACTGCGAGCAGATCGCCACAAAATCTCGATTGCCAACTTGTTCGAACTCAACAGGCGGATCAAGCGGTGTTTTTTTGTACTCATCGCCGCTGTTCATCGCTGCCACGTGCCGGGCGGACGGTCCGTGGCACATCTCGCAATCGATCCCGGCCTCGCGAAATTCCAGATTCTCGGGGGCGAAGTCACCGCCTTTAACGTTTCGCAATTGGCTCGTGTGGCACATCGCGCAAACGGCCTGATAGCTCGTCGTCTGGTCGAGTTTTTGCCAGGACAGCAAATCCGCACGCAGACTTCCCGGTGAGTCAATCAATTTCCAGTAGTTCAGCCACTGCTTTTCCCGCGCACTGTATTGAATGGGGAAGACCTGAATCTGGCCGTTAGGCAATCTCGTTGCGTAGGCTTGCTGCCACTTCGACCCGATCGTGTAGTCGACTGGGTAGGTATGCCACCGGCCGTCGGATTCAAGAATATCAAAATAGTGTTTGCCGTCCCTGACTTCCATTCGGGCAAACGGCGAACGTTGCGCGCCGCGAGTGACTTTCAGTTTCCCGTCCTTATACTCGACATCGTCCCCCACATAAAATTCATTGTTCCGGGTGAAATCGCCGATGACGTTCTCCGGCGCGTATGGGCGCAACATCTTGGACATGCCCGAGTGAGACCAGTTCCGGTAGACTCCTGCGTGGCAACTTCGGCAGGATTCTGAGCCAGCGTAGGCAGGCATCTCCTGCGCCACAATTGATTTTTCAGGCGACGACTGCTGCGATTCTCTCATTTTCGAACCTGCGGCTTGCTGAATGAAATACCCGAAGTCACCCTTGGAATTCGGAGCGAGCGTCTTATAAATCGTCTGTAAGTGCTCAAGCGCTTTGGGCGCGAGGTCACCTTTTTGCTGGTACACCTCGGCAAAAGCATTCGCGGCCGCAGAAAAATCGCCTGACGATAGCCGCACCAAACCGAGAACGTACACAATCTCCCAATCTTCGGGATTCCAAGTCCTTGCTTGAGAAAGAACCTGCTCAGATTCCTTTAGCAACGCGATTCTTTTTTCCCCCGCGGGCCCGTTGACCGCTTCCTGCAGCAGCGCCCGTCCCAAGGCGAAATTAGCCGAAGCTTGCAAGCGGCGTTTCGTGCCCGGCCATTGGCCTTCCGGAGTCGCTCCGGCCCGGCCAATCCTGTCGAGATAGTCCTCTGCGGCTCGGGCACTCGAAATGGCCTCCTCGTTCAGGTTCTGGCGTGCCTGGACATCTGCGACGGCCACGAGCAACTGCGGGTTTTCCGGCAGATACGAGAGAGATTTTTTCGCAAAGTCCAACCCTGCCGGATAGTCATGCTGATCAAAACTGCTGTCGGCTGCAATTTCGTAAGCTTGCGCGAGGAATGCAGATCGCGGGAAGTCCTGAAGGAAGGATTTGGCGGCCTTCAACATATCCGCTGGTTCCCGGTGCTGGTAGAGGCGGAGAAACGCTGCTCTCTCGGCGGGATCGGCAATCTGGTCTGCCACGGTCGAAGGATTGCGGCTGGTGGTGTTGACGACCGTATCGATGTCTTGAGCTGCGGCACTCGCACCCGCACTCAGCAGCATCCCCAAGACAATCGTCGGCAAAAATCGGCTGCACATTGTCCGTATCCTGGACCAGCAGGGCTCGAGACTTGCAAGGTGATTTCCTCACCCGCCGCAAACGTTACCGAAGCACCCTCCGTTCACAGAGTTTTCATCGTGCACTTCTCGATGAAATTCCAGTCCCAATCCACGCCGATTCCCGGAGACTCGGGCGGATGGGCGTAGCCTTCGACATCGATAGCAATGGGCGTCTTCATTCCGAAGGCCATGTAGGAAAGCGGGTACAGCATTTCGAAGAATTCGCAGTTCGAAATCGCAGCGCAACAGTGCAGGTTGACGATCTCCAGCGGATGATAAATCGTGGTGTGCAGTTCGCAATGTACCCCGAAAGATTCCGCCAGATGCGCCGTCTTCATCACCGGCGTCACGCCGCCCTTCCAGGAAACGTCGGTGCGCACGATGTCGACAACGCGACTGGCGATACATTCCGCTGTCGAATAGTGCGAGCCGGCCAAAACCTCCGTCCCGCAGATAGGAATGTCGAGCTTGTCCGTCAGCTTGCGGAGGCCGCCGAGATCCACATCGAATAGCGGTTCCTCGAACCAGTAGTAATTCAACCTCTCCAGCTCACGCCCCACTCGCAAAGCTTCCTCGTAGGAGTAGGCTGCCACGGGATCGGCCATCAGCCTGAAATCCGGGCCCACGGCCTCGCGACAGGCGCGGTATGCCTCTAAATCGAAGGCAAGTTTGCCGGGCGGGTGAAGTTTGTAGGCATGCCATCCGCGATTTTTCACCTCGACCGCCTGCTTGGCATAATCCTCGGGGCTGGAAAGCACAAACGAACTGGCGTAAACCGGAACCTTATCCCGGTACGCGCCTAGCAGCTTGTAGAGCGGTAACCCCGCCTTCTTCGCGGCGATGTCGTACAAGCAGATGTCAAAAGGACCGTAGGAGTAAATGGGAACGTGATTCCACCAGCGGTCATAGGTCCGAAAATCCTGCCAATGCTTTTCCCTCAGCAGGGGGTCCTTGCCCAGGAAAAACGGCTTGAGTGCTGAGGCGGCGATGGCTCCGGCCATGTCCGCGCCACGGCCCGCAAAACCGAATGAATGGCCTTCGACCCCTTCGTCTGTCTTCATGGTGATGGCGAGGAAATCGAAAGTGGACTTGCCGCCAGTGCGCATCTCTGAATCCGACATCGTCGTACCGGTGTTCTGGCAAACACGAATCTCGATCGAAGTTATGCGCACTCGCGGTCCCGGCTCTTGTTTGTAGTCATTGGATCCTGACGAGCTTTGCTGCGAAACGCAGGGCAAATCTAGCGAAAAGCAGCGAGATCGTCAATGAACTCGGAATTTCAGATCCTGAAACGGCGCAGCGCGCACCGGGATTTACCTTGACGCGCACGTGCGCATGCCTCATTTTGTGCGCGCTTCTGCTTTCGAGATGTCCAGCGTGCGCCAGGGGGCCTGATGACTGAACAGCTCGTGGTCGGAATCGGTCTGGTAATCCTGGCCGGTCTTTTGAATGGCAGCTTCGCGGCGCCAATGAAAGGGATGTCCGCCTGGCGCTGGGAAAACAGCTGGCTGATTTTTGCGACAGCGGGCCTGATAATTTTCCCGTGGATCATCACTTTGTTGACGACGCCGCACGTTGGCAAGGTTTATTCTGAATCCTCCTCGGCGACGCTGTGGAAAGTTTTGCTCTTCGGCATTGCCTGGGGCGTGGGCTCGACGCTTTTTGGAATTGGAATCAGCCGAGTAGGCATGGCGCTCGGGTTTGCAATCATTCTTGGAATAACGGCGTCTTTTGGTTCTGTTTTTCCTCTCGCGGTACTGCATCCCGAGGAGCTTCATTCCAAACGCGGTGAAGCGCTCGTGCTCGGAACAGCGATCATGATCGTCGGATTGCTGTTTCTAGCGCTTGCTGGCAAGCGCCGCGAGCGCGACAAGGGAGCGAGCCAGGCAGGGCGCTCGGGATTTTTCCTGGGCCTGATAATCTGCATTTTTTCAGGGCTTTTTTCTTCGATGCTTAACTTCAGTTTCGTTTTTGGCGACGAAATTCGCGTCCGAGCTCTGGCGGCCGGCACGAGCAGTTCGATGGCTGCGAATCCCCTCTGGTCTTTGACCGTTACCGGTGGTTTTCTTTCGAATCTCCTCTATTGCTTGTACCTACTCCATAAAAATAAAAGTTGGGGCGTATACCGCGAGGGAAACCAAGCAACCTACTGGCTGCTGGGAGGCCTCACCGGCCTGCTTTGGTATGGAGGCGTCGTTGCCTATGGCATGGGCGCCGCTTCGTTGGGGAAACTCGGCGGAATCGTAGGATGGCCTGTATTCATGACACTCGACATCATCGCCGGAGTTTTCTGGGGCGCGGTTACCGGCGAGTGGAAGCAGGCCAGCCGGCGTGCGGTGGCGTATTGCTGGACTGGAATCGGGATCCTGGTACTTGCCATCGTGATGATTTCGATCGGCAACGCGTCCTGAAAAAATCAGTTCGATCCGCTGCCGGCGCTCTTAAGTGCGACGGTGCTGACTCCGTGGGTCAGCTTCGCATCCACGCCGCTACCCTCTCTTACGACGTAGTATTGATTGGCCGGTAGATCCTTCAACGTTTCCACCAGCCCGCTCGGCCAGCGAATCACAATCTTGTCCGCCTTCGCCGCTTGCCCCAGGCCGAAATGTAATCGTAAATCGCTCTGCGAAATATAGCCATCGCCGCTGCGAACCTCCCGTTCACGCTGATCCGCTCCTTGCTCGATCGTCACCGCTGTCCCCAGCGCGGCGCGATTCGACTTCACTCCGATGAGTTGCAAGCTGATGAAATTGCCGGCGGCCGCGGTGTTGTAGTAGAGCGAGGGCGGCTCGTTCATGTTGTTCACTACCGCTTCCTCGCGCCCGTTGTTGAACAGGTCGCCGAGCGCCATGCCCCGGCTGGAATGCGCCTCGCTGAGCACTGCGCCGGCCTGCGCCGTAATATCCGCGAATTTTCCGTTGTGCAGATTGTAGTACGCCACTTTGGGTTCGCGGTAACTCGTGCCCAGTCCCTTGCCATCCACTTCGGGATAGACGTGTCCATTCGCGATCAGAATCCCCGGCCACCCGCTGTTGTCAAAGTCGAAAAACTGCACTCCCCAGCCCAGTAGCCGTGTGATTTTGGCGAGACCGGCAAGTTGGGTAACGTCATCAAACAGATTGTTGCCGCGATTCAGGTAGAGTGTTGAGGTATCGTCGCTGAAGTTTGTTTTGACGATGTCCTGCAGGCCCGAATGGGTGAAGTCATCGGCGGATACGCCCATACTCCCCTGCAAGGTGCCGTCTTCGTTGTAGGCCACGCCAGCGGCCTTGGCCATTTCCGTGAAAGTTCCGTCGCGGTTGTTATGGTAGAGCAGGCTGGGCGTCGAATCGCAGGCCACGTAAATGTCCGGCCAGCCGTCGTGATCGAAGTCCGCAGTGAGCGACGTAAATCCGTAGCAGCCGGAGGTGGCAGTGATTCCTGATTTCTTGGAGACGTCGGTGAAGGTTCGGTCGCCGTTGTTGTGATAAAGCGCGTTTACCGGGATTTTCAACCCGCGCGGTCCGCACATCACGTTCAAACCTTTCCACCGGCACCACTGTCCCTCACCGGGCCGCGGCACCGAATCGTAGGTGAAGTCCACATAACGAGAGACAAACAGGTCAACCTTTCCGTCGCGGTCGTAGTCGATAAAACTGCAGCCTGTGTTCCATTCGTCGTGCGCGGTCTTGAGCCCGGCTTTTTCGGTCACGTCCATAAACGTGCCGTCGCCGTTGTTGTGATACAGAACGTTCTGGCCCCAGTAGGTCACGAACAAATCCAAGTTGCCGTCGTTATCAAAATCGCCGACGCAGCCACCCTGAGCCCAACCCGCGCGCGCGAGGCCAGCCTTTTCGGTGACGTCGGTAAACGTTCCGTCGTGGTTGTTGTGATAGAGGTGTCCGGTCGGTTCCTTGCCTTTCGGAAAACCTTCCACGGTCGAGCCGTTCGGCAGAAAAATGTCCGGCCAGCCGTCGTTGTCGTAGTCGAAAACAATGCTGCCGTTCCCGGTTGTTTCAATGATGAATTCTTTACGCGTGTCGCTACCGTAAAAGTTCCGCATGGTGATGCCCGCGCGCTCGGCGATGTCTTCGAAATGTACAACGCCAGGTTGCACGGCACCGGGAGCAGCGGATTGAGTGGATCGAGAAAGGTGTCCGGTGCCAAGGCCTGCGACAGTGGCGACACCCATGGCGACGGGAAGCAGATGAAGCAGAGCCCTTCGGTTCATGCGGGTGCTCTGAACCTCGGCAACCGATCCGCTGGTGGAACGCTCGGATGCGGACGTAAGCGCAGCGCCGGAATATTCATTCCTGGTAGACCACAACCTCTTGTCGAGACTCGCCGAGGCCTTGAATACCCAGCGCAACGACGTCTCCGGGCTTCAAGTAAGCCGGCGGATTCATGCCCAGCCCCACTCCCGGCGGTGTTCCGGTGCTGATCACATCACCCGGAAGCAGGGTCATGAATTGGCTCACATAACTAACGAGATCGCTAACGCCGAAGACCATCTGTTCGGTGTTGCTCTTCTGGCGCGTCGCCCCATTGACCGTTAGCCACAAGTCCAAATGGCCGGGGTCGGGAATTTCATCGCGTGTGGCGAGAAACGGTCCGAGCGGAGCAAACGTGTCGGCGCTCTTGCCTTTCACCCATTGACCGCCTCGCTCGAGTTGAAACGCTCGCTCGGAGTAGTCATTGTGCAGGACGTAGCCCGCGATGTGATCGAGAGCGTCCCGCTTGGCGACGTACCGAGCTTCCCTCCCGATGACGAACGCAAGCTCCACTTCCCAATCGAGTTTCGTAGAGCCTAGGGGGATGACCACCTGGTCGTTCGGACCCGACAATGAGCTGGTTGCCTTGAAAAAAATCACCGGCTCGGTGGGGACTTCCTGCCCGGTCTCTGCTGCATGATCCCTATAATTCAACCCGATGCAAACAATCTTGCTGGGACGGCAAATCGGCGCTCCCAGCCGAACCGACGAATCCACACGGCGTAAGTCTCCAGAATTGTTTTCCACCCATCGGCGCAATCTTTCGAGTCCGCCCGTTCCAAAAAACTCCTCGTTGTAGTCGGTCACAGCGGCGGAGACATCCACGCGAGTTCCATCGTTCAAAACAAGGCCGGGCTTTTCTTCCCCGCGATCGCCAAATCGGGTGAGTTTCATAGGGTCGGCCAGAGCGCTACTTGTGCAGAGATGTCTTCATGGATGCGATGCTACTGCTGAGGTCCACCGGCAAACTCCATCTCCAGGAACGCGGATGCATCCAGGAGCGCGGAGATCGCTTTCGCGCTGGTCATCACTGCTTTCGCCAGAAAGGGGATCTTGTCACGGCCGATCCGCGTCACCGGCCCCGCCACGCTGATAGCCGCCACCACTTTCCCTTGATCAGCCACGATCGGAGCGCTGATGCAGCGTGCGCCCAGAGTGGCTTCTTCGTCGTCGAGTCCATAGCCCCGCTGGCGGATGCTTTCAAGTTCCCGTCTCAGCCGCAGCGGTTGCGTGATCGTGTGGGGGGTCAGCTTTTCAAACTTCAGCGATCCCAGCACGTGCTCCTTGTCTTCCGGCGGCAAGAACGCGGCCAACGCTTTTCCCATCGCAGTACAATAGATCGGCCGCCAGCTCCCGATGGGCGATGCCATGCGGAACGGGTGAGGGCTTTGCAGAACGTCCAAGTAGAAAACGTCCTGCCCATCCAGAGTTCCCAGGTTCACGGTTTCGCCCGTCACTTTCCATAAGTCCTGCAGAACGGGCCGGCTGATCTTTCTCAGCGACGTTTGGTAGCCGATCCCGGAGCCCAAGCGCACCAGCTTAGGGCCAACCAGGTAAGATCCCGCATCGTCCCGGAAAAGATAGCCCTCGAACTCCAAATGAGCGAGGAATCTGTATGCCGTGCTTTTGTTAATGCCGGTTCGCAGCGCAACGTCCTTGAGCGGCAGTCCCTCCGGAGCCGCACCCAAGGCTTCGAACACTCTCAGAACTTTGGAGACGACTCCCACGGGAGCTGATTTCGATTGGCGTGCTCGGATCATGCAATCCCCCACATAGAAACTCGAGGTGCTCCTAGGAACGGACATTCTTCCTAGGACGCCCCCGCTGCGAGCACTATATATCGAAGATTTCGAAATGTGAAAAGTGAATTTTTTATCTTGAATATTCCTGACGCGCTTGCTATATCGCTTGACGCGACTCTGGAAAGCGTCGCGGCAATCTGTCGCTGGTCTCAGGTACTTTTCGATGGTTATGTCAGGCAGCCGCAAACAAGAAGGCGTGCTCAAGCTAAGGCCCACAGACAACGTTCTGGTCGCCCTCTCGGACTTACGAAAGGGCAACCACCTCACGTTCTCGGGTACACACTACACGCTGGTAACCGACGTCCCGGCCAAACACAAGTTTGCGGCGGAGCCTCTAACGCCAGGCAGCGATGTCATCATGTATGGCGTCCTTGTCGGGAAGGCCGTGAAGCCGATCCTCCCAGGTGAAGTCTTGACGCCACACAATATTCATCACGAGGCTGCGCCCTTCCACGAAAAAACCATAGAGTATTGCTGGACCGCTCCTGACGTTTCACGATGGCGGCACACAACGTTCCTAGGATACCACCGCGCGGACGGTCAAGTCGGGACGCGGAATTATTGGCTCGTCGTTCCGCTGGTCTTCTGCGAAAACCGGAATATAGCGGTCCTGAAGCAGGCCTTTGAAGAAGAGTTAGGGTTTGCGGCGCCGCAAATCTACCGTCAGCAGGTCGCCGAATTCGTTCGCCTGTATCAAGCGGGCCGCTCCCATGAAATCGAAAGCCATGGCCCAGTGGCGACCGACGCTCGTCCGCCGATGCCGCGAGTGTTCGAGAATGTTGACGGGATCAAGTTCCTGATGCACGAGGGTGGTTGCGGCGGGACGCGAGAGGATTCAGACAATCTTTGCTCTCTGATTGCCGGTTACATCCACCACCCCAACGTAGCTGGTGCCACCATTCTAAGTCTCGGCTGTCAGCACTCGCAGGTCGCAATCCTCCTCGAACAGGTTAAGAAGCGTGACCAGAAGTTCTCGAAGCCTCTTGTTTTGCTCGAGCAGCAACAGAGCGGGTCGGAACTTGCAATGATGTCGGAAGCAATTCGCAAGACCTTTGTCAGGTTGATGGAGATGAACGAAAACTGCCGGCGGGCGCCGGCGCCACTCGCTCGATTGTGCGTCGGCCTAAAGTGTGGTGGCTCCGACGGTTTTTCCGGCATTTCCGCTAATCCGGCGATCGGTCACGTTTCTGATATTCTGGCAGCGCTCGGTGGCCGCACGATCTTGTCAGAATTTCCCGAGCTTTGCGGCGTCGAACAAGAAATGATCGACCGTAGCACCCGCAAGGAAGTCGGTGATCGATTCATCCAACTGATGCGTGATTATGCCGCAAGAGCGAAGGCGGTTCGCTCTGGGTTCGACATGAATCCCTCACCCGGAAATATCCGTGACGGTCTCGTTACGGACGCGATGAAGTCGGCCGGTGCTGCAAAGAAGGGTGGAACATCTCCCGTCACCGCCGCGCTTGATTATCCCGAATACTCAACTGAACCGGGACTGAATTTGCAATGCACACCGGGGAATGACGTGGAATGCGTCACCGCCCAGGTGGGGGCAGGTGCGAGCGTTGTGCTTTTTACCACCGGATTGGGTACGCCCACCGGAAACCCAATTGCGCCGGTTGTAAAGATCTCGACAAATTCGAACTTGGCGCGACGCATGGCGGATATCGTGGATTTTGACGCCGGTCCTATCATCGACGGAGAAGTGACGATCGAGCACATGGGGGAAGCGATTCTTGACAGAGTGATCGAGGTAGCCAGCGGCCAGGTGCAGACGAAAGCAGAAGTACTGGCCCAAAATGACTTCATCCCGTGGAAAAGAGGAGTCTCTCTCTGAACAATCCCATCAAGAATTCGAATGGGTTTCGCCTCGACGGCAAAACGGTCATCGTTACGGGCGGTGCGAGCGGCATCGGTCGAGCAATCGCCCACCTTTTTGCGACGAGCGGCGCGCGTGTATATGTTCTCGACATCCATTCAAACGGGGCACAGGAGACCGCCCAAGAAATTCTGGATGCTGGGGGCAACGCGTCAGCTCTTGAATGTGATGTAACGAACCAGGAGGAAGTTCGAACTGTATTTCAAGAACTGGTAAAGCGTGGCCGTATCGACACCCTGGTGAACAATGCCGGTATCTCTCACGTTGGCAAACTCGAATCGACCACGGAGCGTGACTTCGATCGAGTTTTTCAAGTGAATGTCAAAGGTATCTACAATTGCATGCTTGCCGCCGTCGAGCATATGAAAGTCAACGGCGGGGGCGTTATCCTCAATATGGCTTCCATCGCAGGCTCCTCTGGCTTGGCGGACCGTTTTGCTTATTCGACGAGCAAAGGCGCCGTGATTGCCATGACCTATTCAGTGGCCAAGGATTACCTGGCGTGTAACATCCGCTGCAATTGCATATCGCCCGCTCGAGTGCATACGCCGTTTGTTGACGACTACCTGCGGCAGCACTACCCCGGCCGCGAAGATGAAATGTTTGGGAAACTTGCCCATTCACAGCCGATCGGCAGAATGGCCGAGCCCCACGAGGTCGCGTCTCTGGCTCTCTATCTTTGTTCCGACGCAGCGTCCTTCTTGACTGGAGTGGACTACCCTCTCGACGGAGGTTTTTTCAACCTTCGCGGGTAATAATTCCCTTTCGTCTCAGCTGGTCCGGGAGCAGTGCATGGATCTGCGGCCAATGGACAAAGTCGTGATCATAACTGGTGGTGCGAAGGGCATCGGCGCAGCAATCACCAGAGCGTCGATCCGCGACCAATTCTTTGCGGAACTGCAACGGGTACGGAGGCCGCGGCCGCCGAGTGATCACGGATCTGCAACCTACCGAAAGTTGCGCGAAAGTAGTCGAACAGACGATTCGTACTTTCGGCCGAATTGACGCGCTCATCAACAATGCGAACGGGAACGACGGCGTCGGCCTCGCACTCGGCGGTCCCGACAAATTCGTGGATTCCGACACCGGATGAGATCGCGGCAATGGTCGTCTTTCTGATCTCCGCACAGGCTTTGAATATCAGCGGGCAGCACAGGCGTGTGGACGGCGGTTACGTGTACCTTGACCGAGCCTTGACGTAACGGAGACGCATGGGAAAACCTTCTGCGCCGATTACAGACCGGAAGTATCGCGTTCCTTTCGTACTTGTTACGAGCCTGTTTTTTCTCTGGGCGCTCGGAGTCAACTTAAACGACATTCTGATCCCGCACTTAAAGAAGACTTTCAACCTCACCGATTTTCAGTCATCGCTGATTCAAACTGCTTTTTTTGGCGGTTATTTCCTGGCGGCCCTGCCCGCCGGATGGCTGATGGAGCGTATCGGATATCGAAAAGGGATTCTGGTTGGGCTGGGAACATGTTCCGTTGGAGCACTGCTATTCATCCCCGCCGCGTCGATTCGGACCTACGGATTCTTCCTGTTCGCACTGTTTGTAATGGCCTGCGGACAAGGCATTCTCGAAGTCGCCGCCAATCCTTACGTCACAATTCTCGGCCCTCCAGAATCATCCGAACGCCGCCTGAATCTCGCACAATCTTTCAATGCCGTGGGCGCCTGGGTAACTCCATTCATCGGCAGAGCCTTTATTCTTTCGGGGATCGAATACTCCGCTTCCAAGCTCGCCGCGATGACTCCGGAGCAATGGCAGGCTTATTCTGCTTCCGAAGCCAACCGGGTCACAGGCACCTATCTGGTAATTGCAGGAATTTTCCTATTTGTCGCGGCACTGATCTATCTTGCTCATCTGCCGGAAGTCCGCGAGTCGAGCGGTGAGGCGCTGCCGTCACCGGAGGCCGCGCCCAAGGCCCACAAAAATATTTGGCACTACAAGCATTTGATTCGTGGCGTCATCACCGAATTCTTCTACGTCGGCGCGCAGGTGGGCGTCACGAGTTTCGTGATTCGCTTTACGCAGCACGCGCTTCCCGGGATTCCGGAAAAAACCGCCGCGAATTACCTCAAGTGGCACCTATTCGGCTTCATGATCGGCCGCTTTGCTGGTTCCGCAATCATGAAGCGCGTCGCGCCCCCCAAGCTGCTCGGCCTTTTTTCCACCGCTGCCGCCGTGTGCACCATCGTGGCGATTTTTGCGACCGGGACCGCGCCCGTGTGGGCTGTGGTGCTGCTGGGCTTTTTTGATTCCATCATGTTCCCGACGATTTTTGCGCTGAGCATCAAGAACCTCGGCGTGTACACCAAGCTCGGCTCTTCGCTTCTGGTAATGTCCATCATCGGCGGCGCGATCGTTCCCGCCATCATGGGCTTCCTTTCAGACCATACCTCGATCCAGGCGGCCTTTGCAGTTCCCTTATTCTGTTACGCTGTGGTGATTTACTTTTCGTTCATCGGCTATAAACCGCCACTGGCGGCGACAGAGGAATAGGCGGGCGACCCGATGAGCGAACGCGCGAAATTTCTGATAACGGGCGGATTGGGTTTTATCGGCCAATCAGTGGTGCGCAACCTCCTGGAGCGCGGCATTCCCAGCGTCGCCGCCGATCAATCCGCGGATGCCGAAGCCCTCGCCGGCTTGCGGACCGTCGCCAGCCGCACTGGCGCCGCGTTCGATTCCGTTCACATGGACGTGAGCGAGTTCCGCGATGTGATGGCCGTCTTTCACAACCATCCGGGCATCACCCACACCATTCACCTGGCCTATGTGATGGGACCGCTGGTTGATGAAAATACTTCGCTCTCGACGCGCGTCAACGTCCTCGGAATGACGCACATGTTTGAGATGGCGGTACACCATAAACTCTCACGCCTGGTGTTTACGAGCAGCGAAACGGTATCCGGACCATCCCAACAAGCGTACGGCGACCGGCCGGTGACCGAAGACGATTTCTGCGACCCGGCTTCTCACGCCTTCACCTACGCGGTGATGAAGCTTCTGAATGAACACATGGGCCGGCGCTACGTTGAGCGGTATCGAGCGAACATTGTGTGCACGCGGCCGCCTGTTGTTTTCGGTCACGGGCGCAAGCGCAGCGCCGTGATGTGGGCCGAGCATTTCGCTTCCAAGCCTGCAGTCGGCGAACCCGTCACTCTGCCGTTCGGTCCGCAAACGCGTGATACTTGGATCTATAAAGACGATTGTGCTGAACAACTCGTACGGCTCGCGCGGAAGCCCCAGCTCGGCCACTTCGTCTACAATAATGGCGGTCACTGCGTCACGGCCGCTCAACTCGCGACGGTCGTCAGAAAATGGATCCCCGAAGCGCAGATCGCCTTTACTGACGGCGCGAGCACACCGCTGATTGACCATCAGAACGGTGCGCGTCTGATTCGCGAGATTGATTTTGCGCCGCGCCCGCTGGAAGAAGGAGTGAGGGCGCACATTAACGAGGCCCGCTCAACCCTGGGCCTGCCGGCTATCTAGCGTACTGGCCAACGACAAATGCCACCCTTCGTCAGCACCGTTGTAGGCAGCTACCCGCGAAATACGAGCGTGGAAGACACGATGAAGAAACCCTCGCTCCGCCGGATGGAAGTTGATGAACTGATCCAATGGGCGGCGCGCGATCAGGCGGATCTCGGACTCGACGTGATCACCGACGGCGAGGGGTACCGCGAAAACATGTACTACTTCTATCAGAAGCGGCTCGACGGAATCACCTTCGAGGGAATGGTGAGACAAACTTTCGGCACCGCGGGGTTCGGCATCGAGTGCGCGCGGGTGATCGGCGAGATCAAGAATTCGCGTTTCGAACTGGCTCGTAACTGGAAACTGGCGCGCGATGCGGCGCCGTCCCGCTGCCGGGTCAAACAGACTGTGACGGGCCCGCATGTGCTTACCCGTTTCAGTGTTAATCAGCGCCCGGACTTGTACCCCGATGAGCAAGCTCTCTGCCGCGCTTACTCGCAGGTTTTGGCCGGGGAGCTGCGCGAGGTAATTGCTGCCGGATGCGACTACATTCAGTTCGATGAACCGATGTGGACCGAGTCACCGGAAGATAGCTTATGGGCTGCGGATATACTGAATGGGCTAATCGATTCTCTGCCGCGCGTCCAGTTCGGGCTGCACGTCTGCGGTGGCAACCCTAGGCGAAAGCGGATTTACTTCACACGGTATAGCGACCTCGTGCCTGCCTTCCGCAAAGTGAAGATCGATGAAGTCTCTCTCGAGCACTGCACGCTCGGATACGATTTGATGGAGCTGTGGAAGCAGTGGGATTTCAAAGGCGCTTTGGCGCTCGGCGTGATCGACCAGCGCAGCGATGTGCTGGAAACCCCGGAAATCGTTCGTGAACGCCTCACGCCGGCGCTTGAATATTTTTCACCCGACCGCCTCCTGCTCACCAGCGAGTGCGGTTTTGGACATGTTCCACTCCCGATCACTCGAAGTAAACTCCGGGTCCTGGCCCAAACTTGTCGTGACCTCAGGAAATTATAGACATCCCACCTTTACCAATGACGCCAGCTGTCTTAAAGCTCTACAAAAACGCATGTAATTGCGCCCCACTTCGAGCGAGAAGCACGAGTTTCGGATTGTCTTGCAAACCCGCCTTGAATATACCGCCGAGTTTTTTTGTCGCTACGCTTCAGGAGTTATTCACGCAGCTCAGACTCAGCAAAACTCTTCGATAAACGCCATCGAATACAGGGATTTTCACGGAGAAGTTACTTGCTGGGATTGCGCCGTTCGCGTTGGCGCGAGCCGCGTTTCTTTAGGCGTTGCGTGAAGCGGATGGGCGTGCCGGTGAAGTCGAATTTGGCGCGCAGCTGATTTTCGAGGAAGCGCTGATAGCTGAAGTGCAGCGGCTTGAGCTGATTGGTGAAAAGCACAAACGTGGGTGGTGCGGTAGTAGCTTGCGTGATATAGAAAATCTTCACCTCGCGGCTAGCGGGAGAGGTGCCCTTATCGAGGTCCACGCTGGCGAGCCAACGATTCAGTTCGCCGGTGGAGATGCGTTTGTGGCGCGCTTCCGCGACGCGGTCAATCAACTTATAAAGTCTGTCGATGTTCTCGCCGGTTTTTGCCGAGAGAAATACCACCGGCGCGTAGGAAAGAAATTTCAGCCGCTGCCGGACAAGTGGCTCGTAATCCTGCACCAGCTTATTGGCGTTGAATGCGACAAATTTCCCGCCGCGTTTCTTTTGGTCTGCCGCCTTTTCTTGCGCGGCCGCCAGCGCGAGGTCCCATTTGTTCATGACGATGATCACGGAACGGCCGGACTTTTCGGCGTAGCTCGCGATCGTGGCATCGTGCGAAGTGATGCCCATCGCGGAGTCGGCGACCAGCAGCGCAATATCCGCGCGTTCCAGGTGTTGCCGCGCCATGATGACGCTCAATTTTTCGGCGATGAGTTTGGTCTTGCCTTTGCGCCGGATGCCCGCGGTATCGAGAAAGCGATACGATTTCCCGTTGCGGTCGACGACCGTGTCAACGGCGTCGCGCGTGGTGCCAGGCTCGGCGGAAACAATCGAGCGCTCGGCACCCACTAACTGATTTAGCAGCGTGGATTTGCCGACGTTGGGCCGGCCGATGATGGCAATGTTCACATCCGGCGGAGCGACGGCCGCTTCGCCCACGGGGATTTCTTCAGTCAGCGCATCCAGCAGCACATCAACGCCGAAACCGTGTTCCGCCGAGATCGGGAAAATTTCGTCGCCCAGTTCGTAAAATTGCGCGGCGAATTCGGCCTGCTTCGGCGTATCCACTTTATTCACAGCTAGGATCGGCGGCTTGCCGGCGCGGCGCATCAGCAGCGCTAGCTCTTGATCGAGGGGCGTCGGGCCGGCGCGGCCATCAACCACCTGCACCACGCGCGTGGCGTTTTCGATGGCCACGCGCGCCTGTCGCAAAATTTCACCGGGAATTCCGGCTTTGTCTTCCGGAACGATTCCGCCCGTGTCCACGACTTCGAAGGATTTGCCTTCCCAGTGCGCGCTGCCGTAAATGCGGTCGCGCGTAATGCCGGGTTCATTGGTAACAATCGAGCGGCGCGTGCCAGTAAGGCGATTGAAGAGCGTGGACTTACCCACATTCGGGCGGCCCACGATCACGATGGATGGAAGCTTTGCGGTCATTTTTGCAGATCGCCGGTAAGCAGGCTGCTTACTCTATCATCTCTCGCGCAATCCGTGCGGGTTCAGGCTTGTTCCACCGCTCTCTGCATCGCCTTTTTCGAATCGGAGGCAAACCGTTTCTGCAAAGCTCGCGCGAACGGGTAGGTGAGGCGAGCTAACCGGCGTGGCCTGGAGAAAGCGTAAATGTCGTACCAGACCGTTTCACCCTGGGCGTGAAACTCAACCGTGAAGCGTTCCTCGCCCATTTCCGAGTGATCGAACAGCGTGCCATACGCAAATCCGTACTTCTCGATTGCCCCGCGCTCTTCAATCGTATAAACAATCCTGCAAGCATTCAGCGACCAGAACCCAAGGTGATGGACCTCAACCGCGACCGTTGACCCGGCGACAATCGGGACATTTGGCCAGCACAGCTCAAGCCAGCTCATATCAAACATCTTCCATTGTCTGAGTGCATCCTTCGCGCGTTCAAAAACAGCGCTGCCGACGCCCAATTGGACTCGCTTGTGGTCAATCACATAACCGTCCGGCGCGGTCGCTCGCGACGCCCCGACGGGGTCGTAGGAGAATTGCTGATCCTTCTGCGCTACCAGAAAGGCATGAATGATGTCCGGACTAGGTTTCGAAAGACGGAACATGAGTTTTTCGAGCGCGCCGAAAATCGTACGCGAACCTGCTCACCCTATTCGATAAGTCTGCTAATTGCCAGCCGGCTCCCGCCCGCAAGGCAGCGGCTGATGCGCGTGTGATATCTTAACGTTCTGAGTTCACGCTTGCATCAGAGCTGAAGGCATCATGCCGAAGAAATCTGCCGCTGCGACAAAATCTGACGAAGTAACCATCGAGGGGATATTCGGTCCCGGCGGGCTGCTGGAAAGCCGCCATCCTGGCTATGAGTTTCGTTCGTCGCAACTGGCCATGGCAGAAATCGTGGACGAGGCTTTTCAGAAGCACCAGCACGCCATCATCGAGGCTGGTACCGGCACGGGAAAAACTCTCGCGTACCTGATTCCGGCGATTCGCAGCGGGCGGCGCGTCGTGATTTCCACGGCGACGAAATCCTTGCAGGAGCAGTTGTTCAATAAGGATGTGCCATTTCTGCAGAAACATTTCGCGCCCAACCTGAAAGCCGCGCTGATGAAAGGCCGCAACAATTTTTTGTGCCGGCAGAAAGTCCACCAGATCGAAGGCCAAGCTGTGCTGAAAGGCATCGACGAAGTGGACTGGTTCTCGCAGATCAAGGACTGGGAGAAGCTGACGGAAACCGGCGACCGCTCCGAGCTCAGCTTTTTACCGGACGACGCCGAGCTATGGCACCGCGTTGACGCACGCAGCGATCTCTGCACCGGACAGAAATGCCCCGAGTTCAACACCTGCTTCATCACTGCGATGCACCGGCGCGCGCAGGAGGCGGACCTGATCATCGTGAATCATCATTTATTTTTTGCGGACCTGGCGATTCGCCAGGATGATTTCGGATCCATCCTGCCGGAATACTCCGCGGTGGTTTTCGACGAAGCTCACGAAATCGAAGACGTGGCCAGCGATTATTTCGGTCGACGCGTTTCGAGTTATCAATTCGAAGAAATTGCGCGCGACACGGAAGCCATGCTGCGCATACTGAAAATCGAAGCCACGCCGGTACGCAAGCATCTGATGCGTGTCCGCGAACGAGCCCGCACATTTTTCGAAAACTTTCCCGAGCGTGAAGGGCGCTTTCCGTTCGGCCCCGCCGAGCGCAAATCGTTTCTGGAACGCAACCATGAAGCTTTCGAGGATTTATCCGCAGCAGTGAAGCGCATCGAGACCGAGCTTTCGGCCATGAATCCAAAGCCGGAAGAAGTGATCACACTCGCGCGACGTGCCGCCGAGCTTCGCCGCGAACTTGAATTCCTGCTCGAGAGCGAAGAGAAGAGTTACGTCTATTGGTATGAACGCCGCGGCAAGGGCGTCATCCTCACGGCCACGCCGATCGACGTGAGTGAAATTCTGCGCGAGCAGCTTTTTGAGCGATTCGATACGGTGGTGCTTACCTCCGCGACGCTCGCGGTCGGCGGTCGCTTCGATTTTCTGAAGCAGCGGCTCGGCGTGATGCCCGCGAAGGAAACGGTCCTGCCGCAGGAATTCGATTTTCGCGAACAGGCCCTGCTGTATATTCCGGCCTCCCTGCCGGACGTGCGGCACGAAACATTTTCCACTCGCGCAGCGCACGAAATCGCGAAGCTGTTGGAGATTTCCAAGGGGCGCGCGTTTTGCCTTTTCACCAGTTACGCGCAAATGCGAACGGTGCATGATTTGGTCGGCGCGCGTGTGAGTTTTCCGATGTTGCTGCAAGGCACCGCGCCGAAATCGGTGCTTCTCGAGCGCTTTCGCACCACACCGAACGCGGTACTGTTTGCCACGGCAAGCTTTTGGCAGGGTGTGGACGTGCCCGGCGCGCAGCTTTCCTGCGTGATCATCGATAAGTTGCCCTTCGCAGTGCCCAGCGATCCCATCGTGGCGGCACGTGTTCGCGCTCTTCAAGAAGACGGACGCAACCCGTTCGCGGAATATCAGGTGCCGGAAGCCGTTCTGGCGCTCAAACAAGGCTTCGGCCGGCTGATCCGCTCGAAGACCGACCGCGGCATCCTCGCCATTCTCGATAACCGCATCTCGCGAATGCAGTATGGTAGAATTTTTCTTGAGTCCCTGCCCGACTACACGACCACGCAGGACATCGCCGAAGTCGCGCGCTTCATGGAAAATCATCCGGATTGATGGCGAAGACGGGCGCGGCCCATCGTGTATTTGTGCGATTGATCACTTAAGGATGGCTGATGTACGAAGTCAGTGTGGATGAAACGTTCGCCGCGGCGCACAACCTGCGCGGCTATAAGGGAAAATGCGAGGACCTGCACGGGCACAACTACAAAGTGCGCGTGACGCTGGCTGGCGCAGAACTGGATTCGGTCGGGCTGCTCTACGATTTCGTGCATCTGAAGCAAGTGATCCAAGGCGTGATTCGCTCGCTCGATCACAAATATTTGAACGAGCTGAAGCCGTTCGATCTGCTGAATCCCTCGGCGGAAAATATCGCGAAACATATTTACGAAGAGTCCGCCAAGCAGATGCGTGAAACGCCCAACGGCGCCGCCATTTCCAGTATCACGGTTTGGGAGACGGACGTAACGGCGGCGACGTATCGTCCCTAGCAACGCGGAATAACAAGAAAGAGCCGATCGAAAATGAACCGGGCTTTTCTAATCATCCTGATTCCGTTCATTCTGGTCACAATCTTCTGGCTGACGCTGGGATGGGGTTGGCATGTAGCTGTCATGGGCGGATGCCTGGAGATTGCCGTTACCGCTGCGGTCGCGATCTTGATCTCGCGGCGGCGCAGCGCGCGGCCCGGTACCGGCTCTGGAGATTCCCCGGCGAGCCGCTAGAATCCAGAATTTCTGCGATATGGTCATCACCGAAATATTCAAATCCATTCAAGGCGAGGGCACCCGCGCAGGTTTGCCGTGTGTTTTCGTGCGACTGACGGGCTGCAATCTGCGCTGCACCTGGTGTGACACGGCGTATGCATTTCACGGCGGCACCAAGCGATCCCTCGAAGATGTACTTGACCAGGTCCACTCCCTGGCAGGCGCTGGCGAAAGTCGCGTCTCACTCGTCGAAATCACTGGCGGCGAGCCGCTCTTGCAGCCGGAAACGCCTGCGCTTGCGGAGAAGCTGCTAGCAAAGGGCTACACGGTGATGATCGAGACCAGCGGAGAACAGCCTGTAGGCGTGCTGCCTCGCGAGGTGATCAAAATCGTGGACGTGAAATGCCCGGATTCAGGCGAGCCGGACACGTTCGAGATGGCCAATCTGGAAGCGGTGGACGAGAAAGACGAAATTAAATTTGTGATTTCGACGCGCCGCGATTACGAATTCGCCCGGGATTTCAGTGTGCAGCATCGCCTGGCCGCGCGTGTCCACCAGGTTCTTTTTTCGCCGGTGTTCCCCGACCCTGCAGGAAAATGGGAGGGGCTCAACGCGCGCGAACTAGCCGAGTGGATTCTTGCGGACGGTTTGCCGGTGCGGCTCGGTCTGCAATTGCACAAATTCATTTGGGACCCGGCGATGAAGGGCGTCTGAAGTCTCGATAGACCATGGCTGAAAAACCAAAAGCCGTAGTGCTGCTCAGCGGAGGCATGGACTCCTGCGTCACGGCTGCGATTGCGAACCAGACGCATCGTCTGGCGGCGCTGCACGTGAGTTACACGCAGCGAACCGAGCGTCGCGAGCGCCGTGCATTCGAAGAGGTCGCCGACTTCTACGACGTTCGCGAACGGCTGGCGATACGCCTGGATTCCTTCGCGCAGATCGGCGGTTCGGCGCTCACCGATGAGCGGATTACGATCCCTGAATCCGGCGCCGCGCTGGCTCACGACGCCGGAATCCCCAGCACGTACGTGCCTTTCCGCAACGCGCATTTTCTATCCGCGGCTGTCAGTTGGGCGGAAGTGATCGGCGCTACCGCGATTTTTATCGGCGCGGTGGCGGAAGATAGCTCGGGGTATCCTGATTGCCGACCGGAATACTATCGTGCGTTCGCGGAGTTGATAAAGCAAGGAACGCGGCCGGAAACGCAGATTGAAATCGTCACGCCCGTGATCGCCATGAAAAAGAACGAAATTATCCGGCGTGGAGTGGAACTGGGGGCACCGCTGGACAAGACCTGGTCCTGCTATCAATTCGAAGACGAAGCCTGCGGAATGTGCGATAGTTGCCGGTTGCGCCTGCGGGCGTTCGCGGAGGCGGGATTATCTGATCCTATCGCTTATAGGGTGCGAGTTGGGCAATAATAGGCGCCGCAATTTTATCGCCGGAGGAACCATGCACATGCGAAAGATGATTTCCGTCCTGGGGGCCTGGATGCTGGTGGCGTTCTTTGCCACCGCCGCGCTGGCTCAAGGTACGGGCAGGCTGAACGGAGAGATTCTGGACAAAGATGGCAAGCCGATGGTGGGCGCCACAGTTACGCTCACCAATCCGGACACGGGCCAGACCTTTACGGAGAAGACCGATAAGAGCGGAAAATTTGTCCAATTGGGAATGAAGGGTGGGGTCTACGTAGTCACTCTTCCGGACTTAAAATATTCCGAAAAGTTTCAAGTGCAGGATGGCCAGGAAAATAACTACAAGCTCAACGTGAAAGATTTGATCGCCTCTGGTGCGGCAACGAATCCGGATGTGGCCAAGAAGAAAGAGGAAGAGGAAAACAAATTCAAGGCCATGAAGGGTCATTTCGACGCTGGCGTGGCGTCCATGTCGAGCGCCGACAACTTGAAGACCCAATTGAAGGCTGCGCCAGCGGATCAGAAAGCTTCGTTGCAATCGCAACGAACCGCTGCCTGCCAGTCCGCTGCGGGAGAATTCAAGCAAGCCGAACAGGGCGTGGGCGAAAAAGACGTCAGCAACCACGCGATGATTCTGGGCAACCTGGGAGCGGCCAGCGAATGTGCAGGAAATTACGACGATGCGGTCGCCGCTTTCCAGAAAGCGTCCGACCTGAAGCCTAACGCCAATTATTACACCGGTCTCGCTACCAACCTTGCCAACGTAGGAGCGGCTACCACCGATGCGACGGCAGCAGCGGCCAAGTTCAATGACGCCAGCGCAGCGTGCGATAAAGGCGTGGCGCTCGATCCAGCAGCAGGCGCCACCTGTTGGAAGAATCTCGGCATCGTGCTAAGCAACAAAGGTCGGATGAAAGAAGCGGTAACACCGCTGCAAAAAGCGAGCCAAGCCAATCCCAAGGATCAACTTACCTGGTACATGCTGGGGAGCGCTCTCACCGCAACAATCGAGACCAAGGCAGAAGGCGACAAGATGACGTATAACATTCCGCCAGGAACCGGGGACGCGTATCAAAAGTGCATTGATCTGGGGGCGGACAATCCGGTAGGAAAGCAGTGCAAGGAAGCGCTGGACGGGCTGACCGCTATGAATGGAGGCCAGGATCTGTCAGTCGGCAAGAGGAAGAAAAAATAGGCCATTTTCTGGAGGGAAGGCGGCACTTTCAGCCAACTGCGTGCCGCCCCACTTTTTTCCACAGGATTCATTTTTGTGATGCTTTCTTTTCTCGATTCGCGATTCCAACAGTGCTATTCTCTCGCACATCATCCGAGATAAATGCGCAAAGCGTCGAGAGACCCTCAAGGGACCCGGTGCAGAAGTGGATTTGAGCCAACCTAGTACCGAACGCCGCCGCAGCCAACGCATCATCGAATCCCTTCCGCTCGCGGTGCGCGGCATTGATCTTCTGGGCCAGCCTTTCGAAGAACGCACCATCACGCTCGCGTTCAATCGGCACGGTTGCCGGTACACCTCCAAGCACCATCTGCCGCGAAACACCTGGGTCACGCTCGATTTGTCGCCAAGCGCGCCAGGCCAGCCCGCTCAAACAAGCACGATGGCTGACCAGCGTGCGAACTTGCGTGCGCGTGTCGCCTGGGTCCAACGGCCGCATTCGATTCGTGATTTTTTTCAGATTGCCGTCGAACTCGAAAGTCCCGCAAATGTGTGGGGTCTCGATAATCCTCCGGCGGATTGGACCCAGGCAGAAAACGCAATTCATTCGCACCCGACCGAGCATTCGGAACAAGAGACCGCAGCAGAAAGCCACCCTGCTTCAATGGACACCCATATGACCCAGCCAAGTTTTGATTCATCCGCGTTCCCATCTGAGCACGAATCCTCAGTCACGACCGACCCGGCGGAAGCGATCTCGGCGTCCGATAGCCCGCTTCTGCGCGAATTGCGCGCAGATCTGGACCGCCACGCCAAGGAATCGGTCGCGGCTGCGGCGGATCAGGCTCGCGAAGAGGTTCTACGAACTGTGGAAGAGACCGACCGCAAAAGGACTGCGAGCGCCGAAGAGTTATTCGCCCGGTGGAAAGCCGAGATCGAACAGATACAGTCAGGCGCGCGCGAGGAGTTTTTCTCGCAGGTATCCGCGAAGCAGGAACAAGCTCTCCGCGATCTGCACTCCGAATTCGAAGGAAAACTTGCCGAGGCGCGCGAATTGATGGGCCAGATCGGCGAACAGGCCGAAGCGCTGCGCTCGGAAAGTGGAGCGGCTCGCGAAGCGACGATGCAAGTGGCGCAGGCGCTGCTGCAATTCGAGGCCGTGGATGCGGCGCGCGCCGCGCGACTGGCGGAACCTTCCAAGGAAGAAACCGATGCCCGCGAGAACGCAGCAGCCAGGTGGCGCCAGCAGCTGGACGCGGAAATGGTTATCGCGCAGGGGCAGTGGAACGAACTCCTGCAATCATCACTGGACAGCAACTTGAGCCGGATGATCGAACAGCTAACGCAGCGCTCGCAAGAGGTCCTGCAGACGGCCGAACAGAGAATGACGGAGCGACTCGGCGAATTGCGGCAACCCTTCGCGCAAGCCGCCGCCGAGGCCCGCGACACGTTTGCGGGAATTCAATCTTCACTCGACCAGGAAGTGATGAAGGCGCGGGAATCGCTTGCTGCGGTTGAACTCGTAGCCCACCGCACGAAGGAATTGTCCACGCAATTGGAGGCTGCCAGTCACGACACTGTGAACGACCTTCATCGCCGGCTGGAAAAGATCCTTGACGCGCAGACAACGGAGATGAATCGCAGGGCGGAGAGCATTGCGGCGGGCATGTCGCAACGCGTCGCCCCGGGGCTCGATTCTCTGAGCCACCAGTTTCTACAGCGCCTGTCTACCGAGGCGGAGGCCAAGCTCGCGCCGCATCTCGAGCGTGTACCTGCGCTTCTGCATGAACTCTCGGCTCGCGAAGGCCAAGTGGAAGAAAGCTTGCGGCTCCATCGTGAGCGACTGCGCCAAGTCTCGGAAAAAAATCAGAAGGACGTTACCACGCAGATGGCGACGACGTTGGCAAGCGTGCAACAGGATTTCGAAGCGGCGCGCACCGAAGCGCTCGCGAAGTGGACGGCGGAACTGGATGCCAGCGGAGTGAGAGCGTCACATGCGGCCGCCGAATCCATCGGCCACACTTCCGAATGGCAGCAGCAAGAAGCGCAGTCGCGTCTGCAGGCTCAAGTCGAGCAGTCTCTGGTCACGGCCGGTGCCGGGCTGGAGCAGAAGGCCGCCGAAGCCGCGCATAAATTTGAGACGCAACTCGCCGAGCAATCCGACGCGCATCTGGCGCAGATCCGCTCGCAAGTGGAAAACACAGCCGCCGAAGTGACCGGGCGCGCGCGCACCGAACTCGACCGTGCCGCCGAAGCCACCGCCGCTTCCTTCGGACAGGTATTGCATGAGCTATCTGACCGCGAAAGCACCCAGTTTGCCGCGGATTCCAGTGCCAAGCGCCGCGAGCGAACCGAGGAATTCGATCGCTCCACGCAGGAGCTGCTCCACCAGCTGGAGGTGAATGCTTGGTCCTCGGTCGAACGCTTCCGCTCGCAGATGGCCTCAGAGTTGGAATCGAGCGCTGGCCAGGGCCGTGCGGCTTTGAGCGCGGAATTTGCCTCGTCACTGGAAGGCTACCGTGCGGAGCGCGACGCCCACCAGCAGGAATGGCTTGCCAATCTCGATCGGATAAGTGGCGACGCCGTGGGCAGGTTTCAGGACAAGCTGCAAAGCACGGCTGATTCGTGGGTGGTCGCTTCGGTGCGCCGCCTTAACGAACATGGACAAAACGGAATCGAGTCGCTGTTGCGTTCCGCGGATCAGGCGCTACGCGATTCCTGCTCCAAAGTTTTCGAAGGCTTGGCGGAAATGCTCCGCGAACGCGCGTCGAACGCCGCCGGTGCCGGCAACGTGGCAGGTTTCGCGATTCCCAATCGCGACACCTCGGAGAACTCCGGTCCACGCAACGAAGCGATCTAGGCTCGCCGGCAACAGACACGCGAGCAAGGCTCGGGCTTTGGCCGCTCACCGGTCGCTCAGGCTATGATTTGAATTCGTCTCGTTAACCCGAAATTCCTCGCGGCCATTTTTCAGCGAACAGCCGATTCGAATCGGGCGGACGGTAGTGTCTCAGTTCGGATTTCGGCACTGTGTGGGAATTGAACTTTCAAAGTCGCCATTTGGCCAGTTCCCGTCTCTTAAGATCAGGAGCATGACCATGGGCATAGAGATAAGGAGTCTACAGGGTGATGATCTTGATCGGATTGCAGCCGTGGACGGCGGCGCTGCCTGGAAGTCGGATAGAACTCTGTGGTCCGGCTATCTGGCCGATCAGCAAAATGAGCGCCGAACGGTCATGCTCGCTTTCTCCGAACATAGGGTGGTCGGTTACGGCACCCTGGTGTGGGAGCCCAATTATCAGCCGTTCCGTTCAAATGGAACTCCGGAGATCAATAATCTCGTGGTTGCTCCTCACGCGCGGCGGCACGGCATTGCATCGGCAATGATCCGAGCATTTGAGCACAGCGCTAAGGAGGCTGGCAGAAAGACTATCGGCCTGGCTGTTGGCCTATACGCGGACTACGGAGCGGCTCAGAGGCTCTACGTAGGCCTGGGATATCGTCCGGATGGGAACGGCATCACCTATTTGGGCAAATTCGTAGCGCCAGGCGAACGGGTCAGTCTGGACGACGATCTGGTGCTTTGGTTAGTCAAGGCAATCTGAGCGTCGAGAGAGTCCTCGACGGGTTCGGGAGCCGAAATTCAAACTGAGACACTACCGGGCGGACGCTTGCCTTGACATTCTACCGGAAGCGCCATAGCATCACCTAGAATGTCTACTAAAGACTCATTCTGCGATGCACGCCGGGGGAGAGCTAACCATGAAGCGCCGTAAGCGCATGCTGGAAGACCTCGAGCAAGATATTCGCGAACACGTCGACCGTGAGACCCAAGACAACATCGGGCGTGGTATGCGGCCAGAAGAAGCGCGCTACGCGGCACTGCGCAAGTTCGGCAACGTAAGGCGGATCCAGGAAGACACACGCGAGGTCTGGCGTTTCGTTTGGTTCGAGCAGCTGCTGCAAGACGTCCGGCACGGATTTCGGCTAATACGTAGGGGTCCCTTTTTTGCCCTCGCGGCGATCCTCACGCTGGCCTTGGGCATCGGTGCCAACACAGCAATCTTTACGGTCGTACATGCTGTCTTGCTACAACCGCTTCCCTATCCCAATTCGGGCCGCCTCGCCATCATCTGGTCTGGGCTCGGCGATGAGCACCGCGCGCCAGCTTCCGAATATGAACTTGTGCAACTCCGCGAGCGCTCTCACCTGTTTGACCAGATCGGCGGAATTTGGGTGCGCAATTCGATCGTTCCCGGCGAAGGCACACCTGAACAGGTTAAGCTCGGACAGGTCACAGATAATTTTCTCACGCTGCTCTGCCGCAAGCCCGCACTGGGGCGCCTTTTTGCAGCGCAGGATGTACAGGCAAACGCCCAGGACGTGCTGATCATTTCCTATGGGCTCTGGCAGCGTAGGTTCGGCGGCGATCCCGGCGTCATTGGCCGCGCCTTGCGGGTGGGCGACGGCTGGATAACTGTCGTCGGAGTGTTGCCTCAGGACTTTCGTCTGATTCTTCCCGAGGACTCGAGCGTACCGGCGAATGTTGATCTCTTCATGCCTCTTGGATTCGCCAACGCTCAGCCGGACGGCTCAAACTACCTGCGCACCATCGGGCGGCTAAGGTCTGGAGCGAACTTCACGCAAGCGCAATCGGAATTCGATGGAATTGCCGCGGAACTTCGGCGCACTGTGCCCGCTTTTGATGATCAGAAGTTTTCGCTAGACGTGGAACCTTTGCAGGACGATGACGTGCGCAATGTGCGCCGCACCCTGCTGCTGCTCTTCGGCGGCGTGGCTTTTGTACTGCTGATTGCTTGCGCCAACGTGGCCAACCTATTGCTTGCGCGTTCGAGCTATCGCGTGCGTGAAACTACGATTCGCCGCGCTATCGGTGCGCCACGCAGCCGCATCATCCGCCAATTTCTCACCGAAAGCGTCGTGCTCGGACTGTCTGGCGGAGTTGCAGCCATTGGCGTCGGATGGCTGGCGCTGAAGTGGCTGCTTGCGTTTCGGCCTGAATCCCTCTTGCGACTCGGTTCGATTCGGCTCGATCCTGCGGTGTTTGCGTACACCCTTTCGATCTCGATTCTTACGGGAATCGTTTTTGGCCTCGCGCCTGCGTTCACCGCAAGCCGCGTGGACCTGCTAAACGCGCTTAAGAGCGGCGGACGCGTTGCCGGCCTCGCGAGCAAACTGCCTCGCGCGCTGCTGATCGCTGCCGAAGTCGCACTGAGCTTCGTTCTGCTGGCAGGGACGGGTCTCTTGGTGCGCACGTTCCTTGCCGTTCTCAAAGTAAATCCCGGATTCCAGTCCGAAGGCGTACTCACCTTCACCACTTCTCCCGGCAGCTATAATTTTGTGCACCTACTGCAGCAGAAACTGCTCACGATTCCTGGCGTGCAGTCCGCCTCACTGGTCTCCCACCTGCCGCTCGATGACAGCTACCCAAATTGGTATGACGCCTATTATCCCGAAGGCACTCCGCCGTCACAGCAATCCACCTTACAGGCCGATGACCGTTCAATTCTGCCGGGCTATTTCCAAACGATTGGAGCGACGCTCATCGCAGGCCGCGACTTCACCGATACAGACGATGCCGCGCATCAGCACGTCGCCATCATTGATGATGCACTCGCAAACCAAGCCTGGCCCGGCCAGGATCCTCTGGGACGCAGACTTAACATCTCCGATTCACCGAAAGGGCCTTATCAGTTCGAGCGAGACTGGGTGGTAGTCGTAGGCGTAGTAAAGCACGTGCAATATCACTCGCTGACGATTATGGTGCGGCCGCAAATCTACGTTCCCTTTCCGCTCGCTCCGCGTCCCGTATCGTTTGTGTTGCGCACGGCCGTGCCACTCGCGGATTTGGCCGCGCCCATCCGCGAGGAAGTT
>Ga0210390_10000620_pt1 | contig 37891 bp, 69 predicted proteins | sample IncBWH11OmetaG_FD_161050 | JGI IMG/M metagenome (GOLD analysis project Ga0210390, IMG submission 161050) | Forest soil microbial communities from Barre Woods Harvard Forest LTER site, Petersham, Massachusetts, United States - Inc-BW-H-11-O ...
CTTCCATTCTGCTATTTCGACGCCAAGAAGTGCAAGCAAGGTATTGAGGCACTACGCCAATACGAGCGGGAATATGATGAGGATACGAAAGCATTCCGTCTCTCTCCCAAACATAATTGGGCCTCGAATCCTGCCGACGCTTTCCGCTACCTCTCTCTTTCCTGGCGAGAACAGCCCGCCAAACGCAAGATCAATCCCGAACCTATCCTCATGGTCGGTAAGGGAGGTACGGCCACCATGGATGACATGTGGGCTGCAAACAAACACCGCAACCGTTATCAGAGGATTTAATCATGGCTCTTGGACCTTCAAAAGTACCGGGCGAGAAAGCCGGACCGAACGGCTCATTCCCTGTGGGCGATAAAAAACACGCACGGCTTGCAATTGGGGGTGCCACTCACAGCTACAACGCTGGCAACATCTCAAAATCCACAGAGGAAAATATCAAAGGAAAGGCACGGGCCAAATTGGGCAAGACAGGAACGGAACACCGCGAGAAGCTGATGAAAACTTTGGCCAAGCATATCAAGGGCGGCGGCAAAGTGGAAATCCACATGCACGAGCATCATCATGGGCACATGCACAATGAGGATCACGAGCATAAGCTAGAAGATGCTGCGGAATCCAACGAACATATCGAGCGCGGTTTCCACAGGGGCGGGAAGTAACATGGGCACTTCACTCAATGCCTTCATGCCGAACTCCAAGAAAACCCAAACGCTTTCCGCGACGAGTACGACAGGAAGCGCCACGCTTGACGCCACTGATGTAAGCTCATCCACGACCATCACCTCCGCCATGACATCCTATGGCAAGGATACCATGCGGATTGTAAACGCGGGGCCTAATATCGTGTTTCTTGTGTGGGGTACGGGCGCACAAACAGCAACGACTGGCTGTATGCCCATGTTGCCGAATACAATCGAGTTATTCTCGAAGGCCTGGAGCGATAATACGGTTGCGGGAATTTGTGCATCAGGCCAGACGGCAACAGTCTATGTTACTTGCGGGGAGGGTTCCTGATGTTACGCGCGGTAGCCATATCGCCAGGACAGATTTCAGCGGAAGGGGGCACCATAGTTCTCGGCAACCAAGGTGTGCCGATGGTCATGCCGGGGTCTGGGCTTATGGTAGCGAATGGAGTGGGAACGCTTACTACCGCACTCGCGGCCACTCCTGCTATAACAAGTTGCTATGCTTATTTTGCCCTGAACGCCATTGCGACTGGGGTGGCTGCGGGGTGGTACTACACTGTTTTTTCCACAACGACAGCGTTCATCGTTTACAATAACACCTATACGAGCGGGACGCCGATAATCCCAGCATCTCCTACGGCGTTCGTGACGACAAGTCCTACTTCATATACCGGCGCGAGCACCGCAATCACAGCTTATCAGCTTTCTGTTCCTGGCAACACTCTGGGAATCAATGGCGGATTACGTGTCAGCTCGTCATTTTCATACACAAATTCTGCCGCTACAAAGACAATGACACTATCATATGGAACTTTATTGTTGCTTTCGTTCGGTGGCACAACTTCCGCAACTCTAACGGCGGTATCTAGTTTTAAAAACCAGGGCGTTACAGGACTTCAAATGTCTAATACATTGCAGGGAGCAACATCTTATACTGCAGCTACCAACGCACTTGTTTCTGGCACTGTTGATACTACTGCTACGCAGACGCTTTCAAGTACTATGACCAATGCCACACCAGCAACTAATAACATGGTGCAAGCAAGTATGACCGTCGAACTTCTGCCGAGCGTGACCTGATGGACAAGCAAACTGAATTTGAGATTCGCGCCCAATCCACGATCAAGACACTCAGGGCACATATGGCTGATGCCATGGAAGGCTGTATCCATCTACAAACGGAAATTGCCGTTCGAGACGCCAGAATCATCGAATTACAGAACGAACTTGAGAGCATGAAAAATGCCGCGCCAACCTAACCCCGCCAATCTAGTTGCCGCACTCAAACTCGCGCCTGTAGCGCAGGATCAATTTGGGGGATCGAATTTCCCGGGCTCATATCTATGGCAGCGCGGCGGTATGCCAGCTGAGGAATTCAAGTCCATCAAGCAATCGAAATATGACGAAGCCGCGATTCCAAAACTACGAGCGCCAGCACTCGTTCGCCCTGGTTTTGCTATCCATATTCCAACTGGAGGAATAAAATTTCATGCCCGTTGATCCAAGAATTCTCGCTGCTGTTCTACAGCGCGCACAAATGGCCCAGCCGGGCGGGAATACCCCTTCACTGGCTATGCCTGGAGGTCCCATGCCTGTGAGTCCAACTCCTCCTGGCATGGGGCAACCTCCAATGCCTATGGCTCCTGTACCCATGCCGATTCGCCGTCCAATAATGCCGCATCATAAGAGATAAGAATGGCGACCAAGCCGGATGATGATGTTCAGAAATATCTAGAGATCATAAGCTCGTACGAAACCGAGTTTAAGAAATGGGAAGGCCGTGTCACTAAGATACTCAAGCGGTATCGTGATGATACGCGCTCTGCCTCAGGCAACGAAACCGCCAAGTATAACATTCTTTGGGCCAACGTCCAGACATTAAAACCTGCAGTCTATGCGCGGATGCCAAAAGCTGATGTTTCACGGCGCTTTGTGGATAACGATCCTGTCGGGCGCGTAGCAGCCCTACTTCTAGAACGGACGCTCGATTATGAGATCGAGCATTACACCGATTTTCGTTCGTGCATGGATCATTCCGTCGAAGATCGCTTCCTTGGTGGCCGCGGTGTCGGTTGGATCAGATATGAGCCCAAGATCGAAGCAGCGGAGGACGAGCCGGAGGATGGAATTGAGATCAGCGATGTCGCGGAAGTTGAAGGACCCGAAGAAGCCAACGGTGGTGATGCTGAAAAAGAGAAAATGGAGCGCATCGAATCTGAGTGTTCGCCCACCGATTATGTCCATTGGAAAGAGTTCGGACATGAATGCGCCCGCACATGGGAAGAAGTAACTAAAGTCTGGCGCTGGGTTTATCTCACGGAGGAACAATTCGCGGGACGTTTTGGCAAGGAATTAGCCAAGAAAGTCTCGTTCGATCAAGCGCCCGACGCTCTCAACAAATATACACAGCAATCGACGGCAAAGAACCGCGCCCGTATCTGCGAGCTTTGGGACATGGACACCGAATGTGTTTATTGGCTTTCTAAGCACTATCCTCACATGATCGACGAGAAGGATGATCCTCTCGAATTGGAGGGATTTTTCCCGTGTGGAAAGCCGCTCTATGCGACCACGACCTCAGACACACTCGTTCCCGTCCCTGATTTTGTCCTTTATCAAGACCAGGCCAATGAACTTGATATTCTCGCTGACCGGATTGATGGTTTGGTCAAGGCGCTCAGAGTCCGAGGCGTTTACGATCAATCCGTGCCGGCCCTCCAGCGGCTTCTCACGGAAGGCGAAAATAACACCCTAATCCCGGTCGATAAGTGGCTGGCATTCGCTGAAAAGGGTGGGCTCAAGGGAGCGATTGACCTTCTCCCGATTGATACGCTGGCCGCGTGCCTACTCCAGTGCTATCAAGCACAATCCAACGTCAAGCAGCAGATTTATGAGATTACTGGCATATCGGATATTATCCGGGGCCAAGGCGCTGCTTCTGAAACGGCTACAGCACAGCAAATCAAAGGCAACTACGCTAATCTGCGTCTTAAGACGATGCAGGATAGTGTGGCGTTATTTGCCTCGGACCTTTTGAAGCTCAAGGCCCAGATCATTTGCTCGAAGTATCAGCCCAAGACGATTCTTGAATATGCGGCTGCGGATCAGATGAGCCCGGCTGACAAAGCTGTAATTCCCCAAGCCATGCAGCTTTTGCAATCAAACCCACTCCGCAAGTTCAGGATTGAGGTCGAAGCCGATAGCCTTGTCATGCTGGACGAACAGCAGAACAAGGAAGATCGGGTAGAATTCATCAAAGCCGCTTCCATGTTCATTCCTCAAGCTGTATCTGCCGCCAGCCAAATCCCCGAAATGGCTTCTACCATGATGCAGATGATCCAGTTCTTTGTGGGAGCTTACCCGCAGGCACGGCCTATTGAAGGCACCATTGACCAAGCCCTACAGCAGCTACAGGCCAAAGCTGCCAAGATGGCCGCTAATCCGCAGCCTACCGAGGAACAGCAGAAGGCCCAAGCGGCTGCTCAGAATATCCAGGCTCAGGGCCAAGTGGATCAGGCAATCGAGCAGATAAAGACCCAGGCACAAGAGGCTGTGGCTCAAACCCAAGCCAACGCGCAAATTCAGATCGAAAACATGCGAATTAACCATCAGGCGCAGATGAAAGCCCAGGAAACGGCTGCGCAGCAAGCATTTGACCGCTGGGAGGCATTACTCAAGGCCAAAACCCAAGTTGACGTTGCGATAATTACCGCTAACAAGCAGGCCAACCTATCTTCCCAAGAAGCCGACCAAGACTTGGCCCATGAATTTGGCGCGGCGCTCATTCCACACATTATTCCGCCGCCAGTGTCCCAAGAGCCCGATAATTCGCCTCCGGGTGGTGAACCCGCCCAATGAGTAGGGAGAAGCTAATCTATGACCTTCACGGCCTAAAAGCACATTATGTTGATGATGCGCTAATATGGTTGCGCCCGGAACAAAATACGGGTAATAAAATGTCCGAATTGCCATCTCCGATGGTTATGCGGGACATTGAGCCTTACAAAAACATGATCGACGGACGGATTATCACCAGCCGGTCAGAGCATAAGGCGCTCCTAAAGCAACATAATTGCGTGGAAGTCGGGAATGATACCTCGCATATGAAGCCCAAACCTGTGAAATACAATTTCGAAAGCCGGAAGAAAGTTCTGGCCTCTCAGCTTGCCGATATGTCGGATAAGCAGGTTAAATCCTTGATTACAAACGAAATTAAGGCGCGGAAGCACTGATGGCTGATGGCGAACAGGAAGAAAAAATCACCCGGCGCGAGCTTCTGGGCCAGCAAGTTGAGGCCGAGATTGAGGAAGCCGAGCACGGTCCTGATCCAGAGCTAAATATCCATCCCGATTCCTATGAACGTGGCCGGGACGAACATGGCAAGTTTGTTTCACGTGAAACAAAGCCAGCGCAAGAAAAGACCGCTTCCCAAGAAACCACGCCAACTCAGGAAGCGGCCCCAGAGCCCAAGGTCTGGGAACGCGCCCCAAAGTCCTGGAAGAAAGAATATCACGAAATCTGGCCCACGATTACTGAACGTGGCCGTCAATACATCGTCCAGCGCGAAAACGAGATGCTTGCCCGCTATAGCGAACTCGGCCCCAAGGCCAAACTGGCGGACTCAATCAGCCAAGTAGCCGAGCCCTACATGAATACCATTCGGGGCCTTGGTGTTGACCTTCCTAGAGCTGTTAAAGGCCTGATGGAAGCGGATAACGCTCTCAGGACCTTGCCCCCCGATCAGAAGCAAGCCTATTTCCTCCGGCTTGGACAACAATACGGCATCAATCTGAACGGTGCGCAACAGCCCCAACAGGGTCAGGCGCAACCTATGACTGACCCTCAATTATTTGCCCTTCAAAACCAACTGAACGAACTACGCGGCCAGTGGACTGCTACACAGGAAGCTGAGGCGGTAGCTCACGTTCAGGAATTCGCCAGAACTCACGAATATTTCGAGGAACTGCGTCCCACTATCACCAAGTTCATTGAAAAGGGGATAGAGACGAATCTAGAAGATGCCTACAATCACGCATTGAAAATCAACGATGAACTCCGCGATCAGATTGCTTCCGCCCAACAGGCTCAGGAGCAAACTTCTCAAAGAGAGACGGCCAATCGGGCTGCGAAAGCAGCTAGGGCAGCAGCGGTAAGTGTCCGTGGCTCCTCACCAGGCGCCAGACCGGCTTCCAAAGCGCAAGACAGACGTTCAATGCTGCGCGAACAACTCGACAGCATGGATGAACGTCTTTAACGCTTAATTTGGAGAAGCCACATGGCTTTCGCAAATAGCTCAATTTCGGATATCATCGCGACCAATATCCAGAGCAGAACTGGAGAGTTGGCCGACAACGTTTAATTGGACGTTGTAAAACTGGGTGAATTCGGTGAACGCTGAGATGCCAATACCGAGCCAAGCCAGAGACGGAGATAACATCAAGGGCTTTGGAAGGTGTAACGACTAGATGGTGACGAAAGAATAACCCATCCACGAGCGCCCGGAGTTTGTTTCAACCAGCTAGAGAGGGGAATCCCGAATGGCAATTATCTACGCGATAGAATGCATAAAGAACGGCAAAGCATATGTGGGATGTACGCAGAAGATAAAGAAGCGGATGCGCGAGCATTTGTGCCTTCTGCGAAACGGAAAGCATGCGGAACCGTCCTTTCAGGCGGACTTCAACCTTTATTCGGAATCGGACTTTCGCATTTTTGCGCTCCAGGAAGTGGAAAATACGCTGGAGCAAAAGAGAGGGCGGGAGCTGTATTGGATGGGGCGGTACGACTGCAAGGGTCTTTTGTACAACCGCAACAAGACATCGTTTCAACCGACCGAGAAAGCGTGGAAGAAGGGACAACCCAGAGCCACAGCGGTCGAAGGAAAGAAGCGATCTCCAGAAGCGAATCTAAAGCGCAGATTGGCTCAACTTGGTATCCCAAAAGGGCACGGCGCGAAGATCAGCGCAACCAAGCAGGCGAAACGGACTATGAGATAGTCTCCTCTGCATCGAATAAAAGATGTAGGCTGCGGATAAAGAGCTGCGGCACTAAGGCCAGGACTTACAACAACGCTCTTCTCACGCGTCTCAAAAAGCGCGGGAATCACAAGCCCTTTAGTGGGGGCAATGTGATCCTCGAAGAGATTATGTATAATGATAGTACCACGAACAACACGAACTCCTATGCGGGTTACGAAGTGTTGAACGTGTCTCAGAATTCGCCCATCAGTGCTGCTCAGTTCAATATCAGCCAGTACGCTTCCGCTATCTCCATTTCCGGCCTGGAAATGATCCAGAATAGCGGCAAGGAGGCCATTATTGACCTTCTTGATGGGCGTATGAATGTTGCTGAGGCACAGTTGGCGAACCGTATCGCTGGCGATCTGTATCTCGACGGCACGGGCAACAGCGGTAAGAACCTCACAGGTCTTGCGGCTGCTGTTTCAACCACGCCGACTTCTGGAACCTATGGTGGCATCAATCGCGCCACATGGACCTTCTGGAATAACGTCGCATATTCTGGCGTGACGAATGGTAGTTCCACTGTTTCAGGGTCCAATATCCAATCGTATATGGATTCTGTGGCTGTTCAGTTGATCCGTGGCACTGATAAGCCGGACTTAATTACGGCTGATAACAATTACTACCGCTTTTATCTACAATCACTCCAAGCTATCCAACGTGTTCAAAGCGAAGGCGATGAAATGGCCGGCATTGGCTTTTCCTCGCTCAAGTATTTCGGCGCTGGTATGGCTTCGGATGTGATCTTGGATGGCGGTATCGGTTCGGATCAGACCGCGAATACGATGTTCTTCCTGAATACGAAGTACATCTTTTTCCGGCCTCATGCGGATCGTAACTTTGTGCCGATTGGCGGCGAGCGCCAGGCCATCAACCAAGATGCCATCGTGAAATTGATCGGCTGGGCGGGGAATCTGACCTCCTCTGGCGTTCAATTTCAAGGCGTCCTTTCGGCCTGATAGGGAGAAACACATGACCTACGTAATTGTTGAAAATACTGCCGCTTATCTCCCCATCGCCAATACGGATTCTGGGTTTTCGGATGCTGGTGGCACTACCATTGTCACCCCGCCGAATCGGTTGGGAGCGGTTGTTCGCGCCAATGATCCTACTTACGGCGGGGGCGAATTCATTTTCCTCCAGGGCGTCGCCAGCACTGTTGTTGGTTCCGTGGTGGAATATGACGGCACGACGTATGCCACTACGCTTTGTCCTGCGACGGCCAATCTGGCACGGCCTATTGCCGTTGCCATGGCGGCTTGTAATACGACCACGCTCTACGGTTGGTATCAGATCGGCGGGACTGCCGTCGCTTTGAAAGGGACGGCTTCTATCCAGCCAAAGGTGGCCGTGGCAGTCACGACCACGGGTAAGATTGGTAATACGGCGACAGGCAAGGAAATCGAGTCTTGCCGCTCTGCCAATGCTGCTACTCTTACTAGCGCAATTACTTCGATTACGCTGATTCTTGATCGCCCACACATGCAGGGTCGTATTACTTGATCTAGTGGACGAATAACATAGAACTGGGAAACTACCTGATGAATATCGAGGTCACTTGTGCCTATCCCGATTCGCTCATCTGGGCGAATGTGGAGAAAAATTCGCGCTCTTGCTCGAATTGGCTCAAGACAGTTCCGGCTCACGATGGGCATGCCGTCATAGTAGGCGGCGGTCCATCATTGACGGACAAGATGCAGCTTATCAAGAACAGGGTCAGCCTCGGTCAGACAGTTTTTGCCTTGAACGGTGCTGGCCCTTTCTTGAACAAGCATGACATAATCCCGGATTATCAAGTGTTCCTGGATTGCTTGCCGACTATGACGGAACGCATTGGCGAAGCGAAAAATTATCTTATCGGGTCGCAATGCGATCCCGTGATGCTGACAGCGGTACCTAATCCAATTCTATGGCATACCGCTATTGAGCATATGGAAGATCATCTCCCGGAAGATCGGAAATCGAGCGACAGTTATTGCTTGGTAGGTGGGGGTGGGGCCACCGTAGGTTTATCTACTTTGGCGCTTGTCTATGCCCTCGGCTATCGCAAGATTCACCTATTTGGGTATGACTCTTCCGCAAAAAATGGCAATGGTCATGCCTATGAAGTCCCTAGCGAAATCCCTGGTGTCCAGGAATATATCGGGGGCGTCCCGATTGGATATGTGGATGTTGAGCTGAATGGAAAACATTTCCAATCCACGCTATCCATGACCCGACAAGCTGAATTGTTCCCGGAAGTGTGTCAGGCCCTCCATTTGCGTGGCTGTGCCGTGACCGTGGATGTTCACGAAGATTCAATGATGGCGGAAGTGCTGCACATGATGAACGCAACGCAGCCCATGGCTGCCTAGAAAGGAAAAACAATGCCGTTTCGTGGAAAGCTTTTAGCTGCAGGCAACGCGCCAGAAAATGCGCGTCAGATATCCGGTACAGGCAAGACTGCGCTGGTTGCAGTCGGTTCTAATCAATCCGGTGCTCTCCAGCTTGCGGATACATATAATACGATCACGACATCTAGTGCTTCTACTGGTGTCAAGCTGCCTCCTGCTGAGGAAGGCAATCTGATATTCATTTATAACCTGAGCGGCCAGACGCTCACGATCTATACCAATGAGACAACCGGCGTGACGATGAATAACGCTGTTGCTGGTTCGACAGGTGTATCTCTAGGCAATACCAAGACGGCGATTTGTTTTTGCCCCTCTTATAATACTTGGGCAGTCACCTGCGCCCTGACTAGCACATAAGGAGTATTCATGGCTTTGGATAGCGATGTGAGAGGCGGCGATAGCCAGCTTCTGGTAAAGTTCTACGAGAAGGAATTTGGTCCGCATAAGGGGAAGGATTTCATCGAAATTCTCATCCCTGGTAACCAGAATTTGGTGATTGATACGCTGGCGACGGAACACCACAAGAAGCGGTTTCCGCACCATTGGCTCCGTTACCAGATGGATCATAGCGGTGCTCCTGTCATGTCAGGTATTCGGCTTGAAGATTGGATGGCTGAGAAGCCTGACGATCTGAACCCGGATCAGTTGGCCGAGCTTCATCACTTCAAGTTCCAGACGGTCGAACAACTTTCAATGGCTGCTGCTCAGTCCATCCAGCGCATTGGTATGGGAGGCGAAGGGTTGCAGGCTAAGGCCGCGATGTTCCTCAAGAGCAAGAACAAGGCCGCGTCCGATACGGAACTAGCAGCGACCAAGAACGAGCTTGCGGAATTACAGAAACAAGTTGCGCTTCTGATGAGCGCGAAAGCGGAAACACCGGCTGCAACACAGCCCCAAAAGAAGCGGCGCGGCTGCCCGCCTGGCGGCTGGCCCAAGAAAGACAAGGTTATAGCCGATGGGCAGCACACTCCTGCAACTAGTCCAGCAGGTCACGAATGAAATAGGGGTCAGTCAACCTACTTTTGTAGTGACTAATCCCAATGCGGATGTGATCCAAATCTATGCGCTAATGAATGCGTGTGGATACGAGCTTCTGCGCAAGGCAGATTGGACGCAGCTAACGCAGCCCTATACTTTCTTCACGAATTATCTCACCACGACTGGCACATACTCGACCAACTCGTTGACGATAAGCGCGCTTGCCTCCACCTCAGGGCTTTCGACGCAATATATGTTGGGGTCTGGAAATTTCCCGAATGGTACATTCGTTACGGGCGTGAATTCCGGCGCTGGTACATGCACGATCAACAATTACCCAACCGCGAATGCTACCAATGGCACGATCTATTTCCAGCAGGTCCAGTATTCCTATCCTGCCGGGTATGACTCTATCGTTCCGCGCACTCAATGGGACAAGTCAAAGCATTGGGAGATGTTAGGACCAGAAAGCGCCCAGCAATGGGAATGGCTGCTATCGGGCTATATTTCGACAGGGCCGCGCGTTCGGTGGAGACTGTTTCAAGGCTATTTCCAGATATGGCCAGGATTCTCGAACAACGAATTCTTGGGCTTCGAATATCGCTCGAATGCATGGGCGATGTCTGCTGGCGGTACGGCGCAAACCAGTTTCTTGGCCGATACGGATACTTGCATCTACAAAGACCGGCTTATGGTCAATATGTGCAAGTATAAATACTTTTCCGCGAAGGGCCTGCCAACACAAGATATGTACCGCAACTATCTAACCGAACTTGAAACGGATATTGCACAGGATACATCAGGCGCAAATCTTTCGTTTGCTCCGCGTCCTGGATCAATTTTGATCGGTTACGATAATATCCCTGATAGCGGCTATGGACCGGCTGGCTCATGAGCGGAATGGGATTACCATCGCCACTTCGCGGCTGGACGCCTCCAGGCTTAAATGCTCGCGCCGATAGCCTTCCAGCTCCCATTGGAGGTTGGAATGCGCGCGACGCTCTGGCGAACATGGACCCGATGGATGCGGTCATTCTCCAGAATTTCTATCCCACGCCAAGCAATGTAGTGCTACGTGGCGGCTCAACCCCCTACGCCACCGGCATGACTGGTCAGATCGGTACGCTACTGAATTACAATTCAGGCTCTACGGAAAAATTCTTCGCTATTGATAGTTCTTATGGAATTTTCGACATTAGTTCCGGTGGGGCAGTTGGATCGGCTGTCGTTAGCGGGCTGTCAAACAACTATTGGGAATACACCAATATCACGACGCCGGGCGGTGGCTACATGCTGCTCTGTAATGGTGTGGATTCCATTCGCCGCTTTGATGGTACGACTTGGCTTACTATCACAGGAACCGGAACTGGGGCAATTACCGGCGTTACGACTTCCACAATAGATAACATCATCCTATTTCAGAATCGTATCTGGATGGTGCAGAAGAACACGCTTGTCGCTTGGTATCTTGGTACATCATCCGTCGCTGGTGCTGCATCGACATGGGATTTGACGGGCATAGCTCGCAGAGGCGGCTATATCGTTGATGTTGGCGTATGGACGATTGATGCAGGTTATGGCGTCAATGACAACCTCGTATTCATCACCAGCAACGGCGAAGTGATTGTTTACCAGGGAACTGACCCATCTAGTGCGTCCACATTTGCACTCATCGGTGTCTGGCAATTAGGTTCTCCCATCGGCCATCGCTGCATGATAAAATACGGCGGCGACATCCTGATCCTGAATTATGATGGGCTTCTCCCACTGGCTGAGGCTCTACAATCATCGCGTCTTGATCCTCGCGTGGCGCTTACGAATAAAATTCAGGGCGCCATTACCAATGCGTTGCAGAGTTATAGCACAGGGCCGACATCTCTCTATTGGCAGATTTTCTACTACCCACTCCAGAACGCCATTATCCTCAATGTCCCAATCTCCGCCAGTGGGCAACAGCAATACGTGATGAACACGATTACTAAAAGCTGGTGCAACTTCACCAACTGGCAAGCCAATGTATTCGAGCTTTACCAGGATCAGGCGTATTTCGGGGCCAATGGTATGGTGTTTACGGCATGGGATGGGACATATGCCGATAGCGGCGTTTCTACTCTGGCGCTTGGCCTCCAAGCCTTCAATTATTTTGGCGAGCGGGGGACGATAAAATACTTCACTCGAATGCGGCCGAATATTTCAACCAATGGGCAGCCCATTATCTATGCGAACATGAACACGGACTTCAATATCGTCTGCGATTACAATCCAATCTCCTACTATCCGCAGACTTCAGGCGAATGGGGAAGCGCACTTTGGGGTAGTGGCATGTGGGGTTCAGGTCTAATCAACCAAGCAAATTGGCAGGGTGTGAACGGCATTGGGTATTGTGGAGCGGTTCAGTTCAAAACTCAAACGGCTGGGATACAGATTCAATGGGCAGCAACTGACATCGTGTTTCAAAACGGATGGCAAGGGATATGAGCTACACGATTGCCCAAGAAAGATTGCCTGATGTTTACCCAGAACTGGAGCATCTTTTCCGCGCCCATTACGCAGAAATGTGTGCTCGTTTAGAGAAATTATTCGGGACGAAATGCTCTCAATATAACCCGAATTTGGATGGCTATTTTCGTGCTGATCGAGATGGAAAGCTACTCACATTTGTAGCCCGCTGTGATGGCATTCCAGTTGGGTACGCAACCGTCTATGTCGTCCGTGACATGCACAACGGAGATATCATTGCCCAAGAAGATGTTTTGTATGTAACGCCAAACCACAGGAATGGTCTAGGCCGCAAGTTGGTCAAGTTTGGCTTGGAGGAATTGAGAAAACGGAACGTGAAGAAATTGAATGTGGTGGCTATGACTGATTTGCGTGTTGTGCCTTTGTGGAAGCGCATGGGCTTCACGGAAATGGCTACCCAGATGACTTACTCGTTCTAAGGATAGGATCATGTGCCAACCCGCTGCCCCTGATTATGCTGCCGCCGCAACTGCGCAAGGCGCTGCCAATGTCACGGCTGCTCAGAATCAAGCCACGCTCAATAACCCGAATATCACAAGCCCCTATGGGACGCAGACGGTCAATTATACGACCGGCCCAAATGGGATGATGCAACCCGACATTACCCAGCAACTTACGCCAGCGGGCCAACAGGATGTAACGGCTCAACAGCAGGTTCAGCTAGGCGAGGCCAATCTCGCCAACCAGGGCTTGGGTACCGCCCAAAGCATCATGGGTTCGCCGTTCCAATATAATGGGCCTGGAATTCAGACAGGACTGCCGAGCGTAGGCCAAGCGCAAACGAGTGCGGATATGTCTGGAGTTGCACCCGCTGCGATCAATCCGGGTACGACTGCGTATCAGGCTCAGATGAATTTGTTGCAGCCTCAGATTACACAGCAGCAAAATGCGCTGACGCAACAGTTACAGAACCAGGGCATTCCCATCGGTTCGGATGCTTATAACAATGCCATGCGCGCCGAAGGAAATCAGATTGGCTCGCTCGAAGATCAAGCTGCGGTTCAGGGTGTTGGCCTCCAGCAATCGGCCAATCAACAAGGCTATCAGCAAGCCTTGGGCAATGCCGGACTTTACAACAGCGGTGTAGCACAAAACTACCAGCAGGCACTTGGTAGTGGTCAATTCGGCAATACCGCTGCACAACAGGCCCTATCTCAGCAACTTGGCCTCTATAATCAGCCGCTGAACGAGATTACAGCTTTGATGAGCGGGTCGCAGATTCAAAGCCCACAATTCCAGCAATATACAGGTGGGGGCACGATTGGAGCCGCTCCCGTCATGCAAGCGGCGGTCAATCAAGGTAACTATAACACGGCAGCTTACAATTCTCAGATGTCTGGGCTAGGCGGTCTGTTTGGTGGCGCGGGCGATATTTTGGGCGGGACGAATCCTCTAACAACTGCTCTATTCGGAGCGTAAATGAGCAATCCCGGCATTAGTCTTACCGCACCTGATGACCCCCTGCTTTTGCAGGCTCAAGCGCAACGCCAACAGCAGTTGGCGCAGGCTCTTAATCAGATGGGCGAAGCACCTATCCAAGCCCAAAGCGCTGGCGGCATTACTGCGCCGATCTCGCCCCTATCTGTGCTCGCCAAGGCCCTCAACAGTTTCGGCGGTACATATGAATCCGGCCAAGCCCTACAGAGCCAGTTAGGAGCGCAACAAGCCTACCGGCAGCAGGCTCAAGACTGGCTGGCTCAGACCATGCAGCCAAGCCAGACTGTGGCTCCACAAGCCCCACAGATGGCCGCGCCACAGGTTCAAGGGCCAAACGTCCAAGCGTTGCCAGGGGGTGCTCCACAACAGGGTGCACAGGCTCAGTTATCAGCGCCTCAGATGCAAATGCCCGCGCCAATCGCTCCCACGCCACCCTCATACGGCGATATCTGGAAAAGCGCGATGCAGGGCATGGCGATGAATAACCCGATCATTGACAAGATCGCGCCGGAAGTGATTGCGGCGAATAAACCTATCATGGGCTTTGGACAGCCTGGGGAAGTGCCAACTTCCATCAATCCAATAACGCAGCAAGTTACCGTTGGCGCTCCAATCGGCGGTATGGCGCAGATTATCCCGCGCTCGGATTGGGCGAAATATGGAATTGATCCGAACAATGTGCCACCGGGGGATCAGTTCTTCCTAAAGCCTGGGTCATCTATCCCGGTTGAGGAAAAATATGGGGATGTCAAATCTCCTGGTGCTCAGGCACAAGCTATCAATCAAGCGGTTGCCCAGCGTACAGCAATAAATAATATCGGTATGCCACCAGCTGGTGGGCCAATCCCAGGTGTAACAGGTGATCCGATACCGCATCCTGAAAAACAGGGATATGCGACTGTCCCTGTGCCAAATTCTGGTGGTCTAACTCAAGCGGCGATTGACCAAGCAGCAATGAACTTTGCACTCACAGGCCAAATGCCAAGCATGGGTATGGGGTCTACTGGTATAGCTGGACTGCGCCGTACTGCCATTCAGAACCGTGCCGGCGAAATGAACGCAGGTGGCAATATCCAAGCCAATAAAGCGCAAGTCATGGCGATTGACACGGCCCTTAAGAATAACGTGAATCAGGGTACGCAGATCGCCACGAACCTTGCTAATGCCACTAACGAAGGCAATCAGGTTATCAGTGCGTTCAATGGCAAGATCAATAATTCTGTGCCACTAGTGAACGTGCTCAAGAATGCCGCGCAGTATAATCTCGATCCTAAGACCGTTTCAGCATATCGCGCGAGTTTGGCTGATCTGGCTGCGACGTATAGCCAAGTCTTTGGCCGTGGCGGCGTCGTCACGGATCAGGTTCGCTCTATGGCGAAGGATATTGCAGACGGCAATATCAGCGTCAGCGCTTTGCAGAACGTGCTCAATCAAGTCAATACGCAGGGCCAGATCATCGTCAAGGGCTATGAAAGCAAGCGGCAGGAATTGCAGGGCCAATACGGCAATATTCTGACTGGTCAGACACCGACCGTTTCCGCTCCCGCGCCAGGCGGTACAGTCCCCATAACGAAGATCATTGGGGGCGTGACCTATACTAGCCCTGATGGCGGCAAGACGTGGTTCCAATGACGCCCGTTACTGATCCCACAATCTTGGCTCAGCTTAATGGTGGCGGCGCTCAAGCTGTTACTGATCCGGCGATACTGGCACAGTTAAGCGGTCAATCCGCGCCGGCAGCGCAACAGCCTTCGTCTATCATGGATACGATAAAAGGGTTTGGATCAGGCATTCTACAAAATCTCAATCCGTTCCTTGGAAATAGCGGCCCGCTTCAGACAAATGAAAATGACCCGCAATATGCCGCATCTCATTTGCCGCAAGCTGAAACCATGTCAGCCGTTCCTGGCTCTACATATCAGCCACAAACTACAGCGGGAAAATATGCCAAGACCATAGGGCAGATGGCCCCCACCGCTGCCGTTCCAGGTAGCCCACTAGTTAGGGCATTGCGCGTTGTTGTACCTGGAATAATGTCAGAGGCCGCTGGTGAAGCTACGCAGGGGACGAGCATAGAGCCATATGCTCGCGCTGCTGGCGCGTTGGCCGGTGGTGTTGGAACTGGGCTTGGTGAAACACTAGTGGCTGGCGTTCCAGACGATAGCATTGCAGCAGTAAAACAAGCGGCTTCGGATGCCTTCCAGACTGTTGACAATTCTGGATTGAGGGTGAAACCAGAGGCCCTCCAGACGTTGGTTTCCAATATTAAGTCCGATCTAGATGATATGGGACTGAACGAAAAAACTATGCCAGTCATGGCTAAGAAAACATTCACAGCATTGAATTATCTTCAAGAGGCTGCACAACAGCCACTTTCCTTGCAAGACCTACAGATGCAACGGCGCATTGCTGACCTAGCCTACGACCCTCTCAATAAAACGGATACCGCTGGTGGGTATGTCATCAAAGATAATATCGACAATTTCATAAAGAATAATCTGATGGACCCAAGCAATCTACAAGGGGTACCGGATACTGCTGCCATCAATGCACTCTCAGATGCGCGCGGTTTATGGTCCAAAGCAGCGCAGGCGCAAACAATACAGGACACGATAAACAAGGCCGCAGCTCAGTCTAAGGTGGGCGGATCGAGTGTTTTTTCTCCGACATTTGAGCAATCACTTAGAACAAAATTCGGCGCGCTCGCGGCTAACCAGCGCGGGATGGCGCAGTTCCCTTCAGACGTGCAGGATGCAATTAAAGATGTTGCTACAGGCGGAGACATAATTTCAGCACGCAACGTGCTTAGGCAGATCGGACAGTTCGCGCCTAGCAATGTGGTTCCTGGGGTAGCCGGGGCATATGAATTAACATCGCATCCCGAATATGCCCTCCCATTAATGATCGGAGCACAGGGAGCAAAAATTGGTGCAACGGCGCTAACAAAACAAGCCGCTCAGAATGCCTTGGTAACAGCCCTGCGTGGTCAAGCGTTACCCGCTTCAACGTCTCAGCCTGGAAGCGCGGCAATGTTAGCCACCCTGCTTTCACAAAATAATCAAGGAGCACAACCGTGAGCGGTTATAACGGCAGCGGCACTTACGTCATAAGCGGAACAGGGCTCCCATATGTATCTGGCACCGTAATCAGCGCAACTGTTGCCAATCAACTGAATACCGATCTGGCTACTGGTTTATCAAATTGCATCACCAAAGACGGCCAGCAAACGGTCACAGCCAATATCCCGTGGAACGGCAACAAGATCACTGGGCTTGGCGCGCCAACCACAACTGGAGATGCCCTTTCTTGGGGCAGAATTGCGACATTGGGAGCTACCACGTTTAGTGGAACGACTACATTTCCAGATGGTGGTACGTGGTCAACCACTGGAATTGCAGCAACTGTAGTCAATACCGGAAGCGGTACACAGTCCTGTCTCAACAATACTGCGACGACTTTATTTGCTGTGCCAACGACGACTGCCGCAATGTTTTTAGTCACTTGCGGATTTGGTGTGAGCGATCCCAGTGATTATACAACTGTAGCATTGGTAACCGTTGATAACGCGGCAAGAAGGATTGTTTCTATTCAAACCGCTACTGATTCAACTCTGAGCATGTCAGGCGCAAATGTCCAAGTAACGCAAACTCAGGGCGGAACACAAACCGCTAATTGGGCATATCTGAGGATACAATGAGCATTATGATTCCATTGATCCTATCTCGAATGCTGAACGAAGAATATGAGAAAGCGCGCGCTGAAGCGAAAAACTGGCCTGACGAAGATGCTGTGACGTACATTCGCGCCAAGATGGATGGTGCATATATGGCTGCTAGGATTATTATGGAACGAAAAAATGGTGATTGATTCAGGCGAGAGTTTAACCAAGGCCAATGAGGGTTGCATTCTTACCGCGCGGCCAGATTCAAAAGGCTTTTGGGAGATCGGGTGGGGGCACGATATCCCGCCCTCTCCAGGCTTAACTTGGACGCAAGAGGAAGCGGACACACAATTTAACGTGGACTATCCTCAAGCGATCTCCCGCGCCATAGAGGACTTGGGCCACACGGCTTATGATGCCATGAACGCACAGCGCCAAGCTGTATTCCATGATATAGCTTATGAGATTGGTGGTGCTGGCCTAGCGCAGTTCAGGAACATGATCGCAGCGGCCCAAACTGGTAATTGGCAACTCGCAGCAAGCGCTTTGAAAGACAGCTTACTATTTTCCGAAGTGCCGGTAAGAGAAGGACGCAACATTCGCATTCTACAGACAGGAGAATGGCCATGACAATTTCAGTTACTTCGGTTGAGACACGTATCAAAGAGGATTGGAGTTTAGTGCGAGCGTTCTTCGCGCTCCATCCTTGGGCTACCCATATCGTCGCTATCGTGGGCGCGTATTTGGCCGGATGGCTATTCAAAGGCTGGCCTCTATAAATGTTCGCTGGGCTGGGAAAATTCTGGCGGGATATAATGACGGAAAGTGATGGAACAACTTACTGCCCCGTTCGCATTTTCGGTACTGGACTGATTACTACCCATGTGGGGGCTACGGTATGGCAGGTTATCCAGCATGGCACATTTGATGCGGTAGCGTTCGGAACTGGATCAGCGGCTTTGATTGCTGGTCTAGGTGGGGCTATCGGAGCCAAGGCAAAGCTAGGAGCGGGCTGATGTTCTCATTCCTCACAGGCTGGCAGGGCTATCTCATCGGCGGTGCGTTGGTAGCGTTACTGGCTGGTGCTGGAACTGGCTATGTCGTTCACAAGATGGACTCAGCCACAATCGCCCAGATGAAACTAGACGATGCCAACGCTGAGAAAGTGGCTCTGAATAAGGCGCTATCTGAGCAGCAAGCGATTGACCAATCTAATCAGGAAGCAGCTGTAAAAGAGGCCTCAGCTCAGACGAAGATCATTACCCAAACCCAAACCATAACCAAGACGGTGACCCTCCATGTCCATGACAAAATCCTGTGCCCTGGTGGCATTACTTTCGGGATTGTGCGGGTGCTCTACGCCGCCGAAAACGGTCTTGATCCCGCAACCGTCCCTCTTGCCAGCGGCCAATCTGATGACTCCTGCGCGGCCTATGAACCATCTCAGTTCACCAGCGACATTGCAGCCGATTTCGGCGCAGCCCGCGCTAACGCAGAGCAATTAAACTCGCTGATCGCAAGCATCACAAATAATAATGCCACGGCTAAGGGGAATTGAGACTATGGTTGATACGGCTGGGGAAATAGCCAAAGGACTCATCCCGCCCCGTGGCGGAACGTCTGCTCAGAGATTTCGTTATGATTTAACCGTCTCCTGTGTGCTTTTAGGAGTAACGCTTATGAGTGGAATTCACATTGCATGGGCTTGCGGCTATCTGTCATTTATTGGGCTTACTGGCTTTGCTAATGCAGCCGATCTAAAGCTTTCCCAGCAAGCCATTGTGAGCATACAAAGTTCCCAACTCTTGCGCGATATTAGAGAAGACCAGACGAAACTTTGCCAAGCAGAACAGGCCCGGAATGGTCTAGCTCTTGGTTCATGGCAAAATCTGTTGGCTCAGGCGCAGGACCAATATTACAGAATCACCGGAAGAACAGCACCAACTATGACTTGCGATGAATTGCTGATCCCGCCGCAGTAAAGAGCCGCGATTGCATCTTGCGACTTGCCCAGACACGCTTAGGTCGGCCTTTAGTCTCGCCGCGAAGGCGTTTCACCTTAGCGTTAGCTTTAATGTCCTTCGCAGTCTTATTCTTGTGGCATGGATCATAATGGACAGGGCGTAGGTTCTGATATTCGTGCGGACCTTCGTGGACATCGGCGTGAACGTGGTCGAATTGAATCTTCTGTCCAGGTAGAAGCTGCTCGCCACAGATGTAACATTTGAAATATGGCGTGAAAGAGTTGTTGACCTCGTCCGTTTTCACCAAGATCGTGCCGCCCGGCTGCTGGACAAGCCAGCAGAGGCAATCGACTGCGAGCTTACGGGTGACAGGCTTTGTCACGTGCCTCCTATTTGAACGCGTCGTTATGCGCCGCCGCGATATGTTCGGCCAATTCGATTGGCATGTCATCGAGAATGCAGACGTAGGTTTCCTTCTGCACGCCCTCGACCGGCAAGACAACGGTACAGAGAATTGACGCCTTCGCGGTCGCGCGGTCCCTGATTTCCATATCGGGGCCAAGATCGCAGAAGCGTGGAATTGCCCGCCATGGCACTTCAAGGAAATTCGCTAGGCGCATTAAAAACTCCCCTACTGTTGATCCTGATGCCCGTATCCACCAACGAGCGGCCCATGAAACTCCATGATGAGATCGGGGCCGACTTTGATCCGCAGGCTCTTGTGGTAGAAGCCGCCAGTGCTTTTGTGTGTCGTCTCTTTGAACTCGCGGCACTGGCGCTCAAACTCTTTGAAGCCTTCGTAGTCGAGGTGGATGTATTGGACCGTCACGCTTTGTCTCCTCAGTTAATCTTCTCAAATTCGCCGCGCTTATGCGCTTCGACAATCTTAATCAAAGCCTCCGCCTGTTTCACGGTTCGACATTGTTCTGGCATCAAGTTCACGTCTATGATGTTCCACAGAAGCCATGGAGTACCATTGATGTAGTCCAAGTGCGGGCGAAGCATCTCGAAAGCAACGTCGCGCTCGCCAATGTTTATGGTGCCATACTTGTTGGCAGGACACCCAAACCGTTCACATGCCATCCCAGCATATACGCCATTGCGGTCATAACTATGAAGGCCGATGCGACACAGTAGTTTTCCAAACACCAGTTCACTCCTCTATTGTGGCTGTTGCGTTGCAAACAATTCGTCACAAGCCGCGCACCATTCTTTGAATGTCGGGAGCGGTATGACGCCTCTGAGCATCTGAGCGATCACGACTTTAAGTAGCTTGCGTTCTCGTGCGGTCATCAGAAGTCGTCCCGGCCATCTTCGCGAGCGCGCTTTATCGCCGCTTCCCAAGTGGAGACAATCCGGCTTCCGTATGGCTCACCAATGCAACGGCAATCAATCGTAGAGCCGTCAGCCAGTAAAAAGAATAGATGGCCACCAACAACGTGTGGCCCGGTTCGCTTCGCGCTTTCTGACATGGCCGGCTCCTTAATTATTTGACGGGTTCGACGGCGGTTGCCCATTCGTCTTGCCAGCACCACGCAACGCGCGGGGTATCATAAGTGATCTTGACCGGAGCGCCAGTCGCGGCATTCGCTTCCATCGCCGTCACCATGTCACCATCCGGCACGCTGAGCCAAATATCCTGAGTGGACATAGAACCGACTCCATTCCGCATGATACCGAGAGAGACATCGACATCGACTCGATTGTTGCAAAAGATCGGCGTGACACGTTTGACCTTCTTGATTTGACCGATGAGCGTGTTGTCAGTGGCGCTATTGCCGAAGCACCCAGCAAGCGGCAGACACAAGAGGGCGGCGGCAATATATTTCTTCATAGATTTCTCCATTGGCTAAAGTCTCCCTTATTGTGGCAGAGGCGAATGCTTCGGCTTCGCCGCTTGCTTCGCTCTGATCTTTTCGACGTTGTCCCAAATGCGCTCCACTTCTCGGTCGCCCTCTCGTTCCATGTCAATCGCCTGAGCGAGACATAAGGCGGCAAGTGTCACCAGCACGCCGCCAACTTCTTGCCCGCGCTGACCAACCGGACGGTCAAAGACATAATCCACAAGCTGGTGAGCCTCGCTGCGAGTGCAGCCGCAGGACTGGACAAGCTCCAAGGCTTCTTCGATGAAGCGATGGTTGCGCTCCGTCTTGTCAGCCGCAATCTCGCTACCGAAGCAGACCATCATCCACTCGTTGACGCGGGACTGGAAATTCTCTCGCACGATCCGGCTCCTTAAAAAGCTGGTTCAGTTTGCGAAGATTTCCGCATGAGATCATATTCGCCAGGATCATAGCGAACGCCGTTAATATAAACTTCGTTGTGCAGCACAAGTTTTCCATTCCAGACGGCAACAGGAGGTGTCTGGTTTTTATAGGCTTCAAGATGTGCGATCACGTCCTCTGCCACCTTCCGCTCAAGCGCGACATAACTGGTCGTGCCCGACAGGGAGCGCATAGCGTGAAGGCAATCATCAAGAGTTCGCACCATTCCTCCTCAATAAAAGTTTCCACAGCACTGGCACCGATTATCTTGCGCCAACGCGACATTCAAAGCGTCGCGGCCTTTCTGAGTAATCTTCTCAGTATGGTCCGCGACGAACTCTGTCCAGCCTTTCCGATTACAGGTGAGCATTGGGTATGACCCATGACGCGGACGCGCTTTCGGGCCATGCGCGGCTAGCTTACTTAACCAGCGGAATTGTCCTGGCGTCACGCCCGGCTCCCTTATTCGTCACAGTGTTTTGAGGAAGATTATCTTCCCCGGCACAATAACCCTTGTTGCTTCGCCGGTCGCCAGCGCGGCTCGTATCTCTTTGTGGAATGGGAAATTGACCTGATGGATATTCCGATCAGGGTACTTCTTGCCCTTCCACACGACATGCTTCCGTGTCGTGGTCACGCCCATGCGCTTGAATCCGGTGGCAGCGTAGATCGTTCCTTGGTGTCCGAAGGACGGATCGGCGTAGCTTAAAATCCGCCTGATGCCCTTCCGCTTCAAGTCTCGAAACATCACGGCCAGATATCTACTCTCGCTGTTGGGTGGCAGATGATCCTCAAGGACAAACCGGCGCAGTTCGAGCAGAGGTTGGCCATCATCATATTTCCGGCTTACGTTAAAAGCCGCGGGCAGGCCGAAGATGGCACCCCCGACAACTGTAAAGCCATCCATGACGGCATAACAGTGCGTGGTTGTGACTCCGAATATCGAATGGGAATAGTGGACGCGCTCTATGATCTCTTGGATGCGCGACACTTCGCATTCTTCAACATGGAGCGGTGAGGTCGGAATTGAACCGCCTTCTCTCGGAAGGACCGAGCGCACTACCAATGTGCTATCCCCGCAAAACATTTCTACACCTTCACCAAATCGCGCGGACCATTCCAGCAATTCGTGCCATCGACGGAGCGGTCAAGAACAACGCCGCCAGGAATGTCCGATATGAAATTCTGCACCCTTGCGCGCGGACTACCGCGCATGACGATGCGGACCTGATCGCCAATCTTGAGCGGGACATTGTTCTTGTCTACTGCGCCGCTTGCGCCATGGTCCACCTCAAGATGCATTCTCATAGGAGCGCCACCAGTGATCCGAAGCTGGCAGTGGGGGCATCTCTCAAGTTTCTTTGTCATGGCGTTACCCGCTCCCTTATTCTGTGATGGTTGTTGCGATCATATCTCGTACTTTATTGCCAGCCCTCATAAGATCACCCGCGTTGATAGTTTCTCTAGGCCGCGCTCTGGCCCACACTTCCGCGGCGATATGAGCCGCAAGACGTTCAAGCTTTGCGCCGTTTATCGCCGGGGAAAGGCGGACGTGAGGCCATTTGCACGCTACCGCCCGCATGATTCGCAATTTCATCCCGTCATCAGCATGAACGTCGCGGTGCATTCGTGCCGCGCCCGTGGCAACATCGGCGATCTTCGCGTGGGCTGTGGTCGGTTCGCGTTTACGTGCCATCGGACACCTTGATACCTTCCTTGCGAAGCGCCTCATCAAAGTCGGCAACTGTTCCGGGAGAGCCAGTGTAGATAGCGTCATCAACATGCCCGCCAGGATATTGTTCCGGTTCGACCATGATAAGGCGATTGAGGGCGAGTGCAAATTCTCCCGCCTGGGCATAACGCTCGCTTGCCATCGTAAAGAGTGCGAGGCCATGGAGATATTCGTCGCGGCTGATCTCAGTTTTGAACTCGGCCATAGTTCGCTCGCTCCTCTATTCGTTACGTTGCTTTGAGAACATTACGCTCGCGCACCGAGATCACCCATGCGTGGAATCCAAATTTCCACACCCGAATGGTGATGCCGTTTCTATAGCGCGCAAAGAAACGACCTGGAGGATGATAGTTCCAGATGAACCGCATCCTAAACCAACGCAGCCTATCCAAGACTTCGGACTGCGACACGGTGCCTTTCTGTCGATTGGTTTGCTCTTGGGCCATGTTCATTCCTTCGCAGAATCCATTGCGGCGACCAATAATTGAGCTTCGCCTTGATAATCCCACCAATTCGCGCCCCCCACTGTCGGGCCTTTCACCTTGAACAGTGCTTTCGCAAGCGGCTGCCATGGCGCGTGAACTGCCTTTACGGCATATCGTGCTTCAAACTCGCGTTGAATCGCCCTAAGCGCAATCAGAAGATTGTTGGTCAAGACGATCTCATAAGTGCTGCGATGAACGGCACTAGTCATCACATCATTTATTCGCTCGATTGCATATTTGAGTTCATACGCACTCAATGGTCTTGGTTCTTCATGCCCGCATGGCCGCGGATCAGAGGCACCAGCAAGAGATTCCCGTCGTAAGCCACGTTCCGTTTTCTCGTCCATGAAAAGTCTCCTCAGTTCTTGGGTATGCGATTGCGAAGATTAAGGCTGCTGTTGGGCGAGCCAAAATAGAACGTGCCGTCCTCGCCATAAGTTTGCAGATCGTCCACCAAGCGGGTCAATCGGTGACGGATGCTGCTCGTAGGCCATGCCAGCAAGAATGCGCTGGCACTTTGGGCAGGTTACGGCAGTTCGCCTATACGTCCACGACGCGACCGCGAGATTGATTGGCTTCAATTTCTTAAAACAGAGTGCAGACACGCCCCCGTCTTGGTTGATCTTGTGCGCCATGTGATAAATCTTCGGATTCGGATATGCCACGGCCCGCTCCTTAAATATTGTTCCAGAATTTTACCACGGCCTTCATCGCATTTTCTTTGGTCTTGTAGCGACGGATAACGCCATCGCGCCGCATCGTGTTGAAGTCATCGCCGCCCACCTTGTAATCGGCCAACCACATACCCGGACGGACTGGGCTCTTACGGACTACTAACCGCCCCAGGTTAGCAGTCCAGCAGCCGCCATGTTTGTGGCGCTCAAATCTGAAATTGTATTTCCCGACCAAGATCACGGTCCCGCTCCCTATTTATTGCGTCTGCGTTGCGGAGGAAGATGGTCGCCATCGTATTCCTCCGATGTATTGGGCTGCCACCAATCTGGAAATTTCCCGCGACCAGCGCAGAGGTCGTTAAACTGCTTTAATGCGTCAGCGCGTTGCTTCGGCGTGGTGGTGGCAAGAAGCACAAAAGCAAATTCTTCAATCGCCTCTATATCGTCACGCCGGTTATCGAGATGCCACCAGCCATGATAAACGCCGTCGTTGATTACATGCCCGATTGAGCCGGCCATCTGAAACTCCTCACAAAACAGTTGCAGCGCGGCTTGCGCTGGGACGCCCGACAAGAGCGCCACGTGGTTTGCCGAAATGTCGGCGCATTGTGTCATAGCTCATTGGTGTGAAGCCTTTCGACACGGCGCGCACCAGTTCAGCGTTGCTCATTGTCGGGTTGTTGAAATAAAGCGGGGCAACCTGATCCCATGGCATCCGGCGATCTTTCTTGGTGCGCTTGCGTGGACCACGCCGTTCGTTCGCCAAATCGCGCACCGCCTCGTCCACCAGCGCCTTGCGATGCTTTCCTAGCGTGGTGCGCTTTGTCTTGGCGTCCATGACCGCAGCGCCCTTGGCCTTGGCATGGACCTCATCAATCTTGGCCTCGATCTCTTCCCGGCTTTTTCCCAGCGCCCGCAGGCCGCACACGACGAGACGATTATCAGCGCGCACGGACTTGATCGCGCCCATCGGGTCATCATCGTAAATCGCGCCTTCGGGAACGCCAGCGGCCAGCAGAATCGCTTTCTGCTCTTTGGCCGGGAAACGCGGGGTATCTCTGGTAAGACCTCGAAACATGGTCGCACTGTACCAGTTTTACAAACATTTGCAATTAGGCATTTGTGGGCGTATATTGGCTCCAAGATCGGAAGAAAACACAAATGGCAGAGCAAAGCGCAATTTCCTGGACTGACGGCACGTTCAACCCGTGGATCGGCTGCACCCGCGTTTCCCCCGGCTGTGACCACTGCTACGCGCGGCACTTTTAGGAGATGACATGTCAGACTTTGAGTTTCACCAGGCCGAAGGCGAGGCACCAATCAAGACCTGGACAAAGGGCGTCCAGATCGAGCCCCAGGCCATGGCGCAACTCCACAACGTCGCCAAGCTACCATTCATCCACAAGCACATTGCGGCGATGCCGGATGTGCATTGGGGCATGGGTGCCACCATCGGCAGCGTGATTGCCAGCAAGGGTGCCATCGTGCCAGCGGCGGTCGGCGTGGACATCGGCTGCGGGATGATGGCGGTGAAGACCACCCTGCGGGCTGAACAGCTTCCCGACAATCTTCACCAGACCAGGCTGGATATCGAGGCGGCAGTCCCGCATGGCCGCACGGACAACGGCGGGGCCAATGACCGGGGCGCATGGCATGACCTACCGGCTGAGAGCGTCGAGCGGTATGCCCCTCTGTCGGCCCGCTATGACGCCATAATCGGCAAACATCCCAAGGCCAAAGCCTACAATTCCGCACGCCACCTTGGCACGCTGGGAACCGGGAACCACTTCATAGAGCTTTGCCTTGATGAAATCGGCGCGGTTTGGGTGATGCTGCACAGCGGTTCGCGCGGTGCAGGCAACAAAATCGGCATGTATTTTATCGAGAAAGCCAAGGAGGAAATGCGCCGGTATTACATCGACAAATTCCTACCCGATCAAGACTTGGCCTATCTGGTGGATCATACCGAAATCTTTGATGACTATGTGGAGGCGGTCCATTGGGCGCAAGACTTCGCCTGGGAGAACCGTCACGCCATGATGGACGCGGTGCTGCGCGCTATGCGCCTAACGCTTCCACCTTTCGAGGCAACTGACATGGCCGTGAACTGCCATCACAATTATGTGGCGCGCGAAAACCACTTCGGCGCCAACGTGCTAGTGACCCGCAAGGGGGCCGTCCGGGCGCGCGAGGGTGATCTCGGTATCATCCCTGGCAGCATGGGGACGGGCAGCTTCATCGTGCGCGGCAAGGGCAACGCCGAGTCGTTTCATTCCTGCTCGCACGGTGCTGGACGGGCCATGTCGCGTGGCGCGGCCAAGAAGATGATTACGCTGGAACAGCACGCCGAGGCCATGAAGGGTATTGAGGCGCGGCTTGACGCCGATGTGATCGACGAGAGCCCTGCGGCCTACAAGAACATTAACGCCGTCATGGCGGCTCAGACGAGCCTTGTGGACATCGTGCATCGTCTGCACCAAGTCCTAAACGTGAAGGGCTGAGAAAATGGTCGGGAGAGCAGGATTTGAACCTACGGCCTTCCGGTTCCGGGCCGGAAGCTCTACCAGGCTGAGCTATCTCCCGCCAATAGGTGGCGGAAGGTGCGTCATGGTCGCTGGTCGAGCCGGTTGTTCATTCGCGTTTCATAACCATGTTTTCCAAACAATACAATAGAGGCCGGAAATGGTGCAGCAAGGCACTTTAGACGCAAGCCCAACGCCAGCGGAGGAAATGATCCGGCGCGCTGAGTTGGCGTATCTAACCTATGACCGCCTTCGGTATCTTGAGGGCGTGGAGCGGCTAGCGCGCGAGCTTGTCACTTCCGGGCTTGAGCTTCGCGGTAATCCCCCGGCGCTGACGGTGATCGAGCGTGAGGACCACATGGACCCCCATTGGCTACTCTGCACAATTCTTCACAGTTTCCCGAAACCACAATAAGGGCCGATTTGAACATGAAGCGTCCACCCGACCACGACTTCGTTAGGCCGACCTGGGATTACCGGGCCAATGCGCCTTTGAAAGCGTCGGGTTGCCACCAGGCTGCGCAGGGGTCTGGCTCAAGGGAAACTGGTCGCCTATGCGTCCGGTTAGCCTGCGCCACATTCAACTAAATAAGGGCCGGAAATGAGCAGCGACGAGCAATGGGGCGCGGGCGACCGCACAAAGTGGAGCGACCATGGCTCAGTTATGGTGGGAAAGCAGCGTTACCCGCTGGTCTATGGCGAGCACCCCCACAGCCGCCAGGACAACCGCCATTACGTGGATATGGGCGGCAAAGAACCGGAAGGCTTTGACGGCCACCGCATCCTGATCGGCGTGAATATCGAGTGCAGCAATTACCTTAAGGACAGCAACTATTCTGGCAGAGAGGTTCGCAAGGGCGGCTCTGCCACTATCACAGCCGACGGGGTTGTCGTCTGGGAGTTTTTCTTCCGCGATCCGCAATGGGCGCTTTTGAAAGCCCACCAACTCGTCGGCGAGTTATCCGAGCATTCCTCTGGCTGGCTGATGAAGCGCGAGCGTGACCGGCTTGTTGGCCGCAAGATTTTCTATGACCGGACGCCGGCCATAATCACCAGTCTGATCGAGGATCAAGGCTGTATGATGATTCAACCTGATGGGGTAGATCGCTTTCCCCCTCCGGTTTATGCCAAAAGCGAGAACGATGACTACGAGGACCCAGACAGGTTGAAGGTCGCAGTTACAGACCCGAAAATCTGGTGGTTCCGCGATAACTAATAAAGGCCGATATGGCGAAGCGAAAACAGAAACCGTTGAAGTGTGTCGCGCCGTATTGCACGAAGGACGCAGATCACCATGTCAGCGCCAGCGGCGACTCATGCGGTTTCTATGGCCCGCTCTGCGATGAACACTACGAGCTTCTCAAAAAGTGCTTTCCAGCGACCGTTTGGAACGTGGCATTCCTGCATATCATCACCCGCGAAGCACTAGATGCGGCGCTTGCCGAACAGACCAGCTAAGAAGGGCCCGAAATGCCAACCGGATATACTCACAAGGTTCAAGACGGAAAAATTACCAGTCTCCGCGACTTCGCCATGGAATGCGTGCGCGGCATGGGCGTCTGCATTTCAATGCGGGATGATCCACACGACAAGCCCATCCCAGAACGGTTTGAACCGGAAGCATCGTATCATGACGAGCATATCGCCACGGCCAGGAATGTGCTGGATAAGACGCCCGGCCTGACGCCGCAGGAATGCGATGTGTTGGCGCAAGCTGACTTCGAAGCTGAAATGGAAAGCCACATCAAATACGCGAACAACCGGCAACAGGCGAAGGCGAACTATCAGAACATGATCGCCAAAGTCGAGGCATGGAAGCCGCATGAGGATGTCGTCGGCCTCAAGGACTTCATGCTCCAGCAGCTTCGCGAATCCATCAAGTTCGATTGCAGCGATAGCTACCGACCGGAGCCGCCAATCCGTCTCACGGGCGAGCAATGGCGGCAGAAACAGCTTGAGCGCGCATCTCGCGATCTGGCTTACCATGAGAAAAAACGCGCTGCTGAAATCCGCCGCGTCGAAGACCGCAACCGCTATCTCGTCGCTCTGCGCGAGAGTCTACAATAAAGGCAGATAGCTATGGGCGATGTAGCAGATGATGCGGAGCAGCGGCGCGAACATGATGACAAGGGCGATTACTACGAGCCCCATAAGTGTCCGCACTGCCATGGGACAGGCTTTGTGCGCCGCTATATTGGACATCCTGGGCGCGGCGCTATTTTCCCCTGTAACCACGAAGTCTGATAGAGGCCGCACTATGGCTTATCGTGGAATACGACGCCGTTCTGTGCGCCCCATGCATGGATAAAATCAATCAACGAGCTCATTTCTGATTTGCTTAGATCGGATGAGGATTGTCCGAGCGGCAAGAATGCTCTATTATCAAGTGTGGGGACAAATTCAGTCTCATAGCCTAACGCATGGAGAAATATTGCCTTCCACGAATCAGGCGTATATTTCCGTCCGTTGTGCTCTTTCTGGATAGCTACATCTGAAAGCGCGGCCCACATGGCATCGTTCTGAGGAAGTGTGCGTTTAGCTGCCTTGAATTCGAGGCGCGTTCCTTCGGGAGCTTCTGCGATATAGCGCCAAGCGCGTTTGCGATCAGCAGCGTTCCATAGAACCAATAGATGGCGACTCATTGCCGTTTGCTTAGAGCCTCGAACTTGGCCTGATAGTATTGCATCAGGGAATTCCAGGCTGATGGATGTTTGGCATGGAGGCGGGACAAAGCTACATCGTGGGTTTCTTTCCATGCGTAGAGATCGGGGAGGGCCTTAGCTTCATCAATCTCGGCCCGGCGCTGGTTTCCCCAATTCCTAACACCATCCTCAACGTCTTGGTCTGGAGCGGGCTTTGAAACGGTCTTAGACAGGAGGGCCTCAAGCCGGGCATATTCATGCCCCGCGATCTTAAATGACTTTCCAGCGGCTTCTAAAGCCACCCAAGGGCTATCCAGATCGTAGAGATAGCGCCCCACCCCCCAACGAACTGCAGCGCGTTTGAAAGCATCGGATAGTGCACCCTTCTCGGCCTCGATATCGCTATCCCCAGCGCCGTCAGATTTCCAGACCCATTCTGCCGGCTGGTTTGGGTCAGAGGATAATATCCGAATTCCAATTTCGCAGACCGTTTTTGTCCCTGGCATAGGGAGATACCGGCATTGCCAGCTTTCGACGCCACAAACTGCATCTAAACGGTCCTGTACATCTCTGGCGTCAATGTACGCGAGCGCCATGCCCTTGGTCTTATCGTGGTTGGTCGAGCCAACTCTCCAGCTTATGCGGTCTGGCGGGAAAGGCTTGCGAAGATCAGCGAGATTCATGTCTGATCGTCTCCGAAGCTGCAGCTTTCTCGTACTCTAGCCGCGCTTCTGCTAGTTCCAAACGTTGCATAAGGGTAGGTCGCAATGGCGTCGATTGCAGGAGCGCCATGTACCGCTCATGTGCTTCGCGCGATGTCATATAAACGCAATCGCCACGATGATGCAGAACCCGATAAATAGCGCGATATCCCGACATATCGAGCGCAGTTTTGGCTCACGCTTTTCCCATCGAAGCGCAGCCATCTTCGTAGATTGTGTACGCCGGAAAACGCGATCATGTTCAGCGGAATTGATGGACATGACATAGGGCCGACCCTTTGGCGCGACGGGGATTTTATCAGCACGGCGCTTGTATTCCAGAAGCCTAGCGGACGCCATTCAGCCTCTCCATATTGATGTGGATGCAGTTGGACATTTCGATCTCGATTAGCTGTCGCGCATCATGGCCGTCAGTGTACCAGATTTTGCAGGTATAATGATCGGGCCAGTCGCGTGTGAGCTTGCTGCAAGCCATCGCAAAGCGGCCAGGAATGTCCCAAGTGTTCGCGCATGAGACATGAACTTGCTCTAGCGTTTCAGGCTGATAGACCATGCGAATGATTGGCTCATCTGCTTTCGCATAAACTATGAGCATTGAGAGCAAAAGAATTATAATCGCTAAGCCGATAGCGAGCCGCGTTACTATGCGCTGAGATTGGACGCCGATATCATGGCGGATATTTGCGGCGAATTCGTCTATGATCGCATCAGTACGCCGTTTGTGGTCATCAAAGATGCGGTCTAGCTCGCTTTGCGTCATATTGCCCCCCGCTCATTTAGCCTCCTAAGCTGCTTCACAGCATAGATAACATGCCAGCCGCGTTCCATCTGTCCGCGCAGGAAAGCAAATGCTGCTCTAATATCGCGTGATTTGGCGACGGCTTCCTGGATGTAATAACGTTCTTCTTTGGAAAGACCGAAGCGGGGATGGCCGATCATCTGCATCTCCTGATTTGAGGTCCTCCGGGCTGGGCTAGCGTTCTGGGGTTTAGCCCGGAGGGTTACTCAATACGGCTCAAGGCCGCGAGTTGATATTGACATCCGCTCCGGTACCTGTCAACACTAAAGTCACCGAATTATTAAGGCATAGCTAATGCAGCTTGTAAGAATAGAAAAGGGTGTAAAAGGCAAGAAATACCATGGGAAATCTAAATACCCCTTCGCTGACATGAAGGTCGGAGACAGTGTTCTTTCACTTGGCCGCACTTATTCCGCGCCTTATGTTCTTGCCAAAGCTGCATCGAAGCGGCTTGCGCCCAAGAAGTTTCGCGGCGGCAAGGACGAAAAGGGCAAATATCGGATTTGGCGGATCGCATGACAAAAAGATGGATTAGCGACGATCGCCAGCGCCGTTCCCGCAAATTCCGCGAGCTTCACGCTCAACTCAAAGCAGAGATGCAACGCGAACTTGCCCCACAGCCAGACAAGCGCGAGCGCAAGCGGGCTAAGTCAGCAGAATTCCGGGCGCATGGAGAATGACAACTTACATTCTCCAACAGCCGCCTAGTCTCAATGCAATGTATTACAATGTCGCTGGTAAAGGCCGGCGCAAATCGCATCAATATATTTCGTGGATACGTGGCGAGCTAAAGGCACTGATCGCACAGCGCGCGAAACCATTTGAAGGACCAGCCAAGGTCATTATCACGTGCCCGAAAACTCGCGGCGATATCGACAACCGCATCAAGCCTACATTGGACTTGCTTGTACGCGCTGGAGTATTGCGCGATGATCGTTCGGACTATGTGCGTCTGGTCGAGATCAAATGGGCGAGCGATATTCAAATTATGCATGTTGAACTGTTGCCATGCAAATAGGTGGCGACATTCCGAGGCCATGGGTTTTTCCCGCTTGGATTTGGGACCGTCGCTTGATGATGTGGGAATACTGTCATTTCGTAACTGATCCGCGCACTGGCGAGAGAATATTCGATAGCTGGATCGCGCCCCCGATTTATTGCGATTGGGGCCATGATCATGCCGGCGTCAAATGGTGGAGCGCATGAGGATCACAATCCGCGATATCGAATGGGTTGTTTGTGCAAAGTTCAAGCTCTCGTCATCTGAGATTCGTGGGCCGCGCCGGTTCAGGCGGATCACCGGCCCTCGCCACATTGTCATGTTCCTAGCCAGAGAACTGGCCGGCGCGTCCTACCCAAAGCTTGGGCTCTATTTTCATTGTGATCATACCACGGCTATGCAGGGCGTCAGGCGCGTTCAGAGCCTCATACAGACCAATCCTAAGGTCGCCGCCTATGTGGATGAGTGTCGGGCTGCGTTTGCTCCTGTAATAGCCCGTAGAGCGCAGGAGAATGCATTGGTCGAGGGATTGCTTCGAGGTGAAGTGTCGTGGCCCCGGCAATCACAAAAGTTATCCACAGGCCAAGAATCCGCTTGACGCTTGGAACCTTCGGCGTAGTCTCAGAAACAGCAAAGCCACCCCGTCGAAAAGGTGGCCTTGTGTCCGAAGGGTAAGCTTCGGGAATTGGTTCGCGCAACCAAGACCTATTTTAGCGCGACCAATCCCAAAATCAACCCCTAGGACGAAATAGGGGCTTTAACTACCACGACTTGAGCCTGTGGGTAGTTCCACCGGCAGACCTGTCGCGCTCCAAACATTTGAAATGTAACCATATTTGTCATATGGGCGCGTTGGAGGCTTTTTGCATGGCTGAAACGCGCGTAGATCACCCGCCAGGAAGGAATTAGCGAGTAATTGGTACAGCCTGACCGCCAGCCGATATATATCGGTCGTTATGCAAGACGTTCTAAGCTACCGGAAACCTCAAATGTACCGTGAGTTTAGGCTGTAATTTCCCCACAGCGGGGGAATTACGCCCATCGCATCCGTTGCCTAAATGCCCGTAAGCGTCAGTGAGCAGCAAGCCAATTAAAAGGCTTGCGTTGCGAACTGGCGTGATAGTGAAAACTACTACCGAGCGAAGCGAGGATTGCAGAACTAGATTTAATATGTTAATATCAAAAATCGTCTGCGCGAGGTAAAATGGTGACGCTTCAAGGCGAAATACGCCAAATCATCGAAGAAATGAAAGCCAAGGCGCTGGAATCCGGCGATCCAGACAAAGAGCGCGAGACAACCGAAATAGCCACTATCGTCCTAGCCCAATCATTACCGGAAGTTACCGACGATATGCCAGCCGCTCTTCTTTCCTGCCACGCTAGAAGCGCTGTAGCGCGTGCCTGGATGGCTTACGCGACCAAGATGCTCCAGACTGCTCACTCATGAGCCAATTGCCGTCAGAAGCTATCTTACGCGATCTGGTGGCAAAATTGCCGAAGGGCAAACAACGCAAGAAGCTTATGGTGTTTTTGCCGCTTCTGGCAGAGATACACGAAATGAACGTCAAGGCTGCCAAATATGATCGAGATTGATCTGGCAAATGGCGGTCAACTCGCAGCGATATTCCTCGGCTGCATTCTAGCGCTATACGCTGTGTTCGCTGCGCGCTAAACGCAATAATCTGTTAAAACAATTCCAATGTGCAAACAAAACCTAACCAGAACATCACGCTATAACCCCACTTGACGCCTCGTAGAGTTCCAAGCAAAATCGTCCACAACGCATCGTGCGCGCGTAACCTCAATGGTCGCTAGATGAACAGATTCCTCCGCCAAAAACCCAAGCTCATCCAAACACCTCATCCAACTGGCGGCACAACCATGAATGCTCCTCCGCCCAAGGTCGTCAAACTCGACCCAAACTCCCAACTCGCTAAAGCCTTCCAAGCAGCTCACGCAAAACTCAATCCTGATACACCGGACGCAGCGTAATCCATGCCAGCGCGTAAGAACCGTGGCTTAGGCGAACTAGACAATCACTGGAAACAGAAAATCCAGAAGAGTGTCTTGGTAACTCGCTTACATGACAATGCCTTAGGCAAAATAGAAATGAGCCGAGGCCAGATTGAAAGCGCAAAGATATTGCTGCGCAAGGTCGCTCCCGATCTCACCACGGTCGCTGTCGGCCAGGAAGAGACGCTTGGTCCAGTCCAAATCACATGGAAATCAAAGCCTTAGCTTTGTGATGACCATGCCTGCTACGCTCACACGCCAAGCCAATCCCAGCTCATTTAGCTCCGATCCATCCCTACACAGCCATAGTTGCAACGCGCTCATTGCTATGCAGCATGTGATTGCGTTAAGATGTTGTTTGCGTTATGTGTTTGCGCAGCATTTGACGTAATAGTTCTTATACGAAATCCCATTCCTCACTGCCACGGGCTAGGACAGACCCCCCACCGGCATCAATCCCGGTGGCCGGGGGGTCGGATACTGATCCGGTCCTTCCCACAAACTTTTTCTCAGTAGGGCTTGTAACGTTACTACGGTATGTGTAGCGTTACGGGATGACCAAACGCGATATTGCCGGCTGGGAAACCGAGGCACCCGAACTTGACGCCTTTCTTGCTGACTATGCTGCCATTTGTAGGAAGCACGGCATGGAGTTTGAGCAGGGATATTATGACTGTGATGGTGGAGGGGGGTACGTCACCCTAAGCCGCTATAGTGGTGGTGATGGGCCATATCTTGCTCTTGACAAAGCTGATCCTGAGTTGCCTTTTGTGAAGCGTGCTAAGGCGGAACGGGAGGCGAAACGGGAAGCGGACCGCAGGAAGGAAAAAAATAAGAAGGATCCGCTCCATGCCATCGTCTCTGAGATCGCAAAATATCCACAGGCGCATATTGTTGGGACAGATGGGTGCGATTCAGGCCTCGTTATAATTGTTCGGCCTGAGAATATGAGCCCCGCCAATCCGCTTTACGGATATATTCCACTTAGCGGGCTTGAGATGCTTAGGGATGCTCAGAGCATGAGGGATTTGGCGGAAGGGCGGGTGCGCCGCGCTATGTCTACTATAGGGTTGGTATGAAGCCGCCCATCGAATACCGACAACCTCGTCCTGCCTCGTCTAGCGGTAGGACATCTGACTTTGGATCAGGGAAGCCGGGTTCGAATCCTGGGGCGGGAACCAATGCAGAAAAGCGGCTTGAGGAGATCAAAGCACAAACCAGTGCTAGGGTCCGCAAGTACCGCGCGAAGAAGCAGGAGGGGAAATGAGCGGGACGGTTCATCTTTCAGGCACATTCACAGCCACTTTGGCCCAATCTCCGTCTGCGACGGATGCGGCCACTCTGTCTACAGCTACGGCAAATGCCGTATCGGCGGGGCAGGCTCAGTTCAATGTGACTGGTATTACCTATCTCATCACGTGTGATGACGGAACGGTCGCCAATGTCACGCAATCGGTTTTCGATACATACATGGCAGCTTGTACTCAGATAGCTACGCCTCCAAGTCCCGCACAGCCAGCACCAGCCCAGACATGACGATAAAGCTCCAGCTTGTCGCTAACGGCGTTCCTCCACGAATGGCTGGGGTGATTGGAGGGACGGTAGCGGCGGTTCTAACGGCGGCTGGCCTCACAGTTGGCGCTGCCAAGCTTATGAGCACGGATGTATTCCAGGTCTTTGCTACGGTAGCGAGCGGGGCGGGCGCAAGATTCAGACCGCCCTATTCGACAGGCCCTTATTCCCCTGGCGACAGCGTGGCTATAGCGAATGGTGGCGCGCATACCATGAAGGTCTATCCGGCGAGTGGAGGGTCATTCCGGGGTGGTGGAATTAATGCTGGGACGGCCACTATTCCCATGACCATAGCTTCAAATAAAATGACACTCCTGATAACCTATGACGGTCTGAATTGGTGGTACGACTGATGCCTTGGACACAAGCACAGCATCGCTTGGTCGAATGGGTTGCCCACGATCCTAAAGCCGCCCATGCCGCTGGCTACAAAATCCCTGTCTCCGCAGCCAAGAAGATGGCGAGTGAAGGCGTGAAGCCCTCCAAGGAGCATTTGGTGAAGGCGCTCAAGAACCACTAGACCTTGCGTCTAAGCCATTTTCTGGTAGTTTGAGCCAAGATTTCGGCAATTTTCTTCCAAACCTGGAAGGATGGGCGGGGATTTGGCTAAGATCATTGAGCTTCCCTACGCGCCCCGTGAGGCTTTCCAGCCGTTCCACGATAGAACGAGCCGCTGGGGGTGCCTGGTGGCCCATAGAAGGGCCGGGAAGTCTACAGCCGCCATCAATGATCTGATCCGCGCTGCTCTAACCTATCCTATCCATAAGATCGGGGATGGTTACTGCCCAGCCTATAGTTACTTCGCTCCCTTCCGATCTCAAGCCAAAGCTGTGATCTGGGACAGGCTGAAATGGCATTCCGCGCCCGTGCTCAAAGCCTCGAATGAGGCCGAGCTCAAGGTCACGTTGATGAACAACGCGACCGTGAGCCTATTCGGTGCCGATAATGCCGATGCCGCACGCGGCTTAGGCTTCGATGGAATGCTCTGCGACGAATACGGAGATTTTCGTCCGTCCATCTGGGGCAATGTTCTCAGGCCCACTCTTTCAGATCGCCAAGGCTGGGCCGTATTCATGGGCACTCCAAAAGGTAAGAACCAGTTCTTCGATATATACGACATGGCACGTTCGAACCCGCGTGAATGGTTCTGCCTCACCCTCAAAGCCAGCCAATCCGGCATCTTGCCACAGGAGGAAATTGATGCCGTCAGGGCGCAACTCTCGGAAGATCAATTCCTCCAAGAATATGAATGCAGTTTCGAAGCTGCCATCCTCGGTGCCTTTTACGGTACAGAGTTGCGGGAGCTTGATGAACGCGGACGAATTCGAGATGTTCAATATGATCCTGCACTGTCAACTTTCACCGCGTGGGATATTGGACATTCTGACGACACTTCAATCTGGTGGTTCCAGCCTCACGGAAACGAACTTCGGATAATCGACTTCTACAGCGTCTCAGGTTCCGGCGTCGAGGATGTTGCTAACTTTGTTGCTTCCAAGCCGTATCACTACGAGAAGCATTATCTTCCCCACGACGCAGTAGCCAAGACATTTGCTGCGAACGGCAAATCAACCATCGAGCAAGTCGTGGCGGTTCTCGGATTCGGCAATGTCGGGATCGTGCCAAAACTATCCGTGCAGGATGGTATCCAGGCTGTGCGTGCTACGCTTCCATTCTGCTATTTCGACGCCAAGAAGTGCAAGCAAGGTATTGAGGCACTACGCCAATACGAGCGGGAATATGATGAGGATACGAAAGCATTCCGTCTCTCTCCCAAACATAATTGGGCCTCGTATCC